>Ga0070734_10005108_pt1 | contig 11863 bp, 9 predicted proteins | sample Coa_R1_8_FD_66444 | JGI IMG/M metagenome (GOLD analysis project Ga0070734, IMG submission 66444) | Surface soil microbial communities from Centralia Pennsylvania, which are recovering from an underground coalmine fire - Coalmine... | ecosystem: Environmental > Terrestrial > Soil > Unclassified ...
ATCGTGACCGCATTCGACCAGCATGCCATCCAGGCGTTCGAAGCCGGCGCCATCGACTATCTTTTGAAGCCGGTCAGCGAAGTACGGCTTCAGAAAGCCGTGGAGAGGGCCAAGAGCTTACAAGATAAACCCATCGAGATTGCCAACGAGGTCGCACGGATTGCCTCCGCCGCGATGCAGTCGAACTCCGCTTCGGCGAATCGAAAAATCGTGGGTCGAAACGGACCGGACTATTTTTTGCTCGACCCGGATGAGATCCTCGCCTTCCAGGCCGATGGAGAACTGGTTTGGATCATCACGTCCAAACAACGGCTCATGGGAACTCAGACGCTGCGCACCATCGAGGAACGGTTGAAGGGTCAGCAATTCAGGCGAGTCCATCGCAACGCAATCGTAAACGTGAATCACGTGCGCAAGATGACGTCGCTGAGCAGCCAGCGCTGGATGATCACGCTCAGCAATGCGTTGCAACTGGTAGTGAGTAAGCGGCAGGCTCACAATATCCGCAAAATCCTGCACTGGTAAGGGAAATCGACCCGGTCCGTTCATCGGCGATAATAGCCCGCTGATTTCCTGCAATCATCCGTCCGTGAGAAAAACGTAGGCTCCCGTCCGGCCGCCGCCGATACTGTGGCAATGAGGAAAGCCTTCCTGGCGTTCTGTTCCCTAGCGCTTCTATTTGACGCCGGTACGCTGGCTCAGTCCACGAATAGCACCTCCGGCACAATTCGAGGCACGGTTCTCGATCCATCCGGTGCGGCGATTCCAAAGGCGACAGTTGAAGTTCAGAACCCCGTGTCCCACTTCAACAAAACAGCCCATGCAGACGCGCAAGGCAACTTCGAGCTGGATAATTTGCCTTTCAATCCCTATCACCTGAGCGCCTCCGCGAGCGGGTTCGTATCGGGCACCCAGGACGTGGATGTCCGGTCCCCGCTTCCCATCGACGTGAAGGTCACGCTGCAAATCGGGGCGGTGTCCAGCACGGTGGACGTTGTCGCGGACGCCGGTGATCTGGTGGAGACGGATCCGGCCACCCACACCGACCTGGATCGCGCGCTATTCGACAAGCTTCCGCTCGAGAGCCAATCCTCATCCCTCAGTTCGCTGGTCACACTGGCATCTCCCGGAATTTCCGCCGATTCGAACGGCATGTTCCACGGGTTCGGCGATCACGCCTCGAATTCCTTTTCCGTGGACGGACAGCCCATCACGGACCAGCAAAGCAAGGTATTCTCGAACCAGATTTCGCTGGACGCGGTGCAATCCATCGAGGTGATCGAAGGCGCGCCCCCCGCCGAATTTGGAGACAAGACTAGCGTCGTCATCGTCGCGACCACGCGCTCCGGCATGGGCGTGACCGAACCGCATGGCGATGCGACCGTTTCTTTCGGCAGTTTCGGCACCACCAACGAAGCGTTCAATCTGGCCTACGGCGGCAAGAGCTGGGGCAATTTCATTTCGTTAAGCGGCCTGGATACCCATCGCTTCCTCGATCCGCCGGAGTTCAGCGCGATGCACGACCGCGGCAACGAAGAGAACCTTTTCGATCGAGTCGATTTCCGGCTCTCTTCCGCGGACACAATTACGGCGAACTTTGGGTACACGCGATCCTGGTTTCAAACTCCCAATTCCTACGATGCTCAAAACGCCACGGCCTGGTCCGGTCTGGTGGTGAACAACGGCGGCTTTGGTCCCAATGGCCAGATCGTAGGCCCTCAGGATCAGCGCTCGCAGATTCGCACGTTCAACCTGGCCCCCTCCTGGACGCATTTGCTGAACGGCTCCACGCTTTTCACGATTGGCGGCTTCGCCCGGCAGGATCAATACAACTACTATCCCAGCGACAACCCCTTCTCCGACTTCACGCCGGACCTTCAGCTCCAATCCATCGGCCAGAACCGGAGGCTCACCAACCTGGGACTTCGCGGCAACATTTCCTACACGAAAGGCGTTCACAATCTGAAGGCGGGCATAAACTTCGAAGATACGATCCTGACGGAGAAGGACTCGTTAGGCGTCGTCGACCCTACTTACAACGCCGTCTGCCTCAGTTCCACAGGAGATGCCATCCCGGATCCGGGGCTGGTAAATCCCAGCGCCTGCACGGGCGCGCTCCAGCTCGATCCAAATTTCAATCCGCTGCTGGCGTGCTACGACCTAACGCGGACCGCCACACTGCCCCTTTCCGACGGCTGCCCTGCCTCCACCAGCGGTTTTTACACCTTCCGCGGACATGCCGATGTCCATCAGTTCGCCGCTTACATTCAGGACACGATCACGAAGGGCAGTTGGACTTTCAACCTCGGAGTCCGCGGCGAGTCTTACAATGGCCTCGCCAGTAAGAACCAGGTTGAGCCGCGCCTGGGACTTGCCTACAAGTTGAAGCCAACGAGCACGGTGATTCGAGCCTCCTACGCACGCACTCTGGAGACTCCGTTCAACGAGAATCTGGTGCTATCGAGTCTCGGATGCAACGATCCTGTGGTGAATGCGATCATGTCCGCGCTGGGTCCGTGCAACACGTCCCCGCTGGGACCCGGCTGGCGCAATGAGTTTCACGCCGGCCTGGAGCAAGCCTTCGGACGATTCCTGGTGGTGGATGCGGAATACATCTGGAAGTACACACACCGCGCTTACGACTTCAGCATTCTTGGCAACACACCCATTACTTTTCCGGTGGAGTGGGACAGCTCGAAAATCCCTGGCTACGCGATCCGCGCGACGGTGCCGAGCTTTCATGGCTTCACGGCGTTTGTGGTCATGTCCAGCGTGGCGGCGCGTTTCTTCACGCCGCAGGTCGCGGGAATCGGGGCGGTGCCGGGCGGCAGCACGGTGTTTCGCATCGATCACGACGAGAAGTTCAATTCAACCACGCACTTGCAGTATCAGCCCTTCAAGAAAGGCCCGTGGTTCAGCTTCAACTGGCGTTACGACAGCGGGCAGGTGGCCGGAGCGGCTCCGTTCGCGAGCAGTCCGGACGGAATTGTGGACGCGTCGTACCTGACTCCGGATCAACAGTTTCAGGCGGGATTATTTTGCGGTGCCGTGCACGCGACGCCGACCAGCCCTATCAGTCCCACCAGTACATGCCCGGCGAATCAGTTCGGGTCTACCCTGCTTCAGATTCCCGCGCCCGGGACCGAGAACGATGACCACAATCCGCCGCGAGTCGCCGCACGAAGCCTGTTCGACATGGGCGTGGGAGACGACAACCTGTTCCACGGCGAAAAGCGTAAGTGGAGCGCGCGCGTCACAGTGACGAATCTAACCAATAACTACGCGCTCTATAACTTTCTGTCGACGTTCAGCGGCACACACTACGTGTCACCGAGGGCCGTGACGGGAACAATCGGCTTCCACTTTTAGCAACTTTGTGGGACGGCCAATACTGGCCGCAGCATTAATTAATTCCCGCTATCGGTCGGGCGGCGCTTCAGCGTCGGCCGATCGTCATCGCTCGAGGTCGATCCACCCTTGGGATCGTCTCCCGACGCCGTACCCGAACCAGGCCGCTTCCGCAGCGTGGGACCGCTCGCATCCTTCGGATCCACCTTGCGGCGATTGTGCAGCGCGGCCAAGCGCGCCTTCACGCTGTCGAACTCAGAAGTGGTCACGACGTACTCAGGCCGCTCCTTGAGATACTTCTGGATGTTGGCCTGCGACGTGGTGATTCGCGTTCCTGTCGGGGGGTGCGAAGAGAAAAACTTCGAGAGCGTTCCCGGCTTCTTCTTTTCGAGCGATTCGATCTTTTCGAAAAAGTCTACGAATGCGCCTGGATCATAGCCGGTCTTGTACATGTACTCGAGGCCAAGCAGGTCCGCTTCCGATTCCGCACCCTGCGAGAAGTGCAGGAAACTCAAAGGCAGCACGACGCCCGCCGCCTGACGTGCGCCATAACCCGCCCACCCTCCGTAGAAAATCAGCGGCAGGGTCATGAGCTGCGCGAGCTCAGCCTTGGTGGCTTGGCGCGTTCCATGCCGTGCCGCCACATGCGCGATCTCATGCGCCATCACGCCTGCCAGCTCCGCTTCGGTATCGGCCTTGAGAATCAGGCCGGAGTTAACGAAGAAGAAGCCGCCCGGCAGAGCGAATGCGTTCACATCGTCGATATCAATCACTTTAATCGTGAACGGAACCTTGGCGTCGGAGTTCCTCACCAGGTTCTGGCCCACCCGGTTCACGTATTCGGCGATGACCGGATCATCAATAATTTTGGCCTGACGCTCGACCTGTTGCGCCAGCCCCTTGCCCAAAGCGATCTCTTTCTCGATCGAGTAGAAATTGGGGCCCTTGGCGACGTCGCGGTTCCCAATCGCATCCGGATCATCCTTCGGCGCGACTTTCTTGGCCGGTTTCACCTTCTCAGGCTTGTTCGCCTTCTTGGTGTTGTCCACCACAGGCGTCGTATTGTCCACGACCGGCGTCGTATCCGCAGCAGGCGCGGTGTCCGCGGCAGGCGCTGGATCGGCAGCAGGGGGGGTATCTCCGGCAGGGGCAGGTAAGGATGCCGCGAAGATTACTGCGGCTCCCACTACTAAGCGCAACGAAGCAGGAAAACGGTGCATGGCACTAACTCCGTTCTTGAACTACGAACAACACTTTCATTCTACTCCCGAACCGCCACGTCCCGCTCACCCCTGGCCACATCGACTCTTAACAAAACTAACAATCCCGCCACAAAGAAGACAGCCAGCGATAGCACCGCCAGCCTGTACCTCCCGGTGAACTGCAACGTAAGGCCGAACAGGATCGGGCAAAGCCAGCTGGTCCCTTTGTCGCTGATTTCGTAGATGCTGAAATATTCCGCCTCCTTGCTTCTGGGTACAAGTTGCGCATAGATGGAACGGCTCAGCGCCTGGCTTCCGCCCATCACCAGGGCGACAATCGCGCCCATTACGAAAAACTCGACGTTGGTTCGCACGATGGCGTAGATGTACACCACCACGCCCGTCCAGACGATGAGGCTCGCGGCCACGGCGGGCTTGGCACCGATCCGCTTCGCCACCCAATTGAACCCGATTGCGCCAAAGAAACCCACGAACTGCGCCATCAGGATCACCAGGGTCAATTGCGAGACCGGGATCTTTAGTTCATCGTTCCCGAACTGCGTGGCGATGTTCAGTACCGTCTGAATTGCGTCGTTATAAAGAAGGTATGCAACCAGGAATGTGAGCGTCTGAGGATACCGGCGCATCTCGCGTAGCGTGTGGGCCAGCTGTCGAACCGCGGCGCCGACGGCGGATTGCCCGGCGGGAAGTTGTCGCGCGGCGCCCCGGTTTCGCAAGGCGAGCAGCACAGGAATCGTGAACGCAGCCCACCACGCCCCCGCCGAGCTCAAGCTGATGCGAACGGCCAACCCTTCGCTGATTCCGACCTTGTCCGCTTGCAGATACAAAAGCAGGTTGAGCGCCAGCAGCAGCCCACCGCCCAGATATCCGATGCCCCAGCCCTTCGATGAGACAGCATCGCGCTCCTCAGGCGATGCGATCTCCGGTAGAAACGAATTGTAAATCACGAAAGAAGCGCCAAAGCTAACGTTGGCCACAAGAAAAAGCAGTCCGCCGAAAAGATAGTCACTACCCTGCAAGAAAAACATCGCCATGGTGGCGCTGGCGCCCAGGTAAGCCGTGACCGCCAGTGCCTCCTTCTTGCGGCGGCCATAGTCGGCGATCGCACCCACGACCGGCAGAACCAGAACCTGAGCCGCCACCGAAATACTCACCGCGTAGCTCCAGAAGCTGCGCGGGTCCACAGGAATGCCGAGGGGATGAACGAAACCGTCCGGCGAGGCAGCGGCCTTCGCGAGCGCCGTGAGATACGGCCCTAGAAACAGCGTGACGACCGTGGTGGAGAAGGCCGAATTGGCCCAATCGTAGAGGTACCAGCCGCGTTTCTCCCGGCTGGTGGAAGGGCTCATGCTGCGCTTTAACGGGCCAGCTTGCGATGTTCCTTCAACGTGCAGCGATCCATCACGACGTCCAAGCCCGCCTGCCGCGCCCGCTCTGCTGCCGCTTCATGAATCACGCCTTCCTGCATCCACACCGTGCGTGCGCCCACGCGAATCGCCGACTCGACAATATCCGGAACAAATTCAGAGCGGCGGAAAATGTCGACCAGGTCAATTTTTTCCGGAACGTCCTCGAGCCGCGCGTAGCATTTCTCGCCCAGCACTTCCGATTCTTTCGGATTCACTGGAATGATCTTATATCCAGCCCGCTTGAGATATTCGGACACGCCATTGCTCGCGCGCATCGGCTTGCTGGAGATCCCCACCACGGCGATGGTGTGGGCGGATTTCAGAATTTCAGGAATGTTCGCCATCTTCCATCTTCAAGAGCTTCCGGAACCGTTCCACTTCCCTGGACGTCAAGGTGCGATACCGCCCCGGAGCAAGATCCAGATCGAGAAACGCAATTTTCACACGCCGGAGCTTTTCCACCAGCCGGCCAAAATGCTTAAACATGATCCGGATCTGATTTTGGCGGCCCTCGGTGATGCGAACTTCATACCAGGGATTGGCTCCGCCCTTGATCTTCTTCAATTCAGCCGGCGAAGTCTTTCGGCCGTGCAGCGGGATGCCTGCCTTGAAGACCGCTTCCTGCGCTTCGGTGAGCGGTCCGTTCACTTTGACAACGTAGGTCTTCTTGACGTGATTCTCGGGCGAAGTGACGCGATGCGCAAATTCACCGTCGTTGGTGAGCAGGAGCAATCCCTCACTATGATAGTCTAGGCGGCCTACCGGAAAGACGCGATCCTTCACGCCGCGCAAAAGGTGCATCACCGTCTGCCGTCCTTCCGGATCGGAAACCGTCGTGACGCATCCCTTCGGCTTATGCAACGCCAGATACACATGGTGTTTGGGCTGATGAAGGGGACGGCCATCCACCTTGATCCGATCGGTCTCCAGATCGGCCTTGGAGCCAAGCTCCGTAATGGTTGCGCCATTGACCGAGACTCGCCCTTCGAGGATCAGCTCCTCGGCTTTGCGCCGGCTGGCGACGCCGGCTTGCGAAAGGATCTTCTGTAACCGCTCCTCAGGCATTTTCGGCCGGAACATCCGGCGTCGGCGTTTGCTCTGGCTCCGATGCAGACACTGGCTCTGGCTCCGACGCGGCTGCGGGCTCGGGCTCCTCCTCCACCAGCTCCATGCGGCCCAGCTCCTCGAATTCCTTGAGAGATGGCAACTCACTCACGTCCTTGAGCCCGAACTGAACCAGAAACTCCTTGGTGGTCTTATAGAGAATCGGTTTACCGATGACGTTCTTGCGGCCCGATTCGGCGATCAACTTGCGGTCGAGCAGCGTCTTCAGGACGCTGGCGCCCTGGACGCCGCGAATCTCCATAATCTCGGGCGCCGTGACGGGTTGCTTATAAGCCACAACGGCCAGCGTTTCGAGCGCGGGCAGCGATAGTTTCAGCGGAGGCGTTAGCTTCTTCACGAAGGCCCGAACGGCTTCGTGATGTTCCGGCTTGGTGGCCATCTTGTATCCGCCGGCCACTTCCCGCACACTCAATCCATGGCCCGGCTGTGCGTACTCCGCTACCAGTTCGTCCAGCAGCCGTTTGACCTTGTCGATCGGTTGCTCCAGAGCAGCGGCCATCTGCTGCGCCGAAAGCGGCTCATCCGTGATGTAGACAATCGCTTCCAGAACGGCCTTGAGATGTGCCTCTTCTTCAGCGGAAACGGACGGTCGTTCTTCTCCAAGTATTTCTTCCACGGTCTCCTCAAGCATGCCTGTGTTTATGAGTACCCTTCTTCCAGCGCGTTGATCGTCTCAGCCGACGCAAACGCCGCATCAAATCCTTTCAAGCGCTTCAGGCCAATCTCGCCGAAAGCGTCGCTTTGTACCAGCCCGATGGCCTGAAGCTTCACCATCTCCAGCACCGCCAGGAACAAGCAAATCATCGCACGGCGGCTGCGCTGGCGTTCAAACAGTTCCCGCGCGGAGACCGGTTTATGCTCCAACTCGAAAACCTTGCGCAAATAGCGGATCATGTCGGGAACCGAGACGTCTTCCTTGCCCACTTCGTAGGTCGGGCGGGTCTTGGCGCGCTCCAGCACCCCCTGCAGTGTCTTCACCAGATCGAACAGCGTCACCGCAATGCCGGGAGTTTCTTCGTCGGCGAAGAGACTGATCTGCGGATTGGACCACACAGCCTCTTCCACCACTCGCTTCTGATGCAGCATCTCCGCCGCGCTCTTGAAGCGTTCCCGCTCGAGCAGGCGGTCGACCAGTTCCTTGCGAGGATCTTCTTCCGGGAGAAGCTTTTCCAGCTCCGGATCGGTGGGAAGCAACATCTTGGACTTGATGTGGATTAGCGTCGCGGCCATGTAGATGAACTCGGCGCTCAGCTCCACATTCATCTCCGCGGCCTGCTGCATGTAGTCCAGATACTGCTGCGTGATGCGCGCGATGGGAATGTCGGAAATCTTGATCTGCTGCTTGCGGATCAGGTCCAGCAGCAGATCCAGCGGCCCGTCGTATTGTTCCAGGTGGAAATTCAGCGGAGAGGACACTACGTATCAGGATACCAGCGTGGGCCGCGTGGGGCAGACGATCGGGTTTCGTCGTCTGCCTCTCCAGGTTCCGGACTGCCTGACGTCTCTATTTGACGATCTGGCCGGTGGCCGGATCGAGAAACAATGGCGGCGCAGCTGGGCCCGTAAAGTTGAACAGATTCAGTAAGGAACCGGCCAAGGCGTCAAAGGACTGATCCCCGATTCGTCCCAGCTTCCAGTTATCTTCGATGAATCGAAGAATCGACGATTGATCCGTCAGCGTGCGATCCACAAAGTTCTGCTTGGCGAAGGGAGAGATTACGACCAACGGTAGCCGCGGTCCGTAACCGCAACGATCCTGGTACGCGCCGGATGCGGGACTCCCACAGAGGCCGGATCCGGCCAAGTCGTCGTTCGCCGAATCAGCGGACGGGTTGACGATAGGCGGGACCACATGGTCGTACCAGCCATCTGAATCGTCGTAAGTGATCAGGATCGCCATGTCGCTCCACTGCGGCAGAGATTCCAGGAAGTTGATGGTCTGCACCAGAAACGCTTGTTCTTCGAGCGGCGTGGAATCGCTCGGATGGCCTGTTTGCGTAGTGGTCGCCTTTAGAAACGTCACTGCGGGGAGAGTCCCTCCGTTGGCCACCAGGTTTGAAAGATCAGCGAGCGAGTATTGGTGATTAGCCTGGTCGGTTTGGCCGATCATCGCGGGAGAGCTGGGCGGCAGATGATGCGGATTCGCGGTGGACGCCCAGTATTGAAACGGTGCGTAGTGGGGGTTGTAAATGCTGGAGCAAGTCGCCGTGGTTCCGGATATCGACACCGGATCGAAATCGGCGTAGAACCACCCCCAAGTGACGCCGCCGGCATTCAAGAGATCGCCCACATTCTTACTGGTCATTTCCACCGTCTTGCCCGTCGTGCAGTCGTCGGTAACTGGATCCAGGTTCGCGATCACAGATCCGTTTGCGACCACGCCCGCAATCGTGGCGGTGTTGGTTTGATGCGTCTGGCCGGAGAGCAAGTTCAAATGACCCATCACGGTGGTTCCAAACGTGGTGGCAAAGTAATTGTCACTCATCGCGTAATTCTGTGCATAATTCCACAACGCTGTAACCGTATTTCCGTCGTAATAGCCCATGGACAAGGCGGGCGTGCAGCCTGTCGCCGTGGCGCTGGTATTTTCGGGAAACTTGTTCGCCAGGCCTTGGTTGTACGCCTTCTGCTCGTCCAGATAGTGATTGTCATTGTCGCAGGTGGACGCCTGGCTGGGACTGAGGCGGAAAGGCCCAGTCGAGTTGGGATTGTTCGTCAGAAGCGCGCCGGATAGGCCATTTACGTTGGGTGTATTCGGTTTCGCCGTGAATACGCGCTCGCCAGGCAGGTTCGCTGCGTTGGGATACGTTCCGAAGTAATGGTCGAAAGAGTTATTCTCATCAAAAATCACCACCAGGTGTTTGATGGGGGTCGCCGTAGATGCGCTCTGCCCGAAGGCGGCGGCCGCGGCGGCGACGAAGGCTAAGAGGTTGCGCTTACGCATGTTTTGTAGAGTACAAGCGCGACATTACATCTTTATGACTCCTTGACCATTTTCGCTGCAATGAGTAGAATTGTCTTCGCTGCCTGCGGTTATGTGTAACCGATTTGTATTAATATTCCTGTCCGGATGTGTCAATCTCGTAACCGCGCAGACTTGCCCGCGGCCACTGGCCGGAAGCGTCGTTAGCGCTCCGGTCGATTTGCGAAGCACGAGCGGGCGATTGGCTGTACCCCTCTCTTTCGAAGGTGAGCTTGCGAGGTACTGCTATGTGTATGACGGAAACGCCCAAGCTCCTACCCTTCGCCTTCATCCCGGCGACACGTTGATTCTTACCTTAAAGAATGACTTGACACCCGCTGAGCGCGGATCTCTTCCACACCACAACAGTGGAACCACGGACTGTGGAGCCAAGCCCATGACCGCAGCCTCGACGAATCTTCACTTCCACGGCCTGAATATTCCTCCCTCGTGCCATCAGGATGAAGTGATCCATACCTCCATCCAACCGGGCGGGCCAGCGTTTGAATACCGTGTAAAGATCCCAGCCAGCCAGCCACCGGGGTTGTACTGGTATCATCCCCACCCGCATGGCTTCAGCGAGGCGCAGGTGCTCGGCGGAGCGTCCGGAGCGTTGATTGTCGAGGGGATCGAGCACGTCCGGCCCGATGTGTCGGGCCTTCCCGAACGCGTATTGATTCTGCGGGATCAGATCACGGCGAGTGGGAGCACGGCGGATTCCGACGATGCCAAGGGGAAGGATATTTCGCTTAACTTCGTTCCGGTCGCGGCCCCGCTGTCCCTGCCGGCGACTTTGCAAGTTCGACCATCGGAGCGTGAGTTTTGGCGCGTGCTGAATGCCTCCGCGGACACGTTCTTCGATTTGCAGCTCTTGGTGCGCTTGAACGGCCAGACCACAACTCAAGCGCAGCCGATGAATCTGGTAGCTTTGGATGGCGCTCCGCTGCAGGCGGAAAATCGTATGAACATTCTGCTCCCCGCGGGCGGACGCGCGGAGTTCGTCGTCACCACGCCACCCGCGGCCACCTTCGCGCAGCTTGTCACCCGGAGCTACGACACCGGACCGGACGGCGAAAGGACTCCCTATCGCGCGATCGCGAATATTGTGAGCCGGCCCACCGCGCCGCCTGCTCCATCAATCATCCCGGAATCGCCGGGTGCCGCGGACCGAAAGATTGAGCCGCTGAGCCGCGTCGCTCCGATTCGCCAGAGAAAGGTCTACATGTCGGAGGACCGATCCGGAAGTCAACCCAAGTATCTCATCACCGTTGAAGGCGAAACGCCCAAGCCGTTCGACATGAATTTTCAAAAACCGGATATTACAGTCAAGCAAGGCACGGTGGAGGATTGGACCATTGAGAACCGGGCCCGCGAAGCTCATTCCTTCCACATCCATCAACTCCACTTCCAGGTCATGAAGCGGAATGGAACCGCCGTGGAAGAACCAAGCCTGCGAGATACCATCGAACTGCCCTACTGGGACGGCACGTCAGCTTATCCAAGCCTCTCGCTGCGCATGGATTTCCGCGATCCCGAAATCATCGGTACGTTTCTCTACCACTGTCATATCCTGGAACACGAAGACGCCGGAATGATGGGATCCATTCAGGTCTTGCCTTGAAGCTCACATTATTACTTTGCGCATCCATAGCTGCACTCGGGGCAGAGGAATGCCCACGGCCTCTTCCTGGCAGCGTTGTCCCCGAACCAACCGATCTTCGCAGTTCGAATGGAACCTTGAAGGCGGACTTCTCTTTCCGCAGCGCCGTCGATGCTCGCGGGTTAAAGCGTTATTG
>Ga0070734_10005109_pt1 | contig 11863 bp, 11 predicted proteins | sample Coa_R1_8_FD_66444 | JGI IMG/M metagenome (GOLD analysis project Ga0070734, IMG submission 66444) | Surface soil microbial communities from Centralia Pennsylvania, which are recovering from an underground coalmine fire - Coalmine... | ecosystem: Environmental > Terrestrial > Soil > Unclassified ...
TGGGCCGGCAGACTTCGCAAGTCCTGCGGTCAGCATAGAGAGGCCTGAAATCGCAAGAAAGTCGCGCCTGCCGAGATCTGGCTTCATGGGAACTCCAGTATACCGAGCCAGAAAAGGGCGCTTCAACGCGGAGCGGGCCCCTTACAATCGAAGAAGTGATCAAGGCTCTGATCTTCGACCTGGGAAATGTCCTGGTCCCGTTCGATTTCCAGCGCGCCTACGACCGGCTGACGCCATTGTGCCGATTCCCGCTCGACGAAATTCGCGAGCGCCTAAGAAGCAGCGGCCTGGTACACCGATTTGAGACGGGACAGGTGGCGCCGAAAGACTTCGTGGCGGAGTTCGGACGCACGCTCGAGATCCAGACGACCTACGACGAGTTTTGCGATCTGTGGAGCTCCATTTTTCTGTCGGAAACGCTGATCCCGGAAGCCTGGATCGAAAGCTTCGCGCGGAGTTACACGCTGGTGCTGTTGTCGAACACGAACGCGATTCATTTCGAGATGATCCGGGACAACTACCCGTTGCTCCGGCACTTCCGCCATTTGGTGCTGTCGCACGAGGTGGGGGCGAAGAAGCCGGACGCGCGGATTTATCGTGAGGCCATCGCGAAGGCCGGTTGCGCGCCCGGAGAGTGCTTTTTCGCGGACGACATTTTGCTCAACGTAGAAGGAGCGCGGGAGCAGGGCATGGACGCGATCCAATTTATTTCCGCAGAACAGCTTGCGCACGAACTGCGAGCACGCGGCGTGACGGACTTCTAGCTAGCGATAGAGGGCGCGCAGGGTTTCCAGCTCCGGTGGTGAGACATCGGATACCGCCCAATACGTCATGACGCCGTCCGACCAGCCGAGCAGGTTGTAGCCATCACGAGCGAGATGCTTTTCGCCGCCCGGCAGCGCTCCCGGCCAGATAAACAGATTGATCACGTGGAGCCGCCGATGGAAGACCAGCGCGGCAACACGCCGGCCTGAGAGATATTCGACGCGCCCGCCGTCGAGCGGAAAGCCCTGGGCCGACAGGTCGCGGACGTCGGGCGAGAAATCCAGCTTGCCCGCAAACCACGGTTTGACGGTGTGCTGATCGCTGGACGGAACATCGAGCAGATGCGTACCGATCAGGGAGCGGATGTGATCGCCGACCAGTTCCTGGGCGATTTGATCGGGTCGCGTCTTCATCCGGAGTTGTGCGAGATTCCAGGACAGGGAAGCGACCAGCAGGACGCCGGCGATCGCAATACCGCGCCAAAGGTTGAGGACAGCCTGGGGCGAAGAGGCGCTTGGGGGCGCGGCCTCCTGCCGAAGTGTATCGACGATGGAAGCGCGCAGCCCGGAGGGCGCCTTGAAATAAGGCGCTGAGGCTCGAATTTCGCCCTGGAGTGTCTGAAGGCGTGCCAGGGCGTCGGAGCAGGCGGAGCAAGCTGCCAGATGCTGCTCGAGCGCGGCGCGTTGGGAGGCGTCGAGTTCGTTATCGACGTAGGCTTCCATCAGGTCGGGCGAACAGTTCATTGCGATACCTCTTCGGTCCGGTGCGCGCAATCTTCCAGCCTCTTACGGGCGCGAGACAGACGCGACATGACCGTTCCAATGGCCAGGCCGGTGGCGGAGGCGATCTCACGATAGGACATCTCTTCGAGCTCGCGCAGCACCAGCACCTCGCGAAAATCGACCGGCAGACGCTCGATGCAATGATGCAGCAGGCCGACGCGTTCCCGATCGGCCACGTGCTGTTCCAAGTCGGGTGCGCCCAGCGTGTGCGTTGTTTCGTCGAAAGGCACGGCGGCGGAATCACGCCCGCGGCGCTGCTGAAAAGTCCGGGCAGTGTTTCGAACAATCTCGATCAGCCACGCCTTGCCGTCGCCGCCGCGGAACCCGTCGAAGAAACGAAAAGCGCGCAGGCAGGACTCCTGCACTACGTCATCGGCGTCGGCATCACTGCGCATCAGCCAGCGCGCCAGGTTGTAAGCCGAGTCCAGGTGCGGCAGTATCGTCTCCTCGAATAATTCGAGACGGGATTGCACCGGAACTGCGGGCTTACGGAAAAGCCTCACGCTTAATGATACGAGCCTCGCCGGCGCTCGCTCTTTGAGCATCGAAGCTTACGAGTCCGCGAGAGTGGAGTCCATTACCGCGAGACTGTTCGCGACGCTCACCGACTTCACGTCCGTGATTCCCAGCACGCTCTTCAGTTTTTCATCTGGTACCTTCATTGGCCCGGGGCCTTTCGCGGTGCCGGGAGCAGGTTGTGGAAACGCGGTGGACATGGCGGTGTGGAAGGTCACGGCACCCTCCACCTTCTGCATCACTTGATGGATATGGCCGTTCAACACGGTTACAGAGCCGAACTTTTTGAGAGCGGTCAGGGCGCGCTCGCTATCCTGTGTGGCCCAGCGCCACTCCGGATACGCGGCCCATAGCGGAATGTGCGCGAACACCACAATGGGCCGGCTGGCCGGCTGCCCCTTCAGGTCCGCTTCCAGCCAGTTCAATTGCTCGTCTCCCAGACTGCCCATGCCGTCGAGCATGGCGGAATTGTTCAGGCCGACGAAGTGCAGGTCTTTGTGATTGAAGCTGTACCAGCCGCCGGCGGTTGCGTTGTTGGTTTTCGCGTAGCGCTCAAGATACAGGGATCCATGATCGCCCACGGTGTCGTGCTCGCCGGGAACGTAGAAAACCTGTTTTGCTTTTGCGCCGCGCAATACCTGGTCGAGCGTGTCGTATTGTTCGGCCTTGGCGTTGTGACTCAAGTCGCCGGTGTGGATGATGAATTCCGGCTGCTCCGGCAGGGCGTTGATCTTGTCGACGGCGGCCTGGAGGGTGGCCACTACGTCCTGGTTGGCCGGGCCATTGAACCCCATGTGGCTGTCGCTGATCTGGACGAAGTGGACGCTTTGCGTCTTTCGCGCCGGTTGTCCGAAGACCCGTGACGTGGGGACGCCGGCTGCGATGCCCCAAGCCATTCCGGTGCCGGCCCAGGCCATGCATTCGAGGAAGCCGCGCCGATCGATGCCGTCGGGATTGGGATCGTGCTGAATTCGTTTCGCCAAAGAGATCCGCCTTTCGACGTGCAATACCGGTCCGGGCCCGGTTTTATTCCCTTTTTGACGCGCTCTCGTTTTGACCCTGAGAGTCCTTAGCGTTACACTTCAGATTCGATGAAGCTGGCGCTCTTCGGGGGAACATTCGATCCGATTCACAACGCTCACCTTACGGTGGCGCGTGAGGCGGCCGATCAGTTCGGACTCGAACAGGTTTGGCTGGTTCCCGCCGCTCGGCCTCCTCATAAGGAGCAGGCCGGAGCCAGTTTTGAGGATCGTTTTTGGATGACCGAGCTGGCCTGTCAAGCCGATCCACGCTTTGTCGCCTCGCGCCTGGAAGCAGGGGACCAAATCAGCTACTCCATCGACACCATCGAAAGAGTTCGGGCCCAAGGTGAAAATCCCTGGTTCATCATCGGGGCCGATGCGTTTGCCGACATCGCTACCTGGCATCGCTGGCGGGAGCTGATCGAGCTGACCGAGTTTATCGTCGTTACCAGGCCTGGCCACCAGTACACGGCACCCGAAGGTGCAAAGGTGCATCGGCTGGATACGTTGGCGCTGCCGGTCTCGTCTTCTGAAATCCGGCGGCGGTTGGCGCGCGGAGAAACGCCGGAGGAATTACCGGCGGCAGTCGCCTCCTACATAGCCAGCCGGGGACTATACCAGTTCGCGCGCGGTATGGTTTCAGGGTAATCAACGCAAATCCTTGCGGCCCTGAACATGCATTTGTGGCGGGCGCATGCCCGTTGCACAGACCAAATATTTCGGCTGTCTGGACTACTCGCCGGAGTCGGTATTCGACTTTCCAGCAGGACTGCCGGCCTTTGAGAATCAAGATCAATTCCTGTTCCTCGAAGCGCAGCAGTACGCTCCGCTCGTGTTCTTGCAGAGCCTGCGAACGCCAGGTCTTTGTTTTCTTGCTCTTCCTGTACAGGTAATCGATCCGAACTATGAGCTCGCGGTTTCGGAGGAAGACCGGCGCGCGCTCGCACTTGATCCTGCCCGGCAGCTGGTGCAAGGAGTGGAAGTGTTGGCGCTGGCGTTGTTGAGCTTCGGGGGCGAAACTTCGGCGAGCGCCAATTTAATGGCGCCGATTATCGTTAATCTTGCCACGCGCCGCGCTCTGCAGGCGATCCGCTGGGATGCGCGGTACTCCCATCAGCAAGCGATCCCTGCGCTGGCCGCGCGCCGCACCGAGGATCGAGCATGCTAGTCCTGCGGCGGCGCGTCGGAGAATCGTTGCTCATCGGCGACGAGATTGAAATCGAAATCCTGGATGCGAACCAGCAGGGCGCGAAGATCGGGATTCGAGCTCCGCGCGAAACTTTAGTTCTACGAAAAGAGCTGAAGCTAACCGCGCAGCAGAACACGACGGCGGCCGAGGCTCCGCCGCTGGCCGACTGTGAGCACAAGCTGAAGAATTTTCGGCGCACGGCTCAAGAACCTTCGCTTCGCCCCGATAAGCAAAATTGAGAGCTGAGAGAGGCTGGCGAGATGCGCTCCGAGGAAGCCCGGGCGGGTCCTGCGGGGCGCTGATCTCCCTCCTTTCAAGACCGCCAAAGGCGATCCGGTACGCGCAGGTTGACGCGGGCTGAGCCTCAAGTTCTAAGGAGAGAAAACTGTGTCTTTTAGCATCAATACCAACATTGCTTCGTTGCAGGCTCAGAATTATCTGCGCATCAACAGCGATTTCCAGAGCAAAACGATCAATGAGGTCACTTCGGGGCTTCGCATCGTCAATAGCGGCGACGACGCGGCGGGTTTAGCTGTTGCCAACGGGTTCCGGTCGAACGAAGCCGTGCTGACCCAGGGCATCCAGAATGCCAACAACGGTCTGGCGACCTTGCAGACCATCGACGGCGGCATCAGCAACATTTCCCAGTTACTGGATCGTGCGCGCACCCTGGCCACCGAATCCGCTTCGGGCACCTTCACGGGCGACCGGGGCCAGCTGGACAGCGAATTCCAGAGCGTTCTGACGGAAATCAACCGCCAGGCGACCAACATCGGCATGAATCAGAACGGCTCTTTCGCTAAGGCCCTGTCGGTGTTTATCGGCGGCGGCATGGACGGCGCGACGGGCAGCACCACCGACACGACCGCGTTGACCAACGGATCGGTATCGGTAGACCTCAGCAAATCGGCTGTGGACACGCAGTCGCTGGGATTGACGTCCTACAACGCGACGCCAGCCGCGGCCGCGACTCTCAGCACCATCACAACGGCCGGCAACCTGGTCGGCGGCACCACCATGAACCTGGTTTTCGAAGGCGCAGGCTTCACGGCGGGCGGCAACGGAACGGTCACCGTTTCGGCGTTGAACGTCAATAATGCCAAGACGCTCGGCGACGTCGTGAACGATATCAACAATGGCATCGCCACGGCTGCAGCCTCGGCGGGCGCGAACAACCAGGCATTCGCCAAGGCGGGCATCCAGGCGCAGTTGAGCTCCGATGGAACGAAGATCGTTTTCGCATCCGCGAACGGCGGATTCGGTGTTACCGACGCAGGCGACGGCAGCTCCACTGCGGCGCTGAGCGTTCTGGGCGGAGTGGCCACGGGCGTACCCGTAATCTCGTCCGGTACCCAGGAAGTCGCGCTCACGCAACCTACGGCGCTCTCGGGCGTGATGACGCAAGACTTGACCATCTCGGCGACGGACGCGAGCGGCCACCTGACGCAAGTGACGGCGCATCTGACGGCCGGCGCAAAGAGCGCACAGATCCAGGCCATCAACACGGCTCTCCAGGGTGCCACGGCGGGCAGCCCGTTGAAGAACCTCGTGGCTCTAGACAGTGACAATGTCGCTCTGGGTGGCGTCAAGATTGAAGGCACCGGCGCCTTTTCCGTCTTCGTCGGAAACGCCAGCACGGCGGGCGACGGCATGAAGTCCGGCGGCAGTCAAGGAGTATTCGCCAACTCCGCGCAGAACGGAACTGGCGGGGCTCTCGATGTCGCTACTGCTTCCGATGCGCAAACCGCCGTCAACGCGCTTTCCAATGCGGTCCAGACGCTCGGTTCGGCACAGGCCGCGGTCGGCAAAGGCGAGAACAATTTCAACTACGCCATTAACCTGGCGCAGTCGCAACTGACGAACGAGTCGAGCGCGGAGTCTGGCATCCGCGACGCCGATCTCGCCGCTGAAGCCGCCAACCTCACTAAGGCTCAGATCCTGATGCAGGCCGGTGTGGCTGCTCTGGCGCAAGCCAACGCCGCCCCGCAAGCCGTGCTCTCTCTGCTCAAGGGTTAAAGCCGCGCAGGGAAAAGGTCCTTCCTTGGTTTTATGCGAAGATGCGCTTTCGGGCGCGTCTTCGTTTTTTTAGAAATCCACCCGCTTGTTGACGAATTCGCCATCCTTCAGCTGGACATCGAAGTCGAGCGAGGCGCCGTTACGTGCCACGCGAACCTTGTAGGTGCCCGGCACGAAATTGAAAATCGCGGGCGTTCGTTTGCTCTGCATTTCGCCGTTGATCTCAATGGTTGCGCCGGGCGGATTGGAGGTCAGACTCAGCGTCCCCGACACTTTTGTCAATTGCAGGAAAAACTCGCGTTCCTGGGGCACGTTGAATACCCGCGGGTAGGGCCGATATCCCTCGGCTTGGACGTTCAACGAATGCCGACCGGCACTAAGCGGCAGAAGGCACGGCGTCCTGCATCCGGGAGTTGAACCACCATCCAGTACCAATTGAATTCCCGGAGGCTCCGTGACAAACTGCACCGATATCGCGGAGTCGTTTTTTTGAGGCGCGGGCGGCGGAGGCGTTCGCGCGGCGGTAGTGGTTTCCCGCTCCTTTCGCTCCGGCTTCGGCTTGGGCGATTCAGGCTTGGCCGGCTCAGGAAGTGTCTGAGGTGCGGGCGGAGGAGTAGCCTGCGCCGTGGGCTCAGCAGGTGGTGATCCGGGTGACGCAGGGGCGGTGGATTCCGGTGCTTTCTGTACCGTCTCTGCGGGAGCCTGGGGAGATGTCCCCAGCGGGGACGGCTTCGGGGTTTCAGCAGCCGGCGGTTCGTTCGGTTGCGTTCGCTCGGCAACGGGTACGGGCGCCTCGACGCTGCGGTTGAAAAGATATTTTTGCGCGCCGAACAGCACCAGGCCAACCAAGCCCAGCCCCACCAGCATCCAGACCAGGCTTTTCAAAATGGGATTGCGCTGGCGATCCACTTCGGCGGTATCGGCGCCGAATGGAGGATTCGGTTCGACACGCAGCGGCGCGGACGCAACGGACTCGTTCGGACGAGCAACCGCAGCAGGCAGGGACGATGCCGGGACCGCCTCGGCGACGGAGGCCGCTGCCGGGCCGCCGACGGTCGGCATGCTCTGAGAGCTGCTGCGGGGCAGGGGATGCCATCCCGGATTCAAAGCGCAGGCAGCCGCCAGGGCTTCGACGAACTCGGCGCAGCTGGTGTAGCGATCCGCTGCAGCCTTCGCGAGGGCTTTGCGAAATATTACACCCACCTGCGGCGCAAGGCTGTGGTTCAGACGCTCGGCCGCAACCGGATCCTCGCGCACGATCCGAAAGAGCAGCGCGGGCAACTGGTCTGCGACAAAGGGTTTCTCGCCGGTCAGGATTTCATAGGCGATGACGGCGAGAGAGAATTCGTCCGCGCGGCCGTCGACGGCGTGACCCTGCACCTGCTCCGGGGACATGTAGTTCGGCGTGCCCATCATGACACCGGTGTGGGTCATTTGTTGGGAGAGGATTTTTGCCACACCGAAGTCCGTGATTTTTGCGACGCTATTTTCGTGGATCAGGATGTTGGCAGGCTTGATATCCCGATGCACGATGCCCTTCTTATGCGCGTAATCGAGCGCGGTGGCGGTCTGGCGCAGCAGCGAGAGCATCGCGTCGCGGTCCAACGCTTGGGGCGTATTCATGACCTTGTCGAGCGAAGGCCCGTCCACGCATTCCATGAAAATGTAGGCCAGGCCGTTTTCCTCGGCAATATCGTAGATCGTGACGATGTTGGGGTGAGAGAGGATGCCGGCTGACTGGGCTTCGCGCACCAGGCGCTCGCGCATGCGTTCCCGTTCGCGCTCGTCCGTGATGTCGGTGAGACGGATGGTCTTGATCGCGATGACGCGGTTGATGGCCGGATCCTGAGCCCGGTACACGACGCCGGTTGCACCGCGTCCGAGTTCGTCCAGAATCCGGAACCGGCCGATTTGAAGCACGCTGATGACGCTATTTTATCAGGCGCTCAGTCCTCGACGTCCGGGTAGTGCGCGAGTCGTCCGATTCAGCGCACTACCCGGGCTCCGCGAAGCCTCACCGGGCGACGCCGATGCGGTTGCGGAGGACTTCAAAGCGCGGGTCGCTGCGGAGGCTTTCAAACTCCGGCCCCAGCAGTCGAAGAGCGAGCGAGGTATCTCGCGACTCGGCGGCCCGCTCGATGTACTCCCAGGCCTTCTCCCGTTCGCCTAACCCGGCATGAATCGCGGCGAAGCTGAGAGGCGAAGCGAACTGCGATGAAGATCGCTCTTGAGTCAAAGCGGCCATTTCACCGAGCGCCTCATCTCTGCGGCCCGCGCGGGCATGGCAGAAGCCGATGAGTCCGCGAACCAGGGACCGGCACTGCATTTGCAGGGCGTTGCTGAGGTGGTTGATCGCCTCTTCGTAGTCGCCTTTCGCGGCGTAGGCCAAGCCCAGGCCCAACCGGGGAAGAGCGTAGTCCGGCGCCAGGCGCGAAACCAGCAGGTGCTGTCCCACAGCCTCGTCCAGGCGGTTCGAAACACTATAGAGCCAGCCCAGCACAAAATTCGCCGACAGCGATGCCGGGTCGTTATCCAGGGCTTTCTCCATGCGCCCGAAAGCGGCGTCAAACTCCCCGCGACAGGCGAGCAGTAAACCGTAGGCCAGCTGGGCGACGAAATCGTGCCCGTCCACCTGCACGGCCTTTTCGAGTTCTTCCTCTGCCGCATTCCAGTTCCAATCGAGGAGCGCCAGCGCAGCGCCGAATGCGACATGGGCCTCGGGCAAAGACGGAGCGAGCGCTACTGATTTCCTGGCGGCCTCCAGGATCCGTTCCTTGCCGCCTTCGATCTCCTGAAGGCCGAACACGGAACTGACGATCAACGCCTCCGCCTGGGCGGCCCACGCCGCGGCGTAGTTCGGATCGGCGTCGACGGCCCTGGCAAAACAGGCCACGCTATCCTGAATGCTTCCGGGAGTCGCTTGTTTCCAGTGATACCGGCCCTCGAGATACGAATCGCGGCCCTCGGCCCCGCCGGCCTGCCTGCGGGAAGGCGTTCCGTCGGCCAAGGGCGACGTCAGATCGCGAATCATCGACTGAGCCGCTTCACTGACCTGTGAAAGGTCGGCGATCTGGCCCTCGATGGCGTCCGACCAGATATAGGATCGGTCGGGTAGCTGCATCAGCTGCAAAATCAAGTGGAAGCGTTGATCCGGCTTAAACTCGATACTGCCTTCCACCATGCAGTCGGGTCGGGCGCGGCGAACGATTTCCCCGCCGGCTCCCTCCTCGGGCGATTGCACGATCACTTGGAACAGGCCATCCTTGACCAGTACATGCGTGACTCGCCGTTGCATTTCCTCGGCGATCGGCAGGCGCTCCATGCTGGCATTGACCACGGCAAACGGCGCGATTTCAACGGCCCTCCGCTGGAGCAGGGGATTGACGCACGTGGTCGGAATCCGGTACTCGAAGGTCGGCACGTAGCTGCCCTTGCGCAGCACAATGTGGACCGGATCACCGTGGCCTTCGGCGCGATAGTACTCTTCGAGTTTGTAGCGCAAGCGTCGCGCCTCTACTCGGACGATGGAATCCACGCGCGGGTCGAAGGCATCTCGCCGGTCGAAGACTTCGATTCCGATGAGATACTCTTTGAGCCGATGCTGCTGGCCTTGCAGGCTTTCTTCCACGACAAACTGAAGAAAACGCCGGATACGATGGGACTGGACAAACGCCCGGCTCCTCAGCACCGAGTCCAATTGGGCCCGGATCTCCGCGGAAGGAATTCCATTCAAATTGGCTTCCTCGGGGGTAGTTGCTAGCGAAGGAGTCATACTCAACTAGTACGATCCCGTTTTGGCATAAGCTGTTACATCTTCTTTTTCAGTTTCTTCTACTTTGAGGGATGTAACAGGCCCGGCCGGCCCGTTAGAGATTCATGCTGGCGACGTCGACCGGGGTACGGTGGCCTTCCACAACCACGATTCCGCTGTCGGTCACGTGATACATCTGGCGGTCGCGCTCCAGGTCGTAGCCGATGGTCGCATCGGCGGGCACACGTACGTTTTTGTCGAGAATCGCGCGGCGGATTCGCGCTCTGCGGCCGATATCGCAATTATCAAAGATGATGGAGTCCTCGACGATGGCGTGGGAATGGACGCGGACACCGCGTCCGATCACCGATGAGCGCACCAGGCCACCAGACAGGATGGCGCCGCCGGCAACGATACTGTCCAACGCCTGGCCGCGGCGGCCGTCGGCGTCAAAAATGAACTTCGCAGGAGCGTCGAAATAACCGGCCGTGCGAAGCGGCCACTGGCGATTGTAGAGGTTCAGTTCCGGAGAAATGGAGCGCAAATCCATGTTGGCGTCGAAATATGCGTCCAGCGTCCCGACGTCACGCCAATAGATCGGCGATCCGGCCGGATCCCCAGGAATGCGGTTGGTCTGAAAGTCGTAGGCGAACATCTCGGCACGGCCGATGAGGCCCGGCAGGATGTTACGGCCGAAATCATGCTGGCTTTGCGGGTTTTCGCCGTCCGCCCGCAGTTCCTCGAGCAGGAGCTTGGTGGAGAACAGGTAATTGCCCATTGATGCGTACACGCGGTTCGGGTCGCCGGGCATGGTGGGAGCGTCAGGCTTCTTCTCGTGGAAACCGGTGATCCGGCCGCCTTCTAGCGTCTCGATCACGCCGAACTCCGAAGCCTGTTCTTTTTCGACTGGAATCGCTGACACGGTAACCTGCGCCCCGTGCTCGACGTGAAACTCCACCATTTCGCGGATATTCATGCGATAGATGTGGTCGGCGCCGAAAATCGCCACGACATGGGGCTCGGCCTGCTCTATGAGATTGATGTTTTGATAGATGGCGTCGGCTGTTCCCCGATACCAGTCTTCGCCGGCCGTCCGCATCTGAGCGGGGACCGGCGTGATGAAGTGATTGCGGAGCAGGCTGGTTGCTTCCCAGCCCTCGCGCAGGTGTTCAAGCAGCGACTGGCTCTTGAACTGGACCAATACATAAATCGAATAGATGCCGGAATTTACTAAGTTGCTCAGAACAAAGTCGATAATCCGGTAGCGTCCGCCGAATGGCACGGCGGGCTTGGCGCGCTCCTTGGTGAGTGGAAAAAGCCGAGTGCCCTTGCCCCCGGCTAAGACGAATGCCAACACCCGCAACTGGATTTTTCGGTTATCGGATAGCACGAGAAGTCCGCTTTGCCTATTCTGTCAGAAGGCTGGAAGAAAGCAAAGCCCCTAAATCCAGGAAGTTATCGCCCTGTCACCTGGTTATAACCCTGTGGGCCTCGCGGCGCTGGTACTAGTGCCGCAGCGTACGTCCTGTGCCTGGCGCCCCATTTCCCCGCTTCCAGTTCTCGCATAGTCTGGCCATGTTCGAAGACAGAAGTCGATTGGTTTCCTCTCCGGTCCAGCGCCTGGGCGAACGATGCTCAGGCGCTTTTTTTATTGACAACGGAGCCGGTTCCGTCAATTCTCAGAAAGGCAGTAGACCGGGAGGCGAACCGAGTTGGCGCGGCGAGACCTTTCCAGAGGAGGAGTTGCAATATGCAAAAGCTGATTGGTCTCTCTCGTTTCTTCGTTCTTTGCGGGTTGGCGGCGGCGCGCTGAGCACGTTGT
>Ga0070734_10005110_pt1 | contig 11862 bp, 10 predicted proteins | sample Coa_R1_8_FD_66444 | JGI IMG/M metagenome (GOLD analysis project Ga0070734, IMG submission 66444) | Surface soil microbial communities from Centralia Pennsylvania, which are recovering from an underground coalmine fire - Coalmine... | ecosystem: Environmental > Terrestrial > Soil > Unclassified ...
GGCATGCGGCGCACGTATCAATCCCTGAAGGAGACAGGCGCGACCGGCAAGGCCGACTTGTTTGCATTTGCCGAATTCAACAAGCTGATGGGGTTCGAGGACATCTGGGAATTCGAACGCAAGCACGCGGAGACCCCCAAACCAGGAGCTGCACCATGACTCTCATCAAGAAGAGCATCGATATCGTCACGGCGGAGAAAGCAATTGCCGCCGCCGCCAAGAAGGCCGATGAGCTGGGCCTCAAGATGTGCATCGCCGTGAGCGACGAAGCCGGCGATCTGAAGGCCTTCCGGCGCATGGACGGCGCGCCCAAGCTCTCGATCCAGATTGCCCAGGACAAGGCCTTCACCTCGGCCTCCTACGGTCTGCCGACCCATGTCTGGTACGAGTTCATCAAGGACGATCCGCCGCTGCTCCACGGCATCACCCACACGCCGCGCCTCATCGTCTTCGGCGGGGGCTTCCCGATCATCCTGGAAGGCGAAGTGGTCGGCGCGATCGGCATCAGCGGCGGCCACTACAAGCAGGACATGGAGTGCGCGCGCGCGGCGCTGCAAGCCATCGGAGCGGAGGTCAAATAGGCCGCCGCCCCACGGCGCGATCGAGGGTCCCCAACGACAACCCGGATGGCGGTGGGTCGCCCGACCTGCCGCCGGCCGTCTCCGTCATTCGACGTCCTTCAGGCTAATCAGGGATTCGAGATCGTGGCTTCCCCGAAGCCCGCCCCGCTTGCCTGGTCCGCGAGCTCGCCGGGGTTGGTGGGCGAAGTTCCGGCGCTGGCGCTATTGGTGCCCGTCACGCCGGCCTGCAGCGGTCCTTGGCTCGGAGAGACGTTGCCCCCGGCCATGGCGTTGCTGGAGCCGGATACGCCGATGGGCGACTCGCCGGCGCCGGGGATGGAGTCGGTCGCCGCGCTGCCGATCTTGACGCTCGCTTCCGGGTTGCTGGGATCTGTGCCAAGCGTGCGGGAAGCATCACCGCCAGAGGTGAACGAGGCGGTTCCGCCGCCTTCGGCTGACAGGCTGCCGGTGGAAAGAGAATTTCCGGCGAGCGTGGTCGAGCCGTTGGCGTTGTTCATGACCGCCGCGACCGATCCATTCGCGGACTGGGAAGTATCCGTTCCGGCACCGGCCACGCTGGCGTCGGAACCGGCGTTGGAATCGGTGTTGAGCGAGATGCCCGGAGACGACTGCGAGGCAGCCGCCGCGGCGTCGGATGCTCCGGCGGCCGCTGCGTTGCCGGTCGCGGACGCGATGGACCCGCTGCTTGTGTTCGAGTCGACCGAGTTGGACTGGGAGGCATTGGCGTTGGCCGATGCGTTCTCAGTCGCGCTTCCCGCCCCGTCGCCGGACGAGGCCGCAGCCGTGTCGGCCGCGCCGGCAGCCGCGGCGGAATTGCCAGCCGCCGTGTTGTTGGCCGAGCTCGTGGCGCCGGCATTGGTTACGCCGCTACCGCTGCCAGTGCTGCTCGCGGTCGAGTTGGTGTGGTCCGACGTGCTGACGCTGCCGTTCGCCGCCTGAGACGCGGAGCCGGTAGCCGACGAGCCGGTATTGGACGTACCGGTGCCTGAAGCGCTCGACCTGCCGCCGGCGCCCGTGCTCACGGAGAGCGTGCCGGCGGCGGCTTGCTGCGTCACGGAGTGGAAACCCACCGGCAAGGCAGCCAGGGCGAAGGCGAACGCACTCGCTGTGGCCAAAAGGGCCAGTCTCGATCGGGACTTCGTCATTGCTCTGTCCTTTCACTGTTGTCGACATCGGCGCTCGAACGGCGCGGAGACCGTCCATCGCCACAGGATTCGACCTTCCCGAACCACCCATGTTTCGTGACGCGCCGAATCACAAATGGGGCGGGAGACGTGACCGGAGTGGCGCGCGCAAACGAAGCATTCAAGCAATGCGTAACAAGGCGAAGAACCTGAGGCGGAAGATCATGGATCTTTCGCGGCCGATGCAAATTCCGACTGGAGGCGGGACCGCTACGCTCGAGCGCAAGGAAATCTCAAGGCAAAGCCTGGGCATTTCCGAGACACGATCTTCAGAAAGGGGCAATCGACTGGGATTCGTCTATATCCCACCAGGAGCGAGAGGGACGGCGGGAGCGACCATTGCGCAGGCTGCCAACAAGCCTCGCAACCATGCTTGGCGCAGGTCCACTGCCCGGCCGCACTGTGGTGGTGCGGTTGACACAAATCTAACCTGCCTCGCCGAACACGCTAAGGGCTATGGATGGAAGGTGAATCGTGGGAGCCGGGCCCGCGATTGGAGATCGCCTCAAACCGGCCATGAATGGAGTGCGATGAGCGTTTTCCAATACGGGGCCGAGGCCTACAGGCTTCTGCTCACTCTAGTCGGCCTGATCATCAATGCTCTGTTCGGGCCACTGCGCTTTATGACGATTTCCGCGCTGCTGGTCTGCATCGGCGCCGGGGTCTGGTTCATCTCGATCTGGATACGCAGGCGCAGCCGGCCCACGTGATCCGGTGGCGCTGAGGCGCTTCCCCCCGTCACCGGCAACCACTCCGCCTGGCCGATCAACCGGCGAGGTCGTCGAGCATGCGATCGAGGAAGGCTGGCTCGATGCCCTGGCCGATAAGCGATATTCGCCCTTGGCGCAGGCCATCCGGCCAGGCGGCCAGATACTCGGGCCTGTGGATCACATGCTGCACGGCATGTATCGCCACTGGTCGGTCTTCATCTTTGAGAGCAATGATGGCCTTCAGCCGAAGCAAATTGGCGCCGCACCGTTCGACTGCTTTGCCAAGCCACGCCTGGACCCGGGGCCATGCCAACGGCAGGTCAAGGATGCGTGCCGCGGTCACATAGGGGCCGTGACGATGCGATCCGGATGGCTCGACAAAGTCGAGATTCCGAGAAAACGGCTGAAACAGGCCCGCGGCTGCGTCTCGTCGCGAGGCCGCGCTCCCAATTGGCGCGGCGCTCAAGGCCCGAATGGCATCCGCCGTCGCGACGCGCCGCTTCTCATCGGCGAGGTCGGTCTTCGTGATGAGCACCCGGTCCGCAAACGCGATCTGCCGCGCGGCCTCGGCATGGCGCGGGAGGGTTTCCACGCCCAGGAGGCAATCCGCCGTCGCGGTCAAACCAGCAGGTTTGTACCGGCTGAGACGCAGCGGGTCGCTCATCAGGGTCTGGAGAATGGGCGCGGGGTCTGCGAGCCCAGAGGTTTCCAGGATCACGCGCCGATAGGCCGGCAGTTCACCCCGCTCCCGCCGGTCGAGCAGCGACCTGAGCGCGCGCACCAGGTCCCCTCGGGTCGCGCAACAGAGGCACCCGCCTTCAAGCAGGATGGTGTCTTCCTCGGCCGTCTCGACCAGCATGTGGTCGAGGCCGATTTCGCCGAACTCATTGACGATGACCGCGGTTCCCTCAAGCGCGGGGTCGCGGAGCAGCGAGCGGATCAGCGTCGTCTTTCCGCTCCCGAGAAAGCCGGTGACGACGGCGACGGGGATCGGCGCCTCGCGAACCAAGGTGAGACCGGCGGGATTGGGCAGGGTGGTCGTCACGTTTCGATCCAGGTCGCGTCCCAGAAGGTCTCCGGCGCGGTGGTCATGGTCCGAAAGGCACCCAGCGGCGGCGGCGCGATGGTTCGCCCGGCGCGCCGTCGCTGCAGCTCGGCTTTGGCGTCGGCGAGAACCGGTGCCGTGGTCATCAGCTCGACTGCGGTAAGGGCCAGGGCCTCGGACGCCATCAGCGGACCCGGATAGCTGGCGCGATGCCCGGTCAAGGCCGAGCAGGCCCAGTTGTGCAGCGGGACTTGCTGCGGTATCGCCCAATTGGCCCGGGCGAGGGGCACATGCCAGCTGGCCTCGCCGTCATCCTGACCGTAGGGGTCGTGGCCCTCGGTGTAGAGGGCGAGACCCCGGTCGAGTTTGAAGGACTCTTTCGGGCGGGCCGCGTGGGCGAGACTTTCCAGCCAGGCAATGTCGTCATCGCCGTAGCGCGGCGGGCCGACCCGTTCCAGATTGCCGAGCAGGATCTTGGCCAGGACGTCGTTGGCAAGATAGCCGCGCGTTCCGGCGATGAACTGCTCGCGAAAGCCGATGGCGCACATCCGGGCAGCCTGCTCGGCCACGCCAACGGCGAAACGATAGACGGCTTCGGCCCGGTCGAAGTCCACATGGCGGGTGACGAGCCAGAGCCGGGCCTCGTCGGGCGTCACGCTGGGCATATGGCCCCCCACCCGCAGGACATGTTCGACCGAGGCGTCGGGAAAGTGGTGCGCCCGCAGCCGCTCGATCGATTGCACGGCGAGTTCCGCCGCGTCCAAGGCATTCTGCCGGCGAACCCCGCCGCCATGGCCGGATTCGCCGATGAACACGACTTCGCCGCTGACGACCGACTGGCAGGGCCGGGATATGGCTCCGTTTTGATAGTCGGCATGGGACGTGAGCAGGGCATCGAAGCCCTCGAAAGTTCCGGCCCGGAGGAGCGCTAGTTTGCCCCAGACGATTTCCTCTGCCGGGCAGCCGATGGCGACGACCTCTCCGGCAATGCCATTTTCTTCCATGCAGCGCCGGGCGGCGATGGCGGCGCCGACATTGGCGGGTCCGATCTGGTTGTGGCCGCAGGAATGCCCGGCCCGCTTGCCGCTGGCCTCGCGGCGCGGAACCGCTTTGTTGCCTGTGCCGGGCAGGGCGTCGTATTCCGCCAGAAGCCCGATGCGGGGGCCGGTTCCCTTGCCCCAGCTTGCAAGGAAGGCCGTCGGCAGGCCATGGACGCCGCGCTCGACCCGGAAGCCTTCCCGTTCAAGCCAGTCGCAGAGAGCCGCCGCCGAGGCGCGCTCCATGTTGGGCAGCTCGGCCGCGGTCCAGAGGATGCCGAAATGCCGCTCGATCTCGGGCCGAAGCGCCGCCCAATGGCGCCGTGTCGAGGCAACGTCATGCTCCCGCATAGGCCAGCTCTCCGCGCTTCAGGCCGATACCGTACGATACGACCTTGCCTTGTGGCTCTTGTGCCGTCCAGAAGTGCTCTACGGGGACAAGGCAACCATCGCCTGATCAGCTTCCTCTCTTGCCGGCGATGGGAAGCAGGATGGAGGACGGGGCATCCGCCGCATGATGGATCGCCTGTTCGGCGACTATCGTCTCGACGGCGTAGCCGAATCTATCGCCCGTGTTGGGATTGCGGTCATAGCGATCGAAGCAGCTGGACGAGATGTCGACGCGGATGCGATGGCCCGCCTTCACCAGATAGCTCGTGGCCGCGAGGTCGATCGCGTATTCGTAGACCCGCCCGGGGACGATGGGAGAGGCCCTGTAGGGATCGCTGCGATGGGCCGCGCGGACGATCCCGTCCTGGATCTGGTTCGCCGTCCCGTCGTCGAAGACGTCCACCAAGGTCACCGTGAAGTCGGTATCGACGGCGCTCGAGGCGGCATAAAGCGCGGCCGTGATCGGGCCGGTCAGTTCGCAGTCCGTTTCCAGCGGCTCGCTCGTGTAGGAGACGACATCGCCCCGCTTCTCGATCTCGCGCCGGTCGCCGAGCTCCGTGCACAGCGCCCAGCAGTTGCGGCCCACGGTCTCGGCCACCGGGTCTGCCGGATCGTAGCGATAGCGGTCCGGCGCTTCGGGCCCCTCTGGCGCGTGGCGCGTCAGAAGCCCGCCGGCGCGGAGGTAAAAGCGGGTCGGTTCAGTGCCCGCCGGCGGCCAGGAGGCCGAGCGCTGCCAGCGGTTGGCGCCGATGGTGAAGTAGTCGACCTTGCCCGCGGCGCCGAACCCGTTTTCGACGCCCATCAGGTAACGGTCGAAGAATGCCTGATAGCTGTCCCAGCGGTGCGCCCCCGTGGGCGGCACCTTCACGCAGATGGCGCGATCCGTGTGCTCCGCGCTGCTTTCGTGATCCCAGGGGCCGACGAGAAGATGGATGCGCTCCGGGCGAGGGCTGCTTCGCTCCAGCGCCACGAAGTCCGCGAGCAGGCCGCTCGTGTAGTTGTCGTACCAGCCGGACCAGAACAGGACCGGGATCTTGATCCGATCAAGCCGGTCCCGTAGTCCGCGCCTCGCCCACCAGGCCGGATCATGGGCATGGTCGATAAGGCTGCGGAAATATCGGCCCTCATGTCCGGCGGCAAGCGCCATGTCCTTGAGCGGAAGATGCCAGGGATCGATGCGGCTGATGTCGGCGTATTCGGGCGCGTCCATGGCGATCGCCCAGGGGCCGATCGTATTCAGCAGAAAGGCCCCCTGGCGGAACCAGATGCTGCGCCGGTCGCTGCCGATGTCGCCGGGTGCGATGCAGGCCAGCGCCGGCGGGCCGGCGACCGCGGCGGCGAGCGAGGTGTAGCCGTAGTAGGATTCGCCCCACATGCCGACGCGCCCCTGGCACCAGGGCTGCCGGCTCACCCATTCGACCGTGTCGAACCCGTCCTCGACCTCATGGACCATGGGATCGAAGCTGCCGCCGGACGAAAACTTTCCCCGCACGTCCTGCACGACGCAGGCATAGCCCTTGCGGGCCCAGAAGTCGCCGGTCTGCCGAAACGCCATGTCGGGCGTGGCCCGGCCATAGGGCTGGCGGATCAAGATGACCGGTGCCCGTTCGCAGCCCACCGGCATGTAGAGGTCGGACCTGAGAACGACGCCATCGCGCATCGGGGTCTCGATCTCGCCGGCGTGCCGCGAGGATGTGAACCGGTCGGGCGTGGTGGACGGAAACGCGGCCGGCGGTTCGGCGTGTGTGGCCGAGGGATGGTAGCTCAAGGGTCGTCCTCGCAGGCTGTTGCAGGTGAGCTGCTCGCGGCCCGCGTCGCCAAGACAACCGCCGTGCCTCGATGCGCCCGGATCCTAGTCCAAGAGCGTGCATTTCGTCACCTGAACCTTCGCGACCATGGCCATCTTCCCTTCTCGCCCTCTGGCGACGGACTCCCCCTTCCGAAGTACTGCGAAGGCGGCGGCGTCCAGGCCGCACGCTGAGGACCGCCCGGCTTGGTGCCAACCAGGTGAACCCGCAGATTTGCCCGGATTCAATCTTCCAGACGGATCGGCGCTAACGCGGCTTCATCGACGCGCCGTCGACGCATGGCCGGACATGGAACAGAGCGTCGGCAATTCCCTGAGTGGCGGTTTCGCCAGGTTGCTCCGGGCGGGATGACATCCAGTCGGTCACCAGTCGAGTCAATTCTTCCGGGTCATCCTTCCTGGGATCGCAGAATTGCGGATTGTCCGTCATGATCAGGGAGATGGCGACATCGACCACGCGATCCTCGCAGCGCTTGAAGTCCTTCTGACAGCGGACGAGAAACTCGCTGGCCAATGCGGGGTGGTGGGTGGCGCCGCCGGAGTCAACCGACCGGGATGCGCCCAAGGCTGCCAGCAGTCGTAGCGCAATCAGGTGCGGTGCTCTGCGCCGCGGCGCCATGAAACCCGGGGCATTGCGCCGGATTGGCGACTGGGCAGGCTCGGTTGCCACCCGGCTGTGTTACGATACCGCGGCCCCGGGGCCGCTACTTTCGTCGTCGCCCGGAGTTTCGGCGCTCGGGGTTTCGATGCCCGGCGGTTCGCCGGCCGGTTGGACCGCCGTGGCGATCGGTCGAGCAAAAACCTCGGCAATGGCCGGATCGTCCATAAGGATGGGTGAGGCGACGCCACCGAGCCAGGACAGCGCCAGCACGCGCCACAGGTTAGCCATTGGCATGCTCCAGGTTCACGCTTCCGGTTCACCCATGCCCGATCCAATCCCGTTGCAAAGATCGAACATGCGCCACCCTGTTGCCCACTCTCGGCCGGACAAGCATCACGCGGCAACGACAAGAAGTACGACTGAAAGGCCAGCGCCGCAAATTAACTCCAGGAAATCGCCGCTCGTCCCTTAACTTGAATTCATCTTGCCGCATGCATGCGGCAATGCCGGCGATGCTTCGATGCGTGCTGGGCTGTCACCGACCGGCGCGATGCGGCAATGGGAGGGAGAAGATGTCCGACAAACCAGGGCTGTGGCGGCGTTGGCAAGGTTATCGTCCCTCGAAGACGATGTACTTCTGGTCCTGCGTGGCTTGCATCGCCGCAACCACAATCGTCGGCTTCCGCTGGGATGGATGGGAGACCGCCGGCACCGCGGCCAACCAGGCCCAGTTGGCCGTAGCCGATGCCCGCGCCCGTCTGATGGCGGCTGTGTGCGTCGAACGCTTCGAAAAGAGTGAGAATGCCTCCGACCAGCTCGCTTCCCTGAAAAAGGATACCGACTGGCAGCGAATGCAGTTCATCGAGGACGCCGGCTGGGCCAGCCTTCCAGGCAAAGCCGACCCGGTCTCCGGCGCCGTCGATCTCTGCCTCAAGCGCATATTGAGCGTGAGCCTGCCGGCGGCCAAGGATGCGCAATCATCCGATACGTCCGGCTGACGCAAGGGCTCGGCTTGCGACGCCCTCATGTTCATTTTTTCACTGACCCAGAATTAATTTCTTACTCATGCATCGGACATGTTGAGTCGCCAAGTATTGGTTAGGTCATCGCGAGAAAGCAGACGGCAGCAGCGGCTGTCGAGTGATTGCTCGCGGCGTCGGCGGGGCAGCGCGGCTCCGCCGTAGCGCATGATCCACCGTTAACAAGCCCGGCGAGGGGCGGGCCAACCCAGTCATGGGAGGCTGTCCGATGTCCGCCTGCGATGCCGATCTCGAAACGGTCCATTCCGCCATCCCCAAACTCGTCAGCGACATGAAAGCCGGCCGCCTCGAAAGGCGGGCGTTCTTGCGTCTTTCCACGTTGCTCGGCCTGTCGGCCTCGGCCGCCTATGCGCTTGCCGGGTTGCCCGAGCCCATCGCACAGGCGGAGGCCGCAACTGCCGGCGGCACCGTTCGCTTCTCGATGCGCGTGGTCAAGATCAGCGATCCCGCGACTTTCTCCTGGGTCTACGATTCCAACATCGTCCGCCAGGTCTGCGACTATCTGACCCGGACCGGCGTCGACAACGTGACGCGACCCTGGCTGTTGCAGAAGTGGCAGGCGAGCGACGACCTCAAGACCTGGACCCTTCATCTGAAGAGGGGGATCAAGTGGTCCAACGGGGACGAACTCGTCGCCGACCATGTGATCTGGAACCTGACCCGGTGGATGGACGAAAAGACCGGCTCATCGATTCTCGGCCTGTTCAAGTCGTTCATGTTGACGGAATTCGATACCGGCCAGAAGGACGCCAACGGCAAGGCCAAGCTGGCGACCAGGTTGTGGGCCGACAACGCGATCGAGAAGGTGGACGACTACACGATCCGCCTCAACGGCCAGGCTCCGCAGCTTGCCATCCCCGAGAACCTGTTTCACTACCCGGCCCTCATCCTCCATCCCAAGGACAATGGCGCCTTCGGCATCGGTTCGATCGGGACCGGAGCCTTCACTCTGACGGAGTTCGAGCTCGGCCGTCGCGCCGTGGTCAAGCGTCGCGACGGATATTGGGGGCGCCCGGCGGCTGTCGATCAGGTCGTGTTCGTCGACAACGGCGACGATCCCGCGGCGCAAGTGGCCGCTCTCGCCTCCGGTCAGGTCGACGGCATGTATGAAGCCTCGACGACCCAGTACGGCGAACTGCAGAAAATTCCGAACGTCGTCATCCACCAGGTGGCGACCGCCCAGACGGGTGTCGCCCGCATGCACCAGGACAGCGATCTGTTCAAGGACGCCAGGATCCGCAAGGCGATGCGCCTGGCGGTCAACCAGCCCGAAGTCCTGCGAATCGCCTATCTCGGCCTGGGTCTCCCGGCGGAACATCATCATGTCGCGCCGGTCCACCCCGAATACTACAAGCTTCCGTTCATGAAGCAGAATATCGCCGAAGCCAAGAAGCTGCTGGCCGAGGCCGGAAAGCCGAACGGATTCGCCTGCACGATCTATTGCAAGAAGGATCCCGACTGGGAATCCATCGCCGTCCAGGCCATGGCCAACATGTGGAAGGAGATCGGCGTCGAGGTGGCGATCAATGTCCTGCCCTCCGCCCAGTATTGGGATCACTGGGAGGATTTCGACTTCGCCTTCACCGCGTGGACCCATCGGCCTCTGGGCATCATGGTCCTCGATCTCGCCTATCGCACGGGCGTGCCGTGGAACGAGTCCCACTATTCGAACTCCAGGCTCGACAATCTTTTGAATGATGCCGACGCGACCCTGGATGTGGCGATGCGACGGACGATCATGAGAAAAATCGAAGCCTTGATGCAGGAGGACGGGCCGATCGCCCAGCCGCTGTGGCGCAACGTCTTCACCGGCATGAACAAGCGGGTGAAGGGCTTCAGGATGCATCCGACGAGCTACGTCTTCTGCGAGGAGTGGCGCGTCTGACCAGTCCGAACTGCCGGCGGACCCGGCAACAAGCGAGATAGCAGGAGGTTCGCATGTGGGACTTGGAGCAATTGAAGAAACTGGCGGCGGCGAACAGGATCGCCAGGCGCGAAGCCATACTATTGGCGCTCAAGGCGGGCCTCACTCTTGCGGCCGCCGAATCGATGTTCGTCGACGCTGTCGCGGCGACCCCGAAGCAAGGCGGATCGCCCCGCTTCGGTCTGCCTCACGGCTCCACGACCGACACCCTCGACCCGGCCGGCTATCCGGATACCGCGACCCAGGTTCCCTTCTGGGGCGCGATGGCCAATAGCCTGACGGAGGTCGACTGGCGGGGCAACATCACTCCCGATCTGGTCGAGAGCATGGAACCGGCCGATGGCACCAAGACCTGGGTATTCAAGCTGCTGAAGGGCGTGACATTCCACGATGGCAAGAACCTGACGCCCGACGACGTCATCGCGTCATACCGGCATCACATGGGACCTGACTCCAAGTCCGCGGCCAAGTCGCTGCTCCAGGCGATCGTGGACATCAAGGCCGACGGACCGAACACGGTGATCTTCACCCTGAACGGAGGCAACGCCGACTTCCCCTATATCTGCAGCGACTACCACCTGCCGATCATGGAGGCGAAGCCGGACGGCACGGCCGATTGGCAGAACCACGCCCGGACCGGCCCCTTCGTGTTTAAATCCTGGCAACCCGGCGTGCGGGCCGAGCTGACCCGAAACCCGAACTACCATAAGCCGGGCAAGCCGCATTTCGACGAAGTGACCTTCCTCAGTCTGACCGACATCACGGCCCGGACCAACGCGCTGGTCACAGACGCAGTGGACTGGATCGCGCGCTGCGACCTGAAGACCCTCAGTCTCCTGAAGCGGAATCCCAAGATCGCCATCACCGAAGTGACTGGCTACGGCCACTATGTCTTCCCGATGATGGTCGATCGTCCGCCTTTCGACGACGTGAACGTTCGCACGGCGTTGAAATATGCCATCGACCGCGAAGCGATCGCCAAGAAGCTGCTGTACGGGCATGCGAAACCCGGGAACGACGATCCTATCGCGCCAACGGTCAAGTTCGCGACAAATCCCAAGCCGCTCCACGTCTACGATCCGGAAAGGGCCAAATTCCATTTGAAGAAGGCCGGCCTCCCGCGGCTCAAGGTCGACCTTTCCGTCGCCGAGGCCGCCTTCGCCGGCGCCGTCGACGCCGCGGTGCTCTATCAGCAGAGCGCCAAGCCGGCCGGCATAGACCTGAACGTTGTCCGTGAACCCGACGACGGCTACTGGGACAACGTGTGGCTCAAGAAGCCGTGGTGCGGCGGATACTGGAATGGCCGCCCAACCTGCGACTGGATGTTCACCACGGTGTATGCGACGGGTGCCGCCTGGAACGAGACCCACTGGGCCAACCCGAAGTTCAACCAGTTGCTGGTCGCAGCTCGCGGCGAGACCGACGACAGGAAGCGGGCCGTGATGTATGCCGAGATGCAGCAGCTCGTTCACGATGACGGCGGGGTCATCGTCATCGTCTTCAACAACTATGTGGAAGCGCATTCCAAGAAACTCGCGCATGG
>Ga0070734_10005111_pt1 | contig 11859 bp, 8 predicted proteins | sample Coa_R1_8_FD_66444 | JGI IMG/M metagenome (GOLD analysis project Ga0070734, IMG submission 66444) | Surface soil microbial communities from Centralia Pennsylvania, which are recovering from an underground coalmine fire - Coalmine... | ecosystem: Environmental > Terrestrial > Soil > Unclassified ...
AGGTGACGGATGGGCTCCTCTTCATGCCGGTGATCGTCCCGACGAATGACCACTATGAGATTTATGGCTACGCGCAGTTTGGCCTGAAGGACCTAAGACCAATCGCGGTGTCTCGGTTGATGATCCCGAAGGAGATGGCCACAAGAACGAGCGCGCAGTATAACGCGCTCCTCAGCCCGGTGGCAGGCGATCGCGAGCTGGTGTTCGAGCACTCCGACAATCAGACGAAGGCCATTCTGGTGAACATCGTCCGCCGGCAGCCGACGGACAGGCTCTACACCGGCCCTGGAGTGAAGTGGCAGACATGGGAGCTGTATTCGGATCACAGCCCGCGCCTCTTACAGGAGGAGAATTTTCTCGTCGACTACTTCAATCAGCATCTCTCACCCGCGCAGGTGGATAACCTTGCGATCACACCGCGGCTTCCTCCGCACAGTGTACAGTTCGTCGCTCCTGACAAGGTGCTGATCAACATCGACAACGACTCGATCTACCTTACCGGAGAGAAATCCCACAAGATCGTGTTCCACCCCGGCAGCGACACGATTTCGACTCAACAGGCGGCGAACGGTATGGTCGCGGTATTCGTTCGGCCAGCCTACCGTGCGTTCGTGCTCAGGAATGTTTCCGGTTCGGGATTCTAACCCCCGCGGTTTGCATTTCCGGCAGCCGCGGCGGCGGGCTGGTCGGGACCGCGCTTCAGCAGAGCACCGACCACCATGGTGCAACAGAAGCCGTTCTGCAAAGCCATGATCGTGAGTCCGGCCTGATTACCGCCCTCCAGGGATTTCCAAAGCAGAGCGTAGACGATCGGGGAGCCGCACAGGCTGAGCCAGAAATCGATCGAGCGCAGGACCGACGTTGCGAAGCCGGTCACGCTTGCAAGCTGAGTCTCTCCCTTTTCCCGTCTGGCCTGTAATTCTCTATATGCGGCCCCTAGCACTACGCCGATAAGAGTAATGCCGTAACCGTAGAAAATGACACCGATCTTTTGAGTCTCGGGCGCCTCGTTCGCTCCGAATCGGAGCGCTTGCCGCGTGGCAAGGTGATTGAAGATAAGGAACCCAGCCACGGCAAGGGCGAGGTACAAGACGATTCGTAGAGCCACTTTCCAGTTCTTCATGTCGTCCTCGCGGATGAACTTCAGCGCAGAGCCATTAAGGCTGCGCGACGCAAGTATGACATAACTAGACTCGCCCGCCGCCGACTCGGCCGCGGTTGTCTTACGATGGACTGAAGGCTGTTCGATCCTGCCTCTGCGAACATTTAAAATCAATGATTTACAAAAGATCCCTCCACCACGTCTCCGAGGGCTCTCTTATATTTTTCTTGTGAGTGTTTGAAATACGACATGACAATGATTCCGTATTGTTCCCATTAGCTCAAAGATTGGTTTCAAGCCTCGCACAATAGGAATTTGATCCATCGTGCATCGGCACGGACAACAAACGCGTCACCAATGTCCCAAAAGGCGAGTTCGTAGAATTGCTCCCGCGTTGCCAATCGTTCTACAGCACGAAGGCGAGTTGCAACGCTATATCTGAGTGCCACTTGTAGTTCGCTGGAATCGTAAAATCCACCGGCCTCTGAGGGTCGAAGACAATCCACGGAAGCAGGCCGGCGGATTCGGCAATGGATTGCAATGAGCCCAAATGCCCATCGCTGGATTAGGATCGCTTCCATTGCCACTGCCGGGCTGAATGAGACGTTGTGGGCGGGGGCGAGCTGGATCGTTATTGATAGTCACGACTAACTACTTCAAAAATCCCACCTTGGCAAAACGCGCCTATGGCTTAAATCCCAGCCAGTACCAGACTGCCGCCATTCCGATCATGGCGAAGGCATTCGCAAACCCACACCAGAGGCCGAGTGCAGAGGGAATGGTTTGTGCCCTATTCAATAAGGGAGGAAGGCGAAGGCCTGTCAACAGCGTTAACTCGACTCCAATAAGCTGCTTTCCTACATTGCGAGAATAACAACCGATCGCACCACTAGTTATCGATGTTAGCAAGCTCTGTCCGACGAACACTCCCGCAACAATCTTGTGGGAATGAGAACTCGTATTCATATGTTCCGTGAGCAAGCTAAGTGCGGCAAGGCTGAAGGTGAGAAATACTGTGTAGAACTTGATATAAATGTCCCAGACAGTCCGAAACATAGTTGCCATCTCTTGGGCCCGCTGTTTCAATACCCAATCAAGATTGCCGCTCTCCGGTATCGGAGTATTCTCCATCACAATCGACAATAATACGCCAAGGCTACTCCTGCTTGGCTATTCTTGCTTAGTTTAGCTTTTGTGCCAAGGGCAGTCTGACCATAGATCTCCAACTCGCGAAGCCACCTCGGCTTTTGGCCTTTGGCGTTCATATGAGTACTTTTGTTGGTTGGGTGCTGGTATGCGTGGCCGCCCGTTGTATTGAGGCCCCCTTGGCGGGCTTCAATTTTGCCTTTGGTGAGGTCTTTTAGCGTCAGCCCTACAGCAGCCAGAGTGGCCCGCCCTCCTCCATCGCCTTCGTTTTCCGCCCATCATCGCGGCTTTTCAGAATCTTATGTGCCAGCACCTTCAGTGAAACAATATCCTCATCGGTGTATACGTCGAGCATGTCGGTCTGTATCATCGTCGTCTCCTTTTATTTTGAGCGATCGCGACCTGAAGGTACGGGGCGCATCGTATGTTGGAAATCAGTAGCTCTTCTATGCCCTCTGATCGCTTGAGCGTGACCTGTACCGAAGGCATTTCGCTCAAAACATTTAATTTGTTCTCACGGATGTCGCTCTCGATTTGCTTGAGGTTGAAGCCATCGATCTCAACCACGCAGCTATCGAAGAGCAGTGTCAACCTCCTGCAACTCACTGGATTCACCATCTCTTATCGTCATTTGACTGCGGGTTGCGATCGATGCGAGAGACATCGCGAACCGATACGCTAGTTTACTTGTGCCAAGCCGAGTGTTCCATACAAGTCTCGGCTTCATGAGCGACCCCACTTGTCTGTTGCTGAACGATCTAGTGTATAGCTCCCCATAACGGACGAAGCCAAGAGAAGGCAATCTGACCGATCCAGGGGAATTGCCATGCGAGAAGCGCTAGCAGAGGCACGCCACCTACGGTGACCAGATGGAGGATTACCTGCAGAGCACCAGCGGGGTTCGAATCCCTATCTTCAAGAAGACGCAGCATAGGATTACGGAGGATTCCAGTTATCATCACACCGGCCATTGCGAGGACGATAAAGAAGACGACACCTAAGAGATCTGGCAAACTCTTGCCTCCCTGAAACGGGTAGAGCTTTACCGAGAGACAGGCAAGGAAGTAACCGTAAACGACGAACCGCGTGAGATTGCGCATCTGCAGCAAAACGTATCGGATAAACGTGACGAAACGGAGTGCAAGGTAACGGCGCAGCTCTGCCTCCAGATGACTATCTCGGGGAACCGTGGAGATGCCCTCCAGAACCTCCATTGCGGCAACGCTAGCTTGATTCAGCGCGCTTTGCAGGGCTTTGGCTTGTTTCAGGCTGGCCTGACAGTCTTTGAACTCCTCAGCCTCAACTTCGTTCAACGCAGCTTCTGCCGTTGATGCCACACCTTCGCCACTGATATATTTCAGGCATTTGACGGTAAGGAACATCTCGGAAAAACGCATTTTCGCTTTGCCAAGATCCCATATCTTGATCTGCACCTTGTCGTCGAGGCCTAGCTTCTCAAAGGCCTCTTTCATGCTTGTGTTTTCCAGGCGATGCAGCAACCGGGAGAGGCCCCTCCAGATCTTGTAGAGTTGATACGCTGAAAGAATCAAAGTGGCGAGCAACATAATGCCTCCCCAGGTCGCGAACCACCAATGGAAGCTATCGGGAAAGAGCAACTGAAGAGCGGACCTAAAGCTGCCGTGTTGGGGTTCCGGCTCAAGACCGCGCAGGCTTCCCCATTGACCCCAAGAGGTCAGGCCCACCATGCCGACGAGCAACGCCATTCGATGCCAACTAAGCGCCGTTTGTCCGATCTCGGCGTGAATATTTGTAACTTCGCCGTATAACATCCGCGAGATCGGACCAATGCCACCCGAGATAGGATCGATTTTGCGAAAAGTGACCCACTTGGCACGGCGTGTCTGAATCACTCCCCACAGGGTCCACGCAAACAGAACTCCGGCGATGGGAACGACTGCGGATGTGCCTCCGTCGAGCGACAACGTCCTGCGCCATTCGTTCTGAGCCGCGCCGCGCCAGTCGATGAGGAAGAATATTCCGGCCGACAAGTACCATATGGTGATCGCGAAGTATATCCTCAACAGCAGCTTGGACTGGATCGCTTCCCGCAAGTTCGGCCAGAACGAAACAGGCATTTTTATTACCTTTAGTGTTCGGCAGAAATATTCACATCCGTAGCTGATGGCGAGCAGACCACTTATAGACAAGTAGAACCACGCAGCAGTCTTAATTAAAGCCGTGACCCACGAGAGAGCCGGAGTCGCACAGAGAAGTAGGAGGTTGAGTAGAAAAACCTGGTTGTTCAGAACGAAAAGGTTATATACACGGTCGAAATCGAGGGCCGAATCGCCGGAGCGGTAGCCGTATGCCCAGTGCGGAGTACAAGGTCTCGCCTGTTGGCTGCCCCTGAGCCCTTTTAAGAAGGCGACGGGATGTTCTGCCCGCCAGAGCCTAACGAAGTGGAAAGATGTGAAGGCGTAGATCAACAACGAGAGGACAATGAACGCAGTGGGAATCCGTTCGGATTGTTCTAATTGGATCGACATACTCGGCCGGAGTTTCGGGTCGGAGGAAGAAACGTGGAATAGCTCCACGTTATCCATCTCGTTGACGAGCGAACCTCTTGAATTTGCGACTTTCGTTTCAAAGGACTCCTTGAAAGGTACAAACTGAAATCCGTTTTCACCAACGATGGAAATTGTGAGTCCGTCTTCATGCGGAGAATCCTTAGTCAGGTCATTTCCAAGAAGCATGGCCGTTGCAAGGAATTCCTCTTCCGCACCGACGCTTGCGAAAGCAAGGTGTGGGGGCTGAGAAGAAGCGCCTTCGCCGTTGGTGAGTTCAACAATCTCGGGAATGACGGGAAGGCTGCTGACGGTAACCGTTCCGACCAAGTCAATAAACTGCGGATGGTTAATCTCAAGCTCGTCGGCATTCTCGACGACCAGGCGGACATTGGGCAACTTATCGTGGAAATATTCAAGCAAGTAAATGCGGTCTAGTGGGTTGCTGGCGCCGATCACCACGCACTGAATATCATTTTTGCGAAGGACTCTTATATCGTCGGCTAGGGCGTTCGATACTTCCGTGGCCTCGTCATCATTGGCGTAGACCAATGGACGGTCGCGCTCGAGAACCTCGCCGCCGGAGAGTTTGACAGTGCTCGGGGCGGTGGAGAGGGTCAGAAACTTCGATCCGGATGTCGCCACCTGCTCGCTTTGCTTATCGCTGAGAGTGCGTACGGAAGAGAGCTCACGGGGATAGCTCAGTTTCAGGCCGAAAGGAGAATCGGTGCGGTCCTCCGGTTTCCCAAGGCCGCTTTCATAGTTGCCGAAGCCACTTTCATTCTCGATGAGTTCGGCTACAAATTGCTTGTCGTAGCCGATACTTTTGAGGTAATCGGCGGCGGCTTGGTCTTCCTGATCTGCGCTGATCGAGACGGAACGGAAAGAGCAAAGTGTGCCATCGTTGCACTTATCCTTGTCCTTGAATTCTCTGATCAAATCCCCTGAAGACGCATCTGGGGACTCTATGACGATTCGTGTGCCCGGATTGCGGGTCGGGCCGGTGCTTTTCAGCACATCCCAAAGGCTGCTTAGAGCTCCGGAGAAGTGGGGGCCGACGATGAGGAGCGGGTCGGTAGAAGGAACGAACGTTTTGTCGAGCAGTTGTTGGCGATATTCGAGAGCTTGGGCCATTTGCATGCGGTTGATGCCGGAGGTCGATGTTTCGCCGACGACAAAGACGAAGAGACGCACGCCATGCTGATTACGAAAAAGGAGGACGCCTGGTTGCTCTTCCCGGAGAAGCTGTGCTTCTAACTCGTCTTCTGTCTTAGATACAGGACGTTTGTCGCTCGGACGCCAGGGAAACCAATAGCCGGTGAAGTTGTAACCGCGAAGGACAGCAGCCTCTTCCAGTGCTGTGACGTAGCGGTCGAACTCGAGACGCATCTCGGTCTTGTCGGGATCGGGCAGGGTGGCCACGATGAAGCGGACGTTGCCGGTTTGGTCTGGAGGAATGCAGGAGGAAAGCTGGCCAATGAGGTAGCTGTGAACGGCGACCTTATATACACCGGCACTATTCTTGATCGCTACTTCAGTGGCTCCTTCAATACTGCTCGGAGGCTTACGAATCTTTGCATACCCTCTGCTTACGGCGGTGAGATCGATTTTGCTTCCAGCTCCGACAGGAACTTCTTTGTTATCCTTTTGCGTTGTCTCAGATGAAATCGGTGTGATGGGGTAGGGCGCATATTCTTGGCAGATCGCCCGCCAAGGACCGTCTTGGTTGGGCATGACGCCGGAGGCGACCGACGAGGTTTCGCTTTGCTGGCCGACAGGGTGTGTTTCGAGCGGGGTAGGCGTCTCCTTGTTGCTTCCTCCGAATACGGAGAGCAGAGCAGCAAGGATGGCGACTCCGCCAACGCCAGCTACGACTGGAGTTTCGATTTTCTCCATGGCAATAAGCTCCCAAGAGAGCCCCGGGACAGGGGCGCCAGAATTCATACAGCATTCCAAAGGAAGGGCCCAACGTATAGGTGCCGAAGATCGGGGGTTCACTTAGTTCAGCTTTGAGCATGGACGGGATCGGCTTAGGTCCTGCAAGGGAACAGCTATTTGTAGTCGAATTAGTTCTTGCCTGCAAGCAAAGTTATTGCTCTTAGCAGAGCGTCTGCGAACGTGCGAAGTGCTGGCTCCTCGTATTAAAGTGAAAAGATTCTTCATAGCGTTTCAATTCGTTATCCTCAAGTATTGAGGAAGGTGACAAAACAATATGACTGCGGCGAGCTCAGATCCGCGATCAATTCCTTCAGCCGGCTGTTCTCCTTCCTGAAGCTGCTTCATCTGGCGGGCCTCCTAGCGCGGACAACCAAATTGATCGGACCGCGCCCCTTTGGCGGTCCGGGAGAAGCTAATGGTGGAAGAGGTCAAGTCGTCGAAGGACCGGATACTACCTATTGTCAGCACGATCTTTGCGTGCCTCGCTCTCTCGGACAGTAGTCCAAAGCCGACGAACTCTCCTATTGTTCAGCCCAATCGAGAGGAATCTTGGACGTGAGCCCCACGACGGTGAGATCTACGGGATGGTCGCCATGAATAGTGCCATCGATACTGTGCGGAGATAGGGCGGCACAACGGATGATTCTGCGGATATATTGACGGGTCAAACCGGAATATTTGACGATGTCATCCACGGTTCGCATCTTGCCAGAGACAATCTGGTCTGCCCAATCTCTAGACTGAGCGATGGCCTTTAGGAGCGAGGGAACAGGCCTCGGTTGGGCGAACGATCCGGCGGAGATTATGATTCGAACCTGCTGACCTCGTCGGGCAATAATGAAGGGACATGTCAGACGGATGTGTTCAGTCTCGTCGTCGTAGGTTCGAGACATTGGCGCTCCGCCCAGAAGTTCGCACCGCAGCACATCTCGATTCAGTTCAATTTGGGCCTCCGAATCACGGATAATTACCCTGCACAGCAATTTCCTTACTATGCGAATCGTCTCTAACGAGGGCGCGTCTGCCAATTGTTCTTCTCTATATAATGCTGCGGCGATCAGCAACCGCATCTCACGAATGGTGAGCGATGGGAATAATCCTGCAAGTTCGAGTTGATTGGTAAGCAACTCCCTCAATCGAGAGATCACAACCCGCTCAAGCTCACCAGCTGGCAGGCGTTGGCTAGAGGTCGAGCGTTTTCCTGCCGTTGCCAATTGAGAGATGTAATAACAATAGCGTCTTCCCTTCTTCGAAGCGTGTGTCGGCGTGAAGCGATTGCCATCCTGATCAAACAGCAGACCCATAAGCATGCGCCCGGACGGAGAGTTTTTAGATTTGTGGCGGTTGACTCGATTTTCTTTGAGGCGAGACGCTGTTTTCTCCCAAGTCTGCTCATCGACAATTGGCTCGTGCAGGCCAGGATACAGCATCCCGTTATGGGCGATCTTCCCCATGTAGAGAGGATTGCTCAATTGATGATAGAGGGTGCCGCACGACAAGATCGCTCCTCCATACTGGTGACCAGTCGGGTCAGTTCGCCGCTTGCCTCGAATATCTGTTTGAACCAAATATTTATGCAGAGCAAAGACCGAACCAAGACGAAGATATTGCTGAAAAATCTCTCGGACTTTTTCGGCTTCTGCTTTATTCACCAGCAGCTGGCGATTTTTCCAGTCATAGCCGAGAGGAACAGCGCCTCCCATCCACATACCCTTTCGCTTCGAAGAAGCGACCTTGTCCCGAATCCGCTCGCCCGTAATCTCCCTCTCAAATTGCGCAAAGGATAATAAGACATTGAGGGTCAACCGTCCCATAGAAGTAGTGGTATTGAACTGTTGTGTCACCGAGACCAAACTGACACCGTATTTATCGAAGGTTTCGACCATCTTGGCAAAGTCAGACAAAGCTCGAGTCAGCCGGTCTACTTTGTAGACGACGACAGTGTCGATTTTGCCAGCGGCTATATCTTCGAGAAGCTTCTTCAGACCTGGACGATCCATGTTGCCACCCGAGAAGCCACCATCGTCATATTTCGAGGCCAGCGAAAGCCAGCCCTCGTGCCGCTGGCTCAACACGTACGCTTCGCAAGCATCAAGCTGTGCGTTCAGCGAATTGAAGGATTGTTCGAGCCCTTCTTCGGAGGACTTACGCGTATAGATGGCGCAACGGATCTTCCTGGGTGTCGAAATCAAATCTTATCCTCCTTTTCTCTGGTTCCGAAGAAGGCAGGTCCTGACCTGCGGGTCCCAGTGATCTCGCAGGCGATAGGTGACAGGCTCTTATATCTCTTGCTTCGGTACTCATAACCATCGACCGACAGGATGACTTCGTGGATCTCGCCTTTCCATTCTCGTACCAATCGTGTACCAGGCTTGAAACGTCTCCTCGCTTCATTTCGAAAACGGCTTTTAGGTGCGAGGGAATTCAAGATCTCGCGGAGATATTGTTTCGTCTTGGCTGTGAAACCTCCATAGATGCGTTCCTGAATCCGGAAGGCTAAAATAGGCAGCATAAGCTCCCGCCGGATCTTTCCCGGAGGTTCGGCAAAGTTCTCGTGCCAAAGTGCGTTTAGGCGGTCTTTTGAAAGCATCGGGAGGCTATGGATAAGTTCTGTAGTAGCAACGGGGTTCCGTCGATGCTCATTTGAAACGGCCGTCCCCTCCCGCTGATCGTCCGTTCGGCATCTGGCTTTTGTAACCGTGATCAGTTCTTGACTAACTTCTGTGAACGATGCGGGAAGATTATTCGATCCTTTCGGCCGCCCAGTCGGGTTTCCCGACTTGCCCTTTCTAAATCGCGTCTGCTTGGGAGGCCGTCCGTACCCGACTTGATAATCGTCGTCGATCTTATCCACGAGAAACCTCGCCACTTGCAAGATGATCTAAAGCAGGTTGCTTTCTGCACAATAGGTATACGCCCAAAGGCCCAGACTGTCTCTGTCTGACACGCCATTTTCGCTGACTGCTCATAGCGCCATCTTCCTTACCGGCGGAAACTGGACATTGAGTTCAGCAGAGCGGAGGGTCACTTCAGATGATCGGTCGGGGTATTGTCTGGATTCGCAGTAATTCCTCCCATGGGTCTCCTACCTCCACTTCCTCCGCTTCAGCTTGTTGTTGTGGCTTTCGCTGGCCGGAACAGTAGCAATTGGACTAACGCTTCTTTTATCTCGTCGTGGCATACGTTAGTTTTCCCGCCACCATCAGCTCACGCCAGCCTTTGGCAGCCCGTCTACAGTACCATCTCAGCGCTCTCTCGTAAGGAAGTAACACTCTAGACGCGACCTACGAAATCGAGAGAATTGCAGCCCAGCGAGCACGGGTGCGCCGTGGTCAGTGAGGAGAGGGCTCACCGAATTTGATTCCCGAATAGATCAGATTGACGACGAGGAGCGCAAATCGGGAACAGTCGTCTTCGGCTTTCGTTAGCTTGCGCTTTCCCTGCAAATCGACAGTAACGAAAGTCGCTTGGCAGGTCGCGGTCTTTTGCCACCCCTTGGTTTTGAGCATCGTTTCGACATCGTCGACAGCTGTACCGCGCTGGGGTGTAAGCAAAGGACCTACTACAGCTGTGATCAGCTTCGCCTCACCCGGTTTGACGAATACCGGCAATCCATCTTCCGAAGTCAGACCGGTATTGACCCCATGTTGAGGCGATGAACCCCACTCAAAGGTGAATCCTGTAGGGATAAGGATTCCATCATGCCTTCCGCTATTGGTGACGAGAATAACGAGTTTGTTCGGTGGCTTTTCTTCCGAGGCAGTATGTGCTAACGGCCCTCCCAAACTCGCGTTCGGAAGGGGTGCCTGCACGAGAGAAAGGTGAATTACAGCTTCTGTGGGAGTCAACAGTGATTTGATGACCGGCGCCGACGCGGCGAGCACTGAGATCAGCGCCGTGAGGAGCGCCAGACTCGTGTTGCTAATGGAGAGATAGCGACGCCACGAGAGGTCGGACTTACACGCAAGACATATCCGAGCGCCGACCGGTACTGGGCTCAGACAGATCGGACAGAGACGAGTGGGAACGGAAAACTCTCCCTGTTGCACCGGATCGACAGGCTCGCCCTCGCAGTCGGCGACACTCGGGACAGCAACGTCGGCCATCCGATTCTCCTTCAACCCAAGAAAAGCACAACATCAGTTTCGTCGCAATCGAAATAATGGGAAGCCTCAATTAAAAATACAACTGCTTCGCAATGTGAGACTCAAGACTGTCGACCGGTTATCTCTAATCGCTTGTCGAGACACACATCCGGACCGCGCCATCGAAATTATCCGTCTTGATCACATCACTGTCGAACTCGCTTGCACCAATTCCACCAATGCGCTGTATCATCTGATAACCCCGATTTGGAATATCTGCGGGAACTCCGGACTCCTCGCTCGATCCTCCTCGCCAATAGCTCTTCATACTCAGGTCCCAGTAGATTTGATCCGCTGACAAACCTGGGTTGGCTCCGATGTAGACACCGGGAACATAACCGACGGCGCTTACTTCGTCATACCATTCGTTACAGTAGTCAATGACATCTTGAGCCTGCGTGGCTGACGCAACTCCTTCCAAGTCGAGCCAGACCGTCATGCCCGATGGCAACCCGGCTTCGCCCGCAAGACTAGCGCCGGCAGCCCCAAACTGCTTGCCCTTTGCGGCCGTCGGGCTCCAACCTTCAGCCAGCGGGTGCTGAACAACACATAAACCAAGACCGGTATCGACGATGGCCTGCGCTTCCTGCTGGTCTATATCAACGAAGGTTCTGGATCCGTCTCCTCGGCCAATGTACCGGACGACAAAATTGTAGCCTTTAGTCAGGTACTGCTTCGCAGATATCGGGTTCAGTGGCGTTGTGGTATCGAATCCGGTAGTTCCGTCAGGGAGGGACCCAATCTTTGCGTTGATCATCGGATGTTCTCGCTTTCGGACCAATTCGTAGTTTCTACGGCGCCCATCCTGCTGTTGGCAGACCGGAGTAATCGCCGCGACGACGAGTTGCTCGGCGTTGAGCTCAGCTTAGATTCACCAGAGTCTGGGTGAGGGCAACCTGTGCTTGGGGCGGATTGGTGCCTGTGACAAAATCACCCAGGTTGAACTGGTGGCCCAAGTCGAGAGCATACAGGCTCATCAGAGCCGAAGGCGGCACTCCAGGAG
>Ga0070734_10005112_pt1 | contig 11859 bp, 6 predicted proteins | sample Coa_R1_8_FD_66444 | JGI IMG/M metagenome (GOLD analysis project Ga0070734, IMG submission 66444) | Surface soil microbial communities from Centralia Pennsylvania, which are recovering from an underground coalmine fire - Coalmine... | ecosystem: Environmental > Terrestrial > Soil > Unclassified ...
TCATCGCCGGCCGCGAAGTGTACCCGGGATACGTGATATCGGCCGGCAACGGCAACGACCCATCGCTGCCATTGACCGCGGCTGGATGCTGCACGCCGCTGCGATCGGTCATGGCATAGAACAATCCCGGAGCAACGGAAAGAAGTTGAACTTTGATGGGAGTGGACCTTCCCAGCGAATTCGTCAGCACCAGGTCCGCGGCGCCGCCCGTCGTGCCCGCCGGCAATAAGTTCCAGGGAAGTTGCGCATTGATTTGGTTGGGATTGATTCCCTTTAACGGCACGGCGATATTGTTCACGCTCACGCTGACGTTGGAGAGCACCGTCGGTAGCGGCGTCAGATCCGTTTGTATATCCTGGTCGGCCAGGTTACTGCCCGTGATGGCGATGAACGATCCCGGTGCCACCGGGCCGGGCACGAAACTGGCCCCGTTTTGTACCTGGGTTACCAAAGGACCGGTGGAGGAAATCGTGAACGGGAGGCCGCCCGAAATACCTCCACCCGGCCCCGGCGTGGAAACCGTTACTAACGCCGTGCCCGCACTCGCAATGTCGCTGGCGCCAATCGACGCCGTCAACAAGTTCGGACCGACAAACGTTGTGGGCCGCGCAGAGTTGTTCCACAACACGGTCGAAGAGTTCACGAAATTCGATCCGTTGACGGCCAGGGTGAAGCTCCCGCCGCCGGCTGCTGCACTGCCTGGAGCTAGAGACGAAATAACAGGCAACGGATTGCTTGGCTCGACGGTCACGCCAGTTCGCGTCACGGTGCCGTTCAGCACTGCAGACACCGTCACTAGCTGGCTGCTGAGCGTGGTTCCAGTGACTCCGGTAAACGTTGTCTTGTTTGTTCCCGCAGGCAGAACCACCACTGCCGGCACTTGCAGCACCGAGCTGCTGCTGAGAATAGAGATCGCCGTGTCGCTGGAAACGGAGGTCGCCAGCATGACCGTGCAGGAAGTCTCGCTCGTAGCCATAATGTCGTTGGGAATACAGCTAAACGAGGTGATCGAGGGTCCCGTCGAGGGCCCGGAGATTATCGTGACGACTCCGCCCTGAGCTGTGACCGGCAGCGGATCGGCGTTCGCCGATGCCCCGAGCGCGTTCGTCAGGCCGATATTGACGCTGCCCGCCGCTGTTCTGGAGACCGTGACGAGAATTGTAGCGAGATGCCCGTTCCGAATCCCGTCCTGATTGGGGCCGGTGAGAATACAGTTAAACGTGCCGCCGGCAGCACCGCAAGTCAGAGATTTTCCCAAAACGTCATTGGTGTCGCCCAGCCTCACCGCATCGATGGCGCCGTAGGGGTACGCGACCGCCCATTGGACCGTGGCGAGGGGGTTGGCCGCGGAGGAATTCAATTCCAGATCCAGTGCGACCGTCTGGCCCGACACGGCCGAAGCCGACGAGAGCGAGAGAGTTGCCGGCACTGAGGTCTGCCCGACCAGAACCGCGCAGGCGCCAATTGTGATAGCGAGCACGATCAGGCGCGGAAATGGCTTAAGCATCACTAATCTTCGAGTACATTCCAATACTAGCCACAATTGTGAGATCTGTAGCACTTAATGGGACCGTTTTCGTACCGTAGGTACTGTACGTGTATTAGAATCAGTGACATAGCGCCTTGGGAGAGCTGACGAGCCAACGGTCGGGATGTTGTAACCTAAGGGCTGATGGCTCTCCGACTTGCTCTGGTGATCGCGGCCCTGGCACACCTGGGATCGTCCCAGCCAAAAAAGCCGCCCCAGCCGCGGGTCAGTCAGTGCATTGCGGGACTAGGAGCCTGCGATTTGTCGCAGTTGTCGCCGGCCGAAATCGACCAGGTTGCCGCCGCCGCACGGCAACTGAATTTGAACGATTGCCGGGCGGGGAAGGCCGGGTGTGATCTCACCGCCCTGAATCCGGCCGAGGCCGCCGCGGTTGCGGCTGCTTATAAGCAGCGCAACTATGAAAAATGCCTGCGGCAGAGCCCGGAATGTGACCCGCTCCTGCTAGCTCCGAAGGAACTGGACTCGGTCACAGCAGCCAGACGCCAACGGAATTTCGACAATTGCCTGAGTGGGGCGCCCGCGTGCAACCCTACCATTCTGGACTCGAAACAGGTACCGGCGGTCTCGTCGGCAGCCAGCGCCCGGAATCTAGACAAGTGCTTGAACGGTGCTTTGGGATGTGATCCCACCGTTCTGAATCCCAAGCAGGTCCTCGCCGTCGCTCAAGCTTCTCAGCAGCGAAACCTGCAGGAGTGCCTGAAAAATTCTTTCACGTGCGATCCGACAGCTCTGGACGCGAAGCAGGCCGCCGCGGTAAGGGAATCCAAACGGACGCGTAATCTGAATAACTGCCGAAGCGGATTTGTTAGCTGCGATCTGTTCCAACTCACCCCTGCCGAACGGGAGGCGGTCGTGACCGCAGCGCGCGATCGCAACTTCAAGAACTGCCTCCAGGGCCTAGCCGGTTGCGATCCATCGCGCTTGAATGCACCGCAAATGAACGACGTTGCAGAGGCGTACCGCCGGAGAAATTCAAAGGGCGGAAGGTAATTGGAGTAACGAGTCCGCGTTGAGAAAGCGATGTGCCGTAAGGTTCTACACGGCATCAGTACGATTGTGACTCGACGATTCCCTACAAAGAGCTCACAATATGAGACGTACCCGCTTTGGCAGGGACTTGACTATCAATCATGACGCGAATTGAGATTGTTGATGTAAAAGGAATCCCGGTGGATCGTCGGGAAACGGTGCGCGAGGCCATCGCGTTGGCAGGCTCGAACCTGTTGGCCCACCACGAGGCTTGGGTCGTGCCCGCTCGAAGGCCGCCGGCTTACGCCGTGCGGATCACGGGACCTCGCGGTTTTTATCGTGAAATCAAATTCGCCGGCCAAGAGACCGGGTCCGAGATCGCAACCAGGGTCCGCAAGGCCGTGGAAAGTTAACGTTTCTTCAGCGCCACAATTGGAAGCGCATCGGGGAGACCTTAGTACGGTTAACAGGACCTGATTTACCAGTGGTATATCGACCCCTTGCGGTGCCGTGCTTTATTCTCCGGTTATGGGCACCGCCCCGTTAGTGACAGCAGATGCTTCGATAGACAGAAGCCACCAGCACCAGGAACTCACCGATTCGGACCAGGCGGCGATTGCGCTTGCGGATCACGAGGAACGCGTGGTCAACCGGCAAGGCGCCGCGCGCGGTATGCTTGTCGGCATTGCGACGGGCGCGCTGGCGTGGGCCGGTCTGATCCTCGCAAGCGCCGCGCTTTTCAAGTAATCTTCGCTTCCAGAGATGCCGCGGCGAACGGTCCAACACCGTATCATAGGGCTATGCACGCATCAGGGCCGCGTCTGAGCGCCCGCCTCAACTATCAACCGCGAGAGCTCCGATTCGGGACGAGCGGACGGCGTGGCGAAGTCATCCATCTTACCCAGTTAGAGGCCTATATCAATGTCTGCGCCGAGCTGGAGTATCTGCAATCGCTGCCTCGCTCCGAAGGCGGCATCCGCGCGGGGGATGAGTTTTACTTCGCCTATGATTTGCGGCCGAGCTCGACGCGTTTCGTGCCATCCGAAAAGGGACGCGGCGAGATCTGCCAAGCCGTAGTCCAGGCAGTTCTGGATCGGGGAATGGATCCCGTCAATTTGGGATGTATCCCCACGCCCGCCCTCGCTTATTACGCACTCTCGCGCGAGCGCGCCAGCATCATGGTGACCGGCAGTCACATCCCGTTTGACCGAAACGGTTACAAACTGAATACAGCGCAGGGCGAACTGCTCAAACAGCACGAATCGCCGATCGCCGAATTCGTCCAGCGTGTTCGCACCACGCTGTACGATCAGGCATACGCCGACTCCCCCTTTGACGAGAGCGGCATGTTCAAAGCCGGTCATCGCGAACTGCCGCCGCAACGGGACGACGCTCGAAATGCGTACTTCCGCCGTTATACCGATTTCTTTGAGGCGCTGGCTTTAACCGGCAAGCGCATCGTTGTGTACCAGCATTCCGCGGTGGCGCGCGATTTCCTGGTGGAAATTCTGACGGCATTCGGAGCCGAACCGGTTCCCGTGGGCCGCAGCGAGACGTTTGTTCCAATCGATACGGAGAATATCGACGCCGCCCAGCTCGCCGTCATCGAGAATCATGTCCGGGACGTCATGCGAGCGTATGGTCCGGTGTGGGCCGCAGTCTCGGCCGACGGCGACAGCGACCGACCGCTGGTTTTGGGGGTCGATCCCGAGGGGACGGTCCGGTTCTTCGGCGGCGATCTGGTGGGAATGGTCGTCGCCGAATTCCTGGGCGCCGATGCCGTGGTGGTGCCGATCAGTTGCAACGATGCCATTGATCGCGGGAGATTGCGCCACGCGCTCGAACCCAAAACCAAAATTGGTTCGCCTTACGTGATCGAAGGGCTGGAGCGGGCGCGGCTCCGCGGCGGAAAAACTGTGTGTGGGTGGGAAGCCAACGGCGGTTTTCTCACCGGCTCCGACATCGCGCGGAATGGGAGAATCCTGTCGAGACTAGCCACTCGGGACGCGGTGTTGCCCATTCTCGGAGCGCTGTTCGCGGCGCAGGAGGCAGATTGCTCTTTGACGGAACGATTCGCCCGGCTGCCACCCCGATACAGCCGGGCCGCGTTGCTCAAAAATTTTCCGCTGCCGGTTAGCCGGCAAATTGTCAAGCGATTTTCGCCCGGCGTTGCGGATCTGCAGGAAGGGAACTTCCGCCCGGAGCTGCGAGTGGTTGATACCCACGGCCGCGACATGGGCCTGCCGGCCGGGGTGGTCTCCAGACTGAATCAGATTAAGGAAGAATTACAGCAGTTCTTCCCCGCGGCCGCTGGTTTCGGCGAAATCGCGCGGCTGAACTTCCTTGACGGCGTTCGGATTATTTTTTCCAACGGCGAGGTCGCCCACGTTCGTCCATCCGGCAACGCAGATGAGCTGCGAATCTATGCCGTTGCCGACACGCAGGAACGGGCCAATGGCATCGCCGCGATGAGCGTAGCCGAGCCCGGAGGTATCCTGCGCTCGATGGAAAACCACGTCCGCGCGACCATGCCGGTCTAAAAGGCCGCTGCGGTTTCGACTTGGTGTCCGCGCCTAGCGGTGGCTAACGGGTGGTGATCGTCAGCGACGCTGTCGAGCTATCCACAGCCACGCCGTTGACCAGGGTCTCGGACGTGATCGAGTACGCTCCGGGACACACCGAGTTGGGTACCTTGAACGGAAACGATATCGTCTGTGACGTATTCGGGGCCAGCGGAAATGGCGGGGTCGTGAACACTTCAGACTTCGTGCTGCGACAGCTGTTCGGTTGCGAGGGTCCGCTCGATGTGAACTTGATCGTCACGGTTTCCGTCGTGGTGGAGCATGAGATCACTTTTCCTGTCACGGTAGTGCTCCCGCCTACGGGCACGCTCGATGGGGACAGGCTGATCAAAACGCCGCAAAGCACTTGATCGCTGATGGTGGAGGAAGCACTGGCGATGAAAGACGGATCTCCACCGTACGACGCGGTTAAAGAGTGGTTCCCCGCTGCCAGCGAGGCGGTCGTGAACGTGGCGGTGTCCGCGCTGCCGAGCGCCCTGGTCGCCAAGGTCACGCTCCCGTCCCGGAATGTCACCGTACCGGTCGGAGTCCCGGCGCCCGGCGCAACTGGGGTGACTGTCGCGGTCAGCGTAACCGATTGGCCAAACGTCGAAGGATTGGGTACCACGCTCAACCCGGTGGTCGTCGAGGCCGGTATCACCGTCAACGCGCCGTTGATCAAGGTCACGCCATAGTTGCCCAGCTTGGCTCCCGGGTCGGCCAGTACCGGCACAATCGCATACACGCCGACAGCGCTCGCCGGCGTCGCTGTCGTGGTGTAGGTCGCGGTGATGTTGTCGCCATTTTGAATGCCCGCGATCGTGCCGGTGAGCGCCGGGTTCGTGGCGCCGTAGACCCGCTGCTGGTTCGCGGCAGTGACCGTCAGAGGCGCCGGCGTAGTCGTCAAGACTCCAGGCGCATACATGATGGTGTACTTCGATGAAGTCAAACCGGAGCACGCAATCGGATAGGTCCCCACCGGGCTCGCGGGAGTCGCAGGACTGCTGCACAAGAGCGTGCCGGAAAGGCTCGAGGGACCATCGCCATTCACGAATCCGTTATAGCTGACGCCGAACGTTGGATTCGCCTGGCCATACCGCCGCGTTGCACTATTGGCGGCGATCGTCAGCACAGGCGGTGGCGCGAATATCGCGAACGGAGAAAGCGACGTCACGCTCCCGCAGACGATCATGTTGATCGTGTCCACGGAAGTGGTTACATTCACCCACATGGAATTCTCATAGTGGAATAGCGCGGGCGTGTTGGACGGGAAGGACATACCGGTATAGTTGATGCAAACGGTGATGGGGGGCGTGAAGAGAGCCGTCGTGCTCAGATTAAAGTAAGTAGCTGGTGTACCGGCCGCGAAGCCTGACGGTGTCGCCGGACCGGTAGTGGAGATGGTCAGGCTTGTCACTCCGGCCTGCGTGACTCCGCCGGCAAACGTCAACGTCACGGGCGATGTGCCGGTGTTCGCGTCGACCGGCCGGACCGAGACTCCCGTTCCGGTGGGCGTGTTTTGAATGGTGATCGGGAACGCTACGCCCGAACTACCAAAATAGTTGGGGTCACCGCTGTATTGGACGTTGATGGTGTGGGTTCCGGCGGCTAGCGTAGAAATCGTAAGAGTGGCCGTGTCCGTTAGCGTCCCGGTCCCCGTCGAACTTACCAGGGGCGCGGTTCCCAAGGTGACCGTCCCATCTAAGAACGTAATTGTTCCGCCCGGCAGGGGAACGCCTGGACCGGTAGGGCCCACCGATAGATTCGCCGTGAGCGTCAATTGCTGCCCCGCGAGGGCTGTGCCGGGAGTAGGAGGAGCGGCAACGGCAACAGTGGTCCCGCTCTTGATTATCGCTATCGGGAAGAATCCCCCTATGCCACTTCCAAAATAGTTGGGGTCACCGCTGTATTGGACGTTGATGGTATGGGTGCCTACGGCCAGTGTGGAAATCACGAAGGTCGCCGAAGCGGCTAACGTCCCCGTCCCTGTCGAACTAACCAGCGGCGCGGTTCCCAAGGGGACCGTCCCGTCTAAGAAGGTGACTGTGCCACTCGGTGGAGGAACTCCTGGACCGCTAGCGAACACAGTCAGGTTCGCAACGAGGGTCACTGGCTGGCCTGCGAATGCCGTACTGGGCGTAGGAGGCGCTGCAATGCTAATAGAGGTCCCGCTCTTGATGATCGTTAGCGCGAACCCCGCGGCCGGAGACGTACTTCCAGAATAGTTGAAGTCGCCGCTGTACTGCACGTTGATCGAATGGGTCCCGGGCGCCAGAGTGGAGGTGGTGAAGATCGCTGTGCCGGCGCCCCCCACCACTGCCGTTCCCAAATTGGCGCCGTTATCGAAAAAGGTGATCGTACCGCTAGGTGCAGGGACGCCGATACCCGTCGAGATCACGCTGACGGTCGCAGTCAAGCTGACCAGTTGGCCGGCGAGCGCCGTGGAGGTCGGAGACGATACAGCGACTGCAGTGATGCCCTCGACGGAGAGGAGGAAGGTCTGAATCGCGTCTTGGGGAACGCCGTTGCTGGCTCGTACGGTGAAACCATAAAGACCGCTGCTGCCCGCGGCCGGCGTTCCGCTCAAAGTGGCCGAGCCGTTGCCGTTGTCGGTGAAGGTCACGCCGTTGGGCAGAGAGCCGGTCTCCGTCAGCGCAGGCGTGAGTTTGCCCGACGCAGTGATTGTGAATGAACCGGCAGCCTGGCCGACAAAAGAGGCCGTGTTCGTCGAAGTGATCCCCAGGCTTGGGTTCACGAACAGCGTAAAACTCTGGCTGGCCGTTGATCCGGTTCCATTGTCGGCGCTGATGGTGAGGGAGTATGTTCCCGCCGCGCTTAGGGCGGGGGTCCCACTCAGCGTGCCCGTGCCGTCGCCGTTATCGACAAAGGTTACTCCGGCAGGCAGCGAACCGGTTACCAGCAATGCCGCGATCGGAAATCCGGCGGACTCGACCGTGAATGTACCTGGAGATCCGACTGCAAACGCCGTAACGTTTCCCGTGAGGATGGCGGGACCGCCGGCGTTCACAGTAAGGGTGAAATTCTGAGTGGCTGTGGCTCCGATACTGTTACTCGCCTGAATGATGATTGGGAAAATAGCGGCGGTGCCCGGGGCGGGCGTTCCGCTAAGCGTCGCCGTGCCGTTGCGGTTGTTTACAAACGTCACGCCCGGGGGGAGCTTTCCCGTTTCTGTGAAAGCAGGGACCGGAGTCCCAGCCGATCCCACCAGGAAAAATCCCTGGATATCCGCTGTGAACGTCGTCCCATTTCCGGAGTAGATCGGCAGGGCCGGTTCCACAGTCAAGGTGAAGCTCTGGGTCGTGTTTGCGCCGACGCCGTTGGCGGCCGTGATTGTGATCGGGTAGTTCCCAGCCGTTCCCGCCGCCGGACTCCCGCTGAGGGTGGCGGTACCGTTGCCGTTATTGGTAAACAGCAGGCCGGCGGGAAGATTCCCGGTCTCGGCGAGTGCCGGCAGGGGAAATCCGCTGGTCTGAAATGTAAACGAGCCCGCGGTTACTTCCGTGAAGGTTGCGGTTGACGGACTGAGGACGGTTGGAGCTTGATCGACGACCAGCAGTACCGAGGCACTTGCGGTCGTGTAGTCGGCTGCATCATTGGGTGTGAACGTGGTGGACAGAGTCTGGATTCCGGCAGGCAGCAACGCGCCTGCCGCAGGGGAATAGGCAAAGGTTCCGGGCACGGTAGCAGTTGCGTTCAGTTGGACGCCGGTCAGCGGAGCCCCCGCCAGAATGGCGGCCGGCGCCGTCCAGCTAATCGTTGGGGTTGCTTTCCCCACGGTGAGAGAAACCGTGGCGGTGGCGGTCGTATAATCCACTGCGTCGGCCGGTGTGAAAGTGACCAACAGCGTTTGGGTTCCGGCGCCCAACACCGTGCCGGCCGGGGGCGTGTAAGCGAAACTTCCAGCGATCCCAGACGTGGCGTTTAGTTGCGCGCTGCTCAGCGGCGCCCCAAACACGATGGCGGCCGGCGCGGCCCAAACGATCGACGGAGTGGCCTTGGAGACGACGTCTGAAACCGGCGTAGAGCTGCTCCCCAGGAAATCGGTATCTCCCGCATAAACCGCGGAGAATGAGTGCGGGCCTACCGCAGGCGCCGGAATGGTGAGCATCGCTTGGCCGCTGTTCAATGTCCCTGGTCCGAGAGCCACTCCTCCGTCGAAGAAATTCACCGCCGCGGAAGGTGTGCCGGCGCCGGGAGCCACGGCGCTCACCGTGGCCGTCAATGTAACGGGTTGGCCAAAGATAGCGGGATTGGGGGACGCGGTCAACGCCGTCGTCGATGCGGCTTGATTCACAATTTGTGTGAGTGCGGCCGAAGTGCTCGCGGCGAAATTGCCATCTCCGCTGTAGGAAGCGGTAATCGAATGGGCTCCCACGGAAAGTGCCGCACTCGTGCCAAAAATCCAGACGCCATTGCCTACAGACGTCCCGCTGCCCAAGTTCATACCTCCGTCGTAAAACGTTACTGAGCCAGTCGGGATATTCACGTTCGATCCCCAAACCGTCGCTGTGAAACTCACCTGCTGGCCGAAAACCGATGGATTCACAGAGGCGACAACCACCGTTGAAGTAGCTGCGGTATTTGCGGGCGAAACCGCAATTCCGCCGAATCGGCCGGCCGGTTCGAAGCCAGTCATTGCGACGCTAGCCCCAAGAACGTCGGTTGCCGTACTGAGAGCGGCCACCTTGACGGTTCCAGCGCTGGCAGGGCACGTCACGAACACGCTGTACACCATACCGCCGTCGGAGCTGATCGCGATGTCCGGGGGGCTACAGTCCCCTGCAGGACTGACGATTTGGTTAAGTGTTAAAGTTCGGGCATTCATGTCGTAGATGCCCCCGCATTCCGAGTCCGCCACAAACGCTCGGGCTGCGTCTGGTGTAAATACGACTTGGCCCGCGGTGCACCAGCCTAGATTGACCATGTCTCCCGAGCTAGTATTTACGAACGCTCCCCCGGTTGCCCAGAATTCCCCGCCTCCCGGACGAACCGCAATGAGGTTGCCGCCAACGGGGCTCGTCCCCACCAGATTATGATTGGTTGTGTCGTACGCGTAGGTGACACCGAACGTACTCACATACAAGCTCGTCCCATCGGAGCTCACTGCCAATGCATCGGGACCATAGGGAGTCGGCAGGACGTTGGGGATGGTGGATGAGACGGAAGGAGGTGAAATCCCGGTCTGGATGATGGACAACGAGTCGTCCACTCTGTTGCTCACGTAGACTTCAGCGCCGTCCGGTCTGATAGCCACATCGCTCGGACAGCTCCCGACGATAATTACCTCAGCCACGCTATTCTTTACCAAGTCGAGTACCGACACCGACCCCGGATCAGTCGTGCTGCAGACGTTAGCGACATAGGCCCAGCGCGCATCAGGCGTGATCGCGATCCGGCCGGGCGTGTACGGGACGGTGGAAATCATAGCTACCACCTTGTTGGCCGACACGTCGACAACCGCGACGTTCTGTGTATGGGTGCCGGTCACATAGACGAGCTGTGCCGCCGCTTCACCCGGCGCCATCCAGAACGCGACGGTGCAAAATGCGAACGAAAGAACCCTGCCGGGTTGCGTCATGGTCAGTCTCCTTGGCCGTGGCTCGATCGCTCATAGGGTTGATCAAGCTCACGGCATAGTTCCCCAGCTTGGCTCCTGGATCCACGAGAGCCGCCAATCCCCGACACCAACTGCACTCGTCGGTGTCCCCCCGTGGTCTAGGTCGGGGCGATGCTGTCCCCGTTTTGAATTCCCGTGATCGTGCCGGTGAGCGCCGGGTTGGTCGCGCCGTACAGGAGCACGTTCTGGTCGGGCGGTTGGATCACACCAGAGCCGGAGCTCATACGTTGTAGGCGGCATTCGCCATCCCGGTTCCGCTGCCATTGCCAAAGGTGACGAGGCCCAAATTCCCGGACATCGGCCCGAAATCTTGAATGGTTGGGCCTGCCTGAATGCTTGCGAAAGTGTCTGCGTTCGCCAACTTGAGGAAGGCAAGACAGCACGCGAGTAGTAAGAATCTCGTTGAAACTCGCCGAATATCCGCCCTAATCTCAGATCTCAGTCGCTGATAAACCGCGGTTGTACGCAGAAGAGCGATCAATCCGAGCAGGCCGGACGCAAGCAACGCAATGGAGGACGGCTCCGGCACGTCCGTGGATGGAGCCAGGTTGGCGCTAAACGCAAGCGTGAAATCATCAGCGTACGCAAAGCTGGGATCGATTTCGATGGTGGGATCCACAATCGCCTGAAACTTTGAATCTCCCAGATAGATTCCTCCAGCCAAGGAAGCAAATCCTGTGGCCTTTAGCTGGACTTCGATGTTTTGCCCCGCCACGGCGCTTGCTGCATCACTGGAATTGAACCCTACGTCGGGCGGGGGGAGTGGGCAACCGGCATCAATACATAGCGCCTGGGCCGAGTCGTCGATATTCAAGGCGGAAATCTTAAGACTGGCGGTCGCGCTTGCCGCGCCTTGTCCAGAATATACGAGGGCGCTAAAAGCCGTCGCTTCTCCCTCGTCCTTTACCAAGAGTGGGACGACGTTGACCGGCGCGGGAGCGGTTTCCAGCACCTGGAAATCATAGGTCAGTGTGGAAGACAGGCTTATATAGGTTTCGCCAGTAGTAGCGTCCAGGTACGGCGGCGGAACAAATTTGTCCACCTCCCCCTGCACTTGCGCGAAAAGCGGCGTGAACGTCGTGGCCAACGCTCGGCCGGTGTACTGCGCACCGGTTCCGGGGTAGCCCGATTGGATGATCGAA
>Ga0070734_10005114_pt1 | contig 11854 bp, 9 predicted proteins | sample Coa_R1_8_FD_66444 | JGI IMG/M metagenome (GOLD analysis project Ga0070734, IMG submission 66444) | Surface soil microbial communities from Centralia Pennsylvania, which are recovering from an underground coalmine fire - Coalmine... | ecosystem: Environmental > Terrestrial > Soil > Unclassified ...
GTCTGCCTGGCAAGGTCCTGTTGCCCATCGCCGGCAAACCGATGGTTCAGTGGGTCCACGAGCGTGCCTGCGCCGCGGGTGCAGACGAAGTTCTGATCGCAACCGACGACGAACGAATCGCGAGCATCGCGAGCGGCTTCGGTGCGGTGGCCGTGCGCACCGCACGGAGCCACGCCTCGGGCACCGATCGCATCGCGGAAGTCGCCCGCGCGCGCGGCTGGGGCGCGGGTGACTTCGTCGTGAACCTGCAGGGTGATGAGCCACTGATGCCGCCGGCAGTCATCGCGCAGGTGGCGAGACTGCTCGCCGAGCACCCGCAAGCCGAGATTGCGACGCTCGCGACGCCGATCGCTTCCCTCGATGAGCTCATGAATCCCAACGTCGTCAAGGTAGTCACTGACGCGCTCGGTCTGGCTCTCTACTTCAGCCGTGCTCCGATCCCGTGGAATCGGGATGGCGCCCAGGCAGGTCTCGGCAGCCAGCGCGATATTGGCGGTGCGCGCTGGCATCGCGGGCTCTACGCTTACCGCGTCGGCTCGCTCCTGCGCCTGGCGCAATTGCCGCGGGGAGCGCTCGAGGCGCGAGAGCACCTCGAGCAGCTGCGCGCGCTCGAGCATGGGATGTCCATTGTCGTAGGCGATGCTGTGGAAGAACCCGGACCGGACGTGAATACGCTCGCAGATCTTGAGCGGGTCGCGGTGCGTCTTGCGCGCGCGGCGCCGTGAACGGCTACACTCAAGCAGTGTGTGGCACGTCTGAGCTGTAACAATTGATCACAGTGTCCCCGGGCACAGGCCCCGGGGCGCTCCATCAAGGCCTTTGCACATCAGGAACTTACGGGGCTCGGAAATCGTCCAAGTGATCGCTGGCGGAGTCTCTTGAAGTGTCAACCGCGAGCCCGCAATCAGCGTTCACGCAAGCGGAATGCTTCACAGCATGGAACCTTCACTCAACATGAACAGAAGCCAAACGATCCGTCGCTCGGTCTTCGGCGGCGCGGCGCTCACCGCCGTAATCGCTCTGCTCGCCGGATGCATCACGGCGCCGCCACCGCGGCCGCCGCCGCCACCGCCAGCGCCATCGGCCCCGCCACCGAACGTCGATGTCTATGCGTATCCATTGCACGGCCAGCCGCCGGAGCAGCAGGATCGCGACCATTACGAGTGCAGCACGTGGGCGACCCAGCAAACCGGGTTCGACCCGAGCGCGCCGGGTGTGCCGCCGCATGAGCGCATACATGTCGTGTCGGCCGGGCCGCCGCCCGGTACGAACACTGCAATCGGTGCAGTGGCCGGCGCGATACTGGGCGCGGCAATCGCGCCGCGTTGGCAGGCTGCGCCAGCGGCGCTTGCCGGTGCGGTAGTCGGCGGTGCAGTCGGCAGTACCGCCGATGCCGCCAATGCTCAGACCAACATGGCCAATGCGCAGGCCGCGCGTGCGCAGGCGGCCTCCGACCGGCAGGCTACTGCGGCTCAGGAGCAGAAGGCTGCCAACTACCGCCGCGCGCTCGGCGCGTGTCTCGACGCCCGCGGCTACAGCGTACGGTGACCTCATGAACAGGAACATCACGGCAGCGGCACGGGCGGGCATCGGCCTGCTCGTGTTGACGCTCGCCAGCGCCCTCGCGCAGGCGCAGCCCTACCGCGACAGAGTCGGCTCGCCACGCGGCGGCGAGCACTACGACGCGCGCTTCAGCCACAATCACTATTACGCCGACCGTGGAGGGTTCGTGCGCAGCGTGCCGGGCGGCGGCGCATGGGTCACGGCGCGTGCCGGCGGACGCTTCTACTACTCCGGCGGCGTCTGGTACGCCGCTCGCGGACCCGGATTTGTCGTCGTCGGTCCGCCGATCGGCGTGTTCGTACCGGTGCTGCCACCTTTCTATACGACGGTATGGGTTGGCGGTCTCCCGTACTACTACGCTAACGATACGTACTACGTCTGGCGCGGCGATTCGACCGGGTACGAGGTCGTCGACCCGCCCGGCGCCAGCGACCAGGCGGCGACGACCACGCAGCCCCCGCCGAGCGATGACCTCTACATCTATCCGCAGAGCGGGCAGACCGAGGAGCAGCAGTCGAACGACAAATACGAATGTCACAAATGGGCAGCGTCCCAGGCCGGCTTCGATCCTACGCAGTCGCTCGGCGGTGTCTCGCCCGACCAGGTGGCCGCCAAGCGCGCGGACTATCAGCGCGCGATACGTGCCTGCCTCGAGGGCCGCGGCTACAGCGTGAGATAATATCGAGCGGTGACCAGCGCAGCCGATTCCGCACGCTTCCGGATTCTTTTCGTTTGCCTCGGCATCATCTATTTTGCCGATCAGGATCAACGAGATAAGTGATCCGGGATACACGCCGGGATACACCAGAACCAGCTCACTGCACAGCAGGCTACCGAGCGACTAGGTTCTGCCGAGCGTCCGCGTAGACGACTGAGCCTCCGACGACGGTTAGCAGACTGGTAGTTGCCGGCAGTGCCTCGAGAGGGGCGGTCAGAATGTCCTGGGACAGCACCGCCCAGTCCGCCACCAGACCCGGTTCGATCTTTCCCTTGATCTCCTCCTGGCGCTCCGCGTAGGCACTCCCTGCGGTGTAGGCGATCAGCGCCTCCTCGCGCGTGATCGCTTCGCCCGGGCGAAGCGGATCAGAAGAGGCAATCATGATGTTCAGGAACGGATTCGCGTCGGGACCCGCGTTCGATGAATCGGATCCGAAACCGAGACGAACTCCAGCGTTGAGCAGGCTTTTCAATGGTTGAAACTGCGCGGCTCGGGCGCCCCAACGCGCCACCTGATATGTCTGTCCGCCGTCGACCACGAACCTGCCGAGATGCACGGGATTCTGAACAATGACGATGTCGAGATTCGCGATACGTGCGATACGATCACCATAGACGCCGTCACCATGCTCCATACGTACGCGCACTTTCCTCCATTGTGATGCTGGTGCGAGCTTCTCCATCACGCGTAGCACCATTTCTGCTGTGCCGTCACCGACCGTGTGCAACGCCACCTGATGCGAACTGGCAAGCGCTCCGCCCAGGATTTCACTAAGTTGCACCTCCGTAAAATCGCAGCGCCCCCGCCAGCCGGGCTGATCCGCATAGTCTTCGAGCAGGTAGGCACCCCGATCTAACGGACTACCGTCCAATATCCACTTCGATCCGCCCAGTCGTGTCAGGGCTGGCCATACGCCGCCGTCGGTATCCACTTCGCGCCACGCGTCCTCAATGGCGGTTTGCGGCAGTCCCCAGGCATAGACGGTCCAGCGAATCGGAACGTGGGCCCGTTCCAGGGCCGCGCGCACTCCCTCGAGAGTCGCCTCTTGCGCCATCAGATCCACGGAGGTCACCCCCCAGCGAATGTACGCATCCGCCGTGCGGCGCATGTTTGCCGCCTCGAGCGCGGCGTTGGGATCCATCGCGGCTGCACGACGACCCACAAGCGTGGCCGCGCTCTCGTAGGCTTGGCCGGTCAGGCGCCCCGCCACATCGCGTCCCCAACGGCCGCCAATTGGGTCTTCGATCTGGTCGTTGATGCCTAGCGCCTCGAGAGCTCGGGAATTGAGCAATATCTCGTGGCCCAGAGTGGCCGTCAGAAAGACGGGATTGCTCGGTGCTATCGCATCGAGCGCGGTGCGTCCCGCTTTCGGATCGTTGAATACTGCGACGCTGATATTACCCGAGAGCCAGCCGGGTCCTGACTGTGTGGCTGCCGCGACACCCCCTAGGGTCGCCTCCGTTTCCGACTTAGGAAATGGCGGACTCGGAAAAACGATCGGCCGTCCTGGCGGTGGCGGATCGACATGTACGTGCGCGTCAATCAAGCCGGGAATCACGAGCCGCCCGCCCACGTCGACGATCCGCGTCGAGGGCCCCGCCAGCCTACGCACTGCTGCTGTACGTCCGACTGCAGTGAAGCGCCCCTCTGTGACAGCGAAGGCCTCGGCAGCCGGATGACCGGCATCGGATGTGAAAACCTTGCCGTTGATCAGAATGAGATCTGGCGCGGCGCCGACCGGCGCCGCAACCGCCAGCGCGATCAACAGCGCGGTGGCCAGTCGGTGCATATCGACTTCTCCAGAAAACGCGAGGATCCGGTGACTCGGAACACAGCGCCGAGACTACTGTCGGGTCGTCTCACAAAAGTGTCAGTTTTTGAGGTCAGTTGCTAGGTGAACGCAGGATAGTCTCGCGGCCGCTCTTGTCACACAACGGGTGCGTGAGCGGGACTGTAGATCGCGCTGGAAGGCGTAGGTAGCGAAGGAGCGATAAGGGCGCCCGCCCAACTTGACATCGCAAATTGCGATATCAAGTTCTCGAGTTCACTTCTCCTCGAGATCGGCGGTGAAGCCGATGCCACGACGTCTGGGCGGCGTTGGGTTCATCAGCTCGCGGATCGCGGAGAGGATTGCGGCGATCGCCTCGTCGTGGGAGGCCAGCTTTTTCTCTAGCCGGGCCTCGAGCTGATCTAGTTTTTTGGCGAGCTCTCGGTTCGAGATCAGCAGCTCGCGCATCCGGACAAAGGCCCGCATGATCTGGATGTTGACGGCGATGGCGCGAGCGCTCCTGAGCACCGAAGAGAGCATGGCCACGCCTTGCTCGGTGAACGCATAGGGCAGGTACTTACGGTGCTGTCCGCGGCTGCTCTTTAAGGTCGCAATTTGCGACCTTAAAGCCCGGCTCTCTTCGGCGGTGAGCTGGAACATGAAGTCCGCCGGGAAGCGTTGGCGGTTGCGCCGAACCTGCTCGTTGAAGCGCTTGGTGCTCACCCCGTAAAGCGCCGCGAGCTGGGTATCGAGAAGTACCTTGTGACCGCGCAAGAAGATGATAGCGCGGGATATACCCTCTACCGGCACGGCGACGGTGCGTGAGCTCCTTGGGCCGCTCATTGGTTCAATGCGTCTGTCGGACGGCTGGCTGCACTGCCAGGCGCGCTCGGCCCTTCTGGCTTCGCGCCCGAGCCTTTCTCGCACGGTATTGATGTCCCGAGAACACAATCGAGTTCGTCGGCCCACCGCTGCATCGCCTCGATGCGTTCAACCTCATACTCGGCTCGGTTGTAGACCGCCATGATGCCCTGCATCGTGTGGTTCAGGATCTTCTCGGTGACGTGCGGCAGCACGCCGAGCGTATTGAGGCGCGTGGCGCAGGTGCGACGCAGGTCGTGCGGGCGGAAAGCCGGCGAGATCCGCTCGCGCTCGCACCAGCGACGCAACCACGCCTGTACACCGGTGTCGGTGGCGGTACCGAAGATCAGCTCGCGGGATGCGTCCTGAGCGCGCAAGAGCGCGAGCGCCTGCCGCGAGAGCGCGACCCAGTGGCCGCGACGATTCTTCGAATGCTCCCTCGGAATGTGCCAGCGATCGCTATGCACGTGCGACCAGCGCGCGCGCTGCGCCTCACCGATCCGTTGGCCGGTCAGAAGCAGGAAGCGAAGGAGGGGCGTGTGCGTAGAACTGGCTTGCCAGAGCCTGCGCAGCTCCTCATCGTTCAGCACTCGGTCGCGCGAGATTTCCACGCCGCCGATGAGTTCGCTGGACAGGCGATCGACGGGGGAGATCTGGAGATACCCGGCGTCGACGGCGAAGCGGAGCGCGGTCTTGAGGATCGACAGCGCACGATTGGCCGCGATGGGTCCGCGCTCCTCGGCGTAGCGGCGCAGCGCGTGCCGCACCTCGACGCGCTCGAGGTTGCGCAGCTTTGTAACTTTAAGCCCCGAATCGAGCCGCTCGATGTAGCCCTGGACCTCGCGCGGTCGCCGGTAGATCTTGCGCACGATGTCCGTGTACCAGGTGTCGAGGAGCGCGCCCAGCGTGAGCGTGGAAACGTCCTTGCCGACCAAAGCGCCGGCCTTCTGCCGCGCCTGGGCGAGGCCGAGCGCGGGCCACGCGCCCACGGTGATGACCTCGATGTGGCCGCCGCGCTTGCGGCGCAGTACCCAGGAGCGCCCGCCGGTCGCCCGAACGCGCAGGTACAATCCGTTGCCGTCGCAGTACCATTTATCGCGGGGCGCAGGCGTGAGTGCGCGTATTCGCCGATCCGACAACATCTGCCGCTCCGGGAGTGTATCCGGGATACACCTTAGCACCTGATACTGGTGGACAAGCCCGGATACGTCTAGACGGAATAAGACGCGCAATCATCAAGTTACACGCGCAAGTGTCAGTATGAAAATCCTGTTTGTCTGTCTCGGCAACATCTGCCGCTCGCCGACCGCTGAGGCGGTGCTGCGCACCCTCGCGGTGGGTGCGGCGCCGGAGCTGGAGCTCGAAATCGACTCCGCCGGCACCGCGGGCTATCACATCGGCGAGCCTCCCGATCCGCGCACCCGGGCGGCGGCCTCGCGGCGCGGCTACGACCTCACGGCACTGCGCGCCCGCATCGTCGAGCCCGACGACTTCGAGCGCTTCGATCTGATCCTCGCCATGGATCGCGAGAACCTCACGGTGCTACGGCGGCGTGCGCCGGCGGCCGCGCACGGCCGTCTGCACCTGTTCCTCGAGTTCGCACCGGACACGCGCCTCGAGGACGTTCCGGACCCGTACTACGGCGGACCCAACGGTTTCGAGGAGGTACTCGACCTCATCGAAGAGGCCTCACGTGGCCTGATCAGCCACCTGCGCCAGCGCATTCGCGCGGTCTAGCGAGAGCGCGCTCGCGCTGCGCAAACCCTTATTCCTCGGGACCGCGACCGCCTGGCTCTTTCTGAGACGGTGCAGACGACCATACGACGTACGGCTTGCTCTGCGTCGCACCCGGCTCTACTTTTGGCTGCGGCTCGAAGTGCGCAAGCGGGGTCGGCTCATGCGCCGCTGCGGGCTCGGCTGATTCGGTGTGGTACTGCCGGACCGGCCGCTCCGCGGACTCGCGTGGCTCGCGAGATGCGCTTGAATCGGTGGATGCACGGGGTTCGTCTGACGCGTGGGGGTTCCCCGGCTCACCGCGTTCGCGTGGATCACGCTCGTGGGTTGGCGCGGGCGAGCCATGCCAGCCGTTGCCCGAGGAGGCTTCCGGAGTGATCGAGGGTCCGCTGCTGCCGCCGCCGGTCTCGCCTGCTACCGGATTGCTTTCCGCCTCGGATCCCGAGATGGAGGTGTCTCCACTCTGACCGGCCTGACCGGCCGATCCGCGCCCACTGCCACGACGGCCACGGCGACCGCGCCGCCGGCCGCGTCCGCGGGCTTCGGGGCGTTCGCCACGGGCTTCGGGCAGTCCTGACGACGGCGTACCCGCAAGGTCCTGTCTGGGCTCCTGGGGCTGACCGGATTCCATGTTGCGAGCTGCCGTCTCGCCAGGGTTGCGCTCTGCCATGCCACGCTCAGCCGGACGCTGCTCGGTCGGGCGCTGCTCGGTCGAGCGCTCCTGGCGGCGTCCATGGTCGCGGCCTCTTGGCCGATCACGGTCCCGATCGCGCGAATCAGGTCTGCGGTCACGCTCCCGTCCTTCGGTGCGGCGGCCGTCGCCGCGATCACGTCGGGCCCCGTCCCCGTAACGCGAGTGGCGCGAGTGGTCGCGCTTCCCATCGCGGCGGCGATCCTCTTCGCGGCGCATCGGTTGTGCGGGCCCGCGGGCGGTCGGCTCCGCGGTGGCTCCGGTCGCAGCTGCCGGGGCCGGCTCGCCAGCCAGCATTTTCTTGAAACGCACCCAGAAGCTCTCGTGTGACGGCATCGTCGCGGCGGGAGCTTCCTGAGCCGCGGGCACTGCCGCGAGGGGAGCAGGGGTTGCCGGCAGCGTGGGAATCACGGCCGGAGTCTCCGCCGGTTTGCGTTCCTGAGCGGAACCGGGCTCCGCGATCTCCGGCGCAGTCGGCAACAGATAGGTCGCTTGCTTGTTCTCGGGGAGATCGACCTCGTCATCGCGCACCCGCCTGATCGAGTACTCCGGCGTCTGGATGTTCTCGTTGGGCACGATGATGAGCTCGGCCTCGCTCTTGTCTTCGAGGGTGCGCAGCCACTCGCGCTTTTCATTGATCAGGTATGTCGCGACCGCCACCGGCACCTGTGCGATTACCCGTGCGGTGCGATCTTTGCGCAATTCCTCGCCGATCAGGCGCAGCACGGCCAGTGTCATGGACTCGACGCTGCGGATGCTGCCAATGCCGACGCACCTGGGACAGACGATGTGGCTCGTCTCGCCGAGGGAAGGGCGCAGGCGCTGTCGCGACATCTCCAGCAGACCGAAGCGCGACAGTCGGCCGATCTGGATGCGGGCGCGGTCCATCTTCATGGCGTCGCGGAGGCGATCCTCGACGTCACGCTGATTCTTGGCCGACTCCATGTCGATGAAATCGATCACGATCAGGCCGCCGATGTCCCGAATGCGCAGCTGCCGCGCGATCTCTTCAGCGGCCTCGAGATTGGTATTGGTCGCGGTCGTCTCGATGTCGCTGCCGCGCGTGGCGCGGGCGGAGTTGATGTCGATCGAAACGAGAGCTTCCGTATAGTCGACGACGATGCTGCCGCCGGACGGCAGCTGCACCTTGTGTGCATAGGCGGACTCGATCTGGCTCTCTATCTGGAAGCGCGTAAAAAGCGGGATGTCGTCGCTGTAAAGCTTCAGCCGCCGCTGAGCTTCCGCGGGCATGAACCGCTGCATGTACTCCTGGGCCTTCTGAAAGGCCGCGGGGCTGTCGACCAGTACCTCGCCGACATCGTCGGACAGATAGTCGCGCATGGCCCGGGTCACGGCGTCGCTCTCGCGAAACACCAGAAACGGTGCCGAGCGGTCGCGCGCGGCCGCATCGATCTGCTCCCACTGGGCCTTGAGGTTATCGAGGTCCCATTGGAGCTCGGGGGCTGAGCGCCCCACGCCGGCGGTGCGGACGATTGCGCCCATTCCATCCGGGATCTGCAACTGGCTCATGACCTCGCGCATCTGATCCCGCTCCTCGCCTTCGATCCTGCGCGAGACTCCGCCGGCGCGCGGGTTGTTCGGCATCAGTACGAGGAACCGCCCGGCCAGGCTGATGAAGGTGGTGAGCGCGGCGCCCTTGGTGCCGCGCTCTTCCTTCTCTACCTGAACGATGATCTCCTGCCCCTCGGAGAGCAGCTCGCGGATGTTCATCCGGCCGCCCTGCGGCGCCTGGCGGAAGTACTCGCGCGAGACTTCTTTCAGTGGCAGAAAGCCGTGGCGCTGTGCGCCGTAGTCGACGAAGCAGGCCTCGAGCGAAGGCTCGATGCGGGAAATCCGGGCCTTGTAGACGTTGGCTTTTTTCTGTTCGCGGGAAGGTAACTCGATACTCAGGTCAAAGAGCTTTTGTCCATCAACCAGAGCGACGCGCAACTCTTCTTCCTGAGTTGCATTCACTAGCATTCTCTTCATGTGCCCCACTTACGCGTTGAGGGGCCGGCAGGCGCACGACGGGAGGCCACGGCGCAAAGCGTCCGCGGCAGCGAAGGTCCCCGGATCCGGGGGAATGAGAGCAGGTCTCGTTATTCACGCTACTGACCGCGCTCCACAAGGGCGGTCGGAAAGGTATCCTTCGATGAACTCAACCGACGGCACCGGCTGCGGAAGTTCGAGACTTTCGAGATTCGACGCAGCTGGCGCGGTCCTGGCGGCCCAAACGATGGCTCCAAATCAGGAGCCAACTAAACGGGCGGCGGCCGAAGCCGCCAACCATTGGTGTGTCCGCTGCGCGGACAGCGATGGTAAGTATACTCGACAGACCGCTGTAGAAACAATGTCTTACGATAAAGCCTCTCATCTTGCCCAAGAGCCCCCGACGAATCAGGCGCTGCGCGGTCGCCGCAGCCCCGTGCAGCATCTGGAAGTGGGCGCAGAAGAGGCCGGCCAGCGCCTCGACAAATACGTGTCCCGGCACCTTGAGGGTGTTCCCCGGACCCGCGTCTTTCGGCTCATCCGCAAGGGGGAAGTGCGGGTAAACGGCCGGCGGGCCTCGCCCGGGACCCGGCTCGAGGTCAGCGACCGCATCCGCCTCCCGCCGGTGCAGCTGCCTTCGAGCGATTCCGATGCGCGAGCCGGTGCTCGGCTGCCGGCTGCGACGCTGCGCGCCCAGACGGAGAACGCGATCGTCTATGAGGACGATCGGCTTCTGGTACTCGACAAGCCGGCGGGTATCGCGGTGCATGGCGGAAGCGGAGTGAGCTTCGGCGTCATCGAGGTGCTGCGGACACTGCGGCCGAATCAGCCGCTCGAGCTCGTCCATCGCCTCGACCGCGACACCAGTGGTTGTCTGCTGGTCGCGCGCCACGCCGGGACGCTGCGTACCCTGCACGCATTGATGCGCGAGGGCGCAGTCGAGAAGCGCTATCTCACGCTCCTGCGGGGCAAATGGGAGCTGGGCCCGAAGCGCATCGACGTGCCGTTGCGCACCGATACGCGCGTCGGGGGCGAGCGCACCGTGCGCCCGAGCGGCTCGGGCAAGGCGGCGGTGAGTGAATTTCGCCCGGTGGAGTTCTTCGGACGAACCGCGACGCTGATGGAGGTCACGCTGCTCACCGGGCGCACTCACCAGATCCGTGTGCACGCTGCGCACGCCGGGCATCCGGTCGCAGGGGATGAAAAGTACGGTGACGAGACCTTTAATGCCGAGCTGCGCGGGCTTGGGCTCTCGCGCATGTTCCTGCATGCGCATAGCCTGAGTTTTTCGTGGCCGCAGGGAGCAGCGTTCAGCATCAACACGCCGTTGCCGCCGGATCTGAAGGCGCTGCTCGATGCGCTGTCGGCGCATGCGGGCGGTTCGCGGGGCAGCGCGCTCAGGGCAGGCGGAAACCCGCGGCGCGCAGTGCGCCGGCCAGCCAGATGAGCGGCAGCCCGATGAGCGCGGTCGGATCCTGACTCTCGATGCACTCGATGAGGCTGATCCCGAGCGCCTCGACCTTGAAGCTTGCGGCGCAGTCGTAAGGCTGCTCGTGCGACACGTAGCGCTCGATTTCCTCGGCCGCAAGCGAACGGAAAACGACGGTGGTGGTGTCCACGTGCGCGAGCTGCACTGCATCGGCTCCGCCGATGAGGGCGCAGGCAGTGTAGAAGCGCGCGCTGCATCCACTGAGTGCGGCCAGCTGCGCGCGAGCGCGCGCAGCATCGCCCGGCTTGTCGAGCACGTCATCGCCGGTGGCCGCGACCTGATCGCTTCCGATCACGAACGCCCCGGGGCGATGGCTCGCTACCGCCCGAGCCTTTGCGAGGGCCAGCCGCAGCGCGCGATCGGCGGGGGACTCCCCGGCAACGTGGTCCTCGTTCAACTGCGGGGCGAGCGCCTCGAAGGGCAACGCCAACCGGGCAAGGAGGTCACGCCGGTAGGGAGAGCCCGAGGCGAGGATCAGGGCGGGCACCGGTGCGATTCGCCTTCCAGAAACAAAGGGTTAGCCGCAAATCTGATTTTGACTTGCAGACACTCGCTACCTATTATACGCGCCCCATGCGTGGCCCCCGGCAAATGACGCATCCTCGAAAGTGGTGCGTGGTCGCCGTATTCCGCATGCGGCATCGCCCGAGGTGGTAAGTGTCGCCCTGGTTGAGACCGCTCGAGGTCGAGGGCCTGACTGAGAGGCAGGCTGAGGTCGATTTTGCCGGCCTGCTGACTGAGCTTGCGGGACTGCGTCTGAAGCCCGGGGGCGTATCGGGCAGCGTCCGGGGCAGGGCGCGTTTCTCACGCGAGCAGGGATTCGCTGTGGTGGAGCTCACTGTCCAGGGCAACGCCGTGCTCGAGTGCCAGCGTTGCCTCAAATTGATGGAGTTGCCGCTCGACACCACGACCCGGATCGCTTTGGTTGAATCCGAGAGCGATGCAGCCCGGGTGCCCGGCGAGCTGGAGCCGGTACTGATGAACGCGGGGCGAATCAGCATCGGCGGACTGGTCACGGAGGAGTTGTTGCTGACGTTGCCG
>Ga0070734_10005115_pt1 | contig 11853 bp, 12 predicted proteins | sample Coa_R1_8_FD_66444 | JGI IMG/M metagenome (GOLD analysis project Ga0070734, IMG submission 66444) | Surface soil microbial communities from Centralia Pennsylvania, which are recovering from an underground coalmine fire - Coalmine... | ecosystem: Environmental > Terrestrial > Soil > Unclassified ...
CCAACCGCCTGTCGCTCGTCGATCGCGGCTTCGTATTCGCGATCGCGCACGTGCGCGGCGGCACCGAGAAGGGCTGGCGCTGGTATCGCGAAGGGAAGCTCGCGTCGAAGCAGAACACGTTTTCGGATTTCATCGCCGCCACCGAACATCTGGTGGGCAGCAAATTCGCTTCGCCCGACAAAGTCGTGGCTCACGGCGGCTCGGCAGGGGGCCTCTTGATCGGTGCGGTCGCTAATCAACGATCCGACCTCTATGCGGCGCTGATCGCGGAGGTGCCGTTCGTCGACGTCCTCAACACCATGCTGGACGACACGCTTCCGCTTACCCCGCCTGAATGGGTCGAGTGGGGCAATCCGATTACAGACCCGGCCGCCTTCGCCACCATTCGGGCCTACTCACCCTACGACAATGTGCGCGCGCAGAAATATCCGGCGATGTTGGTGCTGGCAGGGCTCACGGATCCCCGGGTCACGTACTGGGAACCCGCTAAATGGGTGGCGCGGTTGCGCGAGCGCAAGACCAACCGCAATGTCGTGCTGCTACGGGTCAATCTTGACGCGGGCCACGCCGGCGCGCCGGGACGCTTCGATCGGTTAAAGGAGATCGCACTCGGCTACGCGTTCGCGATTGCGGCCGTGGAGGGATCGCTGCCGATGTGAGAACTATTGCGGAGGCGACCGCGCAGGCGCATCGATCCCGAGGATCACGGCATGTCGGCCACCTATGGCGCCAAGTAGGAGGTCGCGACTCTTTGGCGCGAGCTGAGCTACGGCCTCGGCAAGCAACAGGCGCCATGTTGGGCCGCGTTCGTATGCCTCTTCCCATGCTAGCTTCAATTCGTGCGGTTGCTTCTGCACCAGCACTGCCAGTAACGCTTCAGCCTGTTGCAGGTCCTTGTCTCGCTTGGCAAGGTGTGCCGGACGGCGCCGTGAGACTATCAACTTGTGGATCGCGTATCGCTCGGGCGCGGGGACGTTAACGTAAACGCCGGCGTCATGAAGAACTACAACCGGCGTAGCCTGGTAAATCAGGTAGTCCAAGAAGCGTAGCGGCTGCGCATCTGTCTGAAGGGCCGGAAGTGCCTGGAGCTGGTCCGTGTCAGGTCCGTCGTTGGGCGTGAGAAAATCGACACGCAATCCGCCTTTGGACAAATAGCTGCTTACCCTGCGTTTATCGTTCACGTGAGGAACAGCACGAAACGTGTTGTCGACATTCTTCAGAACATCGAAAACCGGAGGCGTTTGATCCTCAATTGCGACCGAGATGTTCTTGAACTGTGCAATGTCGACGTCGCCAGTCTGGAGTGATGAGATCGGAAGCCTGACGCCGAGCATGGCCGAGTAAGTTTGGTATGCCACGGTGCCAACAAGGACGCTCCGCAGACGAAAAATGCCGGCCTTTGCGAGGGCAGACAGGATTTCGCCAATCTCGTGAACGGGGCGCGGTAGTCCGAATGAGCGCACGAGCGTGGACACAAGGGCGCGACGCTCACGTTCGTCGTGCCTCGCCTGCTGGTGGTGGGTGATTTGCTCCAACAACTCAGGTGTCTCCGGACCAACGTACCTCTGTTTGCGCCCCTCGCCGGCGCGTAGCTGGAAATACCAGTAGCGGCGTCCCTTGACGGTTTTCGCCACAAAAGTCCCGTCCTCCGGGAATGCTTCAGTGAAAGCCGCTGCCGCGCAGCGCTCAAGCAGTTCGGCGTAAGTCGTTTGGATGACTAACTGCGGAGCCGGCATCTCTTGTGTCTCAAGTTATACTCATTTCGCGTACAGCGTATAACACGGGCTAGTACTTTTCGCAATTAATTATACTCAGATAGCGGGTTGAGTATAACAGAAAGCAAGCCTCGATCCGGTGTTCAGCCTTCATGCGTTTCGAGGTGCCTGCGTAACTCTTCGATTGAGGCGAACCGCATCGTGCCCTCGGGCATTTGCGCCTCGATCGAACCGTCGGCGAACAGCGTGTAGGCCATTTCGTCAATCACGCCGGATTTCAAGATGGGGGCCGGGCGAGGTTCGGAGCGCGGCGGCCTGATCGTCGGTGCAGGTAGTGGCGCGGGCCGGGCGGGTGCTGGAACCGGCAATTCTGGTTCCGCCGAGCGCTTCGCGGTCTCGGACCACGCATCGGTTCGCTGCTCGGGCTCTTCCTCGGAATTGTGATCTTCCGATGGCCAGACCGTGTCGAACATCTTCTGTGATGCCGCCGAGGTTGGATGGACCTCCCTCCCGGCTTGATCGGGCGACAACGCGGTGGCGGCGCGCGATCGCGAAGTGGACGGCGCGCGAACCTCGCCCGTGCGATGATCATCGGACGCGGACGCGGCCCTGTCCGATTGCACGGCCGAGCCGATCTCCGCCATGGCTTGCTGCAGCCATTCCGGTTCGGGCCTGCGCCACTGTTCCTCTGCAGCGGGCCCCTCGAATTTCGCCGGGATCACATTCGCGACGTCGGCGCCAAGCGCTCCCGGCATCGGCAGCCGCGGCTCGTGTCGCTTATCGACAGCTCCCTCGATGCGCTCACCCTCCCGGCGTTCCCCGCTCCTGCGCTCCATCGGCCGAACCGGCCGCGGCCCGCCCGATGCCCGCGCTTTGAGTCCCTGTACGACCCGCTGGAGTTCGCGCACGGCCGCCGCAAGCCCAACCAGGACGAAACCGCCCGTGATGGCCACGCTTCCCGCCACGAGCAGCGCTGCGCCGAAAGACGTTTCGCGGATTGGAACCCCGAATCCGGCCACGAACACGCCTATCGCCGTGGCGATGAAACCAAGCAGCAGCAGGAGAAAGAACATGGCCTAAATGTCCGTGCGCGATGGGAACCGAGCAAACGCCTCGCGCACGGATCGGGCACGAAATCCTGCGCAAGAACTTGCCCCTGCCGAAACGAATGAAAAATCGATTCGATCCCCGCACAATATAGGCCCGACGTGATCCCCGAACTACAACTCTGTTGGTTTAATGGCTACATACGAGCCGTCTTGTGACAATCCATGCGTTCGGGTCGAGCAGCGCGAAAGTGCGGAAATCCCGGTTGTGGGCCCGGCACAGTTGCCGCCCCGCGCGCGGCGCCCTAATTAGGGGCCCGACCGATCGTTTGGCGGTTGGTTGCGTTTACCCTGCCGAAGACCAGCTTGAGGAGAACTCCGATGTCCTTTTCGTTGCCCGATCTGCCGTATTCGTATGATGCACTCGCGCCCTATATGTCGCGCGAGACGCTGGAATATCATCACGACAAGCATCACCTCGCCTACGTCAACAACGGCAACAATCTGCTCAAGGGCACCGAGTGGGAGGGCAAATCGCTCGATGACGTGGTCAAGGGCGCGTTCGGTAAAAACGCCGGCCTCTTCAACAACGCCGGTCAGCATTACAACCATGTCCATTTTTGGAAGTGGATGAAGCCGGGCGGCGGCGGGGATAAGATTCCGGGCGAGCTTGAGAAGAAGATCGTTGCCGATCTCGGTTCGGTCGCCAAGATGAAGGAAGATTTCACGCAGGCCGGCGTCACCCAGTTCGGCTCGGGTTGGGCGTGGCTCGCCGTGAAGGACGGCAAGATCATCGTCACCAAAACTCCGAATGGCGAAAATCCGCTGGTGCACGGCGCTCGACCAATTCTCGGCTGCGACGTATGGGAACACTCGTATTACATCGATTACCGCAACCGCCGCCCCGACTATCTCAAGGCGTTCCTCGATCACCTTGTGAATTGGGAATACGTGGCAGAGCTCTTGGGTGGGCGTTAGGACTCGCCCGCGGGAGCGCGCCAACGTGGGTGTCATCGCCCGCCAACGCGGGCGATCCAGTAACCACGTGATTGATTACGTTTGTGAACGCTTCCGACGTCGATGCCTACTGGATGCCCCGCTTTCGCGGGGCATCATAGTTCGCGATTCATTTTGTCAATTGATTCGTTACAGACGAGGACTTAGGCCCGCAGCGGAGTTGTTCTGATCGAGCCCTCAACCCTCACAGCGACGGCGCGACTCCTCGCCCCGGATTTGATCCGGGGTGATCAGGTTTTTTGCAATGCTGGGAGTTGCCAATGAACGCGCGCAAATGACTCAACTCGTCATGCAGGACGCGAGGAATGACCAGCTCTTGCGGCCGGTCAGCTTCTGATCCTTCGACTGCTTCTGGCAATCGGCCCATTTTTCTTTCTCCTTGGCCCACTGAGCCTTCGCCCGATTCCATTGTTTCACTGTCCATTTGGAGACGTCGTCGACCTTGGACGACACCGAAGACGATGGTGACGACTCTGGCGTCGATGGCGCCGCAGGCTGCGCCAACCCTACCCCCGAGGTGGCGATGCAGAGAATAGCGGCAGACACGAGCGCGGATCGAACAAACGACATCGGAACAGGCTCCCCTGATGCGGTTTCCCAAGCCGCTACCCCCACCCTACCCTCTCCCGCTTGCGCAGGAGGGATAGAGTGGGGGCATCCATTGCCAAAAGAAACCTAGGCCAAACGCGCGAGTTCGTGGCGCGCGATTGCGGCGCCACAAAGGCGGCCACCTGTTCAGTTCACGCGTCGCTCGAACGCGGCCTCAGGCCTCATCAAATGCAGCCTCAGGCATCATGCGCAACACGTGTGCGAACTCCCGGCGCCTGCGCCGGCGCGTGCGCGGGCAGCTGCAACACCGTCGCGTGTTGACCTGCGCAGAGATGCGTGAGCAGCACGATCTGGCCATCGGGAAACTCGATAGCATCGTGATGCGTGCATGGATTATCCAAGTTGACCTGGCGGAACCGCCCAACCCGATGATGGATGTGCCGCGGTTCCTTCTTGAAAAGACTCAGGAGAAAGCCGGTTTCCTTCCGCCGGACGTCGCCTTCGAACGCGATTTCCGTGCCGGGAAGAAGGCACACGGCCACCTTTGGTTGTCCAACTTCGGAGAATCCGTATGTCGTGGTGTTCCAAAATTGGGTCGTGACCAACTTGTCTCCGACCTTGGCTGGTCGTGACGGCACTTCGTGCAGGCTGTAGTCGCACATGATGGAGAGCTCCTATCGCTCAGTGCCCCCCTTGCCAACCCGTTGCCCCCGCGGTGCTATTCCACCCAATACGCCAACTTAACGGCCAAATGATGAGCTTGGCGCGGGGCCGGCGGCTCGGCGTCGACCGCACCGCCATATGAAGAACGTTTGCGAGGCGAAAAGTTTCTCTGGCCCAAAGCGCAGCCTCGTCAGTCCAGGACCCGGCATTCGCGCAATATCTCCGGCCTGAACGCAAGCCCGTGGCCCGGCCGCTCCGGCGCCGTGATCATACCGTCGATCACCGGCACCGGATCGACGAACAAGTCATTCGACAGACCCATGTCCTCGATCCACGCGCCGTTGGGGATCGAAGCGAGCAGCTGGACGTTCAGTTCCGGGAACAGGTGCGGCGCGATCGTGATGCCCCAGGTGTCGGCGATGACCGCGGTCTTGCGCAGATCCGTAAAGCCGCCGCGCATCGGATCGGGCTGGAGGATCGGAATGCGCGGGTGCTCGAAGAAGGGCCGCAGATCGAAGCGGGTGAAATGGGTCTCGCCGCCGACGATCCGGATCGGCAGTGCCTCCGCAACCCGCAGGTAGCCTTTGAAGTCGTCGGCCGGCACCGGCTCCTCCAGCCAATAGATGTCGTATGGCTCGAACTTGCGGCCCATTTCTATCGCAACATCCGCGGTCCACCCCTGATTGACATCAATCATGATCGCGATGTCGGGGCCGAGCGCCTCGCGCATGCGACGCACATTGTCCACGTCGCCGCGCAGGTTATCGGTGTGCGCCACCTGCATCTTGATCGCCCGGTAGCCCTGCGATTTGTAGTGCAGCGCTTTCTCGATCATGCCGTCGCCGCCCGAGCCGCGGAAGCAGCCGCTGCCATAGACCGGAATCCGCGCGCGGACGTGTCCCCACAGCCGGTGCAGCGGCAGCCCAGCCCGCTTGCCGATCGCATCCCACAGCGCGATGTCGAGCGCCGACATCGCCATCGTAACGATGCCGCCACGGTTGTAGCTTGCAGTCGTGCGCCAGAGATCGTTCCAGATGCCCTCTACCGCGGTCGCGTCCTTGCCGATGACGCGCGGCACGATCGTCTCCTCCAGCGCCGTCGCGACGCTGCGCCGTCCCGGCCGGAACGAGAACAGGTAGCCCATGCCGACGATGCCGCCCCTGGTCTCGATGTCGAGGACAAGCAGATTGCGGGCATCGCCAAAGGCGTGGCCCTTGAGCCACGGCGTCTGCGGCCAGGGGACGCGCAGCAGCGTAGTGCGGAGGGCGGTGATGGTGAGGTCGGACATGGGAAGTCGCTTCGAGAGTCGAGGTTTGGAAGCATGCGTGATTTTGGGGTTCAGGTCATCTCGATATCATCCACTGACGTTGTCCTCAGCTTGAGGTAGGGTCGACCCTTGTGGTCTCCCCCTTGCACACTCTGCTCGTCGGCAAGAGGGCGACCACAAGAGTCGCCCCTACCGCCGATCTAAAACATCTCAGGCCGCAGCAGCTGTCCCGGATTAGCCTTCACTTCCGCGTCTGCTTGAAATAGCGCAAATCCGGCGGCGCCTGATCTTTCTTGGCCGGCATCAGAAGCCCATCGCCACTGAGGAAATAGTTCTCCTCACCGATCATGATCTGGTTATTGCCCTCCGTGCAGGACGTGAGGGTCCAGTTCGGGCGCGGGTTGGGGTTGCGCCGGAATGTCTTGTCGACGCTCCAGGGCCGCGTCAGGGCGTGGTCGAACACCGTGATCTCGTCGTGAAGCAGGTTCGGATCGTTCTTGTCGAGGTGAAACCGCTCCTTGAACATCGACTCGTTGTCGAAGTGCAGCGGCAGGCCGGTGGCGTCATAGGCGCGAGGCCCCTTGAACGGGCCGTGCGTTTCGACTTCGAGCACGTCGTAGCGGCCGTCGCCGTCCTCGTCGATCCATTTGCCGATCGCATAGCCGTCATAGGTCGGCTCGGGGTCCTTGGGCCAGTCGCGCCAATCGCGTCCGTCGGTGAAGATGCGCCGAATATCGCGGCCGATGAGGATGTAGGTGGTTTCCGGTGTGATGACGTATTCTTGCACCGGCAGCGCCATCAGGCGTGGCATGCCGCTCGGGAGGCAGCGAGCGGTCGGGTAGTTGCCAAGTCCGCCCTTGGCCTGATCGGCCATGCTTTCCTCATGGACCTTCTGATACTCCGGCGTCAGCGGCGCCTGCTGCGCGGGTCCCCAGGCTTTGGTCGGGTCGAACTTGATCGCCTGGCCGCCGAGGCGCGGATTGATGGCGTCCCATTCGCCTTTCCAGTTGGGATACTTGGCGTCATCGGCCGGCTGCGCGCCAGCCATAGTCACCATTAGCGCGGTGGCGAATGCGAACGCTCCGATCGAGCTCCGGTACATGCGTGTCCTCCCATCCGTTGTCGTCTGCTGGATAGCGCTGGATCCAGCCTTTCATGAAGTGCTGACCAGAATACATCGGCCATGTCCTGTGTGAAATGACGACGCGGGCTTCTTCACGTCTCCCACTTGCCGGAAGGCAGCTTGCGCCGCCTTACAGGAAGCCCCCGAATGCGGTAGCCTGATTGCCAGGGACACAGGAAACACCGAGAGAGGAGGAACAACGATGTCCGCGTTCACGTTGGGCGCACGGCTCTCCGCAAGCAGCATCTTGGCCGGCCTTGTGGCGGCGGCGCTCGCCGCACCGGCGATCGCACAACAAACCGCAACAGCACCGCCGGACTTTTCATCGAATGAGCTCGGGTGGGTCGGAGCAAACGGCAACGGGCCCGGCTTCGCGCCCGTCCCGGGCCACGTTCCACCCGTGACCAATGATCCGGCGCATCCCTTCGTTCCCAACGGCGTCGGCAGGCAGCCGACCTATCGGATCGCCGATGTCACAAATCCGAATCTGAAGCCGTGGGTCAAGGCGCACATGAAGAAGGACAATGACGAAGTGCTCGCCGGCAAGATCGCCTTCACGGCGCGGTCCAGCTGCATGCCGGCCGGCGTTCCGGGCTTCATGGCTTACGGCGGACCGACCCCCCTGTATTTCATCCAGACGCCAAAAGAAGTGTGGATGATCTTTTCGGGCGATCAGCAGGTGCGGCGCATCTATCTCGACGTGCCGCATTCGGAAAATCCGAAGCCGTCATGGTACGGCGAGTCGGTCGGCCACTATGAAGGCGACACGCTCGTAATTGATACCATCGGGCAGAATGACAAGACGGTCGTCGATCCTTACCGCACGCCGCACACCGAGAAGATTCACGTGGTGGAGCGCTGGAGGATGGTCGAGGGCGGCCAGGCCATGGAGGTGACCTTCACGGTGGACGACCCTGACACTTTCAATGAGCCCTGGTCAGGAATGCGGCGTTACCGGCGCGTACAGGAGCCCTTGATTGAGGACGTCTGCGCGGAGAATAACCAACATCTGTTCGACTATCACATTCCGGTCGCCAACAAGCCGGATTTCTGAGCGGGGGTTTTCGGCCCAAAGTGTTTGGCGGGGGACTTAAGCGTTTTTGACGCTGATACTCACAACGCTGTCATCGCCCGGCTTGACCGGGCGATCCAGTAACCACTGACTGGGAGTACTGGATTGCCCGGTCAAGCCGGGCAATGACACCGAGTGGCAACCGTGGAGTGCAAAATGAGATCGAAGCTGCTGGCTACATGCATCGGCGCCGCCGCAGTCTGTGCGGCTACGATGGCGCAAAGCGAAGAAAAGATCCACGAGCTCAAGGCCTCGCCCACGACGGTCCATCGCGGGTTTTTCGACGCCTCGCTCAAGCCTGTATTGACCATCGACTCAGGCGACGTGGTGCGGCTGTGGACCACGACGGGCAATCCGCGCTACTTCGAGAGCCTCGGCGTGCCCAAGGAGAAAATTCCAGCCGAACTCTACGCGGCCTTCGAAGGCGCGCCGGGAGAGGGCCGCGACGATCACACGCTCGACGGCCCGATCGCCGTGAGAGGCGCAGAGCCCGGCGACACGGTGGAGATCCGAATTCGCGCGATCGACCTGTGGCTGCCGATTGCTGCGATGAGCTTCCGGGCGAACCGCGGCTCCCTGCCGGAAGACTTCCCTTACTCACGCGACCGCGTGTTCTTCATCGATCCGGCCAAGAAGGTGATCGAATTCGCGCCGGGCATCGTGGTGCCGGCAAAGCCGTTCTGGGGCGTCATCGGCGTTGCGCCGCCGCGCTCGATGGGGCGTGTGCCGAGCGGGCCGCCGAACGTATTCGGCGGCAACATGGACAACCACGATCTGCAGCCCGGAACGAGCTTGTTCCTGCCCGTCCACACCAGCGGCGCGCTGATCTCGATCGGCGACGGCCATGCCGTGCAAGGCGACGGCGAGGTCGGCATGTCCGCGGTCGAGACATCGCTGAAAGGCGAGGTCCAGATCGTGCTGCACAAGGGCATGCACATCGGCTGGCCGCGGGCGGAAACGCCGACCCACTACATGACGATGGGCTTGCACGAGGATCTCAACATGGCGGCCAAGATGGCCACCCGCGAGATGCTCAACTTCGTGGTGGAGACCAAGGGCCTCACACGCGACGACGCGCTGATGCTGCTCAGCGCCGCCATGGACCTTCATGTGACGGAAATCGTCGACATCACGAAGGGCGTCCACGCGATGTTGCCGAAATCGATCTTCCAGAAGTGATCCCGTGAGGGCGCGAACGCGCCCTCACGCCTTCCCGGGCGGTCCGGAATTGTCCGCTTGACAGTGGGAACAAAAAGAGAACATATGAGCCTCCAAGCCGAGCAGGAGGATCGCAGTGAGCCATCTCGACCGTGAAAAGTGGCGGCAGGAAACCATGGCGAAATTTCCGCACCACGTCGACATTGTTCCGCCGCCGACCGGGTACAGCCGGCGCGAGGAGGAAGAAATCATGGGCTTCCTCGAAAGCCGCATCGGCACGTTCGACCTTTTCGGCGCGATTGCCGACGGCATCCCATTCATTCGTTACTGCTTCGAGCACGCGGCCGATGCGGAGGCGTTCCGCGAGCGGTTCGATCCTGCAAAGGAAACCAAGCTGAAAAAGGCGGGCTGAGCGCTTGAGGAGTGGGCCTTACGATCACGTTGCCTCCTTCGCTGTCCACGTCATCGACGCGCTTTATCCGAGCGGACGCGGACTCGTGGGCACGGTACGAGAACAATCGAGTCGCTCCCGCACGAAGCGCGGGGGCGACACGCCACACGCCGAGGAGCGTGGGCCGGTGGAAGTTCCGTCGCTGAACCTCCGCCGACGTGCGGCCGGTCGCATAATAGTTGATGACGAAGCCTGCGTTGCCGTGGCATTTTTTCCGGTGTCATAAGCATCGGAGCGTTACGGAATGAACACCGCGAAACTGATATTCGGCCTCATCGGCGTCTCCCTTTTGTCGGCTGGCGCAGGCGCTGTCGAACTGCCGGCTGGCCCCAACAAGGAGATCGTCGCGCGCGCATGCAGCTCATGTCACGACCTCGACATGGTGTTCGATGCGGCCGGTCAGACCCGGGAGGGGTGGAACGGCACCATTGAGGAAATGACCGGATACGGCCTGAGCGTGTCGCCCGGCGAGCGGGCGCAGATTCTCGAATATCTCGCGAGCTTCCTGGGACCGGACGCCAAGAAGCCGCGATAGACGCGCGGCAATAAGTGAAACAAAACGTGGGAGGGAAAACATGCTGCGGTTTCGCAGGCGCTGCGTCGTCGCGGCGCTCGCCCTCGGGCTGGTGCATCCGCTGACGCCGGCGGTCGCCCAATCCTATCCGACCCGCCCCATCACCATTATCGTGCCGCTTGCGGCCGGCACCGGCATGGATACGGTCGTTCGGCTCTACGCCGATGAGCTGTCGAAATCGCTTGGCCAGTCCGTCATCGTCGATAACCGTCCCGGCGCCGCGACCATGATCGGAACCGACGCGGTCGCCAAGGCGTCGCCGGACGGCTACACGCTGCTGGTTGCGACGAGCTCCGCGATGGCGATCAATCCGGTCCTCTACAAGAAGATCGCCTACGATCCGGTGAAAGACTTCGTGCCGATCTCGTTCTACGTGAAGTCTCCGTTCATTCTGGTCGTCAATCCGGAGCTTCCGGCCAAGTCAGTGCCTGAACTCATCAAGTACGCGAAGGAGAGAGGCGCTAATCCCCTCACCTTCTCATCGCCCGGGGCCGGCGTCCCGCAGCACCTCTCGGGCGAATACATGAAGCAAAGGTTCGGGATCGAAATGACCCACGTGCCCTATCGCAACACCGGGCAGTCGATCACCGATATCGCGGCCGGGCATGTGAGCCTCGGGTTCGCCGAGGCCGGCGCTTCGGTGCCGTTGATCAAGGACGGAAAGCTGCGTGCGCTGGCGGTGTCGGCGTCGACGCGCCTGCCGCTGCTGCCCGACGTGCCGCCGTTTTCCGAAGCCGCCAACGCACCGGATTTCGAAGCGGTGTCCTGGCACATCCTGTTCGCGCCCGCCGCAACGCCGCGAAACATCGTCGACAAACTTCATGCCGAGATGGAGCGGATCATGGCGCAGCCCGCATGCAGAAGCACATGGCGGATCTCGGCCTCATTCCGTTCGCTTCGCCCACTGTCGAGGGGATCGCGAAGTACCTCGCCGGCGAGCGGGACAAATGGGGTGCGCTGGTGAAAAAGCTTGGCCTTGAAGGATCGCAGTGACGCCTTAAGGCCTGTCGCGAAGTCGTTGCCTAGCCTTGATGGCATGGCCGCCGAATTCTGATTTGCACACGTCAATGCGTCGGTAGGGGCGACCCTCATTGGCGCTAAGGTCGATGTCGCCGCAGACTCCTTCTTCGCGCCTTGCGGTGGGGAATCCGCTCCGGTTCACCCTCCCCTGAAGGGGGAGGGTCGGACTGCCGAAGGCAGTCCGGGGTGGGGTGACAC
>Ga0070734_10005116_pt1 | contig 11852 bp, 10 predicted proteins | sample Coa_R1_8_FD_66444 | JGI IMG/M metagenome (GOLD analysis project Ga0070734, IMG submission 66444) | Surface soil microbial communities from Centralia Pennsylvania, which are recovering from an underground coalmine fire - Coalmine... | ecosystem: Environmental > Terrestrial > Soil > Unclassified ...
CCGTTTTTCTCCTGGGCTTTGGCGCCTATTATTTTTTCTTCGCGAAGGCCGGCCGTTTCTCAGGTTCCAGGCCTTCCTCCAAGCCGGCTTCCGTCAGCTGCCGGTTTGAAAGTTCCTGGGGCGGCGAGGGCGGGGACAATGGCCAGTTCCGCGAGCCCATCGGTGTCGCCGTGGACGCCAAGGGATTTCCCCTGGTCACCGACTGGCATAATTGCCGGGTCCAAAAATTCGATTCCTGGGGATCATTCCAGTTTTCCTTCGGGACCTGTGGCGACCAAAGCGGCCAGTTCAACACCCCCCTGGGCATTGCCGTGGGCGGGGACGGCGCCATTTACGTGGTGGATTCGGGCAATTCCAGGGTCCAGAAGTTCGATCCCTCTGGGGCTTTCCTTTCGCAATGGGGCACTCCGGGCCAGGGCGACGGCCAGTTTAACAAGCCCCACGACATCGCCATCCACGGGGACGGGGTCTACGTGACGGACCAGTGGAACCACCGGATTGAGAAGTTCGACACGGGCGGGAATTATCTCCTTCAATGGGGAAGCCTGGGCGGGCGCGACGGGCAGTTCAATTGGCCGGTGGGCATCGACGTCAACAAGGCCGGCGAGGTCTTCGTCTCCGACTTCAACAACAACCGGATCGAACGGTTCGATGGGGCCGGCCAGTTCCTCTCGGTGCTCGGGGAAAGGGGCTCCTCGCCCGGGCAGTTCGAACATCCCCAGGGCTTGAAGTTCGATGCCCAGGACAACCTCTTCGTGGCCGACGACGGCAACAACCGCATCCAGGTTTTCGGGCCGGACCTGGGGTTCGAGGGGCAGTGGGGCGATTCGGGAAACCAAAAGGGGCAGTTCAACCGGCCCACCGCCTTGGCCTTCGGCCCCGGCGGCTCCGTCTTCGTGGTGGACGCTGAAAACCACCGCGTCCAAAAATTCGACTTGGCCGCGCCCTGACGTCCGGCGTTTAATCCCCGCTGCAACAACCGCCGGACAGGGTGAACCCATCCTCGTAATGGGGGACTTCCTTCTCGCAGGCCGGCCCCGGCTCCACCGCCGGGGGCCCGGAAACCTCAGGGAGGCTGGGGGCTTTTTCCTTTTCCACTTTTTATCCTTTTATTTGCCGCAGCGGAACGAGCTTAACGGGATTTCCGGGTAAATTCCAATGTCATGGTGGATTTTTACCAAGTTACTTCGGGCTTCGGACCGCTTTCCTAAATTCCTCTAAAACCTTGACTCTAGAGTATGCTCTAGACCTTACCATTCTTCACCGGGAGGAACCATGGAGCCCAAGGGTCAGGCACTTCAAATAGGCCAGGTTTCAAAAAAAAGCGGGGCCTCCATCCATACCATCCGCTATTACGAACAAATAGGCCTGTTGAAAAAGCCGGCTCGGACGGCCGGGGGGTTCCGGCTCTACCCCGCCGAAACGGTGGAACGGCTCCGGTTCATCCAAAAGGCCCAGGCCATGGGATTGACCCTCAAGGAGATCCACACGATCACCTTTTGCGGGGAAAAAGGCCTGGGGCCCTGCTGCGACCTGACCAAGGACCTCTTCAGCCGGAAGGTCAGGGAATTGGAGTCCAAAATCGGGGAATTGGAAGGCATGAAAAGCCGTTTGAAGGAAACCCTGGGCGGCTGGGTGAAAAAGCCCGGAAGGAAAAAATGAAACAACGCGTCCTCATCCTCTGCACCAAGAACTCCTGCCGGTCCCAAATGGCCGAAGGCTTCCTCCGTCACTACGGTTCCGGCAAGTTCGAGGTTTTCAGCGCCGGCACCGTGGCTTCCCACGTCAATGCCAACGCCGTGCGGGTCATGGAGGAGGTCGGCATCGACATTTCCGGCCAGGCTTCCAAGGGCCTGGACCTGTTCCTGGGCCAGCCTTTCGACTACGTCATCACGGTTTGCGACAACGCCAACGAAACCTGCCCGGTCTTCCCCGGCGCCAAGCACCGCCTGCACTGGTCCTTCCCCGACCCGCCCCAGACCGAGGAACCCAATGAGGAATTCCTGAAGGAGTTCCGCAGGGTCCGGGACATGATCCAGGAGAAATTCAAGAGGGCCGCGCTGGAGGGAATCCAACCGTGACCCTCCTGAAAAAATCCATCGCCGAGGCGGTGGGCACCTTCACCCTGGTCTTCGCGGGCTGCGGGGCCGTCATGGTGGCGGACCGGTTCCCCGGTTCCGTCCCCCCTGCGGCCGTCCCGGTGGTTTTCGGGCTGGCGGTGGCCGTCATGATTTACGCGGTGGGCCATATTTCCGGCGCCCATTTCAACCCCGCCGTCACCCTGGCCTTCGCGGTGGGAAGGCATTTCCCCCTGCGGCAGATCCCCTTTTATTGGTTGGCCCAATTCTCCGGCGCCGTCGCGGCCAGCGGGCTTTTGGTTCTACTCCTTCCCTCCGGCCGGGCCTACGGGACCACCTTCTCCTCGGTGCATCCCCCGCAGGCCCTGGCCTGGGAAGGGGTCCTGACCTTCTTCCTCATGTTCGTCATCATGGCGGTGGCCACCGACACCCGGGCCGAGGGCACCATGGCGGGGGCCGCCATCGGCGGCACGGTCATGCTGGCGGCCTTCGTGGGCGGGCCCGTCACCGGGGCCTCCATGAACCCCGCCCGGTCCCTGGCCCCCGCCCTGTTCCAGGGACAATTGGGGGAAATGTGGATTTACACCCTGGGCCCGGTCTTGGGCGCCGTGGCCGCGGCGCTCCTTTACAATTTCCTAAGGCAAGGCCCACAGACCGCTAGTGAAGTGCTGGGCAGCGGTCGCTAAAAAGGCCGTCCCAGCCCTGGGTCCACGAGGCGAAGGGCTAAGCTTGGGTAGTGCCAATCGCAAGGCGATTGGCCTAATTCCAAGGGCAAATAAGCGTTTCTCTCCCTACCTTTCCCCTTTATCCTTGGGACCATGGATGTCTCCATCCCGTCCCACCTGGAAAAAGCCTATGAGGACTGCCAAAGGCAGGCCTTCGGCCACTACGAGAATTTTCCGGTGGCCTCCCTGCTCCTGCCCAAGGTCTCCCGCCCCCATGTGGCGGCCCTCTATGCCTATGCCCGCACCGCCGACGACTTCGCCGACGAGGAAAAATATGAGGGCCGGCGGCTTAAGGAGATCGCCCGATGGGAAAGGGGCCTGAAAGACGCCCTCAAAGGCAAAAAAGCCCCCGCGGCCCTCATGGCCTTCGCCCATACGGTCCGGACCTTCCAAATCCCCCTTTCCCTCCCGCTGGACCTCCTGCGCGCCTACCGTATGGATGTGGTGAACCACCGCTATTCCACCTGGAACGCCCTTCTTTACTATTGCCGCCATAGCGCCAACCCCGTGGGCCGGATGGTCCTGCTCATCTCGGGCATCCGGGACGAAAAGCTCCACCGGTATTCGGATTTCATCTGCAGCGGCCTGCAGCTCATCAACTTCTGGCAGGACAGTTCCATCGATTTGAAACGCGGCCGGATTTACTACCCCCTGGCCGAATTGAAAAAAGCGGGGGTGGGGGCGAAAGGCCTGTTGGCCTTGCAGGATTCCCCCCCGGTGCGCCGGATGGTTCGGAGCGCGGTGGATTTCACCGAAGGTTACTTTCGGAAAGGCCTGCCCCTTTTGGACGCGGTGACCGGGCGCCTCAAGTTGGAGCTGAAAGCCACCTGCCGGGGAGGTTCCCGGATCCTGGGGAAAATCCGCGGGATGGACTACCAGGTCCTGGAGCAACGCCCCCATTTGGGGGTTTGGGACAAGTTCCAGGTCTTCTTGGCCGCCTTGCTGCCCCCGGGGAAGGGCTCTTGACCACCCGTCCTTCCAGTACCCGCAAAAATTCGGCTGCTCCCCCCACTTGGCAGGTCATCGACCTGGTGCGCGGCGCCTGCGTGATCGCCGTCATGGGCGTCCATTATTACTCCAACGTCCCCTTCGACAGCCCCTGGAAAGCCTGGCTCTGGGGCCGGTTTTGCGTCAACGGCTTCTACGGGGTCTTCCTTTTTTTCATGGTCTCGGGCTTCCTCATCACCCACGTCCTTGCGCGCGACGCGGGCGGCCTTTTCAAGCCCGACCTTCCCCGCTTTTACCTGCGCCGCATCGGCCGTATCTGGCCCCTTTTCCTGCTTTGCCTCGCCTGGGGAATCGCCGTTTTTTTCCTCGCCCCGCCCGCCTCGGCGCTCTACCGGCAATTCTTCACCCCCGGCGGCAACCACGATGGCTGGTTCTGGTTTTGCGCATCCACCTTCCTCTTCAACTGGCTTCTGGTCTTCCGGCCTGATTGGAACTATTCGGTCCCTTGGATGATCCTCTGGAGCCTGGCTATCGAGGAACAGTTTTACCTGCTTTATCCCTGGGCCCTGGGAAAGATCCGGAACACCCGGAATTTCCGGGTGGTTTTGGCCCTGGTCGTTTTGGCCGGATTGGCCTGGAGGTCTTATTTTTATTTCCACAGGGGCTCCAACGACTTCGTGGAATCCTACGCTTCCCCAGCCAAATTCGACTTGATCGCCTGCGGTATCGCGCTTTATCTGGCTTTCCGGCGCTACGGCCCCTCTCTTTTGCGGAAGAAAAAAACCGCCGTTCTCCTTTGTCTTGCGGGGGCCCTGGTCCTCCTGTCGGCCTATTTCGGGACCCGCGAGAACGACCCCCTGCAGGAAATTTTCGTCCCCGAAGTCCTGGCCGGGGGGCTCTTCCTTTTCCTGATGGGCGGCCTCTCCCTTTCCTTCTGGGAATCACCCTGGCTGAAGGCCCTGGCTTACCCCGGCAGGTACTGCTACGGCTGTTACCTGCTCCACCCCCTTGTGCTTTTCATCAGCCGGCCCCTTTTAGGAAGCCTGGGCCTCCTCGGCGGCTTCGCCCTCTTGGTCCTTCTCACCACCCTGGTGGCTTCCCTTTCCTACCGTTTCTTCGAATGGCCCGCCAACCGACTGATCCGCGGGGCCTGGGATCGGTGGCGGTCCCGGGGCGCGGCCCGGGCGTGACTTTTCCTTGATCCGGCGGGACTTTTATCCCTTCCGGAATGGGCGGACTGTTAAAATCCAGCCATCCTAAAGGGACGGAATGGATGGCTCCCCCGAAACAATCGCTCGAGAACAAGACCAGCTTTTACTACCCGCTCCTTCTTTTGCCCCGCGGCCAGCGCCGGGCCATGGAAGTGCTTTACCGGTTTTGCTGGGTGGCTGATGAGATCGCCGACAGCCCCGGTTCCCCTGTTGCCAAGCGCCGGGGGCTTTCCCGGTTCAAGCAGGGGCTGGACGCCGCCTTCCAGGGCCGGGCGAAGGATGGCCTCTTCCAGAAACTCCAGGCCCTGATTCCCGCCTTCGGGCTTACCCGCGAACCCCTGAACCGCATCCTCCGGGGCGTGGAGCAGGACCTAAGGCCCATCCGTTTCAAGAAGTTCGCCGAGCTCCACCAATACGCCCTGCGGGTGGCGGGGGGCCCCGGCCTGTCCAGCATGGAGATCTTCGGCTTCAAGGACCAAGCCCACCGGGATTACGCGGAGAACCTGGGGGTCTTCCTCCAACTGGTCAATATCACCCGCGACTACCGGGAGGACGGCGCCTTGGGCCGCCGGTATCTGCCGGAGGAGGATTTCAACCGCTTCCACCTGAACCCCTCCCACTTGGACGAGGACAACTCACACTGGAAAAAATTCGTGGAGTTCCAGTTGGACCGTGCCTGGTCCTTCCTGGAAAAGGCGAGGACGGCCTTGAGCCGCCGCCAGCGCGCCCAACTGGCCACCGCCGAGGCCATCGCGGCGGTTTACGTGAAGCTTTACCAGAAGCTGAGGGCGAACCCCTACCGCATCCTCAAGGGGCGCACCACCCTCTCGAAGGCGGACAAGCTCTTGTCGGTCTTGGGCGCGGTGGGAAGGTGCTGGTTGTGGAAATGGTCCTCAAATTAGTTTTTTATGTCATTGCGAGGAGTGTTTCCACAACCAGCGATGCAGTAAAACGCCGCTCCCCCCTTTGAAAAAGGGGGGAAGGGGGGTATTAGTTGTTGCCTTATCGTAGGAATCAAACACAAACTGCCCGAAAACTCCGTCGCGGGATGACGGATGCCGAACGTCTTCTCTGGTCCCATCTTCGCCGCAAACAAATTGCTGGAGCTTGTTTTTATCGTCAGCGGATCATCGGCAACTACATTGTGGATTTCTATTGCCGTGAGGCCGCTCTGGTCATTGAAATAGATGGCGGACAACATTTTCATGGCGAAGTAAAAGAAAAAGATGTTCTTCGGGATTCGTTTTTCAAGAACCAGGGTTTAAGGGTACTTCGATTGGATAACCACCAAGTTTTGAAAAATAAAGAGGCGGTTCTAGAGGAAATACTAAGGGCGGTTGTGAAAAGCTAATACCCCCCTACCCCCCTTTTTCAAAGGGGGATTTTTTCTCCTTAAGGATTTTGAAATGCCCAAAGTCATCGTGGTCGGCGGCGGTTACGCGGGCCTGGCGGCGGCCACGGCCCTGGCCGAAGCGGGCCATTCAGTGGACCTGTTGGAATCCCGCGGCTTCCTGGGCGGCCGGGCCTATTCCATCGCCCCTTCGGAAACCTTTCCCGCGCCCATGGACAACGGGCCCCATCTTTTCATGGGCTGTTATGCCGAAACCCTCCGGCTGTTCCGCCGCATCGGCGTGGAAAAAAACCTCCAATGGATCGATCCCCTGGCCCTGGCCTGGCTCACCCCCGGCGGCAGGGAGGTTTCCCTGAAATGCACCCCCTGGCCCGCGCCCTTGCACCTGGCCTGGGGCTTGCTCTTTTCCAACGCCTTTCCTTGGGGGGAAAAAATCTCCCTGGCCCGCGCCCTCTCGGCTTTTTCCCGCAAACCCTTCAAGATCCCGCCAGGTGTTGAAACGGTCGCCCAATACCTGGAGGCCACGGCCCAGGGCCCGAAGGTCCGCGAGAGGTTCTGGGGCCCGCTTTGCAACGCCGTCATGAATGTGCCGCCCCCGGTCGCTCCCATCGAAGGCTTGGGCGAGGTCCTGCGCCGGGTTTTCTTCGGCAGCCGCCGGGACAGCGCCCTGGGGGTGGCCCGCCTTCCCTTGAGCGAAGTGGTTTCCACCCAGGCGAAAAAATTCATGGAAGGAAAAGGGGCCCGGGTTCTTTTTCACGAAGGAGTCCAATCCTTCGTTGTGGAGGGAAAAACGGTGGGGGTAAAAGCCCGTTCCGGCGCCTTTTATTCGGCGGACGCCCTCGTCCTCGCCGTGCCGCCCTCCTCCCTTTCGGCCCTGTGGCCCGTGGGAACTTGGGACGCTGCGGCCCATTTCCCCCAAATGGGCAAGTCCTCCATCGTTTCCGTGCACCTGATCCTCGCCAAGCCCGTCCTCGAGGGGCACTTGGTGGGCCTCTCCGGCGCAAAGTTTGAGTGGGTCTTCAACCGCAACGCCAATTGGGGTTTGAAAATGGACGGCCAGTACCTTTCTTTCACCGCCAGCGCGGCCGACGATTTGGCCCGCCTGAAGGACCCCGAACTGGTGGAGATGGCCTTGAAGGAACTGTCCGACCGTTGCCCCACTGCCCGGGGGGTCCGGGTCCTCCATTCCAAGGCCACGCGGGAAATGGCCGCCACCTTCGTTTGGAGCCGTGAAACGGACAAGCTGCGCCCGCCCTGCGAGACACCCTGTCCCAACGTCTTCCTGGCCGGGGATTGGACCGACACGGGCCTGCCGGCCACCCTGGAAGGCGCCTGCCTCTCGGGCCACCGGGCCGCCGGAAAAATCCTGGGACCCCAGACCCCGGCAGTGTCTCCATCTGGTGGATGATTTTCCTCCCCCTCTGAAAGAGGGGGATTGGGGGGGAGTTAGCCTCACCGCAAAAGCTAATACCCCCCTGTCCCCCCTTTTTCAAAGTGGGGAATGTTCAAACTGAATCATTACCCAGACCCCGTAAGGTTTCCCGCCGTCCGTCCTATGCGGTTGTTTTGTTATGATGACAGGTGTTTCCGGGAGGCTGTCCATCAAAGCAAGGCCAAAAACCAAACCTGCCGCGCCCGTTAAGCTGCAGATCGTCGATTTGTTGCGCAGCTTTTCCATTTTGTCGGTGATGGCGGCGCATTTTGTCTACGTGCCCCCTCCCGATCCCGCCTACGGTTGGTGGTGGTACCACTTCCAAAAAAACGGTGCCTATGGGGTCGGGGTTTTTTTCGTGGTCTCGGGTTTTCTCATCACCCGTTTGATCGACGGCCAGGGGAAGGGGCTTTTTTCGCCCTCGTTCAAAACCTTTTACGCGCGGCGCGTCGCCCGTATTTTCCCCCTGTTCTTCCTGACCATCCTCCTGGGCCTGGCGGCGGCCTACCTTTTGCCGCGGGCCATGCCGCGGTTCAATTACTGCTTCCTGGCCGACCCCGGCCAGTTTAATTTCCTCTTTTGGTCCTCCCTTTTCACCTTTTCCTTCAATTGGTACTGCGCCTTGAGCGCCGGCAAGCTCATCGCCGTCGCTTGGGGAGTGATGTGGTCCCTTTCGGTGGAGGAGCAGTTTTATATTTTCTATCCCCTACTCCTGAAACGCCTGGGCCGGGCGGGGCCCTACCTGGCCTTCCTATCGGCCATGGTGGTCCTGGGTCCCTTGTGGCGCTTCGCCATGGGCCGGCTTTCGCCCTCTTATTCCGAATGGGGGAAGTTCGGTTCTTTCGGGTCCTTCGACCAGATCGCTTTCGGGGCCCTGCTTTACTTCGTGGCCAAAAAATACGGGCCCTTCCTGGGCCTCCGCCCCCGCCTCTGCGCGCTGGCCTGCCTTTCGGGGGTGGCCTTGCTGGCCTTGGCCTACCTGGGGACCGACACCTATGACCACCGGTCCGAGGACGTTGTCGGGGCCAGTTGCGTGGCTTTGGGCTCCTTTTTACTGCTGCTGGGTGGGCTGCACTTGCGCTTTTTCCAATCCGCCTTTTGGGCCCCCCTGGCCTGGCCGGGAAAATACAGTTACGGAATCTACCTCCTACACATCTTCGTTTTTTATTTTTCCTACCCCCTCTTGATCGCCCATGGGGACCTTTTGACCGCCTATGTCCTCTTCGTATTGATCTCGACGGGGGTTGCCGCCCTTTGCTACCATTTTTTCGAGGCGCCGGCCAACCTGGCTGTTCGAAGGGCTTTCGGCTTAAAGGCGGCTTGATTGGAAAAAGGGCCCGGCGGGGAACGGAGGAAAATACCTTGGCGTCTTCGGACTTCCTGAACGTCGATCTCACCGCCGTTTGCGACGACCTGGCGGGGGAGATCAACAAGACCTACCAGAACCTGCCCTGGGCCTTGAAGCACGAGGCCGTCTCGCGCCTGAAACGCCAGGTGCACGAGCTTTCCCAGGCCGTGCACAAGGCCAAGGATTCCACCAACGCCGCCCGCACCGCCCGCTTCCTGGAGCAGGCCGTCGCCCTCACGAACGAATGCGTGCCCCTGATGAGCCTTTGCGTCCGCAAGAACCTGCTCTCGGCCGAGCTTCAGGAGCGCTGGGCCAAGCGCCTGAACAACGTCGACCAGCACCTGTCCCAGTGGCTTAAGGCTTGCTCCCCGAAGGAGGATTGACGGAAGTCCCGGCGATCCGTTTTTCCAGATTCCCACCCTTGAGCATCATGAAATGAAACGCTTCCCGTGGCGGGTCCTCAACAACAGGATCATAATTTTCCTTCACCCACCGGAGTACCGGATGGCGCTCCAACAGGTCGCTCGACAGGTAATAGGTCGTATTGAGCACGATCAACTCGGGCTTTTTCATTTCCAGGTCCATGACCACCCTTGCGGCCAAATCTCCGGCCAAGGGATTGTTCAGGAGGGGATAGCCGTAGAAGACCCCGCTGGGCGGGGAGCGCCGGGAGGCGAAGTAAAGTTCGGATTCGTTTCCCCACTCGTAGAAAGTCTCACCCGGCCACAACCATGTGTTCAATGCCCTGCCCACTTGGTAGGACTGGAGGAACAATTTCCCATCGGCGGCGTATTTTTTTTCCGCCCATTGTTCGGGCGCGAGCCGGTAGAAAGGGGCCTCGTGGAGGACAAGAAGGACCAGCAGGACAAGGCCCGGCAGGCCTTTCCATCCTTTCCCAACCCCTCGATCCAGTAAGTTCATGCTCCAGGCCGCGCCAAGGATCAGCGGCGGCAGCAGGAGCTGGTCGTAATGGGGGAAGAACCGCCCGGGAAGCAGGATTTCCAATAAGGCGACCGCAAGAAAGACGGCCCAAAACAACCAAGGACCCCTTTCTTCCTTTTTCTTTTTCCCGGTAAAAGCCCCCCAACATCCCAAAACCAAGAGAAGAAAAAGCCAGGCAAGGGTGCCCGGGTCCTGGCCGCCCAGGGCTCGCAATAATTCTCCCGGGGAAAAGCTGCGGTATCCGCTGTAATAAAAATTGTAGGTGAAGACCGCGTCCCAAAAGTCGCCCCAATGGCCTTGCACGGCGAACCAGCCGACGAAACCTGCCCAGGCGACGAAGGCACAAGTGAAAACAGTGGAGATTTTTTGAAGGACGGTTTGCCTCAAGGACTCCGGGTTCCAATGGAGCGCCAGGAAGGCCGCGGACAATGCCGGGACTTCCAGCGCCGCGAAGGGCTTGTAAAGGGAGGCGGCGGCGCATAAGACGCCGATGATCACCCACCGCCGGGGTTCGGGTTTTTTCGCCTTCGCCCCAAGCCAAAGCGCGAAAACCGAAGTTTGGAGGGCGTTCAGGAAGACTTCCTCGTTGGGCTGGTTGGCTTGCAGGTAGAGGTCGCCGCAAACGACGGTCCAGATCGCCGCCGCCCAAAGGCCTCCGGCCCGGCCTCCCAGGTTTTTTCCCGCCTGGTAAAGCCCGGCCAGCGTCGCCAGGGCCGCGAAGACATTCAAGAGGAAGACCGCCAGGGGCCCCTCACCCGCCGCGGCTTCGGCCAGCGCGAAGGTGACGTGGATGGCGGGGGGTTTGTGGTCCCAAAGGTCGGAATAAAGGGAGCGGCCTTTGAGGATCTCCGCCCCGATGACCGCGTAGGTGGTGATGTCCCTTTCCAGGGGCTCGGAGTAGGTGTGGCAACGCTCCAGGACGATGGCCAGGCCCGCCAGGGCCAGGACGGCGAGGGCCCACCAGCGGCCTTTATCCGTTTTTGGGGTCACTCAGGCTTCTCTTTGGATTCCTGCCCCGGCACTTCCAACTGAAGCGTGGCGTGGTGGATGCCGCAGTCCTTGGCCAGGTTCTGCACGGCCTTCTCCAGGACATCCTGGGCCCGGCTTAAGGGCTGGTCTTCCACGACGACGTGGGCCGTCAGGTGGATCTCCCCCGAGCCCACTTCCCAAAGGTGCACGTGGTGCACTTCCTTGACCTGGGGCAGTTGGGAGGTCAGGCAGGAACTGATCTTTTCCGGCGTCAGCCCCCGGGGGGCCGACTCCAGCAGGATGTGAAGGGCTTTCCAGAAAAGCTTGAAGGCGCTCAGCGCGATCAAAACGGCGATGCCAATGCTGAGCAGGGGGTCCACCCAGGTCCATCCGGTCCTGGCGATGACCGCCACTCCCACCAGGACCCCCACCGATGAGGCCAGGTCGCCCATCACGTGCACCCAGGCGCTTTTCATGTTCAGGTCGTCCTCATGCGCCCCGTGCAGGAACCAGGCGGAAAGCACGTTGGCCAAAAGCCCGATGGCCGCGATCAGGCCCATGGTCTTCCAGTCGGGCAGGGCGGGCGTGGCCAGCCGCTGGAAGGCCTCCCATCCCACCGCCCCCACCATGACGAAGAAGGTCAGGGCGTTGCCGAAGGCCGCCAGCACTTCCAGGCGGGCGAAACCGTAGGTGTGGCGGTCGCTGACGGGCCTTTCAGCCATGATCATGGCGGTCAGTGAAACCGAGAGCGCCGCCAGGTCGGTGAGCATGTGGCCGGCGTCGGACAAGAGGGCCAGGGAATGGGAAAGGAATCCGCCGATCACTTCCAGGACGAGGATGGAGCCGGT
>Ga0070734_10005117_pt1 | contig 11850 bp, 7 predicted proteins | sample Coa_R1_8_FD_66444 | JGI IMG/M metagenome (GOLD analysis project Ga0070734, IMG submission 66444) | Surface soil microbial communities from Centralia Pennsylvania, which are recovering from an underground coalmine fire - Coalmine... | ecosystem: Environmental > Terrestrial > Soil > Unclassified ...
TAGCGAGGTGATGGAATTAAAGGTAACGGCGGAAGGCATCGGCGGAATCTTCGGTTGGTCGGCGCCGAGCAGGAAACCGGCAAACAGGACCGGGAGGAAAGACGCGATCTTCTTTTTCATTGCAGAAATATTACGTCTTTGGGCGGGCGGGGGCAAAGGGACCGGCGGCGAAAGCGTCTCCGGGAAGCTACTTTACGAACCCCTGGCGAATTCCATGGATAAAGTCGGTATAAGCCGGGGTGTGTCCTGTTTCGCGGATGTGGCTGGCAATCTGGCCGCGGTGATACGCGGAGTGCATCACGACGTGCGTCAGAACATCTACGATCGCGCTGGTCCACGATTCGCCCTTAGTGTTCTTGTAAGAGATAGCCAGGGATACGTCTCCAGCGGTCGCCAGGTCGAGATATTCGTGCCAACGCGTTGCCAGATCCTCCGCCTCCTGCTTGCACCGACTCAAGTCGAAGTTCGGCCAAACGGGGACACTCTGGGCTTGTTGTGTTAATCGCTCCAGCCAGACTCGCTCCGCACCAAAAATGTGAGCCATCAGGTTCAGCGAACGCGCATCCTGTCCCCCAGACGCTTCAATGGCGGTCAATGTCTCTCGATTGGCCCAGGCGTTATAGGAAAACTCGCGGCGCAAGTAGTCGGCTAAGTTCACGGAAGCTTCCTTCCAAAAGGAATTTACGAGTTCGCCCAGGAATAACTGCCCGGCGAACTTGTAACGATCCTTTCACATTGCGAGAATAAACTCTCAGGTTTCCAGCTCTACTAACCATTTCGATGCCACGTAAAGCTATACAGATGCGAAACAGTGAAGGTCCGGCAGGCGAAACCAATACACGTGCCAAGGTGACAAAGGCGGCCGCGGACAAGCAGGAAGTGCGACCGGTAGTTCCCGATGATCTGTCGCGCCTTGCATTGAAGGCTTGCCTGATCGCTCGTGATGCGGCTTTCAATGTTCGCGATCTCCTCATGCATTCCTCGCGTATGGCATTCCTGGCGATCAAGGATTGCGAGAAAGAGCTAGACCTGATTGAGCGGCAGATCGACGAGCGCCTCCCCGCTGCCATCACGCGTGTCAATGAGGCCCGTGCCCGGCAACTACTTTCCAGTTTGAAGTCGACGACCGACCTTGAGCGCATCGGCGACCTGGTGATGAGCGTGGCGCTGCGGGTGCAGGCGAGAACGGTCAAAATTCCGGCATCCGACGTGCGCCAACTCGTGGAGATGTCATCCATTCTGCGCGAGATGCTCGACTTGATCCATACCGGTTTCTCGAAGCTCGACCTTGAGTGCGCGCGCAAAGTGCTCCAGATGGATAAAGAAATCGATCGCATCTGTCATGCGCTCTTTCAAAAACACTTGGCGGAAATCGTGCCTCAAGGCGACACCTCGGGTTTCGAGATCCTGCTGATGGCGCAAGCGCTTGAGCGCGCGGGTGATCACAGCACGAACCTTGCGGAGGATCTCTACAGCCTGATCGAAGGCCGCAGCCTGCGGCATGTACCCAAGAAGAAAGCAGCGAACTGATCCAGGAACTCGTGCTTTCCTCGCTGTTTCGGGGCTCAATCTATAACTTGCTTTACAAATTCATCATTCATTAACAAACGAGCAACATTCGCGCAACATTCTCCCCATAGAGTTTCTGAGTATCGAATCTCATCCCATCTGAGTGGATAACCGAGCAGAATCCCGACAAATGCATTTCCCCGCCGAACCTTCTGAAAGAATCTTGGGCAATGGCGCGTCAGGGCAGATTCGGCCCCTCATCTTTATCGTTGAGGATGAAGAAGACATTGCACGGCTGATCGCTCATAACCTTCAGGCTGCCGGGTTTGACGTGCAGAGCTTCGTGAGCGGGGCTTCTGTGTTGAGCGAGGCCATGCGCGAAGTGCCCGCGCTTTTTTTGCTGGACGTGATGCTTCCTGGGACTGACGGATTCGAACTGTGCCGGCATATTCGGCAGACTCCTGCACTCTCTGGGACTCCTATCATTTTTTTGACTGCGAAGACTTCTGAAGCGGACCGCGTCAAGGGCCTCGAACTGGGCGGCGACGATTACATCACGAAACCATTCAGCCCGCGTGAACTGATCGCCCGTATCCGCACCGTGCTCCGTGGAATGGGACATACGGCAACGGGCGTGGAGGTCCTGCGACTCGGCGATCTCGAGATCGACGTGTCATCCATGACTGTCCAGGTTGGCGGACGCAACGTTCTCACCACCGTGCGCGAATTCCGCCTTCTCGAGTATTTGGCCGCGCATCGCGGCCGTGTGCTGACCCGCGACCAGCTCCTCGACGCGGTCTGGAAGGAAACTCCGTTCGTGACGCCCCGATCGATCGACGTTTACATTCGACGTCTCCGCGAGAAAATCGAGCGCGATCCGCGCCATCCGCAATATCTGAAAACGCTCCGAGGCATTGGATATCGCTTCGAAGTCCCCAAATAGCCGCGCTTTTTAATCCCCGCTTAGTCTGAATCGCCTCGCCTCATTTATTCTGTTAAATCACCCTTTGCGATGGCGAAGAAGCCCAAGTTTCTGTGGCAGGTGGACGACCAACAGTCGCGTCTGGTGGAGCTGACCGCTCATTCCGACGAGGCTGCAAAAGATAATCCTCTCCGCCGCGACGTCCGGTCGCTGGGCGCGATTCTCGGACAGGTCCTGGCGGAACAGGGCGGACAAGACCTGTTCGAGGCGGTCGAAGAGTTGCGACGCTTGATGATCGAACACCGCGAAAGTGTTCGCCGGAACCCGGATCAAGCATCATCTTCGGAATTGCTGCGAAAAGCGCAAGCCATCGTCTCGAAGATGGATCTCTCCCGCGCGTACCACGTCACGAAGGCCTTCGAGACGTATTTCGAACTGACGAATCTGGCGGAAACGAACCATCGTAAACGGAGACGCCGCGCAGGAAAGCTGGATGGCGACAACGCCCCGCTTCCCGGATCATTTCGAGGGACTCTCCTGCGGATGAAAGAAGCTGGTGTCTCGCCAGAAGAAGCACTGGCAACGTTGCGCGAAATCCAGATCACTCCAGTCTTCACCGCGCATCCAACCGAAGTCGCGCGTCAGACGGTACTGCTGAAGCGCCGACGCATCGCGCAGCAGTTGGAGCGCTTGGACCATCTGCCCCTGACGTCTCAGGAAGCGGAAGACTGCGAAGAACAGATCCGGGCAGAGGTCACGTCTCTGTGGCAGACCGACGAGGTTCGACTGGCAAAGCCCACGGTGGACGACGAAATCCGCATGGGACTGCGTTATTTCCGGCTCTCACTCTTCGACACGCTGCCAAAGGTTTACGACGAGATCGTGGAATCTTTCGGAGAAGTCTACAACCTTGAACTCGATGAGTCCTCGGTCCCAAACATCATTCATTTCGGAAGCTGGATAGGTGGTGATCGCGACGGCAATCCGTTGGTCAAACCAGACTGCACACGGAATGCCCTGGAAATGGCGCGATCGCTGATTCTCCGCGAATATCTCGATAACGTCGAGGCTCTCAGCGATCGATTGAGTTCGTCACACCGCCAGACGGGAATCTCGGAAGAGTTGCTCGCCCGGCTCAAGCATTACGAAACGTCCATTCCCGGAGTGCATCTGGCCTGGGGACCGCACAATCACGCGGAAAGCTATCGCCGCTTTCTGTCGTACATCTTTCACAAGCTGCAGCATAGTCGGGAAGTCGGGAACGATCCCGCCGCATACAAAAGCGTGGCTGAATTCGAGCATGATCTTGTGCTCGTGCAGAAAAGCCTAAAGGCCAACAAAGGCGAACGGCTCGCACACATCTACCTGAGTTCGCTTTTGCGAAGAGTGCGCAAGTTCGGATTTCATCTCCATGCGCTCGATATCCGGCAGCATGCGCGGGTGCACGCGCAAGCATTGAAAGAGCTTGGTCCGGCGCTTGACGGCGAACCTCAATCGGAACAAGTCCGTGAACTCCTCGACACCTTCCGGGCCATTGCTCAGCTGAAAACAAAATATCCACCGCAGGCGATCCAACGCTACATCATCAGCGGAGCGGAAGCTGAAGCGGATGTGCTGGCGGTGGTGCGCCTCGCTAAAGCAACCGCGGTCAACATCAAGGGGTCATCCAACGATCCGGGCTTGATGCCCGTCCCTCTGTTTGAATCAATCGATTCCCTTCGCGCGGCCGCCGCTGTCATGCGACGGCTGTGGAGCGATCCTGAATACAAGTCGCTGGTCGACTCGTGGGGAAGCTGGCAGGAAGTCATGCTCGGCTACTCGGATTCAAATAAAGACGGCGGCATGCTCACCAGCACCTGGGAACTCTACAAGGCGCATCGCCAGCTGCATGGCGTGGCTCGCGAATTCGGCATTAAACTTCGCCTCTTTCATGGCCGAGGCGGAACAGTCGGTCGCGGCGGAGGACCGACGCACTCCGCGATTCTCGCTCAGCCACCGGGATGCTTCTCCGGTCACATTCGCGTGACGGAACAAGGCGAGGTGCTGAACTGGAAGTATGCCGACCCCGTGCTCGCCGAATGGAATCTTGAGCTGATGATTGCCGCCAGCCTGGAGGCGCTCAAGCGGCCGGGCGAAGCTCGAAGCCCCCTTCCATCCGAGTGGGAAGAAGCGATTGAAGAAATGTCGCAGCACGCTTACGGCATTTATCGCCGCGAGATCGCTGAGAACCCTGATGTGCTCGAGTATTTCGAGCAGGCGACGCCGGTGAATGAACTGGATCTGGCGCGCATCGGCTCACGCCCAGCCCGGCGCAGCAAGAGCCGCCGCCTGGAAGATCTTCGCGCCATTCCGTGGGTCTTCGGATGGATGCAGAGCCGTCATGCGGTCCCAGCGTGGTTCGGCGTAGGTCACGCCCTCGAGAAATTCGCAGAAAAGAGCACAGCGCACGAATCCCTTTTGCGACAAATTGCACGGGGATTTCCCATGTTCGCCGACTTGCTGCGCAACGTGGAACTCGGCATGGCTAAAGCCGATCTGGGGATCGCCCGCGAATACTCGAGTTTAGTGAAGAACACGCAACTCAGGAAGCGCGTCTTTTCCATGCTGGAAGCCGAATTCCTGCGAAGCCGTCAGATGATTCTGCGGATTACCGGCCAACGGGAGTTGCTCGCGCGCAACCGCGTGCTGGCCCGCTCCATCCGGCTGCGGAACCCATACGTCGATCCCATGAGTCTGATTCAGGTGGAGTTGCTCCGGCGCAAGCAGGAAGGAGAGCGGACCTCTGACCTGGAATATCCGCTCGGAGCCACGATCAACGGGATCGCCGCCGGACTGCATAATACAGGCTAAATCTCGGCGCGACGGGCACTTCATAGGAGGTGCCGCCGAGAATAAGGTGTCGTGCTGAGCGCAGCCGGAGTGCAGCGAAGCGGAACTCCGGCGGAGTCGAAGCATCCCTACCTGACAATGACTGTCGCCAGTAGAGGTTTTTTCGCTTCGCTCGGGATGACGGTCGCTAACCTCGCTGCGACCTGCCCGTCTGTAGTATCGTGACCGTCAGGTTGACGTGTGTCTTTTACCGTCTGGTTCCTGGAACTCTCGGACCTTGCAATGCGTAACTTCCAGTATCAAAGTGTGTTCAAAATCTCTCAATAGAGGATCTATGTCCATTTCCCGATTCGTTGCCGCACTGGCTTGCGTCTTTGCCGTATCGGCATCTTTTGCTCAGAATCTTCCGGCGCACACAGCGCGCCCTGAAGCGGCTGCGGCGGACGCCGCCAAAGACGCCAAGCTCGAGCACTTCGACGCCAACATCGCCGACAAAACGCTCGACCCGTGCGATGACTTTTACAAATACGCCTGCAACAAGTGGATGACCTCCAATCCCATTCCCGCGGATCAGGTCTATTGGAGCACCGGCAGCACTCTGGAACTATGGAATGAAGGTGTGCTGCGCGAGACGCTGGAGAATGCCAGCAAGCCCGACCCGAATCGCAGCGCGCATGAGCAAAAGATTGGCGACTACTGGGCCGCTTGCATGGACGAAAGCGGCATCGAGTCCACCGGCCTGAAGCCGCTCGAACCGGAACTAGCACGCATTGCAGCGCTTAATTCGAAGAAAGGACTCACGGCCGAGATCGCGCATCTTCAGCATCTTTATCCTGGAGCGTGGGAGCCCGGTGACAATCAGAGCAATTCCGCCATCTTCGGATTCACCGGAATTCAGGATTATGACAACGCCGCGATGGTCGTCGCGCAGATCGATCAAGGCGGCCTGAGCCTTCCGACGCGCGACTATTACCTGAAAACTGACGACAAGTCGAAAGAAATCCTCGCCAAGTATCGCACCCACATCCAGAAGATGTTCGTGCTGGCTGGAGAATCGGAATCACAGGCCGCAGCTGATGCCAGTACCGTAATCGAGTTGGAAACCGCGATGGCCCAGGCGCAGATGGATAACATCAAGCGCCGCGATCCCAAGAACATCAACAACAAGATGAGCCTGGCGGAGGTGCGGACTCTCGCTCCTTCCATCGACTGGGATGCTTATCTGAAAGCGGTGAAGGCTCCGGTCAGCGATCACTATATTGTGACGACGCCCGATTTCTTCCGCGCCGTCGAAAAGCTGATCAACGATCAACCGCTTGATCACTGGAAGACGTACCTGCGCTGGCAGGCGATTCATCGTTCGGCTCCGTACTTGACCAAGGCGATGGTCGACGAGAATTTCGATTTCTTCTCGCACACCCTTGCCGGCGCCGAAGAGCAACTGCCTCGCTGGCGGCGCTGTGTGCACGCCGCTGATCGCGATCTAGGAGAAGCGCTGGGTCAAGCCTACGTCGACCGCGCGTTCCCTCCCGAGAGCAAGGCTCGTACGCTCCAGATGGTGCACGCCATCGAAACCGCGCTCACTTCTGACATTCAGAGCGTCTCGTGGATGTCTCCTGCTACCAAAGAGCAGGCAATGGTGAAGTTAAAGGGGATCGAAGACAAAATCGGCTATCCCTCGCACTGGCGCGATTACTCGAATGTGAAGGTCGTGCGTGACAGCTATCTGAACAACGTTGGGCAAGCTTCGTCCGCAGAGTTCGAGCGCTGGGTTGCCAAGATCGGAAAGCCGGTTGACCGCTCCGAGTGGACGATGACTCCTCCCACAATCAACGCGTACTACGACGCGCAACTGAACACCATCAACTTCCCGGCCGGAATTCTACAGCCGCCATTCTTCGATCCGGCCAAAGACGACGCAGTAAACTTCGGCGCGATCGGCATGGTCATCGGCCACGAAATCATTCACGGCTTTGACGATCAGGGCCGCAAGTTCGACGCCAAGGGGAACCTGCGCGACTGGTGGACGGACGACGACGCCAAGAAATACGACGAGCGCGGCAAGTGCATCTCTGACGAGTACACGCAGAAAGTACCCGATGCAGGAGCGGGAGTAAAACAGAACGGCCTGCTGACGCAAGGCGAAGACACAGCGGACAACGGCGGCATCCGTCTTGCGATGGCTGCGCTCGAGGCAGACCTCAAGGCGCAAGGCAAGTCTCTCGACGATAAAGGCGACGACGGCTGGACCTATCGCCAGCGCTTCTTCTTGTCGAATGCGTATTCGTGGTGCGCCAACGTCCGCCCGCAGATCGCGCGGATGATCGTAACTTCTGATCCACACTCTCTGCCCGTATTCCGCATCGACAACGTGATGTCGAACATGCCGGAATTCGAGCAGGCCTTCAGCTGCAAGCCGGGACAAAAGATGGTGAGAGCAAACGCCTGCAGAGTCTGGTAAGAACTCAAAGAATGTCATGTTGAGCGAAGAACGAGCAGCGGGAAGCGCTGCTCGTTCGCAGTCGAAACATCCCTACCTCCAAAGAGCCGTTGTCAGGTAGAGATGCTTCGACTCCACAGTGAGACCGCTTACGCGATCTCACTGCTCCGCTCAGCATGACATTGCTGTTTTCAGGCAGAACTGCAGCAATCCCATCTACCGGTTAATGTCTTCCTTGTTCTGAAGACGCTTCACATAATTTTCCAGATTCGATTTGTTCGACTCCGGAGCACTCGTCAGCGAGAGCTTCACTTCCTTCACCGCGTTATCGAAGTCCCCTTGCGAACTGTAGACTCGCGCCAGTCCCATGTGCGATGTCCAAGAATCTGGGAACTTCTTTGCCGTGGAGCGGAAAAGCGCCAACGCCTCATCCTGCTTCTTTTCTCCCTGCAATTGCCGCGCAAAGAAATAAAGTTGCAGCGCGCTCGCCCGGTCGAGCGCCTTGGCCTTGAATACTTCCGCATCTTGATTGCGGCCCATTGCCGCCAGAATCTTCGACTTGTTCAGTAGATTGTCATAACGCTCTTCGGCTTGAATCGAGAGATCTTCATCCTTCAGAGCCTCATCGAGATTGATTTTGTTGGTCAGAAAATACTGGGCCGCATCGTCCCAGCCTTCCCAGTAGTATTGATTCAACCCACGAATCTGCTCCCGGACACTGGCCGTCACGATATCGTTCACCTTGACTTGGACCTTGAACGGAACCGCAACTTTGTCCCAGCTCATGGTCACGACGGTTGAATCCGGCTTGACGTCGTTGAAGTCGTAGGCCAGAGCATCGTGCATCTCGGTCGGCTGGGGCTTCACAGTCACGCGCAACGCGTCTTCGTCCTGCTTGTAGGTGAAGCTTCCCCACGCGCTTGAGTTCTTCGAGAAGATCACTGTCCATTGGCTCTCGCCCGGGATCATGTGTATGCCGTAGGTGCCTTTGTCGAGCGCATGGCCTTCGATCGTTACCGGATCGGTGAAGGTGATCGTGGTGTTCTCATTCGCGCCTGCGCGCCATACCTGCCCATAGGGGACGACCTTGCCCCAAATCTGGCGTCCGTTGGCGAGCGGCCGGTGGTAGTTGATCGAAATGTCGGTGATCCCGATCCGTTGCGAAACGAGCGCGTGCTGGCTCGCACGCGGCAACTTGAGCATCAAGGTTTCGCCCGTGGCAGTTTGGGCATATCCCACACCGGTCGCCAACAAAACACCGGCGAACAAAACGATTAGACGACTTTTGTGCATGGAAATCTCCTTCTCGCTGCCGATTCTGGACGCATCAGGCAGCCGACGCTTTAGAAACTGATTTGGAAATCGTGAATTGAGCACAGGGAATCGGTGCTGGTGGGCTTAGACGGATGGGGGTGAGGGAAGTAAGCGACTACAGGCGAATGGGGCCGCAGTAAGTTCGGCCTTCCGGCAACACGTCTAACCCTCTTGACAAACACTCCGGCAAAGAGCAAACTTTTTAAAGGCGAATAAAAAGCGAAAGTTAAAGATCCGCCTGCGGGCCCTTACCCGGCGTTCCCTGAAATATTTGAGGATTCTATGTCTACCGTGGTGGTTTCCACTTCGGCGGCCCTGGGCCGCCCTTTTCTTTTTGAGGACGATGATGCTCCCGGAGTGGGCATACTTTCGACTGCCCCAAAACAGCAATCCGCAGCCGATTGGGTTCTTCAATCAGCAATCAACAATCAAAAGTCAAAAATTCCTCCTGCCAGCATTACCCGGGCTTCCCGGCTGGAAATCCGTCCTGCACCTGAAATGGTCACCAGCGGCATTGCCGCGCTCGATGCCCTGACCGGAGGACTGCCTCGCGGATGCCTCACCGAACTCTACGGCCAAGCCTCCTCCGGACGCACCAGCGTAATGCTGGCGGCTTTGGCCGCTGCCACCCGCCGCGGCGAATACTGCGCCCTCATCGATGCCAGCGACACTCTCGATCCGCAGTCGATAGCAGCAGCCAATGTCGATCTGGACCGCCTGTTGTGGGTGCGTTGCGGAGATGATCCACCCCGAAAAGAAAATTCACCACAGAGACACAGAGGCTTAGAGAAAAACGAAAAGAAAGAAGAAATGCGAAAATCTGAGCGCCGACTCGAACAAGTCCTGCGCGCTACCGATCTGTTGCTCGAAAGCGGAGGTTTCGGCCTGATCGTCCTCGACCTCGCCGACCTGCCGCCACAAGCTGCCCGCCGCATCCCGCTGACGACGTGGTTCCGTTTCCGCCGCTCCGTCGAAAACAAACCAACGATCCTACTGGCAATCGAGCAACAACCGATAGCCGGAAGCTGCTCATCGCTGCTGCTGCAGTTGGGATCAGCAAAAAACGATATCGGCCACGACAGTGAACTCAGCGATGAACCAGCTGCGAAGCAGCGAAAGAATGCAGCCCACGGCGTAAGCCGTGGGTCGAATGCAGAAGAGGATCAAGCCCCGAAGGGGCGAAAGGAGAATTGTGCTGGAAATGCACCTGATTCGCCTCCTTCCCACGCGCACCTGCTCATCGGACTCAAAATCACCATGGAATTAACCCGCTCACGACTGGAACGCAAACCCGCGCAATCCGTAATCTTCAAAACGAAAACGGCCTGGGCGGGATGAAACGAAATGACTCAATGTCTAAATGGTTAAATGACTAAATGCCACCATGCCGTTCGCCTGCATCTACGTTCCGAATTTTTCCGTGGCCGCCGCGCTTCGCGCCGAACCGGATCTGGCGATACGTCCACTCGCGATCCTCGAAGGCAAGCCCCCACTCGAAAAAATTATCGCGGTGAATGAGAAGGCAAGCGATCTCGGCATCGCGCCTGGCATGAGCAAGGCCCAGGGCGAGCTCTGCACAGAACTCGCTTTGCGTCTTCGTTCCCCGCTGCAGGAATCTTCGGCACACGCTGCCCTGCTCGATTGCGCCCAATCGTTCTCTCCCTGCGTGGAGGACTCCGCTTGCGACACGGTTCTGCTCGACCTTGCGGGCATGGAATCTTTGCTGGGATCGCTGCCTGAAATTGCTCGCGCCATTTTCGAGCGTGCTACAACGCTCGGACTCAAAGCTCATATCGCGGTAGCCTCGAATCCGGACGCCGCTGTAATCGCTGCCCGTGGATTTTTCGGAGTCACTGTAATCCCCGCGGGCAAAGAATCCGATCACCTTGGCCCGCTGCCGATAAAAGTTTTATTTGACGACCATCTGGAAGCGGATCAGGAAGAAGAAGCCGACCGCCTGCTCGAAACTCTCGACCGCTGGGGCATTCGCAACCTGCGCGCTTTGGCCGCGCTGCCAGGGATTGCACTCAGCGAACGCCTCGGACAGAAAGGCCTGCATCTGCAAAAACTGGCGCGAGGCACGGCTTCACGCACGCTGGTTCCCGTCGAAGCACCGCTGATATTCGAAGAAGCTGTGGAACTTGACCACCCGATCGTCCTGCTCGAGCCCTTAGCCTTCCTGCTGAATCGCCTGCTCGAACAGATCTGCGCACGTCTTGGTTCACGCGCACTCGCTACGCAAGAATTACGCCTCACACTCGAACTCTCAAATCTTACCGGCGTCGACGATGGCTTTGAAAACATCGGCATCCCAAGCGAGAGTGACGGAGCCAATGAATCCATGTCGAGACAGGCGCCTAAGCCCGCCCTAAGCCAAGTCGGAGGGACTGTCCGGCGGAGCGAAGCCCCGCTGTTTGGTCGACAAACTAAATTCGTTCGCAAGCTCAATCTCCCTCTTCCCATACTCGATGCCAAAGTTTTCCTGAAGCTTTTGCAACTCGATCTGAATGCGCATCCCCCGGGAGCACCTATCGTGAAGATTCATCTAGCCGCAGAACCGGCGCGCCCGCGTTCCGCCCAAGGTGGATTATTTCTTCCCCCGGCGCCTGAACCGGAAAAGCTGGAACTTACGCTTGCCCGCATTGCGGGCATCGTCGGCGAGCACAAAGTCGGAGCGCTGGAACTCCTCGACACGCATCATCCCAAAGGATTTCGCATGCGCCGTTTTGTCGCCGAGGTCGCGCGCAAAACTCCACAGAAGAAAACTCCAGACTCCACGGAGGCACAAGCCACCATCACCGCCCTGCGCCGGTTCCGCCCACCGCTGCGTGCATAC
>Ga0070734_10005118_pt1 | contig 11849 bp, 6 predicted proteins | sample Coa_R1_8_FD_66444 | JGI IMG/M metagenome (GOLD analysis project Ga0070734, IMG submission 66444) | Surface soil microbial communities from Centralia Pennsylvania, which are recovering from an underground coalmine fire - Coalmine... | ecosystem: Environmental > Terrestrial > Soil > Unclassified ...
GCCCGCCGGCGTAGGCCGACTGTCCTGCGCTCCGCTCGCGGGCCGGCCGTCTGACGTCCCGGCTGTGCCCTGGCCTTCGGGCGTACCGTCCGCGCGCCGGCCGTCGGGTGCTCCGCCTGGACGCTGGCGATCGGATGCACCGCCCGGTCGCTGACGGTCTGCGCCGCCTCCGGGACGGCCCTTGCCGCCCAGGCCGGGCGGCAGCGCGCCCGGCCCACCGCCCAGGCCGGGCGGGAGGCCGCTCAGGGCGCCGGGCAGGTCCCGCAAGCCACTGGGACCACCCAGGCCGTCGGCCCCGCCGAGGCCGGGAAGCCCGGCACCGCCCAGACCGGCCGGGCCACCCGGGGATCTGCTCGGAGCCGTTCCGGCACCGCCGGAGGACCGTCCAGGTGCCCCTCCGGGGCGCCCGCCCTTTGGCTTCTTCTTGGCCGAGCCCTTCTTGCCCTTGGCGGCCTTGGTGGCGGCCCGGCGCATCCCTGGAATGCCAGGCATGCCGGGGATGCCGCCCCCACCCAGCATCTGCCGCATCATCTTCTGGCCCTCGAGGAACCGGACGACCAGGTTGTTGACCTCGCCCACGGTGGTGCCCGAGCCCTTGGCGATGCGTGCCCGCCGGGACCCGTTGAGGATCTTGGGGTTGCGCCGCTCGGCGGGGGTCATCGAGTTCACGATCGCCGCGGCGTGGTCCAGGTCCGCGTCCGTTACCTGGCTGAGCAGTTCCTTGTTCTGCGCGGCGCCGGGCAGCATCCCGAGCAGGTTGCTGATCGGCCCCATCTTGCGCACCATGGCCAACTGCTCGACGAAGTCCTCCAGGGTGAAGCCCTCACCCGAGACCAGCTTGCCCGCCATAGCCGCGGTCTGATCCGCGTCGAACGTGCGCTCGGCCTGCTCGATCAGCGTGAGGAGGTCGCCCATGTCGAGGATCCGGGACGCCATCCGGTCGGGGTGGAAGACGTCGAAGTCCTCGAGTTTCTCGCCGGTCGAGGCGAACATCACCGGCCGGCCGGTGAGCTGGGCGATCGAGAGCGCCGCACCGCCCCTGGCGTCGCCGTCAAGCTTGGTCAGGACCACCCCGTCGTAGCCGACGCCGTCGAGGAACGCCTGGGCCGTGGTCACCGCGTCCTGGCCGATCATGGCGTCGACCACGAACAGGATCTCGTCCGGGTCGGTGGCATCGGCGATGGCGGCCGCCTGGGCCATCATCTCCGCGTCGATGCCCAGCCGGCCCGCGGTGTCTATCACGACGACGTTGTGCAGGTGGTGCCTGGCCTCGTCGATCGACCGCCTGGCCACCTCCACCGGATCCCCGACGCCGTTGCCGGGCTCGGGTGCGTACACCGGCACGCCCGCCTGCTCACCGAGCACCTGCAACTGCTGCACGGCGTTCGGCCGCTGCAGGTCAGCAGCGACCATCAGCGGGGTGTTGCCCTGCGACTTCAGCCAGAGCGCAAGCTTCGCCGCGAGCGTGGTTTTACCGGAGCCCTGCAGGCCCGCCAGCATGATCACGGTCGGCGGGTTCTTGGCAAAACGCAGCCTGCGGGCCTCGCCGCCCAGGATCGTGACGAGTTCGTCATTGACGATCTTGATGATCTGCTGGGTCGGGTTGAGCGCCCCGGAGACCTCTTCCGAGGAGGCCCGTTCCTTCACCCGGGCGATGAACTCCCTGGCCACTGGCAGGGCCACGTCCGCCTCGAGCAGGACAAGGCGGATCTCCCGGCAGGTCGCGTCGATGTCGGCCGCCGACAGCCTGCCCTTTCCGCGCAGCGAAGAAAGGACCTGAGTCAGCCGGTCGGAGAGAGTCTCGAACACGCTCTCAAGGCTAGGGCATGTCTTATCCGGTCAGCACGGAGAGAACCTGACCGGCGATCTGGCCGCGGGTGGGGGCGTCGGTGACCGGGCGGCCGTCGGCGCCGACCACGTAGAAGACGTCCACGGCCTCCGCGCCGAGCGTTTCCACCCGGGCCGCGCGCACGTCCAGGCCGCATTCGCCGAGGGCGCGGCCGATCCGCCACAGCAGGCCCGGTGTGTCATGCGCGCGCACCTCCACCACGGTGGCGGTGCTCGAGGCATCGTCGATCAGGGTGACCTTGGGCGGCGCGAGCTGGTGCTGGCCTGGGCGTGGCCGGTCCCTGCCGCGGCCCGCTGCGCCGAGCATTCCCTGGCGGTTGAGCTGGTCCGCGACGTTCAGTTCGCCGGCGAGCATGCGCCGCAATTCGGAGGTGACCAGCGCGGCGTCCGGCGGCTCGCCGTACGGGTGGGCGACGGTGAACGACGTCACCGCCATCGCGCCGTGCGACGTCGCGTTGGCCGACCGCACCGTCAGCCGGTGCGACGCGAGCACCCCGGCCGCCTGCCACAGCAGCCCGGGGCGGTCGGGTGCCACGACCGTCACCTCCGGGCCGGCGACCATCGCCGCGGGCTGGCCCGCCTCGGCGAGCGCGACCTGGCCGGGGCGTAGCGGCAGCGGCGCGGGCGGAGGCTGGCCGCCGAGCACCGCCTCGACGCGGCGCACCAGGTCGGCGACCAGGCCCGCCTTCCAGTCGTTCCATGCGGCCGGGCCGGTCGCCGCGCCGTCCGCGATCGCCAGGGCGTGCAGCAACTCCAGCAGGGGGCGGCTGCCGACGGTCGCCGCGACCTGGGCCGCGGTCTGTGGGTCGTCGAGGTCGCGCCTGGTGGCCGTGTGCGGGAGCAGCAGGTGGTGCCGGACGGCGCTGGCGACCAGTTCGGTGTCTGCTTCTGGCAAGCCCATCCGGCGGGCGGTGTCCCTGGTCACCACCTCTCCGGTCACCCGGTGGTCACCGGGCCAGCCCTTGCCTATGTCGTGCAGCAGCGCGGCGAACAGCAGCAGGTCGGGGCGGGCCACGTCCCTGGTCAGCGCGGCGGCCCTGGCGGCCGTTTCGATCAGGTGGCGGTCCACGGTGAACGTGTGCAGCGGGTTGCGCTGCGGCCGGTTTCTCACCCGCTCCCAGTCGGGGATCAGGCCAGGCAGCATCTCCTCCTGGTCGAGGGCTTCCCAGACGGTGATGGCGGCCTGCCCGGCGCCCAGCAGCATGGCCAGGGCGTCACGGGCAGCGGCCGGCCACGGCGCGGGCAGCGGCGGGCATTCCTTGAGCCGGGCCAGCGTGCGTGGCGCCAGCGGCAGGCCGGCGGCGGCCGCCGCTGCCGCGGCGCGCAGCACGAGCACCGGGTCCGCCGTGGGCTCGGCGGATCGCGCAAGCACGACCTCGCTGTCCTGCTCGACCAGGCCGTCGGCCAGCGGCCGCCGCTGCGGGCCGCTGCGGGCCCGGCCGCCGCGCAGGCGCCCGGCGCTGCCCACGCCGCGCCCGGCCGCGCCCCGGCTGCGCTGGGCCTGGCGCAGTGACTGATCGAGCGAATAGGCGATGGTCCGCCCGGCCCCGGCCAGATGGCAGAGCAGCGCATCGGCGTCGGCCAGGCCAAGGACCCTCGCCACCTCGTCCTGTTCCTGGAGCACCAGCCGGTCGCTGGCCCGGCCGGTCACCTCGTGCAGGGCGTGCCGCGCGTCCAGGATGGCCTCCTGCGCGGCGCGGGCCCGTGGCCCCGGCCCGGGCGCCACCCAGGCCGCGGCCACCGCGTAGATGGCCTCCGCGTCGCGCAGGCCGCCCCTGGCCTCCTTGAGGTCGGGTTCGAGCAGGAACGCGAGTTCGCCGCTGCGCGTGGCCCGTTCCTCGTGCAGCACCTGCAACTCGGCCAGCCGGGCGCCGGCGGCGGCACGCCAGTCCGCCAGGACGCCGGTGCGCAGGTCGCTGGTCAGCCCCGGATCCCCGGCGACGTGCCTGGCGTGCAGCAGGCCGAGCGCCACCCGCACGTCCTGGCGGGCCACCTCGCGCGCTTCGGCCGGCCGGCGCACGGCATGGTCGAGCCGGGTGCCGGAGTCCCAGATGGGATACCAGACCTGGTCGGCCAGTGCGGCGATCCCCGGCCGACCGGAGTGGAGCAGCAGCACGTCGAGGTCGCTCCCCGGCAGTAGCTCGCGCCGGCCGTAGCCGCCAACCGCCACCAGTGCCACCCCGGGCTCGCTGCCAAGCAGTGCGGCCAGCCAGCGGTCGGCGCTCGCGCTGCGCCGGGCGCGGTCGGCCGCGAACGAGGCCAGGCGCCGCGCCCTGGACGGCCGTGCACCGGTCTCCACAGCCTCAAAGGGCTCCAGGCCCGCGCTCGCCGGTGCGGACCCGCACCACCGTGTCCACGGGGGTGCACCAGACCTTGCCGTCGCCGATCCGCCCCGTCTGCGCGGCCTTGACCACCACGCCGATCAGGTCGTCGGCGTCCTCGTCGTCGCAGAGCACCTCAAGCCGTACCTTCGGTACCAGGTCGACCTGGTACTCCGCACCGCGGTACACCTCGGTGTGGCCGCGCTGCCTGCCATAACCGCTCGCCTCACTGACCGTCATGCCGTGCACGCCGAACGCCTGCAGAGCCGACTTGACCTCGTCCAGCTTGAAGGGCTTGAGCACGGCCGTGATGAGCTTCATGCGACCACCTCTGTAGGACCTGCGCTGCGCCTCAGGTTCTCCCGGGGGCGTTTCGCCGGTGGGTACTAACTGTTTCCGCCCGGTGAAACGGCCGACCGTCCTGTTACGCGGATGTTTCCGTGAGGAGCACGACCGCCCGCTCGGCTGCGGCTCGTACCCTCGGTACCGGGTCGGCGCGCAACCGTGACACGGCGGGCAAGGCGTCTCCGACCCGGTGGCGGGCGATGACCTTGGCCGCCATCTCGCGCACTCGCCACGCGTCGTCCGCCGTTGCCTGGATGATCACCGTGGTGGCTCGCCCGTCCCAGGCGTACAGCAGGCCGCGGGCGGCCCACGCGCGCGGCCAGTAACCATCCTTGCCGCCCGCGGAACCGTCGAGCACAGCCTGGGCGGCGGGCCCGGCCAGCGCGATGAGGAGTGCGTCGTCGGTGCCCGGCCGGCCCTGGAGCAGGTCGATGCAGCCAGCGACGACGGCCGCCTCGCCCCGTCGGTCGCATTCGGCCGCGATGCTCTGGCGCGGGGTGAGCCGCCAGACGGCGGGCACAGGCGGCTAGCCGAGGATTGCGTCGACGAACGGAGCGGGCTCGAACGGAGCGAGGTCGTCGAGCCCTTCGCCGAGGCCGACCAGTTTGACCGGCACCCCGAGTTCCCGCTGCACCGCCACCACGATGCCGCCCTTGGCGGTTCCGTCCAGTTTGGTCAGTACGATCCCGGTGATGTCCACGGCCTCCGCGAACACCCTGGCCTGGCGCAGGCCGTTCTGCCCCGTGGTTGCGTCGAGCACCAGCAGGACCTCGTCCACCGTGGCCTGCCGTTCGATGACGCGCTTGATCTTGCCGAGCTCGTCCATCAGGCCGGTCTTGGTGTGCAGCCGCCCCGCGGTGTCCACGATGACGGTGTCCGCGCGCTCGTCGATGCCCTGTTTCACGGCGTCGAACGCGACGCTCGCCGGGTCGGCGCCCTCCCGGTCCGAACGGATCACCTGAGCGCCCACCCGCTGTCCCCAGGTCTCCAGCTGGTCGGCGGCGGCGGCGCGGAACGTGTCGGCGGCGCCGAGCAGGACCGTGTATCCCTCCCCGATGAGCGCACGTGCCAGCTTGCCGCAGGTGGATGTCTTGCCGGTGCCGTTGACCCCCACCATGAGCACCACGGCGGGCCGGTCGCCATGCCTGGCCACCCGCAGCGACCGGTCCATCTCGACGCCGACCTGCTCGATCAGGTCTTTCCTCAGCAGCCCGCGCACCTCGGTGGTGCCGCGGGCGCCGCCCACCCTGACCTGCGTGCGCAGCTCGTTGACGATATGTGTCGCTGGGCCGGTCCCCAGATCGGCCCCGACCAGGGTGTCCTCGATCTCCTCCCAGCCCTGCTCGTCGAGCCCGTCACGGGAGAGCAGGCCGAGCAGCACGGCGCCGAACCCGCTCTGCGAGCGCGCGAGCCGGCCGCGCAGGCGGGTCATCCGGCCTGCGAACGGTTGCGGCGCCTCCGCCACCTCGGCCGCTGGGGCCTCGGCGACCTGACCCCCAGGCGACGGCGGCGACGCGGTGGCCACGTCCTCGCCGGTGGCTGGCGCGGCAGGGGCGGCGGGCGGCGGCGGTGGCGCCGCGGTCTCGCGCGGCCGCCGGCGCCCGCGGACCAGCATGGCGCCGCCGGCGATCAGGGCCAGGACGACGAGGACGATGACAATGATCAAGTACTCCATAACGGCCCCAGTCTGACAGATGAACACACCCGCGGCGGGATGCCGCCCTGCGGCGGGATGCCGGGTCCGGCATGGTCACGCTGGCTTGTGCGGTGGCTCCGGTACGGCGGTGCTACGCGCGCTCTCGCTCCCGCAACCGCTGGCTCACCACCGTGGACACCCCGTCGCCCTGCATGCTGGTCCCGTACAGCGCGTCGGCGACCTCCATCGTCCGCTTCTGGTGCGTGATGATGATCAGCTGGGAGATGCCGCGCAGCTCCTCGAAGATGCCGAGCAGCCGCTGCAGGTTGGTGTCGTCCAGCGCCGCCTCGACCTCGTCAAGCACGTAGAACGGCGACGGCCGGGCCTTGAAGATGGCCAGCAGGAAGGCGATCGCGGTCAGCGAGCGCTCACCGCCGGACAGCAGCGAGAGCCGCTTGACCTTCTTGCCAGGCGGCCGGGCCTCGACGTCGATACCGGTCGCGAGCATGTCGTCGGGCTCGGTCAGCACCAGCCTGCCCTCGCCGCCGGGGAACAAGCGGGAGAAGATCTGCTCGAACTCGGTGGCGGTGTCCGCGAAGGCCGAGGTGAACACCTGCTGGACCCGGTCGTCGACCTCCTTGACGACGGTGAGCAGGTCGCGGCGGGTCTTCTTGAGGTCCTCGAGCTGGTTGGCGAGGAACTGGTGCCGCTCCTCCAGCGCCGCGTACTCCTCCAGGGCCAGCGGGTTCACCTTGCCGAGCTGGTCGAGCTGGCGCTGTGCGGTCGCGGCCCGCTTCTCCTGCTCAGCCCGGATGTAGGGGATCGTCCGCACCGGTTCCGCGGGCCGGTCCGCCGTGCCCGCGGCCGGGGTGGCCTGCGCCGGGCCGTCCGCGGTGGGCCCGTCCTCCGCCGCAGCCTCCGCGCCGCCCGCGGCGCTCCGGGCCGCCGGAACCTGCACTACCTGCTCCGCCGGGCGCTGCGCGCCCGGGCCGGTCGCCGGGGCGTCCGCACCGTTACTTGACGCGCCGTTGTGGGATGTCCCGTTCCCGGCCGCGAAGGGCTCCCCGCTGGCCATCCCGGCCCACAGCGGTGCCCGCTCTGCGGCCGGTGCCGCACCCGGCGCCGAGCCGTCCACCCCGGCACCGGCACGCTCAGGCCTGCCCGCGCCGGCGCCGTTCTGCGCGGCACCGTCATGCCCGGGCCTGCCCTCGCCGGCGCCGTTCTGCCCGGCACCGTTCTGCCCGGCACCGTTCTGCACGGCGCTGTGCTGGACCAGGCCGCCCGGGGCCAGGGCACCCTGAGCGGGGTCATTCTGGGACGCCGGGCCCGAACGGCGGCGCCGGGGGGAGGCCTGCTCGGGCTCTTCGAAGACGGGCACGGGGACGTCCGGCCCGTACTCGGCGAGCAGTGTCTCGGTGTCCACACCGAACTCCTCGGCGGCCCGGGTCACGACCTGCTCCACCCGCATCCGCTGCTCGGCCCGGCTGACCTCCGCGCCGTGCGCGGTGTCCACCACCCGGTCCAGGTCCGCGGTGATGACCCGGACCCGCGACCGCACCTCCTTGAGCGCCTCCGCGCGGCCCTTGCTCGCCTGCTCGGCCGCTTCGCGGTCCGCCTGGGCGGTGGCCAGCGACTGCGCGATCTTGGCCAGGGCCGCATCCGCGCCCGTGGCGACCGCCCCGGCGACCTCCGCCTGCTCCGCCCGCAGCCGGCGCCTGGCCACCGCGGCCTCGGCGGCACGCCGTTCCCGCACGGCCGCCGCGGCCAGGGCATCGGCGCGGCCGGCGATCGCCCGCAGCCGCTCCTCTGCCGTCCTGACCTCAAGCCGCGCGTCGGTCTCGGCCTCCCTGGCCGCGCTCGCCCGGGCGATCAGGGAATCCCGGTCCGGGGTCTGAGGCGCGTCCGGTGCCCGGGCGGTCTCGCCGCCCTCGGGGCCGCCGTCCTCGTCGGCCTCGGCCTGCTCAAGCCTGGCGACCAGACCGGCCAGGGCGGCGGCATCCCGCTCCCGCTGCTCGGTGACCGATGTGATCGCCGCCTCCAGCCGCGCGGCCTCCTCCTGGGCCGCCCGTGCCGCGCCGGCCAGCCGGCCAAGCCGCCCGGACGACTCCGCCGCGGCCCTGTCGGCGGCCCGCACCCCCGCCAGCGCCCGGCCGGCGGCCTCGCGGTCGCGCTCCTCGTCGGCCAGCGCGCTCGCCAGCTCGGCGGCCGCCTCCCGCGCCGCCCGCTCGGCCGCGGCCAGCGCGCCGGACGCTTCCTCGGCCGCCGCGCGCATGGCCAGCATGCTCGGCGGCTTGGCCGAGCCGCCGTGCGCCCAGTGCGCCCCGAGCAGGTCGCCGTCCCTGGTGACCACCTTCAGCTCGGGGCGGGCACGGATCACGTCACGCGCCGCGGCGAGGTCGCCTGCGACCACCACCCCGGCCAGCAGACCGGCCAGCGCCGCGGTGAGTTCGCCCGGCGCCTTCACCAGATCGACCGCGGGCACCACGCCCGGCGGGAGTTCTCCGGTCGCCACGCCTCCCGGCGGCAGTTCCCCTGCTCCGGTGTCGGCGATGACCAGCCCGGCCGTTCCTGCGCCCGCGCCCTTGAGCCCGTGCAGGATCGCCACCGCGGCATCCAGGCCGGCCACGGCCACCGCGTCGGCGGCGCCGCCGAGCGCGGCGGTGATGGCCTCCTGGGCCCCCTCGGTCACGGTCAGCAGCGCAGCTACCCCGCCGAGGACATGCCCGGCCCACTCCGGATCAGCGAGCAGCGCCGCCGAGGCGGCAGTGCCGTCCTGGACGGCTCGCAGGCCCTCTTCCAGCGCCTGGCGGCGGGCAACCAGGGCCGCTCGTTCGGCGCTGGCCACCCGCTCGGCAGCGCGGCGTTCGGCGACACGGGCGGAGCTTTCCGCGTGCGCGGCGGCCGCCTCTTCGTGCGCGGCGGCCACGCCTGCCCGGTCCTCGGTCCCGCCGGCGGCCGCCTCCTGCGCCTCTTCGTGTTCCCGCTGGGCGAACTGGGCGCGGGACCTGGCCTGCTCGATGGCGTCCGCAAGTCGGGCCGACTCCTCCTCGCTGGCCGCGACGCGGCTGCGGGCGGCGCCCACCTGGCCTCGTAGCCTGGCCAGCTGGTCGGCGCGGGCCGCGGCGGCGCGGGCCTGGTCGGCGAGCAGCCGTTCGGCCGAGACCAGGTCCGCCTCTGCGGCGGTGCGGCCCTCGCCGGCCGCGCCAAGAGCCGCCCTAGCCGCCTCCAGCACCTCGCCGAGCACCGCCTCCTGCTCGCGCAGCGAGGCCGCCTCCGCATCCAGTTCGCCAGGATCCCGGCCAGGCCTGGCCGGGGCCTCGTCGGCAGCCAGCAGGGAATGACGCTCGCGGGCGAGGTTGGCCACCCCGCGCAGTCGTTCGGCCAGAGAAGAAAGCTCGAACCAGGTGTTGAGCGCCGCCTCGAGCCTGGGCGTGTGCTGCTGCTCGTCGGCGTCGAGAGACGCCTCCTGGCGGCGCGCCTGAGCCAGCAGCCCTTCCAGCTCGGCCCGGCGGGCGAGGGCGGCCGCCTCGTCCGCCTCGCCGCGCTCAAGCGCCGCCGCGGCCCCGGCGAAGTCGTCGGCCAGCAGCCGTAGCCGGGCGTCGCGCAGGTCCGCCTGGATCGTCGCGGCCCGGCGGGCGATCGCCGCCTGCCGTCCCAGCGGGCCGAGCCGGCGGCGCAGTTCGCCGGTGAGGTCCACCAGCCTGGTCAGGTTGACCTGCATCGCCTCAAGCTTGCGGAGGGCCTTCTCCTTGCGCCGCCGGTGCTTGAGTACGCCTGCGGCCTCCTCGATCAGCGCGCGGCGCGCCTCGGGCCCAGCGTGCAGTACCTCGTCGAGCTGGCCCTGGCCGACGATCACGTGCATTTCCCGGCCCAGGCCCGAGTCGGAAAGCAGTTCGGTGACATCGAGGAGCCGGCACTGGTTCCCGTTGATGGCGTACTCGCTCTGGCCGGACCGGAAGAGCAGCCGGCTGATGGTCACCTCGGTGTAATCGATGGGGAGCGCGCCATCGGTGTTGTCGATGGTGAGGGTGACCTCGGCGCGGCCGAGCGGCGGCCGGGAGGCGGTACCGGCGAAGACGACGTCGTCCATCTTGCCGCCGCGCAGGCTCTTGGCGCCCTGCTCGCCCATCACCCAGGCGAACGCGTCCACGATGTTTGATTTGCCGGATCCATTCGGCCCGACGACACAGGTGATACCCGGCTCGAACCGGAGTGTGGTGGCCGAGGCGAAGGACTTGAACCCACGCAGGGTGAGACTTTTCACATACACCCGCGGGCTCTCCTCCCCCTGTGCCTATGGCCCCTGTCCCGGCTCGCACAGGCTCTGGTCGGCCAGCTTTCAGGCACCTTACCGCGAGTGGACGACGGTTCCGGCGATTCGCGCACTGTAGGGCGCCCGTGCCGCGCGGCGGGCCGGGCGTAACCCGTGCGGAACGGGCCCCGTGCCTGGGCAAACTAAAGAGGGACGCCGCCTGGCGGCGTCCCTCGTACCGTCGAAGCTAAATCGACAGGTCAGGTGAGCGCAGGTTCGCGCTCGCGGCTGACCACGAGTAGCTCATGGCCAACTTCTGCGGCGAGCACGTCCTTCTCCTCCTGGAGCCTGGCTAGTTCAGCCTCCAGGTCCCGCACCCGCCGCTGAAGGCGGCGCATTTCAGAGACGATGCGGGGGTCAGGCCCGCCGACGTGGCCGAGTAGAGCCTTCGCCATTGTAGTGGGTCCTCCACACTGAGTGACCAGAGTGGGCGCACATACGAAGACCTGCATGAGTGCGCGCAAGGTAACCCCTCAAGGATCGCACCCTCACGGCTATCCGGTCAAGTTGAACGACTCCGCAGGTCACGGGTGCCTCTCCGAGCCCTCGGCCGCGGCTGGCAGACCGGGCAGGTGTAGGACGACCGATTCATGAACGGATCCCGCCGAACAGGGGCGCCGCATCGCGGGCAGGGCTCGCCCTCGCGTCCGTACACCGCCAGTGACCGGCTGAAGTACCCGCTCTCGCCGTTGACGTTCACGTACAGGCTGTCGAACGAGGTGCCACCGGCCTGCAGGGCCTCTCCCAGGACCTCGCGCACCGCGGCGAGAAGCCGGCTGGCGTCGGCGCGGCGCAGGCTGGAGGCCTCCCTGGCCCAGTGCGTCCTGGCCCGCCACAGGGCCTCGTCCGCGTAGATGTTGCCCACCCCGCTTATCAGCGACTGGTCCAGCAGGGCGCGCTTGACGTCGCTGTGCCTGGTGCGCAGCCTGGCGAGCACCGCATCCTCGTCGAACGCGGCCTCCATCGGGTCGGGCGCGATGTGCGCGATGGGCGCGGGCAGCGCCGCACCGCCCCGGTCGAACAACATGTGGCCGAACGTGCGCTGGTCGGTGAACCTCAGTTCCGGGCCGGAGTCGGTGAAGGCGAACCGGATCCGGACATGTGGCGATACCGGCTCTCCCGGCTCGCTGAGCAGCAACTGGCCACTCATCCCGAGGTGGGCCAGCAGCGCGTCCTCGGCCACCGAGCCGGCCTGCTCCGGCGCCACGGGCAGCCACAGGTACTTGCCACGCCGGAGCGCGGCGGTTACCACCATCCCGCGAGTGGCCGCCTCGAAGTCGTCCCGCCCAGCCACGTGCCGGCGGATGGCGCGCGGATGCAGCACCTCGACCGAGCCGATCGTCCGGCCCACGACGTGCCGCTCCAGGCCGCCACGGACAACCTCGAC
>Ga0070734_10005119_pt1 | contig 11849 bp, 12 predicted proteins | sample Coa_R1_8_FD_66444 | JGI IMG/M metagenome (GOLD analysis project Ga0070734, IMG submission 66444) | Surface soil microbial communities from Centralia Pennsylvania, which are recovering from an underground coalmine fire - Coalmine... | ecosystem: Environmental > Terrestrial > Soil > Unclassified ...
GAACTCCGCTTCGAACCTAGTTCGATCTCGCTGAAGCACAATCCATGGCAACGCGCCATTCGCCCCAGACAATGGTCCCGTCGTCGCGAACTCCCATTTCTCAGCCTCCGGCAAGAACGGCTCCGGATGGAATCTCTGGTAGACAAATCGCGACCACGCCGTAACCCACGGCTCGACCATCAAAATCTTCCCACCGCTTCTCAAACACCGCCTCGCCTCGCAAAAGAACTTTCGCACGTCGGGGATGTGATGCAGCACATCTGTCATCACAATCGCGCGAAGCGAGACGCTTTCAAAAGGCAACTGATGCGCCGACAAAACCACCCGCGCATGCGAACAAGAGAAAATCTCGGAAGTAATCAAATCCGGAATATGCCGCGACAAAAATCCCGCTCCGGATCCTAATTCCAGCATAGCTCCGCTTCCTTGCGGCAGTGCTCCCGCAATCTCCGCATACCACTCTTCATAAATTTTCTTCAGGAATGGTTTCGATTCGAGAATCTGCCGCCGCAACTCCGTCGTTCTTGGATCGTCCGCATCGAGCGACGCCGTCAGAGGGTGGGTTAACAATCGCCGTAGGAATTCCGCGCCCACGGCTCGTTAACCTCCCAGCCGGTACCACGCACGAACGCAAATCTTCAACATGCGCCAGCCGTTCGCAAACACCTTCGTCATTTTCGTTACGCCGTGAATCCGCTCCTGGTAATGCACTGGCACTTCGACAATTTCAAGGTGCAGCTTGCTCGCGCCAAACAGCAGTTCGTAATCTCCCCACAAATCCCGGATACCCCAGCTACCGAGGTTCCGCTCCATTCGCGTCCAGTCTTTTTTCCAGAGCACCTTCGTCCCACACAACGTGTCTTTAATCCGCTGGTCCAGCAGGAACGAAAACACGAGCCCAAAAAATTTATTCCCGAGCATGTTCGAGAACTTCATCGCGTTCTCCTGCATCGGGTACACCAGCCGGCTTCCATTCACAAAGTCGCCCCGCCCGCTCGCCAGCGCTCGCAGAAACATCGGCAACTCTTCCGGCATCACCGTCAAGTCCGCGTCCAGAATCATCAGCACTTGCCCGCGCGCCGCCCGGAAGCCGGTCCAAACATTCTCCGCCTTGCAGATTCCCGGACCTTCAATCAGCCGAATATCTTTGTCGCGATGCAATTCCTGCATGCGCTTCACTTCCGCCGCGGTGCCATCCGTCGACTTATCGTCGCAAAACAAAATCTCCGTGTGCCGCCCCATCTGCGGCACTCGATTCACGGCCTGCTCGATGTTTCCTGCTTCATTCCGGCAGGGAATAATCACCGACACGGAAACGTCTTCTTCCCGTATCGGCTCGCGCATCGGCTGCGCCACCATAATCTGCATCAGGCAAAGCCGGCGCACACCCGGCAGCCTCCCGATAAATCCGTTCATGAAATTCGAGACCAGTGGAATCCACTTCGGCAACAGCATCTGCCGATATTTCCGCACGGGACGCAATCCCGCCAGCTTCAAAAACCCGCGGACGTCGTTTTCGCTGACCCAGTTCGGCTCCACGAACTTCGCGCGCAACCCGATCTTGCTCGCAAAATTCAGCAGCGGCTCCCAGAACTGGTTGTAGTTCACCACGATGACCTGCGTGTCCGCAGTGCAGTGTCTGCGAATCCGTTCGAAAGTCTTCAGGATGTCGACCGTATCGAAAATATGACTGAAAATGATGTAGTCGAATGTCTCGTTCAGCTCCAGGTCTTCCAATTCACTCTTAACAAAGCGCAGCGCAGGATGTCCCTGCCTCGCAACTTCCACCATTGCATCACTGATTTCGACGCCGACTCCATAGCCGGGCTCGACGGCCGCCAATAGGTGCCCCGTTTCGCACCGCAATTCCAGAACGCGTTTCCCCGGCTCAATGATGTAGCGCAGCGTTCGCTTCAAGCGCTCGTAAAAATATTTGTTCTTTCGAACATACTCTTCCCGCCGCGAAGCGATCCCTTCTTGTTGTGCGCGCCGCGCCGCGCGCACGTCCCGCAGCGCGTCCGGTCCCCAACTTGCTCGCGCCTCCTTCTCGTGGTCGGCCGCGATCATTTCGCAGCTCCCGCGCTCGCTTGCAACGCGTCCAGTCGCGCCTTCGCTTCTTGGAACCCCGGCGCCAACTGCAGCGTCACTTTATACGCGTCCAAAGCTCCCTGTTTTTCGCCTTTCAATTCCAATGCGTTGCCGAGCAGTAGGAATGCCTCGGGCGATTGTCCAATCTCCGCCGCATGCGCAAAGTCCTTCACCGCCTTGTCGTAGTCAGCTTGCTTCAGCTCAATTCGCCCTCGCCCCAGGTAACTGTTGTACTCGCCGGCGTTCAGTTGAATTGCTGCATTAAATTCTGCAAGCGCCGGCGCCAACTGACCGTTCGCCCCATAGAGCACACCCAGGTTGTTGTGTGCCCGCGCCAATTCTTCCGGGTCTGTCGAAAGCTGAATCGCCGCCCGGTACTGGCGCTCCGCATCCTCTGCTTTGTTTTCTCGCTGAAAAATCATCGCAAGGTTGTAATGCGCAGCCGGAAGATCCGGAGCATATTGCACGGCGGCCACAAAATGCTCTGCGGCGCCGGCAAAGTCCCCCCGCTCGTAAAGCGCGCTGCCGAAACTGTTTTCCGCCATCCCGTTGTGGCTCGTCACTGCCAACGTCTGCGCAAACAGCGTGTAGCTGTCGCGCCAGTAGCCAATCTGCGTCTCGGTCAAATACGCGCACGGCGCAACTACCACCAGCATCAGCAACGCGAGCACGTTTTGATTCCACTCTTGTTCGCGCGCCCAATCCGCCACCAGCCACACCAGCGCAAAAATTAAGCCGATCATCGGGATGTACATGTACCGGTCGGCCATTCCTTGCCGCCCGGATTGCACATATCCCACCGTCGGAAATACCGTCACCAAATACCAGAGCCATCCCGCCACCAGATAGCGCCGCTTGCGAAAGTTCCAAACGATCGCCGAAATTGCCAGCATCGCGATTCCAACGATTCCCACGAACAACCAGCTCAAAGAATTTTCCGGATGCGGATAGAACGCCCCGAGTCGCACCGGCCAGAAAAACTTATCCAGATACGCCAGATAACAATACGTTCCGTTCTTGAAAAGCCAGCTCTTCGGAAGCCCCGACGCCAGCGCATGTTCTCGGTGATGAATGTAAAGCGTCATGCCCGATGCGGCAGCCGACATCAGCAGCAGCGGTACCTTTTCCATCGCAAGCCGAAACGCCAGCTTCCAATTAATCCCGCCGCCGCCGGATTCTTCGCCCCTCATCCTTCCCAGCGGCCAGTAGTCCAACAACAAAAGCGCCAACGGCAGCGTCACCACCATCACCTTCGACATCAGCCCAAGCGCAAACAACACTGCAACGGCCAAATATCTTCCCGCACCCGGTTTTCTCGAATACCAAACGTGCGCGCAACAAGCTCCCAGAAAAAACACCATGCACAACACCGACTTCCGCTCCGCCACCCACGCCACCGCTTCCACATTCAGCGGGTGCACCGCAAACAGCGCAGCTACTGCCGCGCTTTTCATCGCTTCACCGGTCGCCGTTGCGAACAGCAAAAACAGCAGCACCACATCCACGATTTGCAGCATCACGTTCGTCAGGTGATGCCCATACGCCCGCCCGCCATACAAACTCACATCCGCCATGTGCGAAATCCACGTCAGCGGATGCCAATTCGAAACGGGATTCTCTGTTCCAAACGCCCACTTCACATTCGCCCACGTCAATCCTTGCTGCACGTGTCCGTTGCTCGTCACGTAGTCAGGATCGTCCAGGCTTACAAATCCGTTCTTCAATGCCGGCGCATACAGCAGCCCCGTCCACAAAGCGAGCAGCAGTGCCAGCGCAACGAGCTTGCGGGTCTGCGCGCGTTTTTCTGGAGTCTCCGAAACCATTCCCATCCTGCTCGTAGAATTAGGCTGCTTTCTTGAATTTTTCGCTTATCCCATCATTGCGGCGAACCGCTGCACCCGCAAGCATCGCCGCTGTCCTTGTAGCTTTTGCAGCAATGCACAACCCGCCAGACCGCCGAGCCCGCTCACAGAATCGCGTGGAATGGTAAATTGAAGGGTGCAACTCAAGACCTTACAGCCGCTAGAGAGAAAAATGGTCGTCGAAACCTCGTACGTAGACATTCCCGTCGCGAACTCGCCGATGCGCACGTTCTTCGCGGCGCCACACACCGAAGGCAAATTCCCCGCCATCCTGTGTTACTCGGACATCTTTCAGCTCACAGGTCCGATGCTCCGCGCCTGTGTTCGTCTCGCCGGCTACGGTTTCGTCACGGCCGCCCCGGAGATCTACCACCGCATCGAGCCACCCGGCTCCGTCATCCCGTTTGACGATGCCGGCCGCACGCGCGGTCTCGACGACGCTCTCAAAACTCCCGTCGCCGATTTCGACGCAAGTTGCCGTTCCGCTCTCGATTGGCTCTCCGCGCATCCCAAAGTCGCGCACGGCAAACTCGGCGCCATGGGTTTTTGCATCGGCGGCCACCTCGCTTTCCGCGCTGCGCTCCACCCCGATGTCCGCGCAACCACCGGCTTCTATGGCACCGGCATCCACAACGGAAAACTTGGCAAAGACGCTGACGCCGGCTCGCTTCAACAAGCCTCCAAAATCCGCGGCGAACTTCTCATGATCTTCGGTTCCAACGATCCCCACGTCCCCAGCGAGGGACGCGACATCGTCGAGCGCGAGCTCCGCTCCGCCGGCGTCAAACATCGCATCCAGCTCTATCCCGCCGAACACGCCTTCATGCGCGACGAAGGTCCCCGCTTCGATCCCGAGTGTACCGACCTTGCTTTTGCGGATATGATTCAGCTTTTCCGAAAGGTATTTTTCTGATGCATCACGCTCTATTCGCTTTTCTGCTCTTCGGACTCTTCACCGCGCCTCTCGCAGCGCAACAATCCGGCAAGACTTTACAGGAAAAACTCGGCTATCCCCGCGATGCAAAGCTCCTTATCGTCCACGCCGACGATCTCGGCGTGACCCACTCCGTCAACGCCGCTTCCCTTCATGCTCTCGAATCCGGCGGCATTAACTCCGCAAGCCTCATGGTTCCTTGTCCGTGGTTTCCCGAAATTGCCGACTACGCAAAGTCCCATCCTTCCGCAGACTTCGGCCTCCATCTTACGCTCACCAGCGAGCGCGTCTACTATCGCTGGGGACCCGTCGCTCCGCGCGACAAAGTGCCATCCCTTGTCGACGCCAACGGCTACTTTCATCACGATTGGTCGCCCGAAGCTCGCATCGATCCCAGGGACGTCGAAACCGAACTCCGCGCGCAAGTCGCCCGCGCTCTCGCCATGGGTGTAAAACCCACGCACCTCGATTCCCACCAGAATCGTCTTTTCCAGACGAACAAAGATCTCTTCGAAGTCATCCTGCGCATCGGCCACGAAAATCATCTCCCAGTCCTGATCCCGCGCGGCTGGTTTGCTGATTTTCCGTTTCTCGAAAAGAGTCTCGGCCCAGACGACGTCGTGATCGACAGAGTTATCACCATGGAGCCTGGCGTTCCTCCCGCAAACTGGAACGATTTCTACAAACACGCTCTCGAGCATCTCGAACCGGGCGTCACCGAATTCGTCATCCATCTCGCGTACGCCGACGAAGAAATGCTCGCCGCAACGCGGGAGCGCGAAACTTGGGGCGCCGCATGGCGCCAACGCGACTTCGACTTTTTCTCCAGCGCCGAATTTCAAAAGTTGCTTCGCGACAATCAAATTCATCTCATCACCTGGCGGGATATTGCCCGGCTCAATCCTTCCCATAAAATGGAATGACGATGATGAACTCCGTGCCGCCTCAAAAACCTTTCTGGAAGAGTCCGTTCGTCTACTCCGGCTTCGTGATTCTCGTTGTCGCCCTCTACGTCGGCTGGATCCTTTTGTCTCGCTGGAATGAAAATCGCCAAATCGAACAACGCAACCGCGACGCAGCCGCGCAAAAGCAACACGAGCAGGATCAAAAAACCGTCGAACAAATGGGCGGCTCCGAGCTCGCCATTCAATCCTTTTACGGCAATCCGCAAATCCGCCGCGGCCAATCCGCGCAACTCTGCTACGGCGTCGCCAACGCCAAAAAGGTCACCCTCGAGCCGCAACCGAATCCCGTCTGGCCTTCCTACTCCCGCTGTGTCGACGTATCTCCCTCCAAAACAACCACTTACACTCTCACCGCCAGCGATGCCGTCGGCCATTCCGTCTCCCAGACCTTCACCATCAAAGTCCAATAGCCCGCGCTCCCCATTCCCGCCTTGTACCCCTCATTCCGCCGCATCTATAATGTCTACCTGCGCGGGGGCGTTCGTCCAACTGGACCTTCCCTCCCGCGCGAATTCTTTTTGGTGGATTGCAATGCCTGACCCGATCGCAAAGATCAAACAAAAGCTTCAGGAAGAAATCGACCAGCTCGAGCACGAGCTCAACGTCGAACTTCCCAAAGAAATCGCCGTCGCCCGCGCCCACGGCGACCTTTCCGAAAATGCCGAGTACAAATACGCCAAGGAGCGTCAGGGTTTCGTCAACGCGCGCATCGGCCAGCTTAAAAAACGCATGGGCGACCTCGGCATGCTCAATCTCACCAACATTCCGAAAGACCGCTCCGGCTACGGCTCCCGCATTCTCGTTCTCGACACGGACAAAGACATCAAGATCGAATACAAGCTCGTCAGCAGTGAGGAAGTCGACGCCGAAAAGGGCTACATCTCCACCACCTCGCCCATCGGCAAAGCTCTTCTCAACCGTCAGGTTGGCGATGAAGTCCAGGTCGCCACTCCGGCAGGCCGCAAGGCCTTCGAAGTCGTAAAGCTCGTCACCATTCACGAGGACGAGTAACTGCGCGACAACTGTCCGCGCACCTCTCCTTTCATGAAACCTTCTCTCATTATTCACGGCGGCGCCTGGGACATTCCCGACGAAGCCGTCGACGCCTGCAAACAAGGCTGTCTCGACGCTCTCGGCGAAGGTTGGAAAATTCTCGCCAGCGGCGGCTCTGCACTCGACGCCGTCGAAGCCGCCATCATCGTCCTCGAAAACGCGCCCGTCTTCGACGCGGGCTTCGGCTCTCATCTCAACGCCGATGGCAAAGTCGAATGTGACGCCATCGTCATGGACGGCGCTTCTCTCCGCTCCGGCGCAGCCGCAGGTCTCCAACGCATCAAAAATCCCATTCGCGCCGCACGCGCCATCTACGAACACTGTCCTCACATGATGCTCATCTCCGAAGGCGCCGAAAAATTCGCCAAAGAAAAAGGTGTCCCTCTTTGCAAACCCGAAGAACTCGTCAGCGAAGCCGAATGGGAAGCCTATCTTCGCTGCAGTAAAGACGAACACGCCGCCGAACATCATCGCGGCCACGCACAGGGAACCGTCGGCGCCGTCGCTCTCGATAAAAGCGGCCGCCTCTTCGCTGCCACTTCCACCGGCGGCACCTGCTGCAAACTTCCTGGCCGCGTCGGCGATTCGCCTCTCATCGGCTGCGGTTGTTACGCCGACGTCACCGCCGGCGGCGTCTCCTGCACCGGCCTCGGCGAAGCCATCATGAAAATCGTCATGGCCAAAACCGCCGTCGATTTTCTCCGCTACCCGCCTCGCGAACTCTCCACCTCCAAAGAGATCGCCGATCACGCCGTCCAGGAATCCATCCTTCTTCTCGCCGAACGTGGCCGCGGCACCGGCGGCCTCATCCTCCTCGATCGCGAAGGCACTCCCGCCTTCGCTTTCAACACTCCCCGCATGGCCTACGGCTTCGTCGATCCCTCCGGCTCGTTCGTCACCGGCGTCTAGAGCCTCCTTCCCAATTCGTTGTAAACTCCTGCCCTCATTCATCTCCTTGTTCGAAGGGCGGAACGTGAACTCTAAATTTTTTCTTTTCGCTGTTATCTCTATTTCGTTTCTCGTCTCTCCTGCCTACTCGCAATCCTCCGACCTTCTCCTCTTCAACGGCCACATCCTCACCGTCGATGCAAAAGACTCCGTCGCCCAAGCTCTCCTCATCCACGACGGCAAAATCGCCGCCGTCGGCACCAACGACGAACTCCGCAAACTCGCCTCAAAATCCGCGAAGACCATCGACCTCCGCGGCCTCACCGTCACTCCCGGCCTCATCGACACCCACTGCCACTTCGACGAAACCTCCGTCCTCTACGACATCACCCTCAGCGAAGTCACCAGCATCAAGGACGCAATCGAACTCGTCCGCAAAAAAGCCGCCACCCTCAAACCCGGTGAATGGATTCGCGGCGCCGGTTGGGACGAAGCCAAATTCGCCGAGCGCCGTTACATCACCGCGGCCGATCTCGACTCCGTCGCTCCCAATAATCCCGTCTGGCTCACTCACACAACGGGCCATTACGGCGTCGCCAACTCTTACGCCCTCCGCCTCGCCAAAATCAGCGCGCAAACAAAAGATCCCGAAGCGGGCATCATCGTTCGCGACGAAAAGGGAAACCCCACCGGCGTCCTTAAAGAAGACCCCGCCATGGAACTCGTTCTGAAACTCATCCCGCCTTACACCCACGAGCAGCGCCGCAACGGCCTTCTCCGCATGATGGCCGACTTCAACAAAGAGGGAATGACCGCCGCAAAAGATCCCGGCATCACGCCGGAAGATTGGAAACTCTACGAGGAATTGCTCAAAGAAAATAAATCCACCGTCCGTGTCTTCGCACTTATTCGCGGTGGCCGCACCATGGACTCGGCGCGCGCCGCTTTCGCACAACTCCAAACTCAGCCCAAGCCGCCGCAATCGCTCGGCGACGGCATGCTCTTTTCCGGCGGCGTAAAACTTTTTATGGACGGCAGCGGCGGCGGCCGCACCGCCTGGGTTTACGAGCCCTGGTACAAAGATGGCAAATACGATGGCACCAACACCGGTTATCCCAACATCGAGCCGCCCGTTTATCACGACATGGTCAAACTTTTTCACGACGCCGGCTATCACGTCAGCACTCACGCCGTCGGCGATCGCGCCATCGACACGGTCGTCGACACCTACGCCGCGCTTCTAAAAGAAAAGCCCACCAAAGGCCTTCGCCACGGAATCATCCACGCCAACATTCCCACCGACCATGCCATCGACCTCATGGCTCAACTACAGCGCGACTTCGACGCCGGCTATCCCGAGACGCAACCGCCTTTTATGTGGTGGATTGGCAATCTTTACGTCGCCAGCTTCGGCGCCAAGCGCGAAGCGCGTCTCATGCCATACAAAACCTATACGCAAAAAAATGTCATCTGGGCCGCCGGCTCCGATTTCTTCGTCACGCCATTTCCCGCTCGCTACGGTCTCTGGTCCAGCGTCGTCCGCAAAACGCAAACCGGCGAACAACCCTTCGGCCTCGCCGAATCCGTCGACATTCACACCGCTCTCAAGTCCTACACCATCTGGGCCGCTCACCAGCTCTTTCTCGAAAATCGCGTCGGCTCTCTCGAACCCGGCAAAGACGCCGACCTCGCCGTCTGGGACCGCGACCTCTACTCCATCCCCTCCGACCAGCTCAAAGACCTCAAATGCCAGCTAACCCTCCTCCGTGGCCAAATCGTCTACCGCGATCCCTCTTCATCCATTTCCATGCCCAATTAGGCATCCCGCTTCTCTTCTCTTGCTCGTGTAGGGCCCGCTTTCCGAAGCGGACCATTCTAAGCTCCGCTTTGGCAAACGATTCTTGACGCAGGGTTCTCATTATGAGAACATCCTTCAATGCGCATCATCAAACGAGGCGCTTTAGTCGCGTTCTGGCAGGTACATCCCGACGCGCGACCGGGCCTCGAATCTTGGTACGCAGTCGTTCGCCAGTCGAATTGGAAAAATCCAGCGGAGCTAAAAGCGGTCTACCGCAACGCAGACTTGGTCGGTCGCAGGACCGTGTTCAATATCGCAGGCAATAAATACCGGCTTGTCGCCAGAGTGAACTACCAATCGCAGCGAGTCTTCGTTCTGCACATCCTGACCCACGCGGACTACGACCGGGGAGCTTGGAACCTATGAGCACAACCACCATCGATCTTGACGAAAAATCTTACGGCCAGCTTCTTCGCCGCGCGCTTCCCCACGTCATTCGCTCCGATCGGGAACTAGCCCGCCTTACCGACGAATTGCTCCGCCTCGACGAACGCGAAGATCCAACCCCAGAAGAGAAAGAACTCGCCGAACTTCTGACCGTTTTGATCGGGGAATATGAAGATCGCCGCTATCCTATTCGTTCATCCAACCCGCGGCAGGTTTTGCTTCACCTGATGGAAGCTCGCAGCCTGGCTCAAAAAGACTTGGTAAAACTCTTTGGCTCGAAAGGGATCACTTCCGAAGTTTTGAACGGCAAGCGCTCCATCAGCAAAACCCACGCCAAAAAATTGGCTGCCTTCTTCCGCGTCAGCGCCGAACTCTTCATCTGACGGCAAATGTGACTTCTATCCAGCGCCGGCGGCGCGCCACAAGTTAGCCCAGGCCGTCAGGCTTGGGTTCCCAGCGCGAATCATGAGCCCGGTAGGGGCGGCACAAACCATTTCAATTATTCTTCCCGCTCGGCATCGGCACTGCCACCGCCGCCACACACTTCCACGTCCCATTCACTTCCCTCCACGTATCCACCGAGTTCTTATCGAGTCTTTGGCGAATATCTCCGGATCGGACTTACTGGGGCGTTTTTTATTTTACGAGCGTCCTTTTAATCCCTATGATGCTCCAACCATCCGACAGAGTTATCGATTCGGCGCCAATCGTTCCCGCAAAATTACCCCACTTTTTTTCTCGCAGAGTTCCGCTGTAAGCAGAGCCCGTGAAATCCGATCCTTGAATCGTTTCCTTCGCGGTGATTCTCCCATTTCTTATTGTTCCCTCAAGTATGATCTGCACGTCTTTGTTTGAATCCTTGCGAAACAGCCTCGCGCTAAACCTACCATTCGCCATCGAGACCTCGGCCATTCCCTCGGACACAACCCATTGCTCACTTGTGTTACCCGCCTTAATCCAGTGCCATTGACTATCAGCCGCCAACGAGGGCGAGCAGGCAAGTGAAATACCGAGCAAAACAAAGAAGCAGATGCGCATGAGACCCCTTATAGAATATGACCGGCTTGATGCCGTACCCTTTGATTTTAAGGGTGCGGTTTTGACTTTTCTCCGTTTCTAGCTCCGCACGCTTACTGCGTCTTCCCGCTCGGCATCGGCACCGCCACCGCCGCCACACACTTCCACGTCCCATTCACCTTCACCCACGTATCCACCGTCCGCTCCCGGTGCACCACCGTCTTGCCTTTTTCCATTTCCTTGATCCGGAAAATCCCCACCGCCACCGCCGTTTCTCCATACATGTGCACATCATTCTTTTCATTCACTGCCTGCGACGGCTGAAAATCAGCTCCTTTGATCCCTGCCAGGTATTCGCTCTTGGTCGAAAAACTCCCGTCGCTCTCCACGGCAATCACCGAATCCGCCAGAATCATGTCGATCGCCTTCGTATCTTTCGTCTCAATCGCATGATTCCATGCCGTCTCCAGCGCCAACACCCGCCCCGCATCGTCGGACATGCCCTGTCTCGCCATCACCGCCGCCACTCCAACCAACAACCCCAACCCTGCCACCAACGCCCGCTTCCCCATCTTTCGGCCCTCCTCGGTCAACAGCATTCTCGCACTTTCATGGAATTCATTGTTAGTACTGTTACTTGACTAGCCATTCTTGCTGTGCTATACTTGCCCGTGAAATCGCCTCCCAATTTCGCTAACTTCTTCAGAATCTGCAGTTACAAGATTCGCCCTGATAAGCCCCTGTATTTTCAGCACTTACCTCACCCCCTCGCATCTGCTGATTCTAAAGCTACTTTA
>Ga0070734_10005120_pt1 | contig 11847 bp, 7 predicted proteins | sample Coa_R1_8_FD_66444 | JGI IMG/M metagenome (GOLD analysis project Ga0070734, IMG submission 66444) | Surface soil microbial communities from Centralia Pennsylvania, which are recovering from an underground coalmine fire - Coalmine... | ecosystem: Environmental > Terrestrial > Soil > Unclassified ...
TATTTCAGCGTATTGAAGTCCGGCCGCGAGAATCGTTCCGTCAGTTTTAAGTTTTCGGTGTGCGGCAGGCCTCCGTTGCTGAACCAGAACCGTTCCGCGTAGCCGACCGAGTTCACCACGAGTGTGTCCCCATCCCACTTCCCGCTCGAGTAGCCAAAATAGGTGGGACTTTCGTCTTCGGTGCCCGGCAGAGCACGGCCGTCCAGGTTGATCAGCCGCCAGTTGTGGTTCCCACCGCCGGACATCACGAAGATCCGCTGACGGTCAGGCTGCTCCATAAACTGCACGCCGTGGGGCACCATCATCATCCGCGGCCCGCCGGGCGGGAGGCAACTGACCATCGGGTCGTCCTTCAACAGAGTCTTTTGCCGGTATTCGTACAGCCCCTTGGCCCAAGGCTGGAACGGCGCCACCTTGCCCGCATCCGCCAGGTTGGCCAGCAGCCCGTTCGCGTTCATCCGGACATTGCCTGCCGAAGTCTCGACGAGTGACGCCGCGCTCGGATAAGCCCAGTATCCTTTTTCCCCCGGAAGCGAACCGAGCCGCGGATGCCCGTCCGGCCAACGCGGCGCCGGCTTAGCGGGCTGACCGCTGCGAGGCGCGACCGCGAGCGCCTCCCGGGTGGGAGCAGAAAGCTTCTTGCCGCCGGCTAACACTGTTTTGGCTTCTGCCAGCTTGCTGCCGTCGCGCGCCAGGTTGCCTTCCACCGTCACGCTGTCGCCTACGTGGAGCGACTCCCGCGTCCAGCCGTCCGCTTTCAACTCCGAGGGGCTCGCCAGTTCCAATGCCCAATTCGTAACTTGGCCCTTTGCATCCCGGACATCCACAAAGAAGTACACATGCGGATTATTCCACTCCAATTTGGAGACAATCCCGCGCAGCGTGACCGGCTTTTTGTCATCGAACTCCGCCGACAGCTCGTGGTGCGCCCACAGAGGCATGGATACCAAGGCTAAAAGCTGGAGCGCTCTCGATCGCATGATTACGGATCCTTCTTCCCAAAGTTTTTCGCCAGGTACTCGATGATGAGCGAAAATTCTTCGTCGGTGACGGGCGCACCTTCAAAGATCATTCCTTTGATCAGGTCGCGCCACTCCTGCTTGCTCCGCTCCTGGCCCTCGAGCTTATCCAGGCCGTGACAATAGGTGCAGACATCCTCCACCAACTGGCGACCCTCGTCCTTGTTGCCGAAATTCCGGGCCAGGTAGTTCACGATGTCGGTGGCCTGGGACTTGTTCAGCTTAGCGCCGAACCCGATCATCTCGTTGACGATGTCCTGCCATTGCGCGCGATCCAGTTTTTTGTCCGTAACCACATTCAGTTCGTGACAGGTAGCGCAGACGCGCTCGACCGTTTTCCGCGCTGGTCCCGGCGGCAGTGAGTCCGGCCACCCAGCCGGCACCCCGCACAAAGTCGCGATCATCAAAGCAATGGTTTTCAACTTAGTCCCGAGTGACTTTGAAGTCGCCTTTGACGGAGTTTTGAGTCCAGGTGCCTGTGATGGTCCGGTTATACGAACCGAGGTTGTCGATTTTGCCGTCGATGAGAATGTGGACGGGATTGCCGGCCTTGTCCTTGCCGTCGGCCTCGAAGTGCACCGTCCAGGCATTGGGATCCAGAGTGGCGACCTTGAACGGGATTCCGTTCGGACCGGGGTTCACGGTCCCCTCGATCTCCTTGGAATTCCATTTCATGTATAACAGGACGGGATTCCGCTGGCTGGAATTCGGTCCCCAACTGCCGTGCCAAGAACCAGTTAAAGGATGCCCTTCCTGCGCAATTGCAGAAAAAACAAAAAAAAGTGCCGCGAGTCCCACCGCAAGGACCAGTGTCCTTCGCATCCATCCTCCCGAGCCGCTAAAGGCTTCATTCCGTTTATCATTTCGTTTGCGGGATTGTCAACCGCAACTGGTGGGTGTGGCCGATCAGTTGCATTAGTGTACCTAAAAGGTAAGTGCGAGGAGCTGTGAGGTGGATGTAAATCGTTTCACGGAAAAAATGCAGGAGGCGTTGCGGACCGCGCAGTCGGAAGCGACTCGGTACAGTCACCAACAATTGGACGTCGAGCACCTGCTGCTGGCGCTTCTAGAGCAAGAGAACGGGCTTACTGCCGCAATACTGGGCAAGGCGAGCGTTTCGGTGGATTCATTGCGGCGGCGGGTAGAAGAAGAACTCGGCCGTATGCCGAAGGTGACGGGCTCCAGCCGGTCGGCCGATCAGATCTACGTCACGGACCGACTGAATCGCCTGTTGGTGCGCGCCGAAGACGAAGCCAAGCGGCTGAAAGATGAATACGTTTCGGTCGAGCACGTTCTGCTGGCCATGACGGACGACAAAGGCGCAGCGGGGCAGCTATTGGCGCGGATGGGAGTCAACCGGGAACGCTTGATACAGGCGTTACGCGAGGTGCGAGGCAACCAGCGCGTCACTTCGCAGAACCCCGAATCCACCTACCAGTCGCTGGAACGCTACGGCCGCGACCTGACCGGCCTAGCCCGGCAGGGCAAGCTTGACCCGGTGATCGGCCGCGATGACGAGATCCGTCGCGTCATTCAGGTTCTTTCGCGGCGCACGAAGAATAACCCTGTCCTGATCGGCGAGCCGGGTGTGGGTAAGACCGCCATTGTGGAAGGCCTCGCGCTCCGGATTGTGCGGGGAGATGTTCCGGAAGGTTTGAAAGACAAGCGGATCATCGCACTCGATATGGGCGCGCTCGTGGCCGGCGCCAAATACCGCGGTGAGTTCGAAGAGCGGCTCAAGGCGGTGCTCACCGAAGTACAGAAATCGGAAGGCTCCATCATCCTGTTTATCGACGAACTGCATACGGTGGTGGGCGCCGGCAAGGTCGAAGGCGCCATGGATGCCGGCAATCTGCTGAAGCCGATGCTAGCGCGGGGTGAACTGCATTGTATCGGGGCCACCACGCTGGACGAGTACCGCAAGTACGTCGAGAAAGATGCCGCGCTGGAGCGCCGGTTTCAACCGGTGTTCGTCGATCAGCCCTCGGTGGAAGACACGATTTCCATTCTCCGCGGGCTAAAGGATCGTTATGAAGTGCATCACGGCGTCCGCATTAAGGACTCGGCGCTGGTGGCGGCGGCCGTGCTCTCGAACCGTTATATCTCCGACCGCTTTCTGCCCGACAAAGCGATCGATCTGATTGACGAGGCCGCCGCAAAGCTACGGACAGAGATCGATTCCATGCCGGCTCAGCTGGACGAAATTCTGCGTCGTGTCATGCAGCTGGAAATTGAACGCGAGGCCCTGAAACGCGAAAAGGACGAAGCTTCGCGGCAGCGGCTGGCGCGGCTGGAGAAAGAGTTGGCCGACCTGCGCGCCGAGGCGGATGCACTCAAAGCGCGGTGGCAGGCCGAGAAAGACGCCGTGCAGCGGCAGCGCGCCTTGCGCCAACAGATCGATCAGGTCAGAGTCCAGATCGAGCAGGCCGAGCGCCAATACGATCTCAACAAAGTGGCCGAGTTGAAGTACGGAAAACTGGCGCAACTGGAAAGAGATTTGAAAACCGAGACGGATCGGCTTTCGCGGCAGCAGCAGAGCGGCTCGGCGTTATTAAAAGAAGAGGTGGATGAGCAGGACGTGGCCGCGGTTGTCAGCCGCTGGACCAATATCCCGCTGGCTAAGCTGATGGAGGGTGAAGTCCAGAAGCTGCTGCGGCTGGAGGAAGTCTTGCATCAGCGCGTTGTCGGGCAGGACGAAGCGGTATCAGCCGTCGCCGAAGCCGTGATCCGGGCGCGCTCCGGTTTGAAAGATCCGAATCGCCCAGTCGGCAGCTTCATTTTTCTGGGCCCCACAGGGGTCGGCAAGACCGAACTGGCGCGTGCGCTGGCCGAGTTCCTGTTCGATGACGACCGCGCCATGATCCGCATCGATATGTCCGAATATCAGGAGCGCCACACGGTGGCGCGCCTGGTGGGCGCACCGCCGGGATACGTCGGCTTCGAGGAAGGCGGACAACTGACCGAGTCGGTGCGCCGCCGCCCATATTCGGTCGTGCTTTTCGATGAAATCGAGAAAGCGCACCAGGATGTGTTCAACATCATGCTGCAGATTCTAGATGACGGCCGCCTGACCGACGGCCAGGGCCGGACCGTCGACTTCAAAAACACGATTCTGATCATGACCTCGAACATCGGCAGCCAGCGCATTCTGGGCTATCGCGGGGCGTATGACGGGGTTGAGTACGAGCGCATGAAAGAAGCCGTGCTCGAAGAGGTGCGTCATTTCTTCCGGCCGGAATTCCTCAATCGAGTCGACGAGATGATTGTTTTCCACGCCCTTTCGGAAGAGCACCTGATGCAGATAGTCGAGATTCTGTTGCAGCGTTTGCGCGCCCGCCTCGAGGAGCGCCATATTCAGCTTGAGCTGACACCGGAGGCGCGCCGCCATCTGGTCCGTATCGGCTACGATTCGGCCTACGGCGCGCGCCCGCTTAAGCGCGCGATCCAGAAAAATATCGAAACGCCGCTGGGGCGGTTGTTACTCGAAGGCGCGGTGCGGGATGGCCAGTCAATCACGATTGGCTATGACCGATCCGCGGAGAAGCTGACGTTCGCTCCGCAAGCGCTCGAAGCGCCTCAGTCGATTGGTCCGCGGTAGCGCTCAGGCGGCGATCGGCTCTCCGCCCGCGCTCACGATATATCGGGAAAGGTCGCTATCCCAGGTGATGGCCACGGGCTGACCGATCGTCACGCTCACGTTGAATGGGAGCAGGGAACCGCTGACGCTCGGCGTGCAGACGATGCGATCTCCAGCCGGACGCAATTCCAAAGGGAAGAACTCACCGTTCGCGCTGACCTCACATCCACGTGTCAGAAGAGCGGTCTGCCAGACTGGTAATGGGCTATTGGCCACGGTCGCTGTCTCCTCATGTGTAGATTCCCAGGGCCCACGCTTCGACTCTACGCAACACCCGGTAACAGCTCAATACCTGCTTTTGTTAAGACGCGGCCGCGCAATTCCGGTTTCGCTACTCAATTTCTGCAGTCGGCCGCAAATTCCACTGCCCTCTAAATGCTACAGTCGAATTTGTGTTCCGGCGCGTAATCTGGATTGTTCTCGATAGTGTGGGGATTGGCGAAATGCCCGATGCCGGGCAATACGGCGACGCGGGCAGCGATACGCTGGGCAACATCGCCCGGCTGCGCGGCCTGAAGGTGCCCAACCTGGCTCGGCTGGGACTCGGCAATATCAAGCCGCTGAGAGGGATCGCTCCGGCAGAGGCACCGGCAGGGTGCTTCGGCCGCTGCACGCTGGCGTCGCCCGGAAAGGACACGACCACGGGCCATTGGGAAATGGTCGGCATCCACCTGGAAAGACCGTTTCCCCTCTACCCGCGCGGTTTCCCACCCGAAATTATGAATGAGTTCGAGCACCGCATCGGGCGGACCGCGCTCGGCAATAAACCGGCGTCCGGCACGGAAATCATCCAGGAACTCGGCGCCGAACACATGCGCACCGGCTCCCCGATCGTATACACCTCAGCCGACAGCGTGTTCCAGGTCGCCGCACATGAAGAGGTGATTCCGGTCGCCGAGCTATATAAAATCTGCGAAATCGCGCGCGACATTCTGCGCGGGCCGAACGAAGTGGGACGAGTGATCGCGAGGCCGTTCGTCGGTACGCCAGGCCATTTCACACGCACGCCCAACCGCCACGATTACGCCGTGCCCCCGCCTCCCGGGATGCTGCTCGATCAATTGCAGGACCGGGGCGTGGACGTGCACAGCATCGGCAAGATTTCGGATGTGTTTCTCGGACGCGGCATTCGCGAATCGGAGAAAACCAAGAACAATACCGATGGGATGGCCAAGACCCTGACGGCCATGGACCAGACGCGCGGGGGCCTGATCTTCGTAAACCTGGTCGATTTCGATCAGCAATACGGGCATCGCAACGATATCGAGGGCTACGGCGCCGCGCTTGAGCAGTTCGATGGATGGCTGCCGCAGTTCGAACGAAGGCTTGATTCCGGAGACCTTGCCATCATCACCGCCGATCATGGCTGCGATCCAACCACGCCGTCGACGGATCACAGCCGCGAATACGTTCCCCTGCTGGTCGCGGGTCCCAGAGTCCGGGCCGGCGTGAACCTGGGGTTGCGGGCGACTCTCTCCGACATCGGACAGACCGTGGCGGCCAATTTTGGAGCGAGCCTTGTCAAAGGCGCCAGCTTTCTTCCGGAGATCGCATGAGAAAACCTGTGATGGCGGGCAACTGGAAGATGTACAAGACGCCTGCCGAAACTACAGCGTTTTTTGAAAAATTCCGCCCGGTGGCCGGCACCCCGACGCACTGCGAAGTCGTGATCTGTCCACCGTTCACGAATTTATTCGCCGCTGTGGAAGCGGCGAAGGATAGTGCCATCCGTATCGGGGCGCAGAATATCGGATGGGCCAAAGAAGGCGCATTCACGGGCGAGGTCTCTGGACCGATGATCCAGGCGACGGGGGCTACGCACGTTATTGTCGGCCACAGCGAGCGCCGGCAATATTTCGCGGAAACCGATGAGACGGTCCTGAAACGGACGCAATCCGCGCTCGAATTCGGGCTGACGCCGATCGTCTGCGTAGGCGAGCGGCTCCAAGACCGGGAGGCCGGCCGCACCGAAGCGGTATTAACCAGCCAGTTTCAAAAAGGAATCGCCGCGCTAAGCGAGCAACAGTTTGATCGGATCGTAATCGCCTACGAACCCGTATGGGCGATCGGCACGGGCAAGACGGCCACACCGGAAATCGCCGCCGACGCCCATCGCGTGATTCGCAGCCAGGTGCGCGGCAAATTCGGCAAAGCCGCCGGCGATGCCATCCGCATCCTGTACGGCGGAAGCGTGAAACCCGACAACGTAAAATCGCTCATGGCTCAGCCCGAGATCGACGGCGTTCTGGTTGGCGGAGCCAGCCTGGAGCCGGCTTCGTTCGCGTCGATCGTGAACTTCTGAGTGCGCGAGAGCCACGGTCTGCGTTGGCGGCATTACCGGCCGAACAGGCGGTTGAAGAACTCGCGGGTGCGCTGGCGGATCTCGCGGAGAGTCACGTCCAGGCGCTGTTGGTGCAGCGCCTCGGGGGTCCAACGCCAGACCAGGCCGGTGAGGATCTCGAACTGCGCTTGCGAGGTCGGCAAGCTGCCTTCTGCGTGGCCTGTGAGGATGCGCTGGCCGTGGTCGACAGCACGATAGAAGATGGCGGCATCGCGCAGGAAATCGGCGTCTTCGCGATCGAGGTGGCCCATCTTCTCGATGACGTCGATGCGCTCGGGCGTGTTCAGCACGCGGTAAAAAATACCGGCGCCTTTCAGCCGCAGATACATCAAGGCGAAATCGATGTCGTAGTAGCCGCCGATGCCGGCCTTGAGCGGGTTGCGCGGGCCTTGCTCGCGCTCCAGCCGGGCGCGCATCTGGGCCAGCTCTTTGCGGGAGCGCATGCTCTGGCCGTAGCGGCGCCAATCGACATCCTGCAGTTCGTGGAGGAACTCGGTGGCGCGCTCGGGACTGCCTGCGACGGCGCGCGATTTCATGTAGGTGATACCTTCCCAAGCTTCGGCGTGCTGCTCGAAATAGTTTTTATACGCGCTCTCGGATTGCACCAGGTCGCCTTCGCGGCCATTGGGGCGAAGACGCGTATCGATGGTGAACATCACGCCCTCGCCGGTGTAGGAGCCAAGGATCTGGACTACGCGTTCGGCGACTCCGGTCCAATAGACGTGCTCGCTGGAATCAGCATCCGGAATAACAAACACGAGATCGGCGTCGGAGCCGAGATCGAATTCGCGCATGCCGAGGCGCCCGAGCGCAATGACCATCATTTGATTGCCAGGCCGATAAGAGGCATCGGCGGGGGGCGGGGCTTCGGTCAGGGCGATGCGATATGCCTCGGCGATCACGGCATCGGCCAAAGCCGACGTTTTGCCGAGGGTTTCGAAGATCGCCGGCTTGCACAAGATGCTTTCGCCCTGGATGCGCAGCATCTGGCGGCGATAGTAACGGCGCAACGCATCGCCGTTCTCCAGGCGCTCGCCTTCGAGCTGTACGGGCCGGGCGATCTCGTCGAGCAGTTCGGGATACCGCAGCAATTGATCGGCAAAGTAGGGGCTATGCTCGAAGATATCGAGCGCCGAAGCGGCCAGCTTCGCATCGGAATCCAGTTTCTTCAGAATCTCGGGAGCGGCGAACGCCTTCTCGAGAAAATGCTCGAAGCGCTCGCGCCCGCGATGCAGGCCGGCGGCGTGCACCGCCCCGGCCAGGTGCGGCGCGCGCTGGTCGAGGAAGCGCGTGAGATTACTCGCCGATGAGCTCAGAGTTTCGCCCTGTTCCGGGAAAATCTCGGGCTCGGCGGGAACCGTGTAGTACATCGGTTTCTGCGCGTGTATCACGCGCTCGTAGATCTCGCGCACGGCGGCCAAGTGCTCTTGCAGGCGGCGCGCGAGAGCTTCGCCATTCAGCATCGAGCCGGTCCCCTCGGGCGGCATCTTGCGCGCCAGCAGGTCGAGCGCGTCGGGGTCAGCGGGCAGGGCGTGAGTCTGGCGGTCGTCCTGAATCTGAAGGCGGTGCTCCAGGTGGCGCAGGAATTGATACGCGGAGGCGAGCCGCGCATATTCGGCGCCGGAGAGCAAACCCTTGTCGCGAAGGCGGAATAAAGCCAGCAGGGTGCCGCCGTGGCGTACCCACGGCTCGCGGCCGCCATGCAGGCGCTGCAGGCACTGCACCAGGAATTCGATATCGCGAATGCCGCCCGGCGTCAGCTTCACGTCAAGGCCCGCGTTCGGATTGCGTTTGGCCGCCATCTTTTCGCTGATCCGCTGCCGGGTTTCGGAAACCGCCTCCACGGCGCGAAAATCGAGCGAGCTTTGATAAATCAACGGCTCAACAAAATCGAGCAGCGCGGCGCCCGGCTCCCGCTCGCCCGCCGAGACGCGCGCCTTGATCAGCATCTGCTTTTCCCAGTCGCGGGCGCGCTGCTCGTAGTACACGCGCGCGCCTTCGAGCGAAGTGCAGATTTCTCCCAGCGTGCCATCGGGGCGCAGGCGCAGATCAACGCGATAGCACTGGCCTTCGCTGGTGTAGCTGGAGAGCAGGGCCGTGTATTGGTTGGCAACCTTTTTATAGAATTCCTTATTGGTGATGGAAGGCGATCCGTCGGTCTCGCCCGCGCCGCCATAGATGAACATCAGGTCGATATCGGAACTGTAGTTGAGCTCGCGACCGCCCAGCTTGCCCAACGAGATGACCGAAAATCCGCAAATGCCGCCGTCGACCAGGCGTGGCTCTCCATGCACGGACACCATCTCCTCGCGAATGCGCCGGTAGGCAACATCGAGGATGGCATCGGCCAGGTTCGATAACTCTTCCGTTACATCGCTCAAGGTCGCAATGCCCCAACCATCGCGAATCACGATGCGCGGCAACTGGCGGCGGCGAAAGGCGGCCAACTCCTGCGGCTCGGGAACGCCTTTGCGCTCGTGCCCCAGAAAATCGAAAAGCCGGTCCTCGTATTCCTCGGCCGAGAGCACATGATACAGGCTGCCCGAGTTAGCTACTTGCAGAATTCGCTCGGGATGCTTGAGGACCGCCTCCGAAAGAAAGTTACTGAAGGAAAACAGATGGATCGCGCAGCGCAGGGCGGCGGTGGAACTGGCGATCCGGTCAAAAGCGGATGGCGCTTCGGCGCGCAGCCGCTCGAGAAAGCGCACTGCCGTATCGGGATCCGGCACGGAGGCAAGGAGCACCTGGATACGGGCGGCGATGCGCTCGGGAAGTCCCGTGCTCAGCAGCAAGGCGGCGACGCGGGCGCGCGCCGGATCGCGAAACTCCACTCCATCCAGGAGATTCTGCATGCGTCAGGGCAAGCTGGGCCCGCCTTGATTATATCTTCGGGGGCCCGGGGTTCCGTCGCGAAATGAACGCCTTCGTCCCAAAACCGGACAATCCCGCGCCGGCGGCCCGACGCAAACCGCTGTATTTGCGGCCGAGAGCATGGCACCCGGAATGCGCCACCGACGCTCATGCAACAACTGCGTCATGCCCTTCGTTCGCTGCGGAAGAATCCCGGGTTCACGCTTTCCGCCCTTGCGATCCTGGCGCTGGGGATCGGCGCCAACACGGCGATATTCGGCATCGTGAACGCCGTCCTGCTCAAACCACTGCCATACCCAGAGCCGGATTCCATTGTGGCCGTGTATCACGTACCGCCGCCGCAGAGCTTCCCGGGCATGAAGATTTTCCCTGTCTCGCCGGCCAATTACCTCGATTGGCGCAAACAGAACAACGTATTCGAATCGATGGCGGTGGTCGGCGGCCGCCTGATGCGACTAGGCGGCAGGGACCGCCCGGAAGCCGTAACGCTGACGATGACGGAGCCTGATTTCTTTAAGGTGCTGCGCATGTCACCAGCCGTGGGACGAGCCTTCACCGCGGCAGAGTACGAAGTGGGACATGATGACGTTCTGATTGTAAGCGATTCCTTTGCAGGCCGGCACTTCGGCGGCGCCCGCGAAGCAGTGGGGCGATCGGTCGAACTAAACGACCGGACGTTTCGCGTGATCGGTGTGATGCCGCCGGCATTCGAATTGAAATCGTGGCCTCCGGCGGCGAACGACGGCATAGCTCCGCTCGCTTGGACGCCCAAAGATGCAGCCGTTCGGGACAATCACAATCTTTCGGTAGTGGCCCGGCTTCGGCGCGGTGTGGCGTTGCAAGCCGCGCAGACGCAGATGAACGTCATTTCAGAGCGCCTTGCCGAGGCGCACCCGGAAGAAGACAAGGGCTGGGGCGCGACCGTGCGCACGCTTCGCGATGATCTGGTGGGCAGCGTGCAACCCGCGCTGCTGTCGTTGCTCGGAGCGGTGATTTTTGTACTGCTGATCGCTTGCGCGAATACGGCCAACCTCGTGCTGGTCCGCACGGTGCTGCGCCGCAAAGAACTGGCGATCCGCGCCGCGATCGGCGCCAGTTCCAGCCAAGTGCTGCGCCCGGTGCTCGTGGAAACTACGGTGCTGGCGCTGGCTGGAGGCGCGATTGGGCTGCTATTGGCCGGCTCGGCGCAATCGCTCGTGCTGAGCGCCCTGGCAAAGGAATTGCCGCGCGCGGTTGATGTCCGGCTGGATGCCGCAGTGCTGGCGTTCACTTTCCTTGCGTCAGTCTTGACGGGTTTGGCGGCCGGCCTGGTTGCGGGTTGGCGGCTGACGAAAGTCGATGTGAACGAGGCACTGAAGCAGGGGCTTGCCAAAAACGATGCCTACTCGGGCGGCAGAAGGACACGGCAGGTGCTGGTGGCGGCCGAGGTGGCTCTCTCCCTGATGCTGCTGATCGGAGCGGGCCTCATGGTCCGAACGCTTTGGGCGCTGCGCGGCGTCGATCCCGGCTTCGTGTCTGCCCATGCAGTCACGATGCGCGTGCCGATTCCGCAGGGCCGCGACGCGAAAACGTCCACACGCTTTTATAGCGACTTCCTCCCGCAGGTCCGCAGCCTGCCGGGTGTGCTCGCGGTTGCGGCCACCGACGTGCTGCCGCTCACCGGCGGCGGTTCCCAACAGCCCCTGGTCATCGAAGGGCGTCCGGCCGAGGTGTTCGCGCCTGCAGCCGACTGTGGGCGTACGCGCGGCGACCCCCGGATATTTCAAGACGATGCGTATTCCGCTGATCAGCGGGCGCGAATTCACCGAAGACGATACGGTGGGCCAGAAGGATCGCGGGCCGATCGTGATCAGCCAGTCCATGGCCCGGCAATTCTGGCCGGGCGAAAATCCGATCGGGAAACATCTCCGGATTTCGTTTTCGCCCAAGATCCAACGGGAGGTAATTGGAATCGCCGGGGACGTGAAAGATCGCGGGCT
>Ga0070734_10005121_pt1 | contig 11845 bp, 13 predicted proteins | sample Coa_R1_8_FD_66444 | JGI IMG/M metagenome (GOLD analysis project Ga0070734, IMG submission 66444) | Surface soil microbial communities from Centralia Pennsylvania, which are recovering from an underground coalmine fire - Coalmine... | ecosystem: Environmental > Terrestrial > Soil > Unclassified ...
GCCTTTTAGCTTTCTCCGTACACCGGAATGGCGGCTCCATGCACCAACCTGGCCTCATTGCTGCATAAAAATAATATGACCTGTGCGATATCTTCCGGCTTGGGCCACTTGGAAAAATCTGCGTCCGGCATGGCCTTGCGGTTGGGCTCCGTATCGATGATGCTGGGTAGCACTGAATTCACCCGGACTCCCGAACCTTTTACGTCCTGCGCGAGAGAATCAAAAAGCGCCAGTGTCGCCGCTTTGGACGCGGCATAGGCCGAAGCGCCGGCGGCATGATCTACCGCGGCCTTGGACGCGATATTCACAATCGCGCCGCTCTTTTTCCGGAGCATGGCAGGGACCACCGTGCGGGCCAGGTTATAACCCGCATGCACATTGAGCGTCATCATGAGCTGGTAGGTCTTGGGATCGGTCTCCCACAAAGCTTTTCCGCCAGCAAATCCGCCAATGGTATTGACCAGAATGTCCAGCTGACCGTGGCGCGCGGTAATCCCATCTACCAGGGCGCGACAGGCGGCTTCGTCCGTGGCGTCCAGTGGCAGGAGTTCCAGCAGTGCGTTGGGACCAACTGCATCCTTCAGCGCGTCGGCTTCGTCCTTCTTTATATAGGTGGCGATCACCGATGCGCCCTCATGCAGAAAAGCCAGAGTTACAGCACGCCCCAGGCCACCGGTGCCGCCGGTGACAAGAGCTACTTTTTCAGTGAATTTAGCTGCCATGGAGGGATCTCCTCGTGCCAAAACGTATCGATTCCAAGTTTACACTGTGCCCGCTAAGGTGTAAGACATAGCAAGGAGTGGAGATGACCACGAATTTGGAAATTGACGATCATTTGATTGCAGAAGCCCAGAAACTTGGCCGTCATCGCACGAAAAAAGAAGCCGTTACTGCTGCTCTGAATGAATACATTCTCCGGCGAAAACAGTCGGATGTGCTTGCTCAATTTGGCAAAATCAAATACGACGAAACCTACGATTACAAACGCAACCGTAGGCCAAAACAGCCTGTTCAGAAGTTGCCTTGAATCAAGACCTGACCGGTCTTGTATTCCCCTTGCCCACCCGATAAAATAATACTGGGTTGGTATTGTATTTAGCTCCCAGGCATGTCTGTGGCTGCAGGGCTAATAAAACGCAATGTTCAGATTAAACAAATTGACGGACTATGGAATTGTGCTGATGGCGCACGTGGCGCGCAGTCCGGAAGAGATACCGCACACGGCGCGCAGTCTGGCCAAAGAGACCAAGCTGCCACTGCCGACAGTGGGCAAGCTGTTACGCCAGCTCTCTGAGCGCGGCCTTCTGAGTTCGCATCGCGGCACCAAGGGCGGTTACAACCTGGCCCGTGACGCTGGAAAGATATCCGTAGCTGAGATCGTGCTGGCATTGGAAGGCCCAATCGGATTCACCGAATGCAGCGTATTTAAAGGGCTTTGCAATATGGAGCGCTCCTGTGCCATCAAGAGCAATTCGCAGATTATCGGTGACGCCCTGCGGGATGCTTTGGACCACGTAACTTTGTCCGATTTGAACCACAAGATGGCGCACCACGAGCGCAAGCACGAGCAGGAACACCTGGTTTCTTCGATCAAACCAGTAGAGAACGCGGCAGAAGGAGTGAGATGAGTAGCACAGTCAACCAAATTAACGACCTCACACAGCAGGAATACAAATGGGGATTTGTTACCTCCATTGATGAAGACCGTCTCCCCCCGGGGCTGAATGAAGACGTTGTCCGGGCCATCGCCATGAAGAAAGGCGAGCCGGAATTCATGCTGGAATGGCGGCTGAAGGCATACCGCTACTGGGCTTCGCTGGAGCAGAAGCAGGCCGAGCCGACGTGGGCCAACGTGAAGTATCCGCCCATCGACTATCAGGCGCTCTCGTATTATTCCGCGCCAAAGCAGAAGAAAGAGCTGAAGAGTCTGGACGAAGTGGATCCAGAGATTCTGGACACATACTCCAAGCTGGGCATTCCGTTACATGAGCAGAAGTTGCTCGCCGGAGTGGCCGTGGACGCTGTGTTTGACAGCGTTTCCGTGGCTACCACGTTCAAAGCCAAACTGGCTGAAGTGGGCGTGATCTTCTGTTCGTTTTCTGAGGCGGTCAAGAACCATCCTGAGCTGGTAAAGAAGTACCTGGGCTCGGTGGTTCCGTATACCGATAACTTTTTTGGCGCGCTGAACTCTGCGGTCTTCAGCGACGGTTCATTTGTTTACGTGCCCAAGGGTGTTCGCTGCCCAATGGAACTTTCCACTTACTTCCGCATCAACGCGCAGAATACGGGACAGTTTGAGCGCACGTTGATCATCGCCGACGAAGGCGCTTATGTCAGCTATCTCGAAGGCTGCACTGCGCCGATCCGCGATGAGAATCAGCTACATGCCGCCGTGGTCGAACTGATTGCGCATGACAATGCGACCATTAAATATTCCACCGTGCAGAACTGGTATCCAGGAGACAAAGAAGGCAAAGGCGGCATTTACAACTTCGTGACCAAGCGCGGCAAAGCGCTGGGGAATAACTCAAAGATTTCCTGGACGCAGGTTGAAACCGGCTCGGCCATCACCTGGAAATATCCGAGCTGCATTCTGCAGGGCGACAACTCCGTGGGCGAGTTTTACTCCGTGGCGCTGACCAACAACTATCAACAGGCCGATACCGGCACCAAGATGATCCATATCGGCAAGAACACCAAGAGTACAGTGGTGTCCAAAGGAATCTCCGCCGGCCATGGGCAGAATACCTACCGTGGCATGGTGAAGATCCTGAAAGGCGCAATTGGCGCGCGCAATTACACGCAGTGCGATTCGCTGCTGATCGGCGACAAGTGTGGCGCCCATACCTTCCCGTATATCGAAGTAAAGAACGCCAGCGCGCGTATGGAGCATGAGGCGTCAACATCAAAGATCGGCGAAGACCAGATTTTCTATCTGCAGCAGCGCGGAATCTCCAAGGAAGAAGCCGTCAGCATGATCATCAACGGCTTCTGCAAAGCAGTGTTCAAAGAGCTGCCAATGGAGTTTGCCGTGGAAGCGCAGAAGTTGCTCAGCATTAGTCTTGAGGGGAGTGTTGGATAAACGATGAGTTTGCTTGAAATCAAAAATCTGCATGCAAAAGTAAATGGCAATGAGATTCTGAAGGGAATCAATCTCACGGTAAATCCCGGTGAGGTGCATTCCATCATGGGGCCGAACGGCTCCGGCAAGAGCACGCTGGCGCAGGTGCTGGCCCGGCGCGAGAGCTATGAGGTTACTGACGGTTCCATCACGTTTGACGGCAAAGACCTGTTGGAAATGAAGCCGGAAGACGCAGCCTGTGAAGGGCTGTTCATGGCATTTCAGTATCCGGTGGAAATTCCCGGCATCAGCAACGCATATTTTCTCCGCGCGGCCCTGAATGCTACCCGCAAATATCGCGGACAGGACGAAATGGACGCGATGGATTTTCTGCCGCTACTCAAAGAAAAGATGCGCATGCTGGAGATGGACGAGCGCTTTCTAAATCGTCCCGTGAATGAAGGTTTTTCCGGCGGCGAAAAGAAGCGTAATGAGATTGTCCAGATGGCCGTGCTCGAGCCAAAGCTCGCGGTGCTGGATGAGACGGATTCGGGCCTGGACATTGATGCATTGAAGATTGTGGCCAAGGGCGTGAATGCCATGCGCGATAAGAATCGCAGCATGATTCTGGTAACGCACTACCAGCGCCTGCTCGACTACATTGTGCCTGACTTTGTCCACGTGCTGGTCAACGGACGCATCGTGAAATCCGGCGGCCCGGAGCTGGCGCTTGAACTTGAGCAAAAGGGCTATAGCTGGACAGAAGGCGAATTGGCAGGCGCGAAGCGGTAGTTCTTGTCCCGAATTGAAGTAAGGGATCTGCTTTTAACCATGGTATTTGGCGAGTCCCAATGGGTTCGCCCAAGCAAAAAGGAAATGACGACATCGTGATTACAGCAACCCAGGCTCCGGAAAAATATTCGGAGATTTTCGATCAGTTCAGCAGTCGCACCGCAGCCCAGCCACACTGGCTGCAGTCTCTCCGCCAGGATGCATTCGCCCGCTTCACTGAAACTGGTTTTCCCACCACGCACGATGAAGACTGGCGCTTCACCAATGTGGCCGCGGTCTCCAGCACCCCGTTCGAACTGGCTGGCACTGAAACTGTGAGCCCTGAAACTGTGACCCAAAAACAGTTGGAGCCGTTTGGCCTGTCACAGTTTGCTTCCCAGCTCGTCTTTATCAATGGGCTGTTCTCGGAAGAGTTGTCGACTGTGGCCTCTGTGCCCAAAGGCGTAAGGGTCGCGAGCCTGGCTGCTCAGCTTAGGATCGATCCGGCCAGCGTTGAGCCGCATCTTGGCAAATATCTGAACTATCAGCGTGACGCATTTTGCGCGCTCAACACCGCTTTTGCGGAAGATGGCGTTTACGTGCATGTCCCGCAAGGTGTTGTTGTGGAAGAGCCTATTTATGCGCTGTTTGTTACCGCTCCGGGCGCTGAACCATCCATGAATCACCCCCGGAACCTGATTATTGCCGAACAAAACAGCCAGGTCACGGTGGTGGAAGATTATGTTTCCCTGGGTGAAGGCAGCACCACATTTTCGAACACAGCCACAGAGTTGGTTGCCGGCGATAATGCCCACGTATCGCACTACATGATTACGCGTGAGGGCGACGAAGCCTATAACTTTTCTACGTTGCGGATCCAGCAAGGCAGGAATGCGAATGTAGCCACGCACTCTCTTTTGTTGAGCGGCGCGCTGGTACGGAACAACGTGCATCCGGTGCTGGCGGGTGAGGGAAGCGAATGCCTGATCAATGGCCTGTTTATGGCCAACGGCAGCCAGCACATGGACAATTACATGCTGGTGGAGCATGCCAGTCCGCACTGCGATAGCCGCCAGTTTTACAACGGCATTTTGAACGGCCAGTCACACGGCGTGTTTCACGGGCGGATTATCGTCCACAAAGATGCGCAAAAGACTGATGCCAAGCAGACCAACCGCAACCTGCTGCTTTCAGATGACGCGCAAATTGATACCAAGCCACAGCTTGAGATTTACGCCGACGATGTGAAGTGTACACACGGCGCAACCATCGGTCAGTTTGACGACAACGCTCTTTTCTACCTGCGTTCACGCGGGTTGCCAGAGGCTTCAGCCCGGCATGTTCTGTTGCTGGCGTTTGCCAATGAGTGTCTGGACCGCATGAATTCAGCGCAGGTGCGTGGTCATCTGGAGAAGCTGGTGGTCGGAGCGCTGCCGGGAGCTGCCCAGTTTTCTGGCGTGCGGTCGTTGAAAGACGTGGAACGGGAAGACGCAGAGCGGAATGTGGAGGAAGTGGGATGAGCACAGTTGCCAAAACACCTCATGAGATCCAACCTGTACGCGCATTTGACGTGCAGAAGGTGCGCAGAGACTTTCCGATTCTGCATCAGAAGGTGCACGGCAAGCCGCTGGTTTATCTGGATAATGCCGCCACCACGCAGAAGCCCTTGCCTGTGATTGAGGCGATTGAACACTACTATCGCCACGACAACTCCAATATCCATCGCGGTGTGCATACTCTTTCTGAGCGTGCGACAGAGCATTATGAAAACGTCCGCGAAGCAGCGCGAAAATTCCTGAATGCCGCCTCGACAAAAGAGGTCATCTTTGTTCGTGGGACCACGGAAGCCATCAATCTTGTGGCGCAAAGTTACGGCCGCAAGAACGTAGGCAGTGGTGACGAAGTGGTGATCACGGCCATGGAGCACCATTCGAATATTGTGCCGTGGCAGTTGCTGTGTGAAGAGAAGGGCGCAAAACTTCGCGTGGCGCCGATCAATGATCGCGGCGAGCTGCTGCTGGAAGAATTCGAGAAGCTGCTTAACCCAAAAACAAAGATTGTCGCCATTGCCCATCTTTCAAACGCGCTGGGAACGATCAATCCCGTGCGTGAGATGATACGCATGGCCCATGCGCATAATATTCCTGTTCTGGTGGATGGCGCGCAGGCTGCTCCGCGCCTGCAAGTGGATGTTCAGGCCCTGGATTGCGACTTCTACGCGCTTTCCAGCCACAAGCTTTATGGCCCAACGGGCATCGGCATTTTGTATGGCAAGACAAAGCTGCTGGAAGCCATGCCGCCCTGGCAGGGCGGCGGCGACATGATCGCCTCCGTCACGTTTGAGAAGACTGTCTACAACCGGCTGCCTTACAAGTTTGAAGCCGGCACACCGAATATTGCAGACACAATCGGGCTGGGCGCGGCCATTGAATATTTGAACCACCTGGGGCTGGATGAGATTGAGCGGCATGAAGCCGACTTACTCGCTTACGCCACCAAGTCCGTGGAGTCGATTCCCGGCGTACGCGTGGTGGGTACTGCCAGAGAAAAAGCCGGCGTACTTTCTTTCGTAATGGATGAAATTCATCCTCACGATATCGGCACCATTCTGGATAGCGAAGGCATTGCGATCCGCACGGGACACCACTGTGCTCAGCCGGTAATGCAGCGTTTTAATATTCCTGCCACGGCGCGCGCGTCCTTTGGGCTGTATAACACGCGTGAAGAGATTGACACGCTGGTGGCCGGCATCCACAAGGTGCAAGAGGTGATGGGGTAATGTCTGAGCAACTGCGCGAACTCTATCAGGAAGTAATTCTGGAGCACAGCAAGAAGCCCCGGAATTTTCGCGTGCTGGAGACCGCCAACCACCAGGCCGAAGGATATAACCCGCTGTGTGGCGATCATTTCACCATTTATCTGGATGTAAAAGACGGAGCGATCAGCGACATAGGTTTTCAGGGAAGCGGGTGCGCCATTTCCAAGGCGTCAGCTTCCATGATGACGCAAATGCTCAAGGGACGGACCACTCAGGAAGCGGAAGATACTTTTACAAAGTTCCATGACCTGGTCACTGGGCATGCAGGTGGTGATGGACAGGACCTAGGCAAGCTGGCGGTATTCGCCGGCGTCTCAGAATTTCCGCTGCGGGTAAAATGTGCGACCCTGGCCTGGCATGCTTTGCGCGCGGCGTTGCGCGGTGAGCAGCAGGCCATTTCAACGGAATAACGAACAGCGAATCACAACAGATGATATCCAACGAACAAATCGCCTTGACGCGGGACATTGACACTACGCAGATCCCCAGCGGCATACCACATCGTTTGACGGCCGGGACCAAAGTGCGGCTGATGCAGGCACTTGGCGGTAGTTATACCGTGATGAGCGATATGGGCTACATGGTCCGGGTTGATGCCAAAGACGCAGACGCCATTGGGATAACACCTACGGCTTCCGCAGTCGTGGCCGTTGAGCCGCAGGAATTCAGTGAAAAGCTGGTCTGGGACCAGTTGCGGACAGTCTATGATCCGGAAATTCCCGTCAATGTGGTCGATCTTGGGCTTATCTATGAATGCCAGATTGCGCCAGTTGCCGAGGGCAACAAACTCGATATCAAGATGACGATGACAGCGCCGGGCTGTGGTATGGCGGACGTTCTTAAGGCAGATATTCAGCGCAAGCTTTCAGGGCTGCCTACGGTGAAGGAATTGAATGTTGAGGTGGTATTTGAGCCGCCGTGGCATCCGGGCAAGATGAGTGAAGCCGCAAAGCTGCAGCTTGGTCTGGATCTGGAAAGCTCGCCCTTTCCAATGCATTAGAAGATGCGGGAGAACGTGCTATTTCCCCACTCGCTCTCCCGCTCTCCTTCCCTGCCCGAACCAACTCCTTAGCTGGGTCTAACAGAAAGCGATTGAGGTCCTGGATACCGCCGCTGGCGCCTTTTCGACGAGCAATGGCAATTCCGAACCCTAGCGCGGCCGCTATCCATATGGTGGCAGGCAAAATTGCCAAAAATATAGGCAAGCGCAATTTTGTTAGAAACTCTAAAAGTTTTGGAATATCCCGCTGGCAGGGCGTATTATTGGGGAAGTAAGAGCTAATCACAATGTAATCAGTGGGTTATGTAGAAACAAGCCATTCAAATGGTTGCGCCAGAAGGGTCTGATTCTAAGGAAATCCTTGTAGATGAGAATTTGAATGCTATATTCGCCCCAGTTGTCGAGGGAAGTTACCGCGCAATTTCCCTCGGCAACTGTTGTTCAGGTCGGCCAATGAATAAATTGCCCAAAATCGTGCTCATCCTGATTGTGCTGATGGCGGTGTTTTCGCCGTTCATGCAACTGGATAGCTGGGACAGGTTCCCGGTGGCCACGGGCGATATTGAATTGCACATCATTTCCGTTCTGTTTGAGACGGGGATGTTTTTTGTTATTGCCGGCATTCTCAGTCTGTTTCCAACGCTTCTGTGTTCCAGCATGCGTCCTCCGACCGTGATTTTTTCCAGTCACACCCGTGATCTGACTGCATTCGAAACAGACGTCTTCTCTTTTGCCGTTCCTCTCCGTATCTGATTCGTTCCAATCCCAAAGTGTGTCCGTAAATAAAGAGATTCGCCGTTAGCGAATATGCGATCTTTTTCCTTTTACTGGCGCAGATTTGGCTGGCTTCTGTTTTTTGGCCAGCCTGGAACCCAAGAATCACTTTGACCAAGAGACAGGGACGGACCAATGAAATCCTCAGAGATGTACACACCCGCCCCGGCTGCGGTGATTGCCGGCGGCCAGACGGCGCTGCTGAACGAGACAGAAATTGAGCAGTGTTACTGCAATGAAAATTTAGAAGTAGGCGAAGATGAATGGCTCGTACAGGGCTGTATACAGGGCGACCACGAGGCCTGGGAAGCACTCATCGATAAATATAAGCGCCTGATATTTTCTATTCCTATTAAGTATGGCGCCAGCTCTGCTGACGCTGCCGATGTTTTTCAGGCGGTATGTATTGAGGTATTGAACAGCCTTCCTCAATTAAAGAACGTGCAATCGCTGCGGTCATGGTTGATTACGGTCACCATTCGCCAGGCCTACCGCTGGAAGAAAAAGCAGATCAACCATGTAGAACTGGATGCCATGGAGCCTGATGTTGCCGAGGCGCTTGCTTCCATACCGCCGGTTGAAACGCTGGAGCAGCTTGAGCAGGAGCAGATTGTGCGTGATGTGGTCGCCAAACTGGCCCCACGTCACCGCGAATTGGTGCAGCTGCTTTTCTTTGAGCAGCCGCCACTGCCTTACGCGGAAATTGCCAGGCGTATGGGGTTGGCGACCGGCTCCATTGGGTTTATCCGTGGCCGGTGCCTCGACAAACTGCGCACAGCGCTGGTGGAGTTTGGTTTTAACGGTTAGCAGCAGACTGGGAGGGCGCAACAGTGTTTTTGCGGGCTGTTGCGCTCTCTACAGTTGAGAAGAGATGTTTAAGCGGGAAGCTTTTGCGGCAGTCAGATCGCGCCGATACAGTTCCAGCGGATCAATGTGGGTCAATTCGTCGATGGCAACATCCTGTTGTGAAACCTTCTGAGCAAACGTTGAAACCAGAAAGTGCAGATCTTCCAGATTAAAAGGATTGCCCAGGTAATCATTGGCTCCAGCTAGATAAGCGGCCTGAACCTGTTCCGGATTATTCTTCTCGGTCATCAGAACGATGTAAGGTTGCATCTTAAGATCCACGGACCGTGTCCATTCACAGGCCGCTAGCCCGCTCATTTTGGGCAGTTCCCAATCCAGGATGCAGAGATCTATTTGACCCGATACCAAAGCGGCGCATGCTTGTTTTCCATCGGGCACCACGGTTACATGAAAGCCCCAAAGTTCAAGCGCAGCTTTTCGGACATCGCAGAAAACCGATCCGGCACTTCCAATCAGTACTCTCAGTTTTCTCATACTGCCAACTCCCCAGTAAATTGCCCTGTTAAACTGCGATTTTAAAGTCCCTGCGGGTTGCAACGGAAACCTGCTGGGAGCCATAGGGAAGATCATGAATGCAAAAGAGATCGTCCGGTTTGGGCCAGGCAACGCCTTGTGCGGCGTTCTTCTTATAGACCGACAGGACCGTCTTCAAACGTTGAATGTCTTGTTTCAGCCCAGATGGGTTTCCGCTCAATTTGCCGGCGCCCATCGCCACTTTTAGATAGCCAATATCCTGTTCAATCCCGGCGGCTGCCTCAAGCCACTTCTGATCGTCATCCATGTCCCTGGTCTCCCAAACTAATGAATTACTTACCCGATTTTACGTGCAATAATTACCCGCCATCTTGCGCGGTTACTGGGTGTGGAGGCCTTCTTCTGGAAGCTCCAAACCCAAGCTTTTCAATCACCTAGGCCCATTCCAGGCTACCTAAGAGTTTATTGATCTGGCTACTCTATAAGAGTCCAAACCGGCTCGGAAAATATAGAGTAGGCAAGCATTGGGCCAGTGACATTGAATTTTTCTAATTCGGGAGATTTTGGCCAGAAATTGTTATTGGCGGTCTCTGAAGAGGCTGGATTTTCATCGGGTCGGCAAAGAGCATGGACTGCCCTAAATCTGGTGCGTACTCCGGCACGAACAAAAGGACGCAACTGGATACCTGGAAGGTTCAAGTTGCCAGCGGGCCCGTGATCTATGCTCTGACAAAGTCGATAAAGCCGCGTTGAGGATCCGCGCTCACCAGCTTAACGCGCAGTTTGTCTCCAACGTCCACGCCTTGTCCGTGCATCAACATGCCTTCCACATGAGGATTGAGTACGCGAACGAAAGTTCCTTTCGGACCAGCGCCGGTAACAATCGCGTCAAAGACCTGGCCTAGCCGGCTCCTCATGCTAACGGCGGCAATCCGCTTGGACATTCCCCGCTCAACTTTTCGTGCCGCGTCTTCTTTCATCGTGCAATTGGTTGCGATCGTTGACAACTCATCGTCAGAATAAGGACTCTTCTGGTGGGCAATCACGGACTTAATCAGCCGTTGCGTAACCATGTCTGGAAAGCGCCGATTGGGAGCGGTGGAGTGCGTGTAATCCTGTACGGCCAGGCCGAAGTGACCCGGGGAAGGCTGACCGGGCCGCTCCAAAACATATTCGCCCGGACCCATCAATTTGATTACGGCCAGAGAGACATCGGCGAAGTGGTCAGGGTCCTGTTGTCTGCGGATCTGTAAAAAGTCATTCAGCGCTTTTGAGTCCGGATCAGCAGGGAGCTTTCCGCCGTGTTCCGCTGCCAGAGCCACAATGCGGTCCCATCGTTCCGGGGTTTTCACCACACGGCGGATGGAGGATATCCCAGCCTGTTCCAGCGTTCGCGCCACCACGCCATTTGAGGCAATCATGAAATCTTCAATCAACTCAGTGGCCCGATTCTTTTCTTGCTTTTGCAGATCGACAACCTGGTTATTGAGCATCACCGGATTTACTTCTATGGTTTCAATGTTCAACGCACCGTGAAGATGCCGCTCGTTCTTGAGCGTCTGCGCCACTGCATCCTGCAGCTTAAGCTGGGCCTGCAACTCAGCGGATGCGGCCACTTTGGCCGGCGCCGGTCCGCGCTCTTCCAGCCATGCTCCCACTCCGTTGTAAGCCAACTGGGCTTTGTTGGTGACGATAGCGGGGTAAAGCTGTTCCTGGGTGACGCAGCCATTACCGTCAACCACAAATTCAACCACCATGCTGAGCTTACCATCCACTTCCAGCAGTGAAGTTGTATCGGTAGAAAGCTCTTCCGGAAGCATGGGAAAGATGTGCACACCGGTATAAATTGAGCAGGTTTCCCTGGCCGCATACGCATCAATCGGCGACCCCTTGGGTACGAATGAATCCACATCGGCAATGCCCACCAAAATTTTTGTGGAACCGTTGGGCAATTTTTCCGCGTATTCGATCTGGTCAAGATCGCGTGATGTGTCATTGTCAATCGATGACCAGAGCAGGTTACGTAGATCGCGGACATCGCCCGCCGGCTTCTGCGGCGGCCTGGATTTGATTTGCGCCA
>Ga0070734_10005122_pt1 | contig 11844 bp, 15 predicted proteins | sample Coa_R1_8_FD_66444 | JGI IMG/M metagenome (GOLD analysis project Ga0070734, IMG submission 66444) | Surface soil microbial communities from Centralia Pennsylvania, which are recovering from an underground coalmine fire - Coalmine... | ecosystem: Environmental > Terrestrial > Soil > Unclassified ...
GCCGACATCGTGGAATTGCGCGCGCTCGGCCTCACCCTGAATGAAGTAGCGCGGATATTCGCAGGCGACACCCAGGCTCTCGACCAAACGCTAGCGGCACACAAGGAAGCACTCGACGATCGTATCCGTCAGCTTAGCCATGCAGTAAGTAAAGTTAGCCGTTTGCGCGCAGACCTCAGCCATGGCGATGTGCCGGTTGCCAAAGAACTCGCTCGCGTGCTCAAGCCGACATCCGACATCAGTGTCGCGTTCGATCTTCCTTGGCCCTGGGGTGGTGAACACTTCGAGCTGCGCGACATCCGATCGCTGAACTACATCGTTGGCCCGCTCGGCAGCGGCAAGACCCAGCTGGCGAAACGCTTGGCCGCAGCTCTCCCTCGTGCGGCGTTTGTGGGTTTGGATCGGCTCGCAAACGACGGCGCAGCAGCTCGGGCCAGCCTGGATGCCGACCTCGCCTTGAAATCCCGGGTCGATAAGAGCCTAGCCGCAATCGTGGAAGATGGCGGCATGGAGACAGGGGCTCTCCTTGCTCTGCTCACGGCGTTGGAATCGGAAGATCCTCTCATCTCAGTGATTGACATGTTGGAACAGGGCTTGGATGCGGCGACACAGGGAGCCCTGATTATCCATCTGCGCCGTCGCGGGCCCACTGCAAGGCCGCTCTTCTTCCTCACGCGCTCCAGCGCGATCTTGGACCTGGACTGCGTCGGAGCGGACGAAGCGATTATCCTATGTCCTGCCAATCACAATCCGCCGAGCCGGGTCATTCCTTATCCGGGGTCTCCAGGGTATGAAGCCGTTGCCACGTGTCTGGCTGCGCCTGATGTGCGCGCGCGCACAGAAGGAATGGTCGCTCACTTGCCTGCGAAGTGACGGCCACTGATCAGTCCCGACATCTGTGCCTTTATGGGCCCACATTCAGATGGGACCGGCCTGTTTCAGATAGGTCTTGACTTCGCCGAGCCCCTCGACGCGCGGCAGGTGCGCAAGCGCCTGATCGGCGCTGCACCAGGGATAAGGTAGCTCAGACAACCAATCCGTGATGGCCATGAGTTTGTCTGCCGACAAGACTTTCATCACCTCGGCGAGGATGACCAGCTTTTCGACCTGGCCTCGCCCGTCAAAATGCCAGTCGTAGCGGCCACAGCCGACCCGGAGCTGGCCGTCCGCCTTGGCAGACATGCCGACTAGCCAATGGCAGGAAAAATGCGTCCTCGCGGCTGCGGGCGGCTCAGTCAGGCAGAACGTAAAGACGTTTTCGTAATCCACGTTAAAGCGGCGGACCACGATGTCTTCGATCGCCTGCCGGCCCTTTGCCGCGCCCGGAAAAGCGATGGCGTCCGTTTTCAGAACATCTGAAGTTCGGCGTCTTCCGCAAACGCCCGCCGCATCAGGAACGGGCGATTGCCGTCCTTGGCACGGATATAGATGCGCACGGCATCAGCCGGAGCCAACATGGTGACCTCGCGCAAGATCATTGCAGCTCCGCCGCTATTCTCCGCATCCGCTCCGCGGTGAACTCATCCGCGGGGAAGAAGGTTTCCAGCGCCAGCTCCGACAGCGTGATGTCGACGGGCGTGCCGAACACCATCGTGGTGGAGAAGAAGCTCAAGACATCGCCTTGATAGCGCATCTTGAAGGGGATCGCGACACTGTCGCTCGGCAGCGGGGCGGAGCGCGCCGGAATCGGGAATGCCTTCAGGTCGTGATAGAGTTTTAACAGCTCGGGATCGGCGGTCGCCTCGCATTGGCGATGCAGCCGTTCGAGCAGATGGGCGCACCATTCGGCCAGATTCACCGTGCGCGGCGCCAGCCCCTCCGGGTGAAAGGCCAGGCGCAGCACATTGAAGGGCTGGCCGAGCAGGCGCTGCGGAACTCCCTCGAGCAGCGGGGCCACCATGCGGTTAGCCGAAACCAGGTTCCAGTGCCGGTCAACCGCAAGCGCCGGATTCGGCTCGTGCGCCCTGAGTACCAGGTCGATCGCCTGGCGTGCGGGCTTCAACGCGGGATCGTCCAGCGAGCGCTGGGGAAAGGCCGGTGCAAAGCCCGCCGCCACCAGAAGCACGTTGCGCTCGCGCAAGGGCACGTCCAACTGCTCGGCCAGTTTGAGCACCATCTCGCGCGAGGGCGCGGCGCGGCCGGTTTCCACAAAACTCAAATGACGCGCGGAAATATCGGCATCGACAGCCAGATCGAGCTGGCTCAGATGACGCCGTTGGCGCCATTCGCGCAAATGATCGCCGATATGGATCGGGCTAGTGCCCGCTTTCCGAAGTTCGTGATACATCGCGGCAACCTCCTAAACGAACTTCGGAAAGCAAAGGGCACTAGCAAATTTTCGGTTCTAGTGCCGCTTTCGATCTGAAGTCCCTGAGGAGATATTGCCGCGGGTGTGTCAGGGACTTCAGATCGGCGACACTAGCGCGTTCGGTCTGTACGGCGGAGGCGTGTCTGTTCATGCTGCAAAACTAGCATGCGCGCCTCACGTCATCCATTACCTGCGAGGTAAGCGGTTTTTCATACCTCCGAAGTAATCGAAACGCCGACTGAAAGGGATCATCTTCTTGGCCAGGAGATGACCCATGAGCACGCTGTTCAAGACCCTCGCCTCATCCACCGGCCTCGTTCAATGCCTGCTTGATCTAGCGACCTGGCTCGCGGCGCGCGCACTGCAAATACCCGAGCCGATGGTGCATGCCGCGGCCGTCTTCCTGTTGCTGCGGGCACAGACGATCGAAAACGGCGTCGGCAAAAACCTCTGCTCGATCGCCCTTGCACGCCGGCTGATGTCGCGATGGGGGCGCCAGGCACTCTGAGGCGGTCAGGCCGCCGCCTGCTCGTGGCCGTTGGCGTATCTGCCGTTCGCCTTGCCGTTGAGGGCCTTGCCGTTAAGTGCCTTGCTGCTGTGGGCCTCGCCGTTGAGGCCTTTACCATTGAGGCCCTTGCCGTTGACCACCTTGCCATTCGCTCGCCTTTTCGACGCGCCGTTGAGTTGCCTGAGCTTTTCCTTCGCCCTGGCAAGCTTCTCAGCAAGCCGCCGCGCCTTGCGCTCGGCCTTCTCCCGTTCCCGCTGTCGTTCGGCTCTCGCCTCCGCGCGCTTCTTCCGCCGCTTCTTCTCGCAGGCATCACATTTGCAGCCGATCGGCTTGAGATAAGCCTTGAAATAGTCGGTGCCGTAATCGTAGTTGATCTCTTCGCCCGGCTCGATGTTTTTGATCGCGCGGATGAAAACCTTGCGCTTGCGCGGCCGGACATCGCTCTCGGCATTCGGCTTGCAGGCATGATTAATGTAGCGGGCGATGTTCTCGCGCACCGAGCCATCGATGGTCCAGCGGCCGCTCAGCTCGAACAGGTACTTGTTCTCGATTGCATCGTCCTTCTTCTTCCGGCAATCCAGCAACGGCCCGAAATAGCGGATGATTTTTGTGCCTTTTTTGATCGGCTTGGTGGCGAAGAGGCCGAGCCCGGTGCGGGAACGGCCGATGCGATAAGGTTTTTGCGGTGAGATGGCAGGCATGAGGGATCAAACAACTGAGCACTATCGACGATAACACCATAGCGGAGACGTCGTTGTAGATCGACTCCGAAAAAAAGTCAGGCGTTGTGCGCGACATGCGACAACCGTCCCCAGATTGTACATGTCACAAAAAGCTTGCCTACGCACGCGGCAGAGCTGAGCGATTACTGCGCCACCGGCTTGTAGACGGTCGCCTTCATCATCGCTTCGAGCAGGCCTTCCACGCTCGTGCCGGGCGGTGAGCGCCTCAGCACGTCCTTGAGGCGGCCGTCGAGCGTCAGCATGGTGAAACCGTGCACCAGTGGCCAGGCGCGCACGATTGCCGCCGCCTGGTCGAGCGTCAGCGCGCCATCCGTGATCTGCTCTTGCCGGTTCGCCATGATGGCGCCGGCCAGCCCGCCAAAAGACGCTTCAGCGGCCTCATGAAGCGACGGCCTGGAATAATCGAGCCGCTCAGTGCGGAACATCAGGCCATACATGCCGGGATGGGCCTGGGCATAGGCGAAATAGGCCCGCACCCGCGCTTGCATCCGCTGCATCGGCGGAGCACCGGAGGCGCAGGCGTTCGCCATGGCGGTATTGAACCGTCGGAAGCCGATCGCCGCAAGTTCGCTGACGAGCCCGGTCAGGTCGCCGAAATGATGGGTCGGCGCCGCATGCGAGACGCCCGCCTCCCGCCCCACCCGCGCGCAAGGTCAGCCCCGCGAGTCCATCCCGCTCCAGCACCCGCTCGGCGGCCTGAAGCAGGGCATCGCGCAACGCGCCGTGGTGGTAAGGCGTCTCGGCGCGCGAGGCAGAGCTCCGCCCGCCGCGGGAACGTCCGAACCAAACCACACCAGAATCATAGATTTCCAGTGTCCTTCTCCGAAGTTCGCAAACGTGGGTGCCGCAAAATGGTGCGAACTTCGGATTCGGGACACTCGTGCCCACTTTCCGAAGTCCGCGCTAAGTTGCCGCAACACCTTTTAGCGGACTCCGGAAAGTCATGGGCACTAGCAACTATGATTCTAGTGCCGTTTTCGACCTGAAGTCCCTGATAGCGATCTGGCCGCGAGCGAGCCGGGGACGTCAGATTGGCGGCACTAGGCCTAATCCATATCAATGTACTAATGGACGCAAGATGCGCTATAGGCGTTGGTGACAGACGTTTGGGAGAGCTTTGCGATGGCTGTGGACGGAAACTGGAATCTCACCATGACGACGCCGATGGGCGAGCGCCAGGCCACGCTGAGCCTGAAGAGCGCGGGCGCGGTGCTGACGGGCACGCAAGGCGCCGACGGCAACTCGACCGAAATTTTCGACGGCACCGTGAACGGCGATGACGTCGCCTGGAAGGTCTCCATCACAAATCCGATGCCACTGACGCTGGAGTTCACCGGCAAGGTGTCGGGCGATGCCATCTCCGGTGAGATGGGCATCGGGATCATGGGCAGCTTCCCTTTCACCGGCGTGAGGGCGTGATGTTGTCGCCCCCCGCGAACGCGGGGGCCCCTACCGCGGAATCTATCGAGAAAGCACGTAGGTAGACGCCTCGTACAACATGACGCCTTGGGATGATGGGTCCCCGTCTCGCGCTCGCAAAAGCTCGCTTGGCCGGGACCACAGCTATTGTCGTTCGGGCCGCCGCGGCACGATCCCGATCGGTTTGAAGGTGTAGACGGCCTCGCCGTCCTGGTTGTAGGCCGTCCATGTGATGCGGACGATGCCCTGCGGTTTGGATCGCGACGGCACGAGTTCGACCACCTCCCCTTCGAGATACAGCCTATCACCGGGGCGTACCGGCTTCAGCCAGCGCAGATCATCGACTCCGGCGCCTAACAGCGGATGCGGCCCGAACGGCCGCGCCGTGATGGCAAGCTTCATCGCGATCGCGGCGGTATGCCATCCCGAGGCCGCAAGTCCGTTGAGGATGGTATCCTTGGCAGCCTCTTCGTCCGTATGAAACGGCTGCGGGTCGAATTCCCTGGCAAAGCGCACGATGTCCTCCTTGGACACCGTCGCCTCGTCGCTCCTAAAACGCATGCCGATCTTCAAATCGTCGAACCACTCAATCATCGTATTTTCGCTTCCCTGATTGCAACTGATCTAAAACCAAATCCGCATCGGCAATTGAAACTCATCGCGCGGTGGCGCTCGCTCGGGCAGACCGCCCACCGGATCGCGGGCCGCGATCGCAACCGCGCAGGCATCGAGGACATCGTCACGTCCGGCGCCGGTGCCGATCCGCGTATCTTTAAGCCAACGATCAATCTCGCCAAATCCTTGACCCCGGAGCAGCCTGCGACGAAGTGCATCGCCCGCTTTGGACTTCTTCGGCGGCAGCGGCCTGTCTTCGTTCAGCCGCAAAAATACCAGCTCGGGATGAACCTCGCGTACGTCGATGAGAGGATGCGCGCGCAAAAAGGCGTCGACCTCCATGACCTTTCGCCCGATGTGCCAGAGCTGGCGCGAGACACGCTTCTGGCCGCGGCGCAACGCCTCTCTGTTTGCCTCGTCTGGATCGGAAAACTCCTCCCAGAGCCAACGCCGCGCGCCTGTGAAAACGCGCGAGACATGCGGTCTTAACTTTTCGCGCGCCAGGCGATCGCAGGCACGCTCGCCGTCGCCGGTCATTCCGATCGGAATATCGATGGCGGCCCGATCGAACGCACCGGACAGCGCACCCGCGACATCGCGATGGAAGGAGATGCTCCGCTTATCGCCATCGAGCGCGACGGCGACCCAGCCGCGTGAAAATCCGTCGAGGCCCAGTGCGTTGGATTTGGCCCTCAACCGAGATTCAGCTCCTTGAAGAAGTCGTTGCCCTTGTCGTCGATGATGATGAAGGCGGGGAAATCGACGACCTCGATGCGCCAGATCGCTTCCATCCCAAGCTCTGGATATTCGACCACCTCGACCTTCTTGATACAGTGCTCCGCAAGGTTCGCCGCCGCCCCGCCGATCGAGCCGAGATAGAAGCCGCCGTGCTTCTTGCAGGCCTCGCGCACAGCCGGAGCGCGGTTGCCCTTTGCCAGCATCACCATCGAGCCGCCGGCAGCCTGGAACTGGTCGACGAAGGAATCCATGCGTCCCGCCGTGGTCGGGCCGAACGCACCGGAGGCGTAACCTTCGGGGGTTTTGGCGGGACCCGCGTAATAGATCGGATGGTTCTTGAAATAATCCGGCAGCGGCTCGCCCTTCTCCAGCCGCTCGCGCAATTTGGCGTGCGCGGAGTCGCGCGCGACGATCATAGTCCCGGTCAGCGACAACCGCGTCTTGATCGGATGCCTCGAGAGCGTGGCCAGAATGTCCTTCATCGGCCGGTTGAGGTCGATCTTGATGACCTCGCCGCCGAGCGACTGCTCGACCGCGGGCAGGTATTGCGCCGGGTTGTGCTCCAGCTCTTCGAGATAGACGCCATCGCGCGTGACCTTGCCGAGCACCTGGCGGTCGGCCGAACAGGACACGCCAAGGCCGATCGGAAGCGAGGCGCCATGACGCGGCATGCGGATGACGCGCACGTCGTGGCAGAAATACTTGCCGCCGAATTGCGCGCCGACACCGAGCGACTGGGTCATCTTGTGGATTTCCTGCTCCATCTCAACGTCGCGGAAGGCATTGCCGTCGGCCGAACCGTGGGTCGGCAGTGCGTCGAGATAGCGCGCGGAGGCGAGCTTGACCGTCTTCATGCAGAGCTCCGCCGAGGTGCCGCCGATCACGATCGCAAGGTGATAGGGCGGGCACGCCGCGGTGCCGAGCGTGAGCACCTTCTCCTTCAAAAACGCCAGCAGGCGATCCTTGGTCAGCACCGACGGCGTCGCCTGGAACAGAAAGCTCTTGTTGGCGCTGCCACCGCCCTTAGCCATGAACATGAACTTGTAGGCGTCGTCTCCCTCGGCATAGATCTCGCACTGCGCCGGCATGTTATTGGCGGTGTTCTTCTCCTCGTACATCGAGAGCGGCGCGACCTGCGAATAGCGCAAGTTGCGACGCAGATACGCATCACGCGCGCCTTCGGACAGGGCCGCCTCGTCGTCACCGTCGGTGATGACGTTGCAGCCCTTCTTGCCCATGATGATCGCCGTGCCGGTGTCCTGGCACATCGGCAGGATCCCGCCGGCCGCGATGTTGGCGTTCTTGAGAAAATCGAGCGCGACGAACTTGTCGTTGGGGCTCGCCTCGCTGTCGTCGAGGATCGCGCGCAATTGCTTCAAATGTCCCGGCCGCAGATAGTGGTTGATCTCGCCGAAGGCAGCCTCCGAAAGCAAGCGCAGCGCCTCGCGCGAGATCACCAGCATCTCCTTACCCAACGCTTTTTCCACCCGCACGCCTTCGCTTGAGAGCTTCTTATAGGGCGTGGTGTCCGCTCCCAGCGGAAACAGCGGGGTGTGCTTATAAGGCGGAACGGGCTTTTGCTGGTCGGGAAAGGCGGTCGGGGCGTTCATGGGTGGCTCGCGGGTTTGAACCGGATCGGTCTCCGTTTTGACCGTCCGGCAATTGAACCGTTCTAAGCACTTTTCGCCGAAAAGGAAGGTGCCTGACCGTCCGGCTGAAATGCTTCGCACACCCTGAGACTATCCTATTTCCAGATCCGGTGAGACCTTGCATCATCCCCGGACGCAGGCTTCAATAGCGCCAAAGGGGCCTCACACATGACATCACGACGACAGTTTCGCCGATCGACCCTGCTTGCCGCCGCGCTCGCGTTGCTCGCGGCATTTGCAGCCTCGCCCGCGCGCGCCGACCATTGCGACGATATCGCGGCGCAACTCGCAAGCTCCATCGACGGGCTCAAGGTCAACTTCAAGGCCGCCAACATCATCTATCTGACGCATCCGGCGGCAAACGAATTGTCGCTCGGCTGCCGCAACAAGGAATACGCCAACGAGCTTTATGCGAAGACCGGCCGCAAGATCAAACCCGAGTTCTACGAACTGGTCGCCTCCGCCGCGGCTGTCATCTTTACCCTGCCCAAGGACGACACCTCGACCGGCACCTCGCGCTGCCTCAAGCGGATGGGTTTTCTGCGCGGCGACAAGATCACCATGCGCTACAAGCGCCTCGACATGGAATGCACTCGCACCAAGAAGGACACGGCCATCGTGGTCCGGCGCGGCCTCGAGCAGTAGCGGGGTGGGAACCGGTTTTCCCTCGCGGAAAATGCGTTTGCGCGGACATCATGCGCAAACAACAAGATCGCAGCGAGGCGTTCACCATGCGGGCGCCTCCCGCCCCGATTGCTCGCATTTTACGGATTTGATTCATCGCGCGTTGGGTTCCACCGCCGCAAGGTCGGATGCCAATACCTCGAGGGATCTCTTCCGATGGACGTCTCCAGCGTATCCAGTACCACCCCGGTCGCGCCGGTGCAGGCGAGCGCCTCCAAGCCGCAGCAGGCGCAGGACGATAGCGCGTCCAGCGCTGCGGCCGCCTATCAGCCGCCATCGCCGCCGCCGCTGCCGCCTGGACAGGGCACGCGCGTCGATCAGCTGGCATAAAGACACGACCTGCGCCGACTACGGCACGAAACTGCGGTCGAGCCCCATCAACCCGGCAAACGGCGTCTCCCTCTTCAGCGCTTCGCGGAAGGGTTCGAGCGCGAGGATGTCGGCCGTGTATTTTGAGAGCTTCGGATATTGACCCGGGTCGATCTTGAGACCGAGATACTGATAGTTGATCAGGTTCGACACGATGCTGATATCCGCCAGGCTCAAGGCCGGTCCGGCCAGGAATTTGCCCTCGATCCGGGATTCCAGATAGCCGAAGATCTTCGGCCGCTGGTTCGCCAGGAGGTCGTCGACCAATACCTGATCGGTCGGAGCCTTGTAGATCTGGGGACTGATGATCCTCTGAAAGAACAGCCCCCGGATGAAGGTGCGGAATATCCAGCCGGAATAGCCGTCGAAGAACATCGCCTTACTGTAGTCTCTGTCGCCGGCGGGCAGGATTGGCGGCGCCGGCTTCTTGCGCTCCAGATAGACGCAAATGGAAGTGGATTCGGCGGTCGAAAAATCGCCGTCCTCCATCGCCGGGATCAGCCCGGTCGGGCTCAGCGTGGCCCAGTTTCGCGGCGGAATGAACGGGATAACCGCGGCTTCGACCACGTAGTCGATATCCTTGAGGATCGCGGTGACGATCGCCTTACGGGTGTGAGCCGAAAGCGGAATGCCGTAGATCTTGATCATGACTTCTCCTGGTAGTGGCGACGCCGGAAATCGGCGCAGCCGATCGCGTTGCCCGGACGCGCGGTTCGCGTTCGGGTCGGGTTTAACGATTTGACTTGAGGGTCTTAAGCGGCCTTGCGGACCGGAAACTGAATCTCCACAAGCGCGTTTTCCAAGCCGGGCGGCCCGATCACCGGCTCCAGGAACACTTCGCGGCACGCACCGTCGACTTCAAAACCGTTGGCCTCGATCCACATGCCGATAGTGCCGAACGCAGAATGGCTCGCCACATTGGTCCCCGGCCTGACGATGGTCGCCATGGTGTCGACGGCCGGAAGCTCGCCGGGCGTCAGCATGTGGCTTCCGGTGATCCGCACATTCGCATTCGAGGCGCGCGTCAGGGAAAAGCCGATTTCGAGATCGAGTTTTTCACCATCGAGATCGTTGCGCGCCACCGCGATCAGCTTGTCGCGCAGCCCCGGGCGGATCAGCCGGGCGCCATCCTCGGCAACGGTGAGAACCATTTGCGCCGCTTCATCCAGGTTCTCGCAGGTGCAACGCAGCGACAGGATAGGCGTCGCGGCCACCTGTTTGACGACGACGTCGTAATCGCCGATCCCGCCCTTGCGATCGATCTGCGCAATGCGGGATTCGATGTGGCGCAACCGGCTCTCCTCCTCGCGCAGCGACTGGGCGAGCTGGGCCTGCTTCATGGTGAGCATTGCTCGCAATTCGGTCGGTGAAACGCCGTTATTCAGAAGCGGCGCGATCTGTTCGAGCGACAGGCCGAGCTCCTTCAGCGCCAGAATGCTATTCAGCCGCGGCAACTGCCGGATGCTGTAATAGCGATAGCCGGTCTGCGGATCGATATGCGCGGGCTCCAGCAGGCCGAGCTGGTCGTAGAACCGCAATTGCCGGCCCGAAACCTGCGCGATTTGTGCAAATTCGCCGATACGAAACATGGGTCGAGTCCGCTTGTTTTCAGGTGCACACCATAGCGGTTTGACGCTACGTCAAAGTCAAGCGGGAGTTTTTCGGACGACTCGAGGACATGGTGAAGACGAGCGACGATTAACCAAATTGCTGTCGACGCCGAGGCTGAGGTTTCTGGATTCGTCGGCGCTACCATCGCCGGATGCGAAGAGTACCAATCTACTCCCGTCCAGCTAAACCTGATGACGCCCCCTCCCATCGAAACCACGGATTCGCCCTAATCTCTTCCGCCTGAACAACAAAGGGCGATGCTGGCCTCACCAGGCGATCGGGACTCGTTGTCCGCCGATCAACGGGCGCGTTGCCCGCGCCGCAAACTTGCCGGAAATCCGCTGATCATGGTCGCTTTCAGCGGAGCGGCGCCATGCCAGACAGTAGAACATTCACCGGCGGCTGCCATTGCGGCCAAGTGCGGTTCGAGTGCACGAGCGATCTTGCCATGGTGACCGCGTGCAATTGCTCGATCTGCACCAAGAAGGGGCTGCACTTCACCTTCCTCGCGCCGAAAAGCTTTCAGCTCCGCGCCGGCGAAGGGAACTTGAAGGAATATCTCTTCAACAAGCACGCGATCCGGCATCAGCTTTGCGTCGACTGCGGCGTCGACGTGTTTGCCCGCGGCAGAAAGCCAGACGGCTCCGAGGTGGTGGCGCTCAATGTGAGCTGCATCGACGGCATCGAGCTTGCAAAGCTCGCGATGACACAGATTGACGGGCGGAGCCGGTGAGTCAGAGCACACTCATCCGTCATGGCGGATGAGGTCGTCGCGCGCCATCCCAGCGCAGCCCGCTCACTTCATCACACGAAGCCCCTTGGTGGTGAAGCGCTGCGCCTTGCCGCCGTCGCGCAGGGGCCGTCGCGTGCCGGCAGCCTTGCCCGTGCCAGGCGGCTGATGCGCCGGCACGAGCTGGTCGGGGCGCGAGCCGATCAGATCGCGGCGGCCCATTCCAATCAGCGCCTCGCGCAAGATCGGCCAGTTGTCGGGGTCGTGATAACGCAGGAACGCCTTGTGCAGCCGCCGCTGCCGCAAGCCCTTGATCGCCTCGACCTTGTCGCTTCCGCCGTGTCGCACGCCGCGCAGCGGATTGACGCCGGTATGGTACATGGCGGTCGCGGTCGCCATCGGTGACGGCAGGAAGGTCTGCACCTGGTCGGCGCGGTAGCGGTTCTTCTTGAGCCAGAGCGCGAGGTTCA
>Ga0070734_10005124_pt1 | contig 11842 bp, 9 predicted proteins | sample Coa_R1_8_FD_66444 | JGI IMG/M metagenome (GOLD analysis project Ga0070734, IMG submission 66444) | Surface soil microbial communities from Centralia Pennsylvania, which are recovering from an underground coalmine fire - Coalmine... | ecosystem: Environmental > Terrestrial > Soil > Unclassified ...
GATTCCCTTGCATGCCGCAAACCTTTGGAAGCACTGTAACAGACCAGGTGAGCGGGACCGCTTCGCCAACATCGCGCCGTTCCTGCTGGAACTGCATCGAGGAATCGGTATCTGCCAGGATCCCGATCTCTACCCGCGCTTGCCTTTGCTGGGCGCCCGTGCTCCGCGCCCGGCGCGACTCCAGGTAGGGATCAAATTACTCCAACTGTCAAGTTTCCATGCGTACACCACGCAGATTCTGATTGTCACGATGCCGCCGCCTTCGCTCCGCGGAGCATCGCACCGAAGGCAGCCGCGCATCCGGACCGTTGCCAACGCCGCCACCAGCCGAGAAAGCGTTGCCGTTCCTCGGGCAAGCGTTGTTGATGGTACTGAAGCAGTCCCTGGATGCCCGGCTGGAGCCGTTTCCAATCCCCCGACCGCGTGGCCTGGATCTTGGCGCATAATGCTTCCAGCCGCTGGCTTGCCACGTAGCTGTCATTGGCTCGGCCCAGGATATCCTGCATCTCTTCCACCGTCGGATAAAGCTTTTGCCGAAACGGCGGAGGATAGCAGGCCGCGAAGACTTCCATGGCATAACGCAGCCGCTTGCCAAGAATGCGGACGCGGTGTAGGCTGCTGTACGCGCTCAGATCCGCCCCGGCCGCCTCCTGGAGGTCGCTCAGCAGGGTGGAGAGCATGGGGGATGCCAAATTCGACAGTGTCTGCACGCCGTTGGAAGGTTTCTCCACAGCCGCAATCGTGTCGGCCAGGAACCGATCGAAGGCAAACGGATCATCGGGGCTTGCCTCTTCCAAGTGTCCTTGAGCGATGCTCCGCTGGGCCAAGGCGTAGCCGGCCAGGAAATCGAGGCCGGCCTGCTGCCGGCTGGTTTTCTTGTGCGGAGCCTGCGTCAGGGTCATCAGGAAGACATCCCAATCCCGTGCTTCCCCTGCCGCCCGCCGCAGACGCTTGAGCTGTTTGCGGGCCGACTTGTAGACTTTCTCCGGAAGGCAGCACGAGAAGATCTCGACCGCCGCTCCGGCACGGCGTGTGCCCACGCGCAGTTGATGGACGTATTCCACATCCTTGTCCGGCTCGCGCAAGGCCAGGCCGAGGTAATCCCGTACGACTTCCAGACGGATCGTCAAAACCCGTCGCGCGGCATCGACAATCGGAGTGGACGCACGCAGACCGGCAATCCACTTGCCATCCGCGCCGCGCTTGGCTCTCTGTTCGGTCTGGTGCATGGGAAGATCGAACCTTGGACTTCGATTACTTGCCGTATAACGCTTCGATGCTGGCCGCCTGCTGGCGCTGCTCCAGCCAAGCCGTCACCTCGTGGGTGTCCGCGAGCAATTGCTCCATCTGCCGGCGCTCGAGGCGGAGCCCATCGGCTACCTGCTCGGGGATCATGGTATACACACTGTGCAGCTCCTGTTGGACGCGCCGCTGTAAGCGGCGCTGGAACTCACCCCGGATGGCGACCCAGCGGACCGGCAAGAGCAGCACAATCAGAAGGTGCAAGATGACCAAGACGACCAGCAGCACGATCAGGGGAAGCAGCACATCGGAAACCTGAAATGGATAACCTCGGTTGAGGGGATCGAAATACCTCCACAATAACATGACCAACGCGGCCAGGAAGGCCAGCGGCGGAACCCAGTCGGCCAGCACCACGATCCCGCTCTGTACCCACCGCCGCATTCCCGCCGGTTGCGCCGACTCACGCTCCACCTGTTGCAGGATCTCCACCAGAGCATTCGCATACCGCTGCCGCCAATCGAGCTTGGCCGCGGCTTCCACCGGTTCGGTCAGCAGATTCAGAGGAAACCCTTGCTGATCCGCCTCCACGAGGAGTCGATTAGGCAGGGCACGTCCCCGCGCGTCAAGGTGGCGGTCGCCGGCCACCGAACTACACGTGCGGGTAAACGTGGCCAAGTTCCACGCCGGCGGCGTCTCCACCGCCTGTGGCGATTTTGGCAGAAACGGAATCCGGTCGCGCAGGGTGCTGCCGACGTACCGGGCGCGGGTAAACAAATGCAAATACGCAGCCATCAGCCCGCGGAAGCGGCGCTGCCCTTCCAGGGCGAAATGTTGTTCGATTTCCTGTTGGTAGGGCTCCAGCGTGTTTAACAGCACTTCGACCGTTGCCGCGGCCTCTTCACCGAGAATCGCTTCCCACGTGGAGCGGGTCCGGGCTGCCTGCGCGGTCAGCTCCGGCGGCCGGGCCAGCTCCAGCGCTTGCTGCAATTGCCGCAAGAGCTGGCTCACGCCACGGGCCTTGATGGCCTCGATTTCCAGACGGGTCAATCCGTTTTCCAGCCAGCGGACCAGTTCGGCAAACTGCTCCTCCGGAGGAACAGCAGCGCATCCGTCGCCGGCCGGCGCGCCATCCCGATCGACCCAGTACTGGGCACAGGTACGGAACAGCAAGGGATCCTGGAAACCCTCGGCCTGAAGATCGCGGAGCAGGTCTTCATCGGGTCGGACGCCGCCGTTGCCGTGAAGGCAGCGGTCCCATTTGTTCAGCACAAAGGCGAAGGCTCGCCGTTGACGCTGCTGCACGAACAGATCCCAGCCGAGTTTGTCGTGGTATTTTTCCTGGGACCCGACGTACAGGACGACGTCGGCTACCGGCAAAAGCTGCTGCAATTTTTCGCGGTTGGCCAAGTCGTTGCTGTCCAGGTCCGGCGTATCGACAATGATCTTGCTCTCCAGAGCGGACCGATCATGGGCCGCAAGGCGACAATGCTGCAGAGCCGGATCAAGCCGGGAGGGCGGAATCGAATCATGGTAATAGACGACCGGATCGCGCGTGGTCGGCCGAACAAAGGAAGCCTGTGCGATGGCGCCGCCGGCCAATGCATTGAGCAGTGTGGACTTGCCGACCCCGGTGCCCCCCATCAGCAGGATCACCAACAAAGGCCGTTCAACATCCAGTGCTGTTGCCTGCCGCGCCAGGTCGCTTGCCAGACCTTCCAGCGTTGCCCGTGTCAGCGTGGACAGCGGATAGCGGTGGGCCGCGTCGAGCCAGGTGCGCAAATGCTGCTGGAGCTGGCGCAAGGCCGGTGCCAGCGTACGAAGCAATGGTTCGGTACTGGTCGATGCAGGACTGCTCATTTCCATTGTCCGTAGTCTGTGGTCCGTAGTCCGTAGCCAGCCTGCTACGGACTACGGACCACGGACGGATTGGTGGATGCCGCCGGGATAGCTTGCGACACGGCGAGATCCAGTTGCTGCGCGGCCGCGGGGATGCGACGCAGCGCCAGTTGCAACCGCTCCAGCTTGGTGCCACCGGTCGCCGGCCATTGGGCCAACCATTCGGCCAGGGGCCCAGAGACGTACTGGGTCAGCAACAGCTGCTGGCGCATGCGAATCTGTTCGCGCTGGTTGTCCACATACTGCTTCCCCAACTGCTCGACGATCACATGCTTGATCGAAGCCAGCAATGGTACCAACACGAAATCATGCACGCCGAAGTGGCCGATGGTGAACGCCCCGGCGATGGCCGCCACATCCAGGGCGAAGTTGCCGCTCCGCAGCGTGTTGAGGACCAACGGCTTTTTCTCCAGTGCTTCGTAAATGGCTCGGGCCGTGCGTTCTACCTCGTCGGCCAGGCTGAGCTGGAAATTATGGAATCCTTGCTGAAAGCGTTCTCCTGCAAGGTCGACCAGGCCGGTCGTGAACCCTTCCTCAATGTACGCCCACACGGGATGGCTGTCGGCACGGCGAACTGCTTCCTTGTGCAGCAGGTTCAGCCAGCCGCTCAGCGCCGCCTGCATCACGGGCAGTTCCGGCCGATTGGGCGCCTCTGGCCGACTGAGGGCCTTCCCCAGGACACCTTTGAGCAGCCGGTAGGGGGTACGCACAACCCAGAGCGTCCCGCTGACGATTTTGCCGACTCCGGGCAATTCCAGCAACTCCAGTAAGCGCACCAATGCTTCATCGAAGCTGCGGAACTTCTCACTGGTGAGATATTCCCGGCGATAGCGGTTATCGAATTCGACCTGGCCGGCCTGGACGAGCGAACGCCAGCTCTCTAGCGCTGCCAGATCGTGCCGCGCTGCCGCCAGGAGCCGGTCGTGAGTGGCGAGGAGGAAATGGCTGGCCCCGCGCACCACGCGTTGGCGCGCCACGGCCGGCGCGTCGGTCAACACCGCGATCTGATTGAGCAAGGGAATGCGATAGCTGGCTGCACGGCGTGCCGGGTCGGCCAATTGTTCCGGGGTCAGATGGGGAATGGCCAAGGACGCCACTGGACCACGGGTTAGCCGGCCCAGAACCTCACACTGAAAATGAGCCAGGAGCGTGCCGGCATCCGCTTCCTGCATCTTCATCAGACAGACGATCACTGGCTTGCCGGTTTGCAGCAGCAGGTGCAAAAACTGGGTCGGTACCTCATCGTTGTAGCGCTCATCCGAGGCCACATAGACGAGGACATCCGCCAGCCCGGCCACCTCCAACAGGCGCGGAACATAACCGGTGGCGGCCCAGGTCGTCATATCCGGGCAATCCCAGAGGATCACATCTTTCAGTAGACCGGAGCCCGCGGGGTCCGGGGCAATATGCCGCACCTGATAAACATCTTCATCCAAATTGGCTGGGCCAGCCTGAGAAAGGCGCTGCAACGGCCCGAGGAAACCCGCGTGAGCCGGCCAGTTCAGCACCCCATTGCTGCTGATGTAGGCCATGGGGTGGCGCGTGAAGCCGGCCTGGGGATTGGCCTCGGCCACGGCGGATCCGCTGAGCACATTGACGACGGTGCTCTTACCGGTACCGGCTCCGCCCACCACCGCGACGTGGAGCGGGATAGCAGAGGCGCCGTCCAGGAACGGTCCGATGCAGTTACGGACCAGGGCCGCCGCAAGGCGCAGCTGACCCGCCAGGGTTCCCTGCCCCGCCTGGTGGCGACAATGTTCTTCCAACCAGCTGAGATCCTCGGCTAGCTGGCTGGTCAATCGACGTGTGCTGAGTTGATCCATGCCAATGATGAAATAGCCATGCAGAATGATGCAGCATGCGAGCCTGATGCGCCAGCGAAGGATCGCCGCGCCCTTTGCTGCCGCGTCCAGCGCGCATGCTGCCGAACCACGCGCGCGGATATCGCTGCGACCTTTCCCTGCGCTCCCTCATTAGTTCGTGGGCATCGGCCCGATATTGCGTACGGGACTCTCTCCCATCACGCTCCCGCACCCGTTGATTTTAGCGAAAGCGTGTCACGACTGAAACGCGGACTGGCGTGATCGTGAAGAGGTGCGGTCCAAACGGAAGAACTCCAGCGGGACAGTCAGCGCCTGGCCGAGGAAGAGTTCTTTCAGGACCAGTGCGGTAACGGGGGACAATTGAATCCCTGCCCGGAAATGTCCCGCCGCCACGAAAAGATTCTCGAATCCTGGCACAGCTCCCAGGAACGGCATCCCGTCTGGGCTTCCCGGCCGCAGACCCGCCCAGCAGCGCTCCAGGTGTGCCTCGGCCAAGCGCGGAACGAGACGGTGGGCCAGGCTCAACAAATCGCCGATGGCCCCGGTCGTGGTCCGCTTGTTGAAGCCGGCCTCCTCTTCGGTGGACCCGACCAAGACTCGGCCGTCAGGCCGAGGCACGAGATACCGCGGCCCCCGCAGAAGGACGCGGTGGAAGAGCGGCGTACCCGTGTTGATGAGAGCAATCTGTCCGCGCACCGGATGGATGCCGGGCTCCCAGCCGATAGGTTGCAGCAGGGCTTCGCTCCACGCTCCCGCCGCCAGGAGGAATTTCCCCGCTTTTGCCAGACCGTGCTCGGTCCGGACGGCAGCAACCCGCTGGCTCTGGATTTCAAAACCCAATACGGGACAACCCGGTTGCAAGCGAACGCCGAGCAATTGACACCCAGCCAGCAGCGCACGCAGATGCCGTGGATTGCGCACCTGGGCCATGTCCGGCAGATAATAGGCAGTGCCCAGCCCGGACCGGAGAGCCGGTTCCAGCTGGCGAAGGCGGTTGTCGTCAACCGGCTCGAACGCGATTCCTTCGCTCCGCCATTCCTCAGTGGCGACACCGCTTTCGGGATCGATGAACTCCAGCCCGCCGCAGCGCAGGTAGCCGTTATCCACTCCGGTTCGGTCCCGTAGCTCGGCGGAGAGAGTGGGGAAGAGAGCGGCACTGTGGGCACGCAATTGGCGGAACGGGGTTGGCGCCTGCCCCAGATTCCCGGGCGGTAGGATGCCGGCGCCGGCCCAGGAAGCTTCCTGGCCGAAATCTCCTTTGTCCATAACGGCAACCGAAACGCCTTCGCGGGCCAAGAAATACGCCGTGGTCAGTCCGATCACGCCGCCGCCGATGATCAGGACATCGGGTTGTTTGCTCATACAAATGTTATAGCAATCTGGTGTCAGGCGGGGCCGCTGCCGTAGATGTGTTGGATCGGAGTTTTATGGCCCCAGCTAATCTGATCGCGTGTCGTGCCCAAGACAGCGGCGACCTTGTCGCGCTCGCTGGGGCTCGGCGTCCAGCGGCCCAAAATGATCGCCAGAACGCGCTGCTCATCCAGACCGGAACGTTCGGCCAATTGCTTGTAGTCGATGCGTTGTTCCTCGCACAGCTGCTGGACGTTCTTGGTCGTCTCCATCTTCGTTCCCTGTCAGAAAAATGAGCTCACGGACTTCGGCCGAACTGCGGCCCATGACCGTAGATGTGTTCGACCGGCGCCGTGTGGCCCCACGCGATCTGTTCCGGCCGGATTCCCAGGGCCGCCGCCACGCGCTGCCGCTGCTGAGGACTGGGCGTGTACCGGCCCTGGACGATGGCCGACAAGACTTTGCGATCCAAAGCGGCGGCTTCGAGCAACTGCTCCATGCCGATACCCCGGTCGCTCATCCATTCGACAAGGCTCTTGATCTTGTCCATGGAATGGACCTCTCACAGCGGTTGCCCAAGGCCTTCCGCGAGACCACGCCAGGCAATTCTATCCCAGCATGGAAGGTTCGGCAGCCTACAAGCCTGAAACGCGAGCGAAGAATGCTGCGGTCCTTCGCTGGCGCGTCAGGTCACGCCTTCTGTTGCGAAGATACAGCAATCGGCTCCAGGCGGATGATATGGACCAAGGAGACGACCTCGTAGCGATCAAAATAAGGATCGGTTTTCGGGACGCGCAGACCGATGATGACGGTTCGCTTGCCGACCAGAAGGAGGGGCCGGTCCTTCTCGGTGATCTCGTAGGTTTTGCCGGTCGTGGTCACGATGCGGAAGGGCTGAAAGGGTTCCTTATTCAGCTCGGATTCCAGATCCTGCGGCGCCATCATGAGCGCGCTTCCTCTGGCTGAACCGCCGCTTCGATGAGCGCGGGGAACGTCGGCACCGTGGACCGTCCGTGGCCCGACTCGTGCGCCGCCGGCCGTAGCCATAAACCGACCAGCAAACCGGCCGCGAAAAACAGAGCAAGAAGTACCGCAACGGCGATGACCAAGAGCGTCGCGTTGCGGGCGGAAAGGAAAATGCCAGTCTGCGGGACGGATTCCGCCGTCGCCAACGGGGGGACCGGGTTGATGCGCTCCACGTCATAGGGCGGCTCCGCATGCGTTCCCCAGGCGCCCGGCGGCGGATTGGGTTCCGGAGGGAGTGCGACCGCCGCCTCCGCAGCGGTGAGGCTTTCCTTCTTCTCCAAGGGCACCGCGCTTTCGGTGTTCAGGAGATCCTCAAAGTCGTTGCGCTCAAACACCAAGGGGTTGGCCGGACCGGGATGGACCGAAGCCGCCTCCACATCCGCATTGGGCACCACCACCTGACCGGCGCACGTTGGGCAGCGCACAATGGTGCCAGCTTTGCGCCGGGAAATCCCCAAAAGCTGATTGCAATAGGCACAGCGAAATCGGATTGGCATAGTCGGTGATTGATATCGGGTGTTATCGGCAGAGCCAGGCTCCTTACCCGCCTCCGCTCGTCTGTGATTATTGTCTCGTTTCTGGACGGCGCAAGCAACACTTAACTTGACTGCTTTCGCTAGCCTGGGACAATGAAGCAATCGCCTGCCGTCCCTCGTTGACCGCTTCAAACGGGAGGGGAAGATTCTGGGACCCGCTAGTCCACCGTGTTGGTGCGGGCCTAGCACTGCCTAAGGAAGCGCTTCCGATGCATGTCCGGCTATTCCGTATTCCCCGTTTACGTGGTGCGCTCGGGATCCTCTTATCCGGGGTGCTCTGCCTCCTTTGCAGCTGGAACGCGAACTCGGCCGATCTGGTGATCTTCAAGGATGGCTACACGCTCCAAGGCAAAATCAAGCGTGAAACCACGTATTTCATCGATCCGGCCAGTGGCGTGCAAATGCAGGTGCCGAAGCTGAACGGCTTCTTCACGGTGGATGATGAGGCCCGGAAAATCGCCTTCAGCCCGCTCCAAGTTCAGGAAGTTCCGGACAAGGATCCGGCCCGCGAAGCCGACCCTATCCGCTTAAAAAGTCCCATCGTGCGCCGATCGCGCTTCAAGGTGCCGCCCTGGCAGGTGACCGCGGTAACCGATTGGAATAGCAAGTGGGACCGTGTTCTGACGATTAACACGCCGGACGGCCGAAGACAGGTTCCACAACACCTCACATTGCTGACCCCCAAAATCGCCAGCGTGGACGCCCGTGACTATGAATGGAAGACCTATTACCTGACCCAGGAATTGGACCCGAAGACCGTTCGCACATTGCTGACGCAGCACCCCGAACTGAAGCTGACCGGCGACAGCACCGACGCCGGCAAACGCTTCCGTATCTTCCACTTCCTGGTCCAGGCCGGCTGGTACGACAAAGCTGCCGCGGAGCTGGATGGCATTCTGCGCGATTCGCCTGACCAAAAGGACAAGGTGGAGGCGGCGCGGGAAGAGCTCAAGAAGCTTTTGGCCTGGCAATACGTCGACCTGCTCGAAGAGGCGCACAAGAATGGCCGGCATCATTGGGTGCAGGCACGATTGGCGATCTTCCCGCAACAGGGGCTCGAAGAGAAATTGATCGCGCGCGTGGATGTCATGCGTGGGACCTATGAGACGATCAACAAGAACTTGGTCCTTGCCCGCGGCCTTCTCGACGAGTGCTCGGCACGCCTGACGGATCCTGTCCATGGCAAGCTGTTCAAAGAAGCGGCGGCGGCCATCGAATTGGAACTGAACCCGGATACGGTCAGCCGGCTCGAGGCTTTCCTCAAGCTGGCGGAGCAGGCGAAGCTGGAAATCCAGCGCAACCGCACGCCCGAGCACACTCCGGAGCAACTGCTGACGCTGGCCATGTCCGGTTGGCTGTTGGGGAGCAACTCGGCCGAGGCCAACGTGGAAACGGGCGTGCGCCTGTGGCGGGCCCGGCAGTTCGTTCTTGACTATCAAAAAACGCACAATAGCGGCAGCCGGCAACAAATGGTGACGGCCTACGACTCGAAACAAGGAGTGCCGTTCGATGAGCTGGCGCAGCTGATACGATCGCTTCCACCACCGGAGCCTTTGGAATCGGCCTTCCTGAAGAATGGCCCGTGGGCTGCCGGCGCCCTTCCTTTCCGCCCGGCCGCGCTCTACTGGGCACTCTCGGCCATTTACAAGCTCCTTCCCCCGACGACGCTTTCGCTCCACGCCGAGTTTCCATTGAGTTACCGCAAAGGCCCCAGTTACTTTCTACGACTGCCGCCCGAGTACCACCACGGCCGCTCCTATCCGGTGCTGTTCGTCTTGCATGAAGGCGGCGAAAAGCCCGAAGAGATGCTGAAGCGATGGAGTACTTTGGCGGCGCAGCACGGGTACATCCTCGTGGCGCCGGAATGGCGGACCGGTTCCGGCGACAGCTATGGCTACACCGCTGAAGAGCATCGGGCCGTGCTGGACGTGCTGCGCGACCTGCGCCAGCGCTTGGAGGTGGATTCGGACCGGGTCTTTTTGTTTGGTCTGGGTGAAGGGGGCAAGATGGCCTACGATGTCGGCCTGGCCCATCCCGATCTCTTCGCCGGTGTACTCCTGATGGGAGGCGCGCCGCACTACTTCGCCAAGGCTTACAAGCAAAACGCCCAGTATCTGCCGTTCTACGTCGTCGATGGGGATTACGACGGCGACACCGCCAAGGAAAACCGTCTGCAATTCGAGTACTGGATCGGCCATTCTTACCCTGCCATCTCGGTCCAGTACCGAGGTCGGGGCCGCGAGTGGTTCGAGGGCGAGGTCCCGTTCATGTTTGACTGGATGAGCCGCAAGAAACGCTCTGCCGCCTTCCCGCAGTTGGGCCGCAGCGGCACCGGCGCGGGCTATGGGGAAGAGTTTCGCAGTATGCGGCCGACGGACAATCACTTCTACTGGCTCAGCGGCGACGGTCTGCTCGACCGGCATATCAACAGCGCTCAGAAATGGAGCGGCACCCTTGGTCCGGCCCTGTTGCAGGCGGCGCGCAGCAGTGAAGGCAATCACCTGACCGTCAACGCTCACGGCTTCAAGAAAGTGGCCATCTGGCTCGGGCCGGGGATGATCGATTTCGAGAAACCGCTGATGATCCACTTGAATGGGCGGATCCAATCCTCAAATCGCAAGATTCAGCCGAACCTGGGCACGCTGCTGGAAGATTTCTACCAGCGTGGCGACCGGCAGCGGCTGTTCTATGCCAAGGTGGAATTCGCGCCGTAGGACTCGCTGGGTGCCCCCTGCAAGCGTGAATAATGGAAAACGTGTTGAAGAATGCAAAGGGGGTCCTGAAAGCTACCATGTTCCTCACGAAGTTGAAAATTGCCGCGATGGTGCTCATGATTGTCGGCGCTGCCGGCGTGGCTGCTGCCGCAGAACCCAACGACCTGGAATGGAAGCGGTCGAAGGAGGGTGGCAAATCCGTGCCGGAGCGGATCCGTTCTGCGCATAGCGGCCCGTGGTCGGAGCCGGCAACTTGGGAAGGTGGCAAGGTTCCCGGCGATGGGACCAGGGTCCAGATACGGGCCGGGCACACGGTCACCTATGATGTGCACAACAGCATTCCTGCTCGAATCCGATCAATCCATATTGCCGGCACCTTGACCTTTGCCCGCGATCGCAACACGCTGCTCAGCGTCGGCCTGATCAAGATTCAGCCAGGCGACGATGCCAGCGAGAACGGTTTCGACTGCGATGCGCACTTGCCGGAGATGAAACCAGGGGAGCCCCGGCCTGCTCTGGAGGTGGGCACTCCGAATGAGCCGATCCCCGCCAACCACACGGCCACCATCCAACTATGCTATTTCGAGGGCATGGACAAGGAATCGTGCCCAGCCATTGTCTGTTGCGGCGGCCGCATGGACTTCCACGGCGCCCCGGTCCGGCGCGCCTGGGTTAAGCTCGGGGCCGAGGCCAAGGCCGGCTCCGTCAACGTAATGCTTGCCGAACCCGTACCGGGCTGGCGTGTTGGCGATCGGGTTATCCTGCCGGCCACAGTCCGGCAAGTCAAAGTTGCTCGCCCAGGGCATTTGCCTGGCCAGAGGCCGTTCAAGCCGAGCACCCGCGATGATACGACCACGGAGGAACGATTCATCCAACGTCTCAACGGGACCGAACTGACGCTCGACCGGCCGCTGACCTATGACCATCAGTGCCAGGGCGCTTATCGCGGGGAGGTCGCCAACTTGAGCCGCAACCTAATTGTGGAATCCCAGCCGGGCGCTCCCAGCGATCAAGCCGGCCACACGATGTATCATCGTCATTCGGCTGGGTCGATCAGCTACGCCGAATTCCGCCGGCTTGGCAAGGAAGGCGTCCTCGGTCGCTACAGCCTGCATTTTCACCTCGCCGGCGACACCATGCGCGGCAGTTCGGTGATCGGCGCCTCGATTTGGGACGCCGGCAACCGTTGGCTAACGATCCACGGCACCAACTTCTTGGTGGTGCGCGACTGCGTCGGCTACCGGAGCAAGGG
>Ga0070734_10005125_pt1 | contig 11840 bp, 8 predicted proteins | sample Coa_R1_8_FD_66444 | JGI IMG/M metagenome (GOLD analysis project Ga0070734, IMG submission 66444) | Surface soil microbial communities from Centralia Pennsylvania, which are recovering from an underground coalmine fire - Coalmine... | ecosystem: Environmental > Terrestrial > Soil > Unclassified ...
GGTGGCGCCGCTGCCGTTCGCGGCGAGCAGGTAGCGGCCGTCCGGCGTGAGCGCCACACCCAGGGGCTGGCCGCTTACCGGGATCTGCCGGACCAGCCTGGGCGGGGCGGAACCGGTGTCGGCGAACACGCCGACCGCGCCGCTGCCCCCGGTGGGCAGCAACGCTACGAAAGACCAGCGCCCGTCCGCGGTCGCCGCGACGCCGAACGGGTCCCCGGGCACCGACGACAGCCGCGCCAGCCCGGCCGGAAGCTGTCGCCCGGGCGCGGCCGCGGTACTGCAGCCCGGCGCGGCGACGCTGGATACCACGGGACCGGCCGGCGCCGATCGGGGCGCCGGCACGTGCGGCGCACTGGAGGTGCAGGCCGCCAGCGCCACCGTCAGAGCCGCGATCGCGACGGCGGGGCGCCCGGAGAGCCTCACGAATCCGACGCTAGCCCTTCGGGCGTTCGCCCGCCCAGCAGAGTTGCAGGCGGCCTGAAGGCCCGGCCAAGAAATGTACGGGAATGTCTGGTGCACGACCGGGTACGAGTATCCCCGGGGAAGCTTCTCCGACAGAAGTTTTGGGACGGGGCACGATGAACGAGATGCCGGAGACCGGCCCTGCCGCGACCAGCCTGGAGGACAAGGCTCCCAGCCCGGCGCCCGCCAGCACGCCGCAGCGGCCCGGCACCGAGGCTCCCGCGGCACCCGCCAGCCCCCGCCGGCGCGGGAAGCGCCTGCTCGTCGTCTTGTTCGTGGTCAGCCTCGTGGTGGCCGTTGCCGCTGCGGCGGTGACCGGTGCGCTGCTGTTGCACCGCTCGCACTGGCCGCCCGCGGTAGCACGTCATCCGCTTCGTGCCACGGTGTTCGGCTTGCAGCCGGGCCAGTGCTTCAATTCTCTGCCAAACGGAATCGCCGGGGCTCATGCAGTTCGTTGCAGGCAGCCGCACGACGGGGAGATCTACGGCGTGTTCCGCGTAGCGGGCCACGACTGGCCGGGCAGCACCGCCCTTGCCAGCCAGGCCCGGCTGGGCTGCCAGGCCAGGCTGACCGGCTACCTGAATCCCCAGCTCAACACCAGCGACCTGGCCGAATCCTACGTCTACCCCAACCAGGGAGCCTGGGCTACGGGCGAGCACATGGTCATCTGCGAGATCCGCGGCACCCAGGGCAGGCTGACCGGCTCCGTCCGCGCTTCCAGCCCGTAACCCCGTCCGCGCGCCGGCCACCACTTCCCCACTGCTGCTCCCCCTGGGCCGAGGAGTGCTTCGCGGGCGGAATTGTCCCTGGGGCAGGGCAGGATGGAGGGATGCCGGCCAGAACCACAGCCAGGAGCGGAGCGCCGCCGCGGGCGCGCGCCGCCGCCGGGGCCGGCGCATCCGTCGTTCCCGGCGCCGCCGCGGATCCGCTGGCCCGGTTCAGCACGCTGACCAGGGAATGGTTCACCGGCGCGTTCGCCGAGCCGACCGCGGCGCAGGCGGGTGCCTGGGACTCCATCGCAGGCGGCGACAACACCCTGGTCATCGCGCCCACCGGGTCGGGCAAGACGCTGGCGGCGTTCCTGTGGGCGTTGGACCGGCTGGCCGGCAGCCCCGTCCCCGCCGACCCGAAGCAGCGCTGCCGGGTGCTGTACATCTCCCCGCTCAAGGCCCTGGCGGTGGACATCGAGCGGAACCTGCGTGCCCCACTGGCCGGGATCCGCCAGGTCGCGCAGCGCCGCGGGCTGCCCGAGCCGGACATCAGGGTGGCGGTCCGCACCGGTGACACCGGCGCCGACGAGCGGCGGCGGCTGTCCAGCAAGCCGCCGGACATCCTGATCACCACGCCCGAGTCGCTGTTCCTCGTGCTGACGTCGAAGGCGCGCGACTCCCTGCGCGGTGTGGAGACCGTCATCGTGGACGAGGTGCACGCCCTGGCCGGCAACAAGCGCGGCGCGCACCTGGCCATCTCGCTGGAACGGCTGGATGCGCTGCGGAGCGGCGCCGTGCCGGACGAGCCCGGCCGGGATGAGCCCGCAGGGCGGGCCCAGCGGATCGGGCTGTCGGCCACCGTCCGGCCGCCGGAAGAGGTGGCGACGTTCCTTGGCGGGGCCAGGCCGGTGACGATCGCGGCACCGCCCTACGTCAAGCAGATGGAGTTGCGGATCGTCGTCCCGGTCGAGGACATGACCGATCCGGATCCTCCGCCCGCCAGCCTCCGCCCGGCGGCCGCCGCGCCCGGCGATGGCGCGGCGGGGGAACCCGATCTGCGTGACGCCGCCCAGGGCCAGCGGTCCATCTGGCCGCACGTCGAGGAGAAGGTGCTCGACCTGATCGAGGCGCACCGGTCCACGATCGTGTTCGCCAACTCGCGCCGCCTGGCGGAGCGGCTGTGCGGCCGGCTGAACGAACTCGCCACGGAACGGGCGCAGGCCCGTGACGAGGCGGCCGCGGGCCTGGCGGAGCCGGGCGGGCCGCCCGCGGGGCCGCCGGCTCAGATCATGGCGCAGTCCGGGGCCTCGGCGGGTGCCCCGGCCGAGGTGGCTCGCGCGCATCACGGCTCGGTGTCCCGGCAGGAGCGGGCACAGATCGAGGAAGCGCTCAAGGCCGGGCGGCTGCCCGCCGTGGTGGCCACGTCCAGCCTGGAACTCGGCATCGACATGGGCGCCGTGGACCTGGTCATCCAGGTGGAATCCGCGCCGTCGGTGGCGAGCGGGCTGCAGCGCACCGGCCGGGCCGGGCACAAGGTGGGCGACGTCTCTCGCAGCGTGGTCTTTCCGAAGTACCCAGGTGACCTGGTCGAGGCCACCGTGGTCGTGCAGCGCATGCGGGACGGCCAGATCGAGGAACTGCGCGTGCCGCGCAACCCGCTCGACGTGCTTGCCCAGCAGATCGTCGCCATGGTGGCGATGGACGACTGGCAGGTCGGCGACGTGGAGCAACTCGTCCGGCGGGCGGCCCCGTTCAGCGGGCTCACCAGGGGCGTGCTCGACGCGGTGCTGGACATGCTGGCGGGCCGCTACCCGAGCGAGGAGTTCGCCGAGCTGCGCCCGCGGCTGATCTGGGACCGCACGACGGGCACCTTGCGCGGCCGGCCGGGCGCGCAGCGGCTCGCGGTGACCAGCGGCGGCACCATTCCCGACCGTGGCCTGTTCGGGGTGTTCCTGGCCGGACCGCAGCGCCAGGGCAAGAACTCACACCGGGTCGGCGAACTCGACGAGGAGATGGTCTACGAATCACGGGTCGGTGACGTGTTCGTGCTCGGCGCCAGTTCCTGGCGGATCGAGGACATCACCGCCGACCAGGTCCTGGTCTCCCCCGCGCCCGGGCAGCCGGGCAGGCTCCCGTTCTGGCACGGGGACACGGTGGGCCGCCCCGCGGAGCTGGGCAAGGCAGTGGGCGCGTTCTGCCGGGAAATCGCCGCGGCGGGGCGGGACCAGGCCACCACGACGCTGCGTAATGCAGGATTGGACGATCTGGCGGCGCAGAACCTGATCCGGTACCTGGACGGCCAGCGGGAGGCCACCGGCTATCTGCCCGACGACCGCACGCTGGTGATGGAGCGGTTCCGTGACGAGCTCGGGGACTGGCGGCTGGTGCTGCACAGTCCGTACGGGGCCCGGGTGCACGCGCCGTGGGCGCTGGCGATCGCCGCGCGGCTCCGGGAGCGCTACGAGGGCATGGACGTGCAGGCGCTGCACACCGACGACGGGATCGTGCTGCGGGTTCCGGACACCGACGAGCCACCGCCCGCGGGCATCGCCGAGCTGGCCGCCGAAGAGGTCGAGCCGATCGTCACCGCGGAGCTTGGCGGCTCTGCGCTGTTCGCGTCCCGGTTCCGTGAGTGCGCGGCCCGCGCGCTGCTGCTGCCCCGCCGCCGGCCCGGCCACCGGTCCCCGCTGTGGCAGCAGCGGCAGCGGTCGGCCCAGTTGCTCGCCGTGGCGTCCAAGTACGGCACGTTCCCGGTCGTGCTCGAAACGGTCAGGGAATGCCTGCAGGACACCTTCGACGTGCCCGCCCTGGCCGGCCTGATGCGCGACCTGGCCAGCCGCAAGGTCCGGCTGGTCGAGGTGGAGACCCCGTCCCCGTCCCCGTTCGCCAGGTCGCTGCTGTTCAGCTACGTCGGCGCGTTCATGTACGAGGGCGACTCGCCGCTCGCCGAGCGCAAGGCGCAGGCGCTGGCGCTGGACTCCTCGCTGCTGGCCGAACTGCTCGGCCAGGCGGATCTGCGGGAACTCCTCGACCCCGCGGTCGTCAGCCAGGTGGAGGCCGAACTGCAGCGGCGCACCCCCGAGCGCGCCTGCCGCAGCCTGGAGGGCGTGGCCGATCTGCTCCGGGTCATCGGGCCGCTGTCGGAGGCCGAGGTCGCGGAGCGCTGCGCCGAGCCGGGCCTGGCTGCGAGTTGGCTGGCCGAGCTGGACGCCTCCCGGCGGGCCATCGAGGTGCGGGTCGGCGGCGAGGCCAGGTGGGCGGCCATCGAGGACGCCGGCCGGTTGCGGGACGCGCTCGGGGTGCCGCTGCCGCCAGGCGTCCCCGTGGCGTTCACCGAGCCGGTCCCCGACCCGCTCGGTGACCTGGTGGCCAGGTACGCCCGCTGCCATGGCCCGTTCACCGCGCCGGCCGCGGCGGCCAGGTACGGGCTGGGCGTGGCGGTCATCACCGCCACGTTGCACCGCCTCGCCGCCGAGCACCGAGTCGTCGAGGGCGAGTTCGTGCCGGGCGGCCGCGGCACTGAATGGTGCGACGCGGAGGTGCTCCGCATGTTGCGCCGACGCTGCCTGGCCAAACTCCGCAAGGAGGTCGAGCCCGCGCCGCCGGAGGCGCTGGCGGCCTTCCTGCCTGCCTGGCAGAACGCCGGCCAGCCAGCCGAAGCCCCACGGCGCGGCCAGTCGGGGAGGGCGGCCCGTGGCTGGCGTCCGGCCAGCGCGGATGCGGTGTTCGACGTGGTCGATCAACTTGCCGGGGCGGCGCTGCCGGCCTCGGCGCTCGAGACGCTCGTCCTCCCTGGCCGGGTTCCGGGCTATCAGCCAGCCGTGCTCGACGAACTGACCGCTGCCGGGGAGATCGTGTGGTCCGGCGCGGGCGGGCTGCCCGGCGGGGACGGCTGGGTGGTGCTCGCGCCCGCACAGGCGGTGCCGCTGCTGTTGCCGCCGCCCGCCGAGATCACCATGACCCCGGTGCACGACGCGATCCTGGCGGTGCTGGAGGGCGGCGGCGGCCTGTTCTTCCGCATGTTGGCCGACCGGGTCGCCGGGATGCTCAGGGACCACGACTGGCGAGGGCTGTCCGACATGGCGGTGGCCGCGGCGATCTGGGACCTCGTCTGGGCGGGACGGCTGACCAACGACACGCTGGCGCCGTTGCGTACCGTTCTGGGGACCGGCCGGCCTGTGTTCGACGGGGTTCCGCCGGGACGGAAGGCGTTTCCGGCGGCACCGGGCCCGCTGGCGGGAACTGGTTCCGGGCTCAACGGCGGTGCCAACGGCTCGGGCGCCGGGCACGGTGGCGCGGGCCCAGAAGCGGGGCGCTTGGACCCCCCGGGGCTGGGCGGCGCGGGCGTGGTCCCGGGAAGCATGCGGATGCCGGGCCGCTCGGGCCGGATCGGATCTCGCAGGCGTGGGTACGGGCGGCCGGTGGTGCCGACGCGGACCGGGCCGCCGACGGTGACCGGACGGTGGTCGCTGCTGCCCGACCGGGATCCTGACCCCACGCGGCGCTCGCACGCCGTCGCCCAGGCGCTGCTCGACCGGCACGGCATCGTGACCCGTGGCTCGGTGGTGGCCGAGCGCGTGCCCGGAGGGTTCGGCGCGCTGTACCCGGTGCTGCGGGCCATGGAGGAGGCCGGGCAGTGCCGCCGCGGGTACTTCGTGGAAGGGCTCGGCGCGGCGCAGTTCGCCCTGCCAGGCGCAGTGGACCGGATGCGGGCCATCGCCTCGGCCCAGGAGGCGGCCGCAGCCGGGCCGCCCGCCGACGCCGGGCACCCGCACTGGCCAGGTCAGCCGCCACCCGCTGGCCCGCCGCGAACCGGTGGCGTCTCCCGCCCGGAGGGTGCCCGGCCGGAACGTGCTGCCCAGCCGGAGCGTAGTGGCCCGGCTGAGCGTGGTGGTCCGGGGAGTCCGGCATGGCCGGAAGGAATCTCCTGGCCGGAGGGTGCGATCTGGGCCGATGAGACTGCCGGGACCGGTGACCAGGCGGCCGGGAGAGCCACGGCATCCGACGCAGCGGCCTCACGCCGCGAAACCGGTGCGCTCGCGAGCGGGGACGCCGCAGCCAGGGGCTTGGGCGATTCGAGCCTCGGGAGCGACGGGCCCGCCGGTGGAAGCGCGGCGGGAGAATCGGTGGCGTGGGACAGCGCGGGCTCCTGGGCCGCAGGCGCGGCGGGCCCAGGGGGCTCCAGGGGTTCCGGAGGTACCGCAGCTCCGGGAACCGGACCGTCGATCACGGTGCTCGCGGCGGCGGACCCGGCGAACGCGTTCGGCGCGGCCTTGCCCTGGCCGCAACGGCCCGGCGAGGTGCCCGGGGCGCACCGGCCCGGCCGTAAGGCGGGCGCGCTCGTGGTGCTGTCCGATGGGAAACTCGTGCTTTACGTCGAGCGCGGCGGCAAGACCCTGCTCTCCTGGACCAGCGACCCGGAGGTGCTCGTCCCGGCGGCGGCGGGGCTGGCAGAGGCGGTCCGGGGCGGAGCGCTAGGCCGGCTCACCGTGGAACGGGCCGACGGCACCGGTGTCTACGACACGCCGCTGGCCCAGGCCCTCGCCGACGCGGGATTCCGGCCGACTCCCCGTGGCCTGCGCCTGCGCGGCTGACCCAGCCGCGTCCCGTCAGCGGCCAGGCCGTCCACCGGACAGGCCGTCCACCGGGACACGCAGCCACCGTCGCCCCGGCCCCGCACGGCTGACCCAGCGACGTCCGAGCAGCGGTCAGGCGGTCCACCGGACACGCAGCCACCGTGGCCCCTTCTCGCGGCAGCCCAACCGCCTCCCACCCAGCGGCCAAGCGGACGCGCAGCCACCGTGGCCCGCGCCCACGCGCGGCTGATCCGGCCGGAACCCGTCAGCGGCCGGCGATCCACCTGACACGCGGCCACCGTGGCCAGCGCCACGCGGCTGACCTAGCCGCGTCCCGTCAGCGTTCAGGCGGTTTACCGGACACGCAGCCAACGTGGCCCCCGCCCACGCGCGGATGATCCGGCCGGGACCGTCGGCGGTCAGGCGGTCCACCGGACGCGCAGCGACGGGGGCTTGCGGAACACCAGTCCGCGAGGTGCGGCCGGGTGCGCCGGGTCGAGGTGCAGTTCCCGCAGGGTGAGCACGGCGCGGACGGCGGCCTGGGCCTCCAGCCTGGCCAGGTGGGCCCCCAGGCAGAAGTGCGGGCCGTGTGCAAAGGCCAGGTTCAGCCTGGCGTTGGGCCTGCGCACGTCGAACGTGTCTGGGCCCGCAAACACGGCAGGATCCCGGCCGGCGCCGGCCAGCGAGACCGTGAGCAGGTCGCCCGCGCGAATCCGGGCTCCGCCGAGCGTGACGTCGCGCGTCGCGTAGCGGTCCACCACGGCGGCCGCGGGCTCAAGCCGCAGCGACTCCTCCACCGCGCCCGGCACCAGGTCCGTATCCTCGCGGACCAGGGCTAGCTGGCCTGGATGCTGGAGCAGGTGGAGGATGACGTTGCTGATCATGCCCTCAGTGGTCTCGATACCGCCGAACATGATCACGGCCGCGTTGGAAATGACCTCGGCGGTGGTCAGGGCCGGAGCGGCGGTCCCGGCGCCGCCGCCGGGTTCCGCTGCGCCGTCCACGGCCGTCCCGGTCGCGATGTGCCCTTGGGCACCGGCCGCGGCGGCAAGGAGCGACGGCGGCCCGCTGTCCGATCCGATCACCGCGGTGAGCCGCCCGCTCAGCGAGCCGAAAGCCTCGGCTCCGGCCACGCGGGCCTTGTCCCGGCGGAGCTGATCCTCGCGACCGTCCTCGCCACCCGGTTCCCGGCCATCGTCGCCGGTCAGGGCGGACACGGAGCCGACGATCGCGGCGTACCAGTCGAGCACGGTCGCGGGGTCGGCGTCACTCAAGCCGAGTGCCTCGGCGACGACCGCCACGGCGAGCGGGCCGGCCAGGGCGCGCCGCAGGTCCGCGGCGCCGCCGGGGCGCATGACCGCCACCAGGCGATCGGCTTCCGCCACCACGAACGCGGCCAGCCGGGCATGGATCTCGGCACGGCCGAAGCCCTTGGTGAACGGAGCGCGGTGGCGGCCGTGCGCGGCACCGTCCAGGGAGAGCATGCTCGGGCCGACGACGCGGGCGGTGGAGAACCTCGGATCGTCCACCGTGAAGGCCGCGCTGTCCCGCATCACAGCGACCGCGAGGTCGTGTCTGGTGACCAGCCAGCCGTGCAAGGCGGGCAGCCAGGAAACCGGTTCGGTATCCCGCAGGCGGGCCAGCCAGGGATGCGGGTCGCGGTCGAGATCCGTCAAGGTGATCGCCGCACCGAGGGGAAACGCGCCCGGGCCGGAGGCGGGACGGGCCCCTCCATTCTGGTCACGGAAGGTCACTTTGACCACGTTATCTGACCCCCGGCGGGGGGCCACCGACGGCGTGCCGGGCCTGCCGGTGCAGCATCCACCCCGTCATAAGGGCCATAATGCTGGGCATGAGATTGTCTGCCCGTGCTGATTACGCTCTGCGTGCAGCCGTGGAACTGGCCGCGTCCAGTGGTGATCACACCACGGCCGAGCAGCTGGCACGGGCGCAGAACATTCCGGCGAAGTTCCTTGAGGCGATCCTCACCCAACTGCGGCGGGCAGGGCTGGTGCGCAGCCAGCGCGGCCCCGAAGGAGGGTTCTGGCTGGCGAAGCCCGCGAACGAGATCTCGCTCGCGGACATCATCCGCGCCGTGGACGGGCAGCTTGTGGGGGTGCGTGGTGAGCGCCCGGAGAACCTCGGCTACATCGGCGCGGCGGAGCCGCTGCAGAGCGTCTGGATCGCGCTGCGCGCCAACGAGCGGGCCATCCTCGATGAGGTCACCCTCGACCACATCGTCACCGGCGAACTTCCCCAGCGGGTCAGCGAACTCGCCAACGACCCCCGCGCCTGGGCCTGAGCAACCTCTACCGCGTCCCGCCCCCGAGGGCTGGCTGCGGGAGGGTCTATGGAGTCGTCCATCACGTGCGGCAGCGACCACAGAACCGGGGTCGGCGAAGGCCAACCGTCAATCGCGGGGGTTCCGGGGGGCTCGGCCCCCGGGTCAATACCGCGGGCTATGGCGCAGTTGGCCAACGGCCAACAAGCAGCCGTCACCGCCGCGCCCGACGAGCAGGCTTAGGCAGCCCTCAAACCGGGACCATGTCGGTGATGTCGCGGATCCGGCGGGCCACGTCGTCGTACCCGGCCTGGTGACCGCTGGGCAGCTTGATGGTGCCGATAACAGGCTCGGCGCCCTCGCCCAGCTTCGCGCCCTCGCCCAGCTTGGCACCGTCGCCTAGTTCGGGCGCGGCGGCCAGGTTGAGCGCCGCTGGCACGGCACCACGGAAGGGGCGCACCCCCGGTGGGGTGAGCGCAGGCTCCTGGGCCGACCGCAGCGACGGCTCCCTGGTGCCGGAAAGAACCGGCTCGCTCTGCAGCTCCGCCAGGGCGAAGTTGTCCGACACCTCACGGAAGACCTGCGACAACGGGGTTTCCAGCGCGCCGCAGATTGCCGCGAGAAGCTCCGAGGACGCCTCCTTCTGACCGCGCTCGACCTCGGACAGGTAGCCCAGTGACACCCTGGCCGCGGCGGACACCTCACGGAGGGTACGACCCTGGCGCAGGCGCAGCCGCCGCAGCGCGTCACCAAGCAAGTGACGAAGCAGGACCATGTCGCGCTCCCTTCGCGAAGAGTCTGGCAGTCCCCACGGTACCTGGCCTCACCGACACTCGGGGAGGGCAGACGGGGGCGTGTTCGCTGATGACGTAACGCTGTAATCAGGGATCATCTTCCCTTAGCTGCTCCCACAGGAGTTTCAGGGCTTCCCCGACGGTGTCCCGCCGGATGTCGTTCCGCTCGCCGGCCAGAGCCAGAGCCCGGGTGGCCGGCGCCCCCGCGCTGGCCGCGATGTGCACGGTGCCGGGCGGTAGCCCGTCCACCGAGTCCGGCCCGGCGACGCCGGTCGTGGCCAGCCCCCAGGTGGCACTCAGCCGGTCGCGGGCGCCCGCTGCCATGGCCGATGCGACGGCGGGGTGGACGGGGCCGTGCTGGGCCAGCAGGCCCGCAGGGACGCCGAGAAGAATCGTCTTGAGCTCGGTGGCGTAAGCGACGATGCCGCCGCGGTACACCGCGGAGGCACCAGGGATTGCGGTGATGGCCGCGCCGAGCAAGCCGCCGGTGAGCGACTCGGCGGTGGCGAGAGTCTGGCGCCGCTCCCCCAGCACGCTCACGATCCGGGCCGCCAGGTCGCCGCGTGAGTCCACGCAACCATCATGGCCGGCCCCGCGTAGCGCGTCAGGGTGCCTGGCGGGCCCGCCCGGAGATCGGCCGGCGGCGCAGCCGCACGGCCCGTATCACGTAGTCGGCCCCGGTGACCACGGTGACGAGTACCGCGGCGGCCATCACCACGGCTCGCAGCCACTGCGGAATCCCGGGCAGCATGTATAGCGAGATCGCCACCACCTGGAGGAGGGTCTTGAGCTTCCCGCCCCGGCTCGCGGCGATCACGCCGTACCTGATGACCCAGAACCGCAGCACGGTTACGGCGACCTCTCTGGCAAGGATCACGATCGTCACCCACCACGGGAGCCAGCCGAGGTACGACAGCGTCACCAGGGAGGCGCCGGTGAGGGCCTTGTCCGCGATCGGGTCGGCGATCTTGCCGAAATCGGTGATCAGTCCCCTGCTGCGAGCGACGCGGCCGTCCAGCAGGTCGGTGACCGAGGCGGTGCCGAACGCGACGAACGCCGCCACCCGCCAGGCCGTGCCACCGGCCACCAGGCAGGCCACCACCACAGGGACGAGCACGAGGCGGACGACGGTCAGCACGTTGGCCAGGTTGACCAGCCCCGGCTGAGGCGGCACAACCGGGCCGGCGGCCCCGCGGGCCGGAGGCTCAGCTTCGGCGGCCACCGTGGCCCCGCCGGGTCAACGCATTCCCGCCCGGGCCGGCGCCCCGGCTGGGGCGCTGAGGCGGGCCTCGGCTTGCAAGTCCACCCCCTCGGACCCGACCACCACGGCGCTGACGATATCCCCGACGGTCAGCGGGGCCGCCGACCGCACGGTCGTCACCCCGTCCACCTCGGGCGCCTGATGCGCGGCGCGGCCCTGGTAGTGGCCCGGGCTCAGTGACTCCTCGATGAGCACATCGACGGTTTCGCCGCACCGGTCGGCGGCACGCTGGGCCATGAGTTCCTCGGCGAGGTCGGACAGATCGTCGGCGCGGCGCGTGATCTCCGCCGGGTCCACGTGCCCGTCCAGCGACGCGGCCTCGGTGCCGTCCTCATCGGAGTAGCCGAAGATGCCGATCGCGTCCAGGCGGGCGTCGGAGAGGAACTGTTCGAGTTCCGCGACGTCCTCGGCCGTCTCGCCGGGGAACCCAACGATGAAGTTGGACCGGACGCCCGCCTCCGGGCACCGCTCCCTGATCTGGTCGAGCAGCGCGCAGAACCTGGGGCCGTCCCCGAACCTGCGCATCGCCCGCAGCACCCGGCCGCTGGCGTGCTGGAACGACAGGTCGAAGTAGGGCGCGACGCCGGGGGTGGAGGTCATCACGTCGACGAGCCCTGGCCGCAGTTCGGCGGGCTGCAGGTAGCTGACCCGGATCCGGGAGATGCCAGGAACCGCCGCCAGGCCAGGCAGCAGTTCGTCGAGCAGCCGCAGGTTCCCCAGGTCCTTGCCGTAGGACGTGGAGTTCTCGCTGACCAG
>Ga0070734_10005127_pt1 | contig 11830 bp, 12 predicted proteins | sample Coa_R1_8_FD_66444 | JGI IMG/M metagenome (GOLD analysis project Ga0070734, IMG submission 66444) | Surface soil microbial communities from Centralia Pennsylvania, which are recovering from an underground coalmine fire - Coalmine... | ecosystem: Environmental > Terrestrial > Soil > Unclassified ...
CCGTTCGATTACTGGGCGGCCACGAGCAATCCCATCGAGATGGAATTCCGAGAGAAGTTCCGGAAGGAGCATCCGGAACTGTCGACACTCGAAACGATCTACAGACTGGGAATGGCCCACCCGCAGGGCTTGGCGTCGTCCACAGCTAAGGACCGAAAGGAAGCTTATGCCACAGCGTAGCAGGAAAATTGCCATAGTCGCCCTGATGGCGTCGGCACTGATCGTTCCGGTCACGGCGCACGCGCTCTTCGGTGTTATGCCGGTAGTGGACTGGACGTCAATTATCCGCATAGGGCAGGAAATCGGCATTTCCCAAGACACGCTGAACACCCTCGGGCTCTACGTCCAGCAGTACAACACCGTCAATTCCGGCATTCAGGAGGGAGTCGCCCTTGTCCGCGGTCGCCAGCTCCAGGGCCTCCTCAATCAAGTTGTGGGCAGTCAGTTTCCGGAATTCCAGCAACTCGAGCGCGACTTCCGCAGCGTGCTGGTGGACCCGTCGACAATCCGCCAGGACATTGAGGGCTCCTACGGCGTAACCCCGGGCAATTTCCCGCTTAGCCGGCAAAAGCGGATCGACGCGGCCGATGCCACCGCCACCATGGGGTTGTTTGATGCCTCTCGCATGGAGCTCGTGGCTGAGCAAGAGGAAACCGATGCCGATGATCTTGAGAGTCGGGCGACAGAGGCTAGTCCCGGCGGCGCTGCCAAGCTCTCGGCCGCGGCTGACGGTGCTCTTTTGCGCTCACAAGCCTACGACCATCGTTTACTCGCCCGCCTGATGAGGCTCCAGGCCCTCACGATTGCCCGCGATAACTCGATTGAAAAGGAACAGGAACAGATTCGCCAAGAACAGCTCACGACCGTCTCAAACATGATTGGCGGTATGCAGTTGTCCTATGGCCTCGGCGATACGGTGCGCCAATGATCGATCTTGGAACCATCAGCCGCGTTCTAGCTGCCCTGGGCGGTCTTTGGGATCGCGCTCAGCAGTATCTCCCGCTGATGCAGGAGATTGCCCTGCCGCTAGCTGCCCTAGTCTTTACGTTCAGCATGCTGCAGGTCTTTCTGCAGGATGACACGGAAGAAGATTACTTCCGCATTATGGGACGCTTCGGGATTACCCTTGCGATACTTGCCGAGTATCCCGCCCTTTTCGATCAGTTCAACCGGATGAGTTCCGCTCTGGCTCGTTATTTTGCCGATCCAAATAGCTTTCAGAATTTCTTTCAGCAATTGCAGGCACAGATGACAGGCCTGGTCACTTGGGCCCTCTCCTCGAGCATCACCACCCTTTTGGCCCTTCTCGCGGCCGTCATCCTCGTGCTCGCCTATCTCGGGCTGGTTTTGGCCCAGGCAATCGCGGTCATTCTGCTCTATGTTTTTGGGCCGCTGCTCATCGCCCTGCTGCCGAGCCGTCAGCTCAGCGTCGTCACCTACAACTACATGAAGGCTCTGCTCCAAGTACTGCTGTGGCCAGCGGTCTGGAGCATCGTATTCGCCTTATTTACCGGCGCCTTGCTCCAGGTGCTGCTCGCCGGCCCGATTATGAATCTTATTCCATCCATCCTGTTGATCTTGTTGTCCGTTTTGCTGACCCAGATTCCGCGCCTTACCGGTTACATCACGCGCGGGACCTTGAATGCAACCGGTGCGGTGCTGTCGTCGCTGGTCACGGCCGGGATGGCGTACATCACCTATCGGACGTTCGATACGGGAGTCTCCGCGGCACTTGCGGCCGGGACCGGCGGTGCGGCCGTCACGGTGCCGCAAGCCATCGCGTATGTCGCCCGAAGCCGGAGCACCGAAGCCACCCTTGTACCACCGGCCACAAGGTTCGCGGTTCTGCCGCCACCAACGACTGCATGAGAGTGCCCCATGAGCCATGACGCATTCATTTCCGACGACGCGCAGCAGGCCAAGCAAGAGCTTGGCGATTATTGCGAGTTCTACAGCCATCTGGCTCTACAAGCACGCCGCGCCTCGAGGGTCGCACTCGTCGCGTGCACCGTTGCCCTGGTCGCTCTGATTTCAGCGATTCTCGCGCAGCTCAAGCCGCCGATTCTCCTGCGCGTCCAGGATGGGGCAGTTGCCACGTTGAACGGTTCAGGTGCGGCCGTTGCTGATACTGCCGCGCGGCAGGAGCCCGATAACGCAGAGAAGCTCGAGTTCGTGAATACCTTTCTCGGCCGATTCGTGAATATCGATCCGATTACGGTCAAGCGCGATACGACCTTGGCGCTCAACCAGATGACCTATGGTTTGCGCCAGCAGATTCTGGCGAAACTCAACGAGGAACACTTTGTTGACACCGTGCGCGACAACAATGTGACCTCAACTCTGGCAGTCAAGTCGGCGGAACTGGTTTCAGGTGACCCCTACACCGCGATTGTTTTTGGGCGGAAGCGCCTCACAACCCTCATCAATGGTCGGGAAAATGAGAAGGAACTCCTGGTGAAATACACGATCCGCCTGGCACCTGTGCCACGCGCCGCCGTCAATGGCTGGACCGGGCTTGAAATCGCAGACTATAAAGAAGAGGTTTTACAGCAATGAGGAAAATAACTGGAGTTGCACTGTTCGCATCCTTGTTGTGGTTTGGCTGTATGGCCCAATCAGGCCCGAGTGATTCTGAGGAGCCGCCGAAGCAAGCAGCGAATGCTACCGACACTGGCCCCGTGCCTCTGGCCTATCCCTATGCGATTTCGACGGCGCCGCATTTTGCGGTATTCGTGGAGTTCCCCAGGGCAGACTCCATCCGGCGCATCGCCTTGGGCGACAGCAACTATTTCTTAGCCGAGGCCGATAAGACGGATCCCCATTACGCCATTATCAAGCAGATCCGCGCATCGGTTGTGAAAGGTAGGGCACCGGTTGAGACCAACATGCTCGTTTACATGACCTCGGGGCGAGTCGTAAACATCATGCTGAAAGCTGGAAAACTAGCAGACACTGCGTATTCAGTCGATTATCCCATTCCGCACCCAAAGCCGCCCCAACCGGCCAATGATCCGCCGCCTCCGGCACCTCCTAAAAAGGTGAGCCCCGAAACCGCCCGTGAAGAACTCGCTGAGGAAATGGTCGCTGAGGTGAAGGAATCTCCGAAAGATGATGCCGGTATCACCGCTGGCGGTCTCATGCTGCGGATGTATCGCACTGAACGGCTCGGCGAATTGGCGCTACTCTCCTTCGACATCGAAAACACCACCAAAGCAGTGATGGATCTTGAGGATCCCCAGATTAACCTGGTGACAGTGGCAGTGAAAACGAAACGTAGGAAGAAAGCGGCCCCCGCCAAGATCGAGCCAATTGAGCTAGTCCAATCTGAAGTCTCCGCCAAACAGCTTAAGCCCGGCGAACGCGCTGTCTGTCTGGTTGAGTTCAAGCCACCCGTTCACGACAGCGATCAGCAGGTTGTGCTGTCGGTTTCGAACCGGGCGATGGCGGACCGGCCCGCGACCTACCGTATTGAGTAGCTCATGGAGCAGATCGCAATGAGTAACGGATTCAAAACCAATTTCATCGGGCACGAGCAAAATGCCCCGTCAGCCATGGTTGAAGAAACGGCGGATGAGACGTTGACTGCACACGCGCTCGAAGACATTCGTAGCAGTGAGCGATTGAGTTGGTTTGGGCGCTTCGCGAAGAAAATCCAGGATGTCTTCCACTCCGCCAAGCCTTCTCAACCCAAGCAGCAAATGTCGCATTTAAAAGCTGCCCCCATTCTGATGTCGGCGGGACTGCTGCTGCTCCTCGCAACAGGATTGCTTTTTCTGCTATCGAAGCCCGAAAGTGCCGTGCACAGCCACTTTCGCCAGCCAACCGGACTCAGCGGCAGTGACGAATACAAAGGGGCCACTGCGGCGAAAGCCAGTGATACCGCCGTCACAGAGAGCCAACTGGCCGGCCGCGACCTAGATAGGGATCAGGAATGGACCAACTCCGCGAAGGCTGAACCTGGCGCGAATCGTGCTGGAGTTTCCACGCGCAGATTCTCCTTCAACGATGTGGACGGCGGGAGCACCACTTCCTCAGGTCTGCCCAACCAGAATGGCAGCGATGAGCTACAAAACCCGGCAACGGTGTTCGTGGCCAACACATTGAATCCTGGCCTGCCTTCACCCCCTCGCGATCGAAGGTATTCGGAAGTACAACTTCCCGCAGGCACCGAGATTATCGCGCATACAACCAATGCCATCAGCAGCGGGCTGGAATCGCCAGTGATCGCCATCGTGGATAGAAAAGTACAGGTAGGTGATGCGGTCGTGATCCCTGAAGGCTCGAAAGCGATCGGATACACAGCCGACACCATTAGGAACCGGGTCAATGTGCGCTTTACCTCACTGATCCTTCCCAGCAATCGGCAAGTTACGATCTCGGGCCTGGCACTCATGAAGGACGGTAGTGCGGGCCTCGTTGGAAAGGCTCAGGGAAGTGGTCATCCGGTTCTCGGAACTGCTGCTCGCATCGGCACCGGAGCCGCCGTGGTTGCCACCGAGTTTGCCGGCCAGGGCTCTTTGAATCAGCCCTTTTCGCAGAGTGACTACCTCCGTAATCAAATGGGTTACGAGATCGCATCCGAGGGTAGCCGCTACTCGAGTCGCCTGCAGCAACCCACGACTGTTCCGATTGTGACGGTAAGCACAAATCAGGCGATCCGGATCTTTCTGCTGAATGCACTCACGACCTCTAGTGGACGTATTCCGAATACGACGCCACCGAAGCAGCCCGATAACACGATGACCCAAACTGCGGAAGATGAATCGCCTGAGCAGTCTCTTCGAACGGCACAGACTGCTTACATCCAGGCGCTTGAGGCTCAATTGGCCGAGATGCGTGCCGAACTCGACGCAAGGAAATCCAATGGCCGAAACTAGCACGGTTGGCACTCTCGTCTCCTCGTCCGAGGAACTGCAAAGGGTCCTCACGATGCACGGCTACATCGCAAAGTCCGAGGTTGTGAAGGTCTTGTATCTTGCGCTCCGCCTCGAGAAACCGTTGCTGCTCGAAGGCCCGCCCGGTGCCGGAAAAACACAGATCGCCAAGGTCCTGTCGGAAGCGCTCGCGATGCCGCTGATCCGTTTGCAGTGCTACGAAGGAATCGACGAAGCCAGGGCTCTCTACCAATGGAATGAACCCCTGCAACGCATGGCACTCGAATTTATCCGCCAGTCAGGACGGCAGGACACTTGGGAACGACTGAAAGGGTATCTCTACAGTCCTGACTTCCTTATTCCTGGGCCGATCCTGAAAGCACTGCAATCGGGATCGAGAGCCGTATTGCTGATTGATGAGATCGACAAGACCGGCCCGGCGTTCGAAGCTTTCCTGCTGGAGATCCTGTCCGATTTTCAGGTGTCAATCCCGCAACTGGGCACGGTCACTGCTCAGTGCCGCCCAGTCGTGGTGCTGACCTCAAACGCTCAACGGAAGTTGACGGATGCGCTCCGCGGCCGGTGTTTTCTTCTTTGGATGGATTATCCGACAACGGAACTCGAAGCCGAAATCATCACTCGCTCGGGGGAAAGCGACTCTCGCCTCAGTTTACAAGTTGCACGATTCACCGCCGCCGTTCGTCATCTTGGCATGGCTAAGCCGCCCGCCATTCGTGAGTCTCTCGACTGGATCGATGCGCTGCACTTGTTGGGAGCCGACGAATTGTCTGCCGATGTCGTTAAGGACACATTGCCGATTCTGCTGAAAACACGCGAGGACATTGACCGTGCTGCCGGGAATGTCGCACTGCTGTTGCAGCGTGCCTGTTAGGAGCTTTCATGGTCTCGTCGCTTGCACTTCGGTTCCGCCGATTTCCTTACCTAGTGATCGGGTGGGGATTGCTGGCGGTTGTGTCGCTGGCGGCTCCTGATCGCCTGTTCCTGACCCACAGGCAAGGGTTTTGGCTCGGCTTGGCGTTTTTGGGCATCGCGCTCCTGCGTGGCTCACGACAGCTTGGACAGGAGCTGCCGTCCGAGGTGGGCGTGTTGGAGCTTTCTAGCCTACCTCGCCACAACGAAATGCAGTACATGGGGCACGGCTTCACCTGGGACCCGCAGCACGCCAATGAAGTGTTGGCTGCCGAGCGCGAGGGGGATGCTTTCAAAGGGCGAAACCGCAGGCCTGGTGATCTCGGTGGCATAGCAACTCTCCATGCCGTGGGTTGTCACGAGGAGGCACCTGTTTTCCTGCCGCTGAGCGACCTCGAAGGGCACATGCTGGTCTCGGGCGCCACGCGCACCGGCAAGACCCATTACCTGCAGCTCGATCTTGTACAAGCGATCGAGCGTGGCAACGAGGCGGTCATTTTCATCGACCCGAAAGGCGATCTAAACGTCCTCCATCGCGCCTACGATGCCGCCGTTCGCACCGGCCGGCAGAAGGATTTTCAGTTTTTCTCATTGGCATTTCCACACCTGTCTTGCACTTATAACCCGCTGCACAATTTCGTCCTAGGCATGGAGATGCCCGACCGTCTGGCGGGCCTGCTGCCGGGCGGCGGGCAATCGGAGCCGTTCAAGGCCTTCGCGTGGGAAGTCATTAACGTAATTGCGCAAGCGATGTTGCTGGCCGGCGAACGGCCGCTGCTTTCGAAGATCGCGCGGTACGCAAAAGTCAACGGCAGCCTGGAAGAACTCGTCCCCAAGGTCCCACAGCACACGCCGGAATACGAATATTTACAAGGCCTGATCAAGCACCCGCCCGATCACTACGACAAAATGGTCTCTTCACTGAAGCCCATGCTGTCGAAGCTGGACACGCCGGATTTCAGGAACCTGATGTCGGTCACGACTCCCGACCTTGACTGGGACCGCGCCATCCGCCTGAAGAGAATCGTCTACATGTTCATGGGATCAATGATTGTTAAAGAAACGGCATATGCGATTGGCATGCTGGCTCTGCAGGACCTCTTAAATTTCATCGGCCGCGCCTACGCATACGAGCGGGCAAAAACGCCCGTGCGGCTCATCGTGGATGAGGTTGGCAGGCTGGTATTCCCGGGCTTCGTTGATCTGCTGTCCCAAGCAGGAGGTCAAGGGCTCATGGCTGTGCTCGCTTTTCAGAGCGTTGCCGATCTGGTCAGCGTGCTCGGCCCGGCCGGTGCCCAGCAGATTTTGGACAACACCAATACCAAGCTCTGGTTCCGGGCCACCGATCACGCGACCGCGAAAACGTTCTCTGATGTCGCTGGTCAAGGTCCGCTGCTGACAAGGCGCGAATCCGCCGCGTACCGGCCGGTGCTGCAAGGTACGCCGAAGGTCCACAGCCGTTTGGCATTCGATGCGACCTTCGCCCAGCAATCAACCGAGGTCATTGACAACCTCGTGCGGGAGGACTGGCTGATGAAGCTGCCCCGCGGTCAGGCTTTTCTTTATGCCAGCGGCCAAACCTACAAGACGCGCTTCCCACTGATGCCGCAACCAAAATACCTGTTTCCATTGGGGGCCGCATGAGACTGGTTTGGCTTGGAGGACTGGTCCTGCTGTTCGCCTTCGTCGCATCACTGATTTCGAAGCAGCAGGGTGGTCGGCTGCTGGAGGAGGGCTGGGCTAGGGCAGCAAATGTCCTTCCGGGTGTGAAGTTGGGCGAGCTCGAGCGGATGACGCCCGCTTACACGGCCCGCATATTTGGTTTGTTGCCTGAACCATTCCGGCAGAAGCTTGCTGCGAAAACGTGGGCGGCTGTCGAGGTAATGATCTTCCGCTCGCTCCTGTTGTGGCACCTGACGCCGGCATACCTGATGTCATTCGTCGTCGGGTCGCTAGAGGGCTCATGGGCCAGGGCCAGCCAAAAGAGCTTGATAAAGATGCACTCGCCGATGCGTTTCAGCTCGGCCCTGACGACGTTAGGGCTGATCCCAGTGCTGGCCTTGCTTTGGGTCGCAGCCCCTGCCGCAGTCTCCGCCGCTCTGCTGGTCATCGTGCTCGGCACAATCGCAATCTTTGGCACCCGAAACCTAATCGTGCACGCCCCTACCCAGTTTTAACCATGTCCTGTCTCACCCAATTCGGCACGTTGAATCTGATCCACCACTACTACGACATTGGAGTGTGGACAAGGATGGTAATCAAGTTTTCCGAACGCGTCTCCTATTTGGATGAACGCACGGATAGGTTTTTGACGATCTTGGCGCAGCTCGGCGGCTACTGCTCGGCCGAGCAGGCCCAAGCGATGGGTCTGGCCAACTCACCCTCGCAAAGCCTGGCCCGACTCAACGGCCTAGAGCAAGCGGGATTCTTGCGGCGGGTTGCGGAGTACCCCGTCGTCTACCAGATTACGAAATCGGTTGTGCGGCTGGTTGGGACCGATATGTCGGCCCGGCGACCGCACGTCGTTCAGAGCATCCGCTGGCGACTGGCCACGGTGAGCTTCTATCTGGAGGCCAGAAGCTGGCCTGCCGAGTTCGTTTTCCACCATGACCAGAAGCTGGCGGCCTTCGATAAACTCGACTGCCCCCGGAAATTGCTGCCGCACAGAGGCCGCCAGCCCTACCTTTGGGAGGACTTTGTCCTCGATCTCCACGATGGCGCCCTCTGCGTTGCCATCGTGGACCGGCCGCACTGGAATGCGTTTCGCCAAATGCGAGCATTTGTAAGACGGTTCGCGTCCTGCCGCTCCCATCTGGGTGACCGCTTGGGTTTGACTATGGCCGTCGGCTCGGATGCTCGCCGCCGGCTGTACGAACAGGCAGCCGGGCACCGCAAAGTGTTGGCCCATTCCAAGGGAGCGTCGGAGCCCGCCACCGTCTATCAGGTATCGACCCCGATTCCACACGTTCGCACCCTCACCCATGAGCCAGTAGTCGACACCCACGAGCCTGTAATCCACACCAATTCCAATTCGAGGAGGCCATGAGAGGCCATGAAGCTTACCGGCACAGTCCTGAGGTGTTCGGCTCGCAAAGTCAACTCCAGCAGCAAGGAGACCTACGTCACCAACCTGCTGGTCCTAGATCCGGAGAACAGCTCCGGCACCAACTACGCAGTCGAGGTGTGGGACGACAAGCCCCACGAGGCCGCGCCGATGTCCGAGGTCGCCCTGACGGTCATCGGGGTGGTGAACAAGACGGGTGGTGTGCCCACTCTGCGGGCCGCCATGCCGCCAGCGGAAGCGCAGGTTGCGGCGTAGCCGCAGCCAAGAAACACGGTGAATCTTCGCTGCGATTCACGGTTAAAGGCGTCGTGCAGCGACGCCTTTAACCATTCCGTTACCACGGCTTCGCGGGGAGGGGTGATTGGGGAGGTCAATGGGGATGAGTGATCCATCCCCATTCGGGAGGAGTGAGCATCTTGCTGTCGGTCGAAGAACTCACGGAAAAGATTCTTTACTGGCTCTCGTCGGAGCTGCGGGTGCGGGCGCTGGCTGAGAAGCTACTCCAGCGCTTCGCCGAAACCGTGGGCGACCTGCCAGCCAGCGAGAAGCACCACCACTCTGAAGCGGGAGGCCTATACCGGCATTCCCTGGAGGTGGCGCTCAAGGCCTTGGAGGAGTTCGAGGGCGACATCATTATGGAGCCTCGGTCGGACGGCAGCATTGACAGTTTCCGCAGTTCCCGCAATCGCCCGCGCTGGCAGTACGCCACATTCATCGGTGCTCTCTGTCACGACCTCGGCAAGGTTTTTGACGTCGAGGTGCGGGGCAAAGGCGAGACATGGTCTCCGATTCATGACCGCTATTGCGAGTTCGGTCGCCGGATCAAGACGCCCGTAGCGAGCTGGGATCCGGAGCGCGAGCACGGCGAGCATGCCGAGCGTTCGGGGCGGCTCCTCCACCACGTCCTTTCGCCGGAGGACGTCGGCTATCTAGGCAGACCGCGAGTCGAGCACCTGTATCGCTGCCTCGCGGAGGGCCATAGCAAGGGCATGGCAAGCCTGCTCTCGCAGTTGGTCAAACAAGCCGACCAGGCCAGCGTTGAGCAGGCTCAGCCCGCCATCGCCGCCCGGCCGGACAGCAAGATCGGCCTGCTGATCCAGACATTCCAGGAGTTAATCAGGGATGGCCAGATGTGGATCAATATCCCCGGAGCGCAGGTGTGGGTCGATGGCGGCAAGACTGCGGTGGTCGTGCCGGTCGCTATAAGCATGGCACGGGATCGCCTCAAGGAGCGAGATATTGCCCTGCCGCCCAATACGAACCTCTACAACATGCTTCGCAGCGCTGGCCTGGTGGAATCGGATGAGCGAGGAATGAACGTTCAGAGTATTCAGGTTCAGGGCAAGCATGGGCCTATCTCGCTCAGCGCTCTGATCTTTCCCACGGAGAAGGTCGTACCCAATGAAATTTTGCCCACATTGCCTGCCATCCACTTCGAAATCAAGACTGAGCCTAATGCCGAGGCCGTTGCTGTCGCCCAGGAGTAAAGGCTCAAGGGAGAACTGACATGAATATCCTTATTGCCAATCAATACGGCCGAGTTCAGGGGGAGGTGGGTGGCACTGGCCTGACATTAGCCGTGGGGGCCGAGACACCCCGCCGGGAATCGGTCCAACTTCAAACTCGCATTGAGTCGATCGAGCAACTTCTCCATCTGCTCGCCATCATGCGAGCGGTCGAGCGCCGCATCGAGCAGTTCCAGCTGCGTGATGCCAAGGCGACTCAGCCAACTGAGCCGGACGGTGCTTTTGACGAGAGTATCTGCCCTGAAGGAGAGCTATTCACGTCGAATGGCAACTCGAAAAACAAGATTTACGGCCGGTTCGCCCAGTTCCTCGTGTACGAGCAGGTCGATCAGGGCCGCCTGCGCGTGTTCTTCGCCGTTCGCGACGAGGCAAAGCGTGTAGCCCGCTTCGATCTGCATCCCGGTGAGGTGCAGGCATTTCATGCCTTGGCAAAGCGCGCTCTGTTTGCCTGCGATCAGGTTGATGTGCTGCTTCGGGATGATCTCTCGCTGAGCATTGGCCTGAACGTCTCCGGGCACGGAGTACGCTTCGAAGCGCACACTCCCCTTTGGCACTCACAGTTCGTCATCAGCAAGGCGAATGACCTGGCTACGCTGGCGGTGTTCACCCGTCGTGTCATCGACCAGGAGAAAGCTGTACCGATTCGCTTCGGGGACGACACGAATTACTTCAGCCTGCGAAAGCGCAACGACGGCCAAGTCATTGCTGAATTCCAGAGTGAGGGCTCGATCGAGAAGATCACGCTCTCAACCCTGCAGCTTCTGGAGCTGGAAATCCTGGCGCAGTACGCGCTTCATCGCGCCTTCGAGCCGGTGAGCATGCGACCACGAAATCCTGTGCCGCCGCCCGAGCCAGAAGCGGCGGCCCAAATTGCCTGAGTCACATTCCAAGTTTTAGTCCCACAAACCCTTCTTGATTCCATAAACCCTGCTACCAACCCACAATGCGATCCGCGCGGCGAGCCGCGACGGTATCCCAATCCACAAAGGAGCTTTACGTATGAGCCTAATTGACACGAATCAACTCAAATCGGCACTCGACAGGCTTTGCCTGGTGGTGCCGAAGAAAGGAACCTTGCCGGTGCTGGAAAACCTGCGATGGCGCATTGTTAAAGGTCATCTCGAGTTGACCGCCACCGACTTGGATAACAGCCTGCATATTTCACTGCCCTTTGCCGCACCAGCCACGACCAAATCGGCGGATGTGCTGGTCTCGGCGAAGGAGCTCTACCAAGCCGTGAAAACAGAATCTGCCCCCAACCTGGACGTCCGAATTCACGACGGCAAGTTTGAGGTGCGAGCCAACAACCGCACCCTGGTGCTGCCCGCGAGTGAACCGAAGAGCTTTCCTGCGTGCCCTGATGGAGAGCTTAATTCCCGAGGTCAAATCCTCGCTTCGGCACTGGCTGCAGCCCTCGCAAAGACGCTCTTCTGCGT
>Ga0070734_10005128_pt1 | contig 11830 bp, 8 predicted proteins | sample Coa_R1_8_FD_66444 | JGI IMG/M metagenome (GOLD analysis project Ga0070734, IMG submission 66444) | Surface soil microbial communities from Centralia Pennsylvania, which are recovering from an underground coalmine fire - Coalmine... | ecosystem: Environmental > Terrestrial > Soil > Unclassified ...
ATCAGCAGCGCGTACAGAATCAGCGCCGAGAGCCACTTCCCGATGATGATCTCGTAATCCCGAATCGGCGACGTAACCAGCAACTCGATCGTCCCGATGCGCTTTTCTTCGGCAAAGAGTCGCATGGTGATCATCGGGATGAAGAACAGGCCGATCACGGCGACATTCGACAGCAGCGGCCGGATGACGTATTCGTTCACGCTCATCGGCGCGGATTGGCCCTGCATCTGGGACTGGATGCCCACGTAGTTGAAATAGCCGACCGAGTTCCAGAAGAAGAAGCCGAAAATGATGGCGAACATCGTCAACAACAGATATGCCACCGGCGAAACGAAATAGCTCTGCAGCTCTTTGCGGCAGATGATCCAAATATTTCTCATTGCTGATTCTCCTGCGCGAGCGCCGCGGTCTGCGTCTCTTCCGGGGCCGCCTCAGATTGGGCCGCGGACTCTTCGTGTTTCACCCCGCCCGTCAGTTCGAGGAAGATCTCCTCCAGGCTCATGGCCGCTGACTTCAGTTCGTTTAGGTTCCAGCCGGCCTCCACCACCGCACGCGCCAGATCGCCCCGAATGGAACGATCTTTGAGGCTTTCCACTTCGAATACGGAAGCCGGACCATGATGGTCCTTGAACACCACGCGGCTCACACCGGCCACGGTCTCCAGCTTGTGCTGCGCCGTCGCCGCTTCGAGCGTGCCATCGCGCCCTTCCACCTCGATGAGCACCGACTCCGCGCCGCGCGCCCGATCCCGCAGGTTTTGAACCGAATCGGTCGCCACCAGTTTGCCCTTGTTGATGATGATCACCTGTTCGCACGTCTGTTCCACTTCGGGCAGGATGTGGGTGCTGAGAATAATGGTGTGATCTCCGGCCAGGCCGCGGATCAGCTCGCGCGTTTCGTTGATCTGTTTCGGATCGAGGCCGGACGTCGGCTCGTCCAGGATCAGCACGTCGGGGTTATGGATGATGGCCTGCGCCAATCCGACGCGCTGCCGATAGCCTTTCGAGAGTTTTCCGAGTTGTTTGCGAAACACGTCGGCGACATTGCAGCGCTCGGCGACTTCGCGTACCCGGTGCGCGAGGCTCGAGCTCGCCATGCCCTTCAGCTTGCCGACGAAAGTCAGGTATTCCCAGACCTCCATTTCCGGATACAGGGGCGGCGTTTCCGGCAGATAGCCGATGCGCCTCTTGACCTCCATGGGGTGCTCGACGACATCGTATCCGGCGACCGTTGCCGTGCCGTCCGTGGGCGGCAGAAAGCAGGTGAGGATCCGCATGGTCGTGGTCTTCCCGGCGCCGTTCGGGCCCAGGAAACCGACGATCTGGCCTTTTGCGACCTCAAACGAAATATGATCGACCGCGACCGTGCGGGCGTATCGCTTCGTAAGACCTTGAACTGTAATCATAAGTTAGCTCGGAGGAACTCCAAGACTGAATCAAAGCGCCTCGGCTGAGGCGTGCCTCGAATCAGACTGCACGAATTACATGATAAAAAGCACCCTAAGGCGCTGTCAAACAAAGGGGCCGTAACAGCATCCGCCTGAAATCGAGCGTCTCGAACCACTGGCCCAAACCCGAACACGCTCATTCGGGTCGTGTAAAGCCCATGATTTGGATTCCGGCATCCACAAATAAGACGTTGCCGGTGACCCCGCGTCCCAGGTCGCTAGCGAGAAAAACGGCTGTGTCTGCGACCTCAGCCGGCTCCGTCTTTCTCCGTAACGGGGCCAGCCTGGCCGCACCCTCGATCATCTCCGAAAGTCCGCGAACACCGCGCGCCGACGCGGTTTTCACTGCTCCGGCCGAAATGGCATTTACACGAATGTTAGACGGACCCAAATCGCTCGCCAGGTACCGCATGGTCGCCTCAAGAGAAGCTTTCGCTACTCCCATGACGTTATAGTTTTCAACCACCCGCGTGGAACCGAGGTAGGTCAGGGTAGTGATGGATCCTCCACCCCGGTCGGGCGGAGCCATCAGCGGCTTGGTGGCGCGGGCGACCGCAAGCAGCGAGTAGGCGCTGACATCCTGGGCCAGTGAGAAACCCTCGCGCGGCGTTTCGACAAAGGGCCGCGAGAGGTCCTCGCGATTCGCAAACGCGATACTGTGCACCATGGCGTTGAGCACGGTTCCCTGGTCGGCCAGCACCTTGGTTAAGGCGGTAAGCTGGTCGTCCCGGGTTACATCACAGCTGATCGGCTGCGCGCCGAGTTCTTTCGCCAGCTCTTCGACTGTCTCTTTCTGGCGATCTCCCTGGTAAGTAACGATCAGTTGGGCTTTTTCCCTGACAAAAGCTTGCGCGATGGCGAAGGCCAAACTCCAGCGATTCGCCACGCCGAGGATGAGGGCCGTTTTTCCCTCGAGCAGACTGGGCATGAGCTACTCATTGTAGCGCGAGGGGATCGCCGGAACGCCGCTTGGGACCTATTTGCCAAGGATCTGGTACAAGTTGCTGAAATCGTCGGTCCACGGGCGCAAGCCTTTTTGTGGCTTGGCAGCCACGTTGCCCCGAAAAATCGGGTCGTTGAAGACGGCGGGGTCGCCGGTTACAAGGACCCAGTCGCTATCGAACAGATAATCTTCCTCATCCCCCGCGTCGGCCACCAGGATCGCGGCCTTGCTCATGTCCACGGCGTTGCGCGCCACCACCGGCATCAGGTTGAGGTAGCGATTCGACACGTGCACCGACAGGATTCCGCTCGGCTTCAGATGGCGGAAATAGACAGCAAAGGCTTCCCGGGTGAGCAGATGGACGGGAATGGCGTCGCTGGTGAACGCGTCGACGCCGAGCACATCGTAGTTCATGTCGGACTGGCTTTCAAGCACCAGCCGCGCGTCGCCCAGGTAGACGTGATGCTCGCCAGGACAATCGTTGACGAACGAAAACCAGGTGGTGGCAATCTGCAGCGCCAGGGGGTTGATTTCATAGAACGTGAAAAAATCGCCGGGGCGGCAATACGACGCCGTGACACCGGCGCCGAGACCGATCATGCCGACGCGGGCGCTGGGCGTCTTCCTGGCAAACCGGATAGCGCGGCCGATGCCGGAATCCGCGCCGTAGTACGTGGTGGCGACCCGACGGTAGGGGGGATTGGTGAGCTGCTCGCCGTGATCGATGGTTCCGTGGATGAGCTTGCGGACGCCCTCGGTGCCCTTGCCCTTTTCTTCGATGACACGCGAGACGCCGTAATAGTCGCGATCCGAGAGAACGTAGCGCCGGTCGTCTTTCAATTTCTGATAGCCCAGATACCCGGCCACGCCGACAGTCAGCGTCATCATGGCCAGTTGCACCCAGCGGATCGGCACGCGGCTCGACCAATGGCGCGCCGAGACGAACAGCACCACGGTCGCAAGTGCGGGACAAAGCACCAGTCCGAGCGGCATCTCAAAATACGTGCGGAAGACATGGGGCGCGAAGATGGCGACGAAAAATCCGCCCAGAGCCCCTCCGACTGACACCATGAGATAGAAGCTGGTGAGGTGCTTAGGGTCGGGCTTCAAGCGTGTCAGCTCACCGTGGCAAACCATGCAGCAGACAAACAGGCCGGCTACGAACAGCGGTATGGCCCAGCGAAGGTTCGCATTGCCCTCGTTCCAATAGGTCGCGAAGGCCATTCCGCCGATCGCCGCGGCGAACAGCGGCAGAAAGATGCCGCGATGATAGATTTTTTCGCGTTCGAAGCACAGGATGAACGTCAACAGATAAACACCCAGAGGGACCACCCAGAGCAGCGGGATCGGCGCGACGTTTTGGCTTAAATGCGTCGTGATGGCGAGCAGCAGAACGGAAGCTACGGCGGCCAGCGCGGTCCAGAGCGAAAGCATTCCCAAAGACGGGGCCGCGCTGGTTGCAGAAGGGTCCTCTGCAGGAGCGTACGATTCGACGGCCGTGTTCTCGTGGGCCCGCAGCACCGTCCAGGCGACCAGCGCACAAACGACCACAAACGCCGCGTAGACGCCGGACCAGCTGTAGGCCTGAACGTGTGTGGTGAACCGCGGTTCGACGATCGCCGGAAAGCTGACCAGCGCCAGCAGCGATCCAAGATTGGAGAGCGCAAAGAAACGATACGGAATCGTGCCGGGGCGTGTCCTGGCGTACCAGGCCTGGAGCAGCGGGCTGGTGGTGGACAACAGCATGTAGGGAAGACCGATGGTGCTCGCGAGCAACAGCAGAATTCGCAGCGACGGATCGCCCGCCTGCGTCGGCTTCCAGGAGGGCGAGGGCAGGATCGGCAGGATCGCCAGGCTGGACGCCAGCAAGGCTACGTGCAGTATGGCCTGCTGCTTGGGCTTGAGATACTTGATCACCGCGTGCGCGTACAGGTAGCCTGCCAGCAGCGCGGCCTGGAAAAAGAGCATGCAGGTGCTCCACACCGCAGCCGCGCCACCGAACCACGGCAGGATGATCTTGCCGATCATGGGCTGGACTTCAAACAGGAGAAACGCGCTTAAGAAGATGGTGAAGGCGTAGGCGATCATTCGTGTCGAACAGCAATCATCTCACACACCATGCGCAACCCGGGTAAGAGTGCGGGAGCGATCGCTACTCGTAGCGCAGCGCCTCTACCGGGGCAACTCCGGTGGCGCTGTGAGCCGGGTAAAGCGTAGCGACAAAACTGATGAAGATGGCCGTCAGGGCGATCCAGATGCCGTCCTGCCAGCGCGGATTGAACGGCACATAGCTGAGCGAGTAGACGTCCTGATTCAGGCTGATCCAGTGGTAACGATCCGCCAGGATCGAGATGCCGTAACCCAGAACCAGGCCGATCGCGGTTCCCACGACGCCGATCAGAACGCCCTGCATGAGGAAAATCTTGCGGATCTGTTCGCGCCTGGCGCCCATCGACATCAGCAGGGCGATGTCCCGGTTCTTCTCCATCACCATCATGATCAGCGTGATCAGTATGTTCAGTGCGGCCACGAGCTGAATCAGCCCGATGGTGATCGCTGTGACGACTTTTTCCGTGCTGAGCGCGCTCAAGATCTGCTTGTACTGCTCCATCCAGGTATTCGCGGTGAACCCGGACCCTGTGATCTGTTCGGCCGCCTTGGCGACGTCGGGCGCCTGATAGATATCGTCCAGGCGAAGTTCGATGTCGCTAACGACGTTGCCGACGTCGAATACCAGCTGGGCGGCCGGGAGCGACGTGAATGCGTAGTTCGAATCGATCTCATAGAACCCCGACTCAAAAACACCCACCACGCGAAATTGATACTTCGTCACCTGAGGACCGAACGGCGTCAGCTCACCCTGCGGCGAGATGACATTCACGACGCTGCCCAGCATCATGCCGGTGCTCTCCGCGAGCCGGGCGCCGAGAATAATTCCCGGCAGGCCCGAATTGTTTTTCAGCGCATCGAAGGAACCCTGTTTCAGGTGCAGCAGCATGTCGGGCGGCGTCTCCACGGGGACGCCTTTCAGTACCCCGCCCTGCGCCTGCGCGCCACCGAGCGGACCGGTCAGCATCACGGGTCCGTACAACCCCGGCCCCACGCTGACCACATGCGGAATCTTGCGCAATACGGGGTCCAGCTGCTTCCAGTTCGCGATCCCGCGCGCTGCGTCCTTGCTCAGCAGCATCACGTGCGCCGTGGTCCCGAGCAGGCTGCGCTGCAGCGTATTACGAAAGCCGTTGTTGATGGCAATGGCAATTACCAGCGCCATGACGCCCGCCGCAACGCCTGCGATCGAGATCACCGTGATCACCGAAATCACTGCTTGCTTGCGCTTGGCGCGCAGGTAGCGGGCGGCGACGAAGAGCTCGAACGAGGATGCGGCCATGGAGGAAGCGCTCAGATAGGACGCAGCAGCGGGAATAGGATTACGTCGCGAATGGATCGCGAGTTGGTCAGGATCATAGTCAGCCGGTCGATTCCGATCCCTTCGCCGCCCGTCGGTGGAAGCCCGTAGGATAAGGCGCGAACGTAATCCTCATCCATTTGGTGCGCTTCTTCGTCGCCTGCGGCGCGCTCGGCTAACTGCATCTCGAAGCGGTGGCGCTGCTCCTGCGGATCGTTCAGCTCGCTGAAGGCATTGCCGATCTCCATGCCGGCCACGAAGATCTCAAACCGTTCCACGAAATCCGGCTCGTCGGGCTTGTTTTTGGAAAGCGGGGAAACCTCGATAGGAAAGTCATAGACGATGGTCGGCTGGATCAGCTTGGGTTCCACCTCGCGTTCGAACGCCTCGACAAGCGCGTGGCCTTTCAGGTCCTGCGCGCCCACCGCCTCTCGCATCGACAGGCGCCGTATGTTGCCAAAATCGATTTGGGTGCCTTCGAACTCCGCCACCGGCGTGCCATTGACATCGATGGCAGTCTGGCGCAGCAACTCCTCGGTGAAATCCATGAGGCCTTTGTAATCCGTGTAGGCCTGATAAAACTCCAGCATCGTGAACTCGGGGTTGTGCTGCGTCGAAATGCCTTCGTTGCGGAAATTTCGATTGATCTCGTACACTCGCTCGAGCCCGCCCACCACAAGCCTTTTGAGATACAGCTCGGGCGCGATGCGCAGGTAAAGGTCCATGTCGAGCGTGTTGTGATGCGTGATGAAGGGCCGCGCGGCCGCGCCGCCGTAGATGGGCTGCAGCATGGGCGTCTCCACTTCCAGAAACCCCCGCGCTTCGAGCTGCCGCCGCAGCGAGGCCACCACTTTGCCGCGCGCCTCAAAAACCTTGCGCACGTCGGGATTTGCGATCAAATCCAGGTAGCGCTGCCGATAGCGTGTCTCGACGTCTTCGAGGCCATGCCACTTCTCGGGCATCGAGAGCAGCGTCTTGGCCAGAAAGTAAAGCTTCTCGACATGAATGCTCAACTCGCCCGTACGGGTGCGAAAAAGATAGCCCTCGGCGCCGATGATGTCGCCGAGATCGAGTTTCTCGTAAAGCGCGTAGTCCTTCTCGCTGACCGCATCCTTGCGGACGTAAATCTGCAGGCGTTCGCCGTTCTGCAACAAATGCGCGAAACCGGCCTTCCCCATGCGCCGCACCGTGAGGATGCGCCCGGCCACTTTCACTTCGATGCGCGCGGCCAGTTCTTCGGCCGTCTTCGATCCATATTCCTCCAGGATCTGCGGGATCGTGTGCGTGAAATCGAAGCGATGGCCGTAGGGCCGGAACCCCAGCGCTTCGATCTCGGCGATGCGCGCGACGCGCTGCTGGTACAACTCGTCTTCCACGGACAATGTGTCGGACTCCTCTGTTGGATTGTGGCACGCCCGGCTACCGGGGCCGTGGCGGCCCACGCGCCGCAAAAGGCCCGCGAAGCGAGAAAGCTAGACTGCGGTCGTCTCGGCCACCCGCTCTGCGTAACGCCGGTCGACGTAATTGTTCAGGATGTCGATGAACTCCGCCACGATGTGATCGCCGCGCAGCGTGATGCTGAGCTTGCCGTCAACGTACACCGGCGCAACCGGCTCCTCAAATGTTCCCGGCAGCGAGATGCCGATGTTCGAGTGCTTCGACTCGCCCGGCCCGTTCACCACGCAGCCCATGACGGCGACCTTCATCTCTTCGACGCCCGAGTACTTGCTCTTCCAGGCCGGCATCTGCTCGCGCAGGTAGGTCTGGATCTGATCCGCCATGTCCTGGAAGAAGGTGCTCGTCGTCCGTCCGCAACCCGGGCATGCGGTCACCTGCGGCGTGAAACTCCGCAATTCCAGGGCCTGCAGGATCTGCTGGCAGACGATGACTTCTTCGGTGCGGTCGCCATTCGGCAGCGGTGTCAGCGATGCACGGATCGTGTCGCCGATGCCTTCCTGCATCAGCACGCCGATCGCGGCCGTGGTGGCTACAATGCCCTTCGAACCTAGACCTGCTTCGGTCAGGCCCAGATGCAGGGCGTAATCGCATTCGGAGGCGAGCTTGCGGTAGACCATAATTAGGTCCTGGACTCCGCTGACTTTGGCGCTCAGGATGATCTTGTCGCGCCCGAGCCCATAGCTTTCCGCTGCACGCGCCGAATTCAGGGCGCTCGCAACGATGGCGTTCATGGTGACTTCCTTCGCGTCCAGCGGCTCCGCCGCGCGCGAATTTTCGTCCATCATGCGCGTGAGCAGCGCCTGGTCGAGCGATCCCCAGTTGACTCCGATGCGCACCGGCCGGTCGTACTCGATAGCGGCTTCGATCATGGTGCGGAAGTTGTCATCGTGCTTCTTTCCGATGTTCACGTTTCCGGGATTGATGCGGTACTTCGCCAGCGCCCGCGCACAGTCCGGATATTTCTTCAGTAGAATGTGGCCGTTGTAATGAAAATCCCCGATGATCGGCACCCGGACACCGAACTTCTCCAGCGTGTCCACAATCTTCGGTACCGCCTGCGCCGCCGCCTCGGTGTTCACCGTGACGCGCACCACTTCGGAACCGGCCTGCGCCAGCGCCATCACCTGATTGACAGTCGATGGAGTGTCGGCCGTGTCGGTGTTGGTCATGGACTGGACGACGATTGGGTGCGACCCGCCCACCCACACATTGCCGATCTTCACCGGAACCGAAACCCGGCGCTTCAATACTGCCATCTGGCCTCCAAAAGTCTCATTGTAGCAATCGGGTACACGCCGTTTAAGGTTGCAGGTCAGAGTGCGGCCGCCCGCCGCCTCCGCAGTTCGGCCGTGGCCGCGCGGTGACACTTCAGGCACAGCGTGCGAATGTTTGCCAAGTCGCACTCCCCACCGCCCTCGACCACCGGGACGATATGGTCCGCATCCCACAGGCTTTGGCGAGCGCCCGGCCTGAGTCCCCACTCGCTCCAAGCCTTCAGCCGCGCCGTGCCCTTGAGCCTCTTCAGGTGCCTCCAAGTCGCCAGGCAATCCACCCCACAGGAGGCACATAGCCCGCGGTCACGCGCCAGCACCTTCTCTCGCAGGAACCCGGGGTCGCTGCGAATACGCCATTCTTCGACACACCAGTCGGAGCAGAAACTGGTCCGGCCTTTCGGTACCTCCAGGCTGCACCAGCGGCACAAATTCCTGCCCCCGGGACCTTTGGGGAGGCATTTCGGGTCCACCCATCCGCCCGGCATACGGCGCGCGCTGCTCATTTCGAATCACTCACTTTAGCGGTCCAGTTCCCTTGGGAACAAGATTACAACAGGCCGCATCTAAGGGTTTAGCGGCGCCTTGCAGCGGCTGCGTGGATTCGATATACTCCGCAAGTGCATCCACCGCGAAGCCGTGGCTGCCGTAAGGGTGTACGTTGACAAGACTTAGCAACGAAAATGAAAGCATGCCTGGCGTGTGGTTTCGGTCCCCGCGCAAAGGTTTTCAAGCGGCGTGTTTAGCAGGTTTCCTCATGCTCGCACCCTGTCGCACTTACCTGCAGGCCGCCTCTCCTCAAGCCGCGGCGGCCGAACCGCAGAAGAATTGGAAAGATCGCCCGGAGTACGATCTTTACGATTCCATCATCAAAGACGCGACCCCGAAGACACGGCTCGAAAAACTGCAGCAGTGGGAAAAGCAGTACCCGCAAACGGACTGGATCAAAGAGCGGCGCACGCTCTTGATGACCACGTACTTTTCGCTGCAGCAGCCCAAGGAAGCGGTCGAAGTCGCCAAGCAGATCTTGGCCGACGATGCGAAGAATTTCAGCGCGAATTACATTGTCGTCACCTTTACGCAGGCGCTTGCCGGTAATAATCCTGCAGCGGAAGTGCTCGATCAGGGCGCAACCGCCGCCCGGACCATCCTGGCCGGAATCAACGCGCCCCCGGTCAACTTCACCGCCGATCAATGGAAAGCTCAACGGCCTCAGGTCGAAGAGCTGGCGCATACCACGCTCGGCTGGGTGGACCTGCAGAAAAAAGACTGGCTCGCAGCGGAGTCAGAGTTTCAGAAAACACTGCAGATGGATCCGAACAGCGGCCAGGTGGACTACTACATGGGCACCGCCATCGCATCGGAGAAGGACCTGAAGAAAATGCCGCAAGCCCTGTTTTACTTCGCGCGCGCGGCAGGATACGAAGGCCAGGGAGCTCTGAACCCCACCGGACGGCAGCAGGTTCTGGCCTATGTGCAAAAGGCTTACAAAGGCTTCCACGGGTCGGATGAAGGATTCGATAAATTGATGGCTCTGGCCAAGAGCACGCCCGCGCCAGCGGCCGATTTCACGATTAAGAACGCTAACGAGATTGCGCAGGCTCAGGCCCAGAGCGAAGAGGAGTGGAACAAGACGCATCCGGAAGAGGCCATGTGGAAGGTCATCAAGGCTGCGCTGACCGGCCCGGACGGCGCCGGCTATTTCGAAAACAACATGAAGGGCACCGAGGTCCCGACCCTGAAGGGCAAAGTGGTGAAGCTCGAGCCCGCCGTACGCCCGAAGATGGTGGAGCTGGCTTTAGAGGACGGAAGCAATGCCAGCGGCTCCGACGCAACGCTTAAGTTTGAAGGGGGCCTGCCCGGCGAAGTGGCTGCCGGGACCGAACTGACATTCGAGGGGGTCGCCGAGAGCTTCACGCCCAATCCGCTGATGGTCGTTTTCAGCGTCGACAAGGATAAGCTGCATGGTTGGACCGGCAAGAATGCGCCGGCGGCGCCGCGTAAGAAAACGGCGCCCAAGAAGCAATGAGTTCCTGCCGCGTCTTGACACATCAGGCGGCAACGGGACTTCCAAAGCGGATGAGTTTTTTGTACTCTAGTACTTACCCAAAGGGTTGCCGGTACGGCTTGACTAAACAAGACCCTCGGGATTAGTCGTAATGTAGAGAATTGGGAGAACGGCCAATGTCCGCAAAAACCACGAAATTGTTTTGGATCGGAGCTGTGTCCGGGATGCTCTGCCTGCCCGCGTTCCTGCTGGGACAGGATGCTCCAAAAGGACCACAGTGCAAGGACCAGCAGGAGTGCGACCTCTATAACTCCATCCTGCAGGACAATAACGCCAAGACAAAGCTAGACAAGTTGCAGCAGTGGGAGAAGGGGTATCCGGATTCGCAGTTCACCAAGGTGCGGCGGACGCTGGAGATCACCACTTACGCTGCCAACAACCAGCCGAAGGAAGCGGTCGAAGTCGCCAAGAAAAGTCTGGCCGACGATCCCAAGGACTTCAACGCGCTTTACTACATCATGTTTCTGACGCCGCAGATTTACGCCACCAATCAACAGCCCGCGGTGCTGGACGATGGCGAAAAGGCCTCGCAGAGTCTGTTGGGCAGTCTCGACGCGCCGCCGGCCGGTGTTGCGGCCGATCAGTGGGCCAAGCTCAAGCCGACCATCGAGATCCTCTGCCACAAGACGCTGGGTTTTGTGAATATGCAGCGCAAGAACTGGGATGGAGCCGAAGCAGAATATCGCAAGGCGCTGGCGTTGAACCCCAACAACAGCGAAATCGACTATTCGCTGGCCTTCACCCTGGCGAGCAAGAAAGATAATTCCAACGCCCTTTACTATTACGCTCGCGCGGCGTCGTTCGACGGCGAAGGCGGCCTCGCAGCGCAGCAGCGCCAGGGTGTGCAGACGCAATTCCAGCAGATGTACAACGCCTATCACGGCAGCGTGCAAGGCATGAACGACCTGCTCGCCAGCGCCAAGGCGCAGCCCAACCCGCCCTCGGGTTTCCACATCGAGAGCAAGGCCGAGATCGCCAAAAAGAGCGCCGAAGCAGACCTTGCCAAGCAGGAACAGTTCGCCAAAGAGCACCCGGAACTGGCCATGTGGAAGACCGTCAAGGATCAGCTGACTGCCGCCGACGGCGCGAACTATTTCGAATCCAGCATGAAGGGCTCCGCGTTCCCCAAGATGACGGGCAAGGTGGTCAAACTGGAACCGGAGATGAAGCCCAAGGTCGTCGTTCTGGCAGTGGAGGACGGGAGCACCCCCGATGCGACACTCAAATTCGAGGC
>Ga0070734_10005129_pt1 | contig 11829 bp, 11 predicted proteins | sample Coa_R1_8_FD_66444 | JGI IMG/M metagenome (GOLD analysis project Ga0070734, IMG submission 66444) | Surface soil microbial communities from Centralia Pennsylvania, which are recovering from an underground coalmine fire - Coalmine... | ecosystem: Environmental > Terrestrial > Soil > Unclassified ...
GTGTGAGTTATTTGTAGAATGTGAACAACGATGAATCGAACACATAATCATATAAAAATGAAACATCTATAATAAGATCATCAGTAAATAAAAATCAAAAAAATAATTAATGATATTGCCGAGTTTGTTTTTTGCAGATACAGAAAAAAAAGGAAGAGGTGTTTTTACATCAGAAGATATTCCTAAAAATACAATTGTGGAAATTTCTCCTGTTATAATTTTGGGTATGGATGACCGTGAGTTGCTCGATAAAACATTGCTTCACGATTATATTTTTGAATGGGGAGATGATAAGAAACAATGTTGCGTGGCGTTGGGATATGTTTCATTGTACAACCATTCTTATCAATCCAATTGCGAATATGTGATGGATTTTGATGAAGGATTGATAAGCATTAAAACCGTACACTTTATTAAAAAAGGTGAAGAGTTACTGATCAACTACAACGGGGATTGGAATAATAAAACCGCAGTTTGGTTTGATACAAAATAAATCTGCGGTTACTCATTTACGTGAGCGTTTCAACACAGGTGCAAATTTAATTGCTGTATTTATGCCGTAACTGCTGAGGCTTACATTACCAAATCCAATTCCGGATATAGGCAACTTCATATAAGGTTCAATTTGCAATGAAATAGCATTGCTCAATTTAGCTTCAAAGCCTGCCGACAAATTTAATGCAGAGAATAAATAAGCCTGTTTGTTTTTGTACGTATTATATTGCCAGCGTGTAAATCCGAGAGGGTTGACATTGCTATTATGCAAATAAAATTTGAAATCTTGTTTTGACGTGATGTATGATGATGCTCCTGCATTCACAAAGAAGGAAACATTTCCTGCTTTATTAAAATCGTAACGCAGGTTTAGTGGTATCTCATACATGTGAACGTGAGCAATAGCAAAATCAAGATCATCCTGGTCAATGCCGCAATTGGGTGGAAGATGGAAATCGTAACCTTGTACAGCGAAATTTTTTGTGGCGAAAATAAATCCGCTATTCACAGAAAATTTTGAGAAAACCTGGTAATCGATTGTGAACCCAAAATTACTTCCCATTTTATTATTGTAATCGTAACGCACTTTCGAAAAATCAGGCGACAATACAAAACCAATTTCCAATGACCGATTGGTAAAAAGAGATTTCCCATGTTTGCTTTTTCCCGGAGTAACTACATCCTGTTTTACAAGTGATGATTGCTTTTTTGCATTTTTTAATGAAGCGTCACTAACAATTACATTGTTGTGAGCGATTGGCTGCAAACCGGAAATGGCAACTGTATTCAATTCATCTGAATTATTTGCAGGAATATTTTTTGGTGACGACAGACTTCCTTTTTCTGTTGATCTTTTTGTATTATCAGGTTTATTTTCTTTTTGATTGCTAATAATTGTATGATCATTCTTTCCGGAATTCTTATTCTTGTTTTTGTAAGAAGAATATGATTTCCCTGAAATTGAATTTCCGTTTTTGTCAATATTATTTTCTGCAGATGTTATTGCATTTTCACTTCCTGCATCAACTTTGTTTTTATTTTCGGCGATTTTTTTGAATTGTTTGGAAGAAGAATTTGATGATTCCTTTTTATTATCAATTATTGTATTAGTATTTTTTTCAGCAGTAGCATTATTGTTGTTTGCCGATTCAATATCATTTTTGTCATTGCCGGAATTGCTTCTGCTTTTTACATCATTAGCAGCAACGGATTGTTGTTGAGCAGTCGTGCCAACTGTTGTTGTTTTTTGCTCTGTATTTTTTTGTTCAACAGAAGTACGATCAACACTTCTGTTTGCGGATATTGCCGATTGATTTTTTAGAGTAGAGTTTGAATTATGCTTTGTAGGTTTTAGTAAAAAATAAGTTGCCAGTCCAACCAGGAGTATTGCCGCAGGGACATAAAAAAATGTCGTCCCCGGCTTTGCAAGCTTAGGAATGGGGGTTGAGGGTTTACCTAACTCTTTATTCAGTAACTGTTCCAGTTTGTTCCAGGTGCCGGAGTGTTGTTCCACTTCATAATTTTCGGCAGCTTCCCGGCTTAACCGGTCCAGTTCTTTATCGGACAGGCTCGGCATATACTTTTTGGTCAGTTTTTTTTAACAGGATTTTTCTGAGGTTCTCTCTTGCTTTCGATAAGTTGGATTTTGATGAGCCGATTGATATCCCCAATTTATCTGCTATTTCTTCATGGCTCATTCCTTCTATCACAAATAAATTGAATACCGTTCTGTAAGCTGGTGATAATAATTTTATCGCACCAAGAATTTCTTTGTATGATAAAACATCCAAACCATTTTCGGAGTGGTCAGCAATTCTTTCTGTTTCTTCTGATATCACATGTCCGTTCACCTGCGATGCATTTTTGCGATAGTGATCAATACATGTATTTATCAATATTCGTTTGAACCAGCCTTTCAATGCGATCTCAATATCTACATGGCGTGCTTCATCAAACTGCGATATATTTTTAAAAAGTTTCACAAAACCTTCATTCATTATTTCTTCCGTTTCTTCAGCGTGGTTTTGATAACGATAACATATTTTCATGGCATAACCTTTAAGCAGTTCGTATAACTCTTTTTGGCTGCCGCGTTCATTATTGCGGCAGCCTGCTATAATTGCGCTTATTTTATTATTGCCTGTAATCAAATTGGTTAGGCCCAGATTTTACCGTTCCGTGCAGATAACGAGCGCAAACTACCTCACAGGTAAAAAAATTACGTCAATGAATTGTTAAAGGTTGCTTTGAAAAAAACTAATTTCTAGTAAAGAATTGAGAATAAGGAAAGTAATTTATTTTTTATCCGGAACGCTGATCATCGATAACGTTGCATTAACATAAAGCTGCGCCTGCAGAACATCTTTTTTTGCCAGTAAACCGATTAGTTTTATCTGGTTTACTTTACCTGAAGAAGTGATCCCTGCGATGAATTGTTTATTAAGGCTTGAATCAATAAAAGGCATATTGCTTTTTATTAACGCTGCAATATCTAAGTAAGAATTTCCTTCGAGTGTTTTGCGGATCTTATTTTTAAAAAGGCTCCTCGCAATTTTTAAAATCAGGTCACCGCTTTCTATCGAATAAGAAATATCAGGAATAGTGATAGATTGTTTTGCAGTATCGAGCACCGGTGTGCCCCGCAAATAAATTCTTCCTTTATTGCTTCCTGCAAAATCGATCCTGAATTCTACCTGGTGATTGTTCACATTTTTTACATCAACTTCTTTGATCACAATTGTCCTTCCTTTATAATCGAACACTTTATTTCGAAGCGTATCATTTAATAATTTACTGATGAATGCATAATCGTAAGCTGTGTTCAGATAAAGCGAAATTCCATCTTTATTATCTGTTGATAGTAATGGTGGAAAAGAATAAGAATTTGTTTTTGCATTGCTATCTGATGTCAGTTCCGGCCTGCAAATAGTTCCTACAGAAATGCTGAACGTGTCTTTAATATAATTCAGTTGTCCGACACGAACGACGGTTGGATTCACTGACAGGTAACCATATTTTCCTATTGCAGTCTTTCCATAACTTTTTTCGATGGCGGGTTGCGCCGTTGTTTTAAAATTCATTCCTGCAATGGTTTCATCCAATGTAGAACAAAAACTTACTAATGATGCACGGATACTGTCAAGTACCTGTTGTGTAACATCGGAAGAAAAAACAGAAACATAACATTTATCTATTGCATCTAATTTTTCTGCTTTTGTAGAAGTATGAATATGATAATCTGGCAAAAAAGACAATTGCGAACTAACGCTGATGTTCACACGACGCATTGTTTCGCTTCCAAAACCACAGCTTCCGGAAATCCATGGAGAAACTGGTTTGTTCATTGTGCAGATGCAACGGCTTCCCGATATCTGGTAATTGCCGGTAAGTTTTACGCCGATCTTGTTATTCATGCAACTAACGGTTAAGCCTGACCGAAGAAAACGGTATTTATAGCGAAAGTCACAGGATGGCTGTGAATAATTCGGCCACACATCCGATGTGAATTGTTTCGGCACCAATGAATCTGCTTTTGCAAGGATCGTTTTGCCATCTGCTTTTAAGCGGATATTGATCTCGCTTAAAGGTAAAGTTGGTAATGTGTCGGCAACATACACGCGTGTTGCGGGAACAGTAGTGGTATTTGTTGTAGTCGTTTTTTTTGTAGTAGAACAGGAAATAATGAATAATGAAGCAAAGATCAATCCGGTCAGCAGGTATTTCATGTTGAAAATGGTCATTGTGATTTCATAACGAATATACCGATGCAAAAAATATAATCAGGGGGAAAAATGTTATTTTTTATAGCAATTTTCTGTCTTTAAGCCAGCCTTCCATTTCATTATCCCATTGATCAATGTGATTGTGGCTTTGTTTTTTCAACCCAAAACCATGGCCGCCTTTTTCATAAATATGCAATTCAGCAGGAACTCCATTTTTTTGCAAAGCAAGAAAAAAATCGATGCTCCCATCAGGGCGTAATAAATAATCATCTGCAGCAAGGATCATCAATGTAGGCGGTGTCTGATGGGTTATATATAACGCATTGCTGAAAAAATGTTTTAATGAATCGGAAGGATGATCTCCACCAAGTATTTTATCAAATAAATTACTCATTTTCGGCAGCCTGAAATAATTCGGATTCGGGTACATTCCGGGATAAAGCAATATCATAAAATCCGGGCGAAGGCTTACAGAAGTGTCCTCAATTTCGCCAACAGGAAAATTAAAATGTGTGCCTGCTGTTGCTGCGAGATGGCCACCCGCAGAAAAACCAATAATGCCGATCTTGCCAGGATCAAGCTGCCATTTTTTTGCATTTTTTCTGATCAGGCGGATTGCCTGTTGTGCATCCTGCAAAGGCCGGATGGCTTTATTGGTCATTAGCTCATCATTCGGTAGCCTGCTTTTTAAAACGAAAGCAGTAATACCTCTGGCCGTAAACCATTTTGCAATAGCAGAACCTTCAAATTGCATGCTCAATGAAATATAACTTCCGCCCGGACAAATAATCACTCCGGTTCCGTTCGGATTTTTGGGAAGAAAAATATAGACTTCGGGTTTTTTTACATCAGTCACAGAAAGAATATTTCCCTGCCTGTCTGTTTTTATTTTTTCCTGGATATTATTTGGAACTAGGCCAGGAACTTTTTCATTGTACAACAACAACGAATCATCCTGTGCAAAAAGAAAACAGGATACTGAAAGAAATAGCAGAGAAAATATGATTTTCCGGATCATAGTAAAAATTTAAAAACAAAATAACATATCAGGTCCGTGAAAAGTTCAAAAGAATTTGCATGGCACGTAGTGCATCTTGCTTCGCAATAAAAATATGATCGTGATAATATGCTGCAATTACATTGCAACTGATGTTTTCTTTGGAAAGAGCATTCGCAACCGCAGCTGTTAATCCAACTGCTTCTAATGATGAATGCACAGTAAGTGTGATCCATGATGCAATAAACTGGTAATTCAGATTTGCTTCGTCAGCATCTTCCTTTTTTAAAATAATGGTTATGCCTTCATGCTCTTTAAACGAACATAATATTCTGGATGAAGGAATGTTTGTCGTTTCTTTAGTTGTGCAAAACACATAATCTCCGGCATTAAGTTCCGGTTTCATTGTTTTGAGAAGAACTTGTAAATTTTTTTCTCCACTCATATCGGTTATTGATGACTGTTAGCCTTTTTATTATAGGCAATAACAAATCAAAACTTCCAGCCCTTAGCTATTAGTTTTGATTTGCAGGGTAAACAAAAATTTTTTTCTTCATCCATAGGGTTTTTTCCTTCTGCATCCCGCATAAAACAGGATCTGTCATTACAATGTCCTAAACCTTGTGTGTGGCCAAGTTCGTGCAATGCAACTTTATATAACTGTATTAATTTTTTATTTTTTTCAAGTCGGAAGGTAGAAGCGATACACGCTTTTCCCGGGCAAAATCCTAAACCCATTACACCCCAATCTGTAATTGATCCTTTTGTAGTGCTTATGTCTTTATTAGTAATGCCAATAGTAACATGATTTTCTTTAGTTTCCCTGCTCAAAAAATTGATCAACGAATCAGCCCTGTACCTGTTGCGTTTTGGATAATAAGCTGAACGTGGGAGATTGACTGTATTTTTTAATTCAACAAAAGGATATACTTTTTTTATTTCGGTATAGATGTACTGAACATCGTTTTGCGATATTCCGGTAAGCGGTTGAATATCTATAATAAGGTTTTCAGTTTTTGTTTTGTGAATGAATGAAAACGCAAATAGGATAAATGCTAACATCAACCCAGTAAAAAATTTCTTTACAATCAGCTTTTGAAAATGCATTTTCAATAAATATTAAATCATTATCCTGAAAGTCAAATTCACCCTTGGCTTCAAAATATTTTTTGCTGTCGGCAAACGATGCAACCAATGTGTTTGTGTAACTTCTTTCATCACTAATAAACTTCCGTGTTCTAAAATTACAGAAACAGTTTCGCCGGTTTGTTTATGGCGAAATAAAAACTTTCTTTCGGCGCCAAAACTTAATGATGCTATCGTGCCATTTTTTTTCAATTCTTTTTCTGCATCGCTGTGCCACGCCATTCCTTCTTCTCCGTTGTGATATAAATTCAGCAGGCACGAGTTAAATTGTTCTCCGCATTTTTGCCCGGCGGTTTCTTTCAGTGCTGATAATTCTTTTGTCCATGCCAGTGCATTTTTTGTTGTGTTGGAATAGGTGTATGAAAAATCAGTATCGCCATACCAGGCTACTTTTCTTTTTGTAATGATATGTTTTCCGAATATCACTGCTTCATCGTTTTTCCATGCAATATCATTGAGCAAATATTCTAAATATTTATCCGCGTTTTGTTGTGAAAATATCTTTCCATAATAATTCACTACTCCATCATGCGGAAGTAAGTTACGTGTGTGATCGGTTTCTTCTTCAAACAATTTCATTTTTCCATTTTTTATATGCTGATTTCATACAATGCCCGCAAGGCCGGTAACCGTTTTTCCATGCTTCATTTTCTGATGAAAAGAAAACCCTGTTTTCTTTCTTCATTCTTTTGCCCGATGTACACTGCAAGGCTCCGTAAATTTTTAATTTCCTGTTTCCGCCAAAACATATCCCACCATTTTTTATTTTACTTCGCAATTCTTTATCGGAAATTATTATGTGCGATAACATATCAATCCATTGAATTTGTTTTTGCAGCTTCCCAACCGATGATTGCGGTTTTTCTCGTTGGCCCCCACATATAACCTCCAAAATTTCCTGTGGATTGAATTACACGATGACATGGAATTAAATATGCAACAGGATTGCTACCAATCGCGGTACCGACTGCCCTCGATGCATTTGGCGATTTTATTTTCTCTGCAATTGTTCCATAAGTTGCTAATTGCCCCATCGGAATTTTTAATAATGCTTCCCAGACTTTCAATTGAAATTCCGTTCCTTTCAAATGCAATTTTATTTCATGCAATTTGCTCCAGTCGTTTTGAAAAATGAACAATGCATGTTGTTGCATCATATCTAATTTCCTGCTGAATGAGGCATTAGGGAATTTCATTTTCAGATATTCCATCGCAATATTTTCTTCTTCATGGAAAGCCATGTAACAAATTCCTTTCGCGGTTGATGCAACAAGAATATTTCCAAAGGGGCTTTCTGCAAAGCTGTAATTGATGTGCAGGTTTTTTCCGCCGTTTTTATATTCTGCCGGCGTCATTCCTTCTATATTAATGAACAGGTCGTGCAAACGGCTTGTGCCAGAAAGCCCGGTTTCATAAGCGGCGTCGAATAGGGTTGCACGATTTTGCTGCAGTAATTTCTTTGCATGCTCCACACTGATATACTGCAAAAATTTTTTCGGAGTTGTTCCTGCCCATTCACTGAATAAACGTTGAAAATGAAACGGGCTGAGATGAATTTGCGCAGCAACATCATCAAGGTTTGGTTGATCTTTAAAATTTGTTTTGATATAATCTATTGCTTCTGCAATACGGTTATAATTGATTGTTTCGTTTGTATTCATTTTTTCTTGTTTTATAATGCAAATTTCTGGTGGCATTTGCATCTATAAAATCCGAAACTTGCTATTCTATTAATCGTAATTATAGAGTTTAATTCAATGTCATCTTTGTTCTTTTTTGGATCGCCAAAAAAGAACAAAAAAAGGCGCCCCGAAAACGATGTACAGCCCGTTTTCGGGAGGAGCTTCGATTGAACATTTGTACTACTGTGGTGAAGAGTAGTTGTTCCTTGATCGTTTCATAATCGGTAGGATACTTTTCCTAATAACACTGTATCCTAATATTGATGGCATTCTACCCGACATTTCCTCCAATACGGTTATACATGTTTTTCAGTTGATGTGTTCTTTCTTTTCCCAACCGCATGCGTTTTGCCAAACGATATTCTTTATATCCATTTCTATATAAAAAATCAATGGCAGTTGAATTTTCTTTTGGTATGATCACATTTTCATTGGCAAGCAAATGATATTTCAACAATTCAATACCGGCATTTGTTGTGGACGCAATAATCAATCCATTGCCGAATGTTGGTAAATAAAATCCTTCCACGTTTTCATTAATGCAGTACAAAAATCCATTTTGCAAATGTTCATCTACATGCATCATTCTGTTTTCGCCTGAACTTATTCTATCGAGTGCTTCAACCTGGTTTTTAAAACATTCCTGGTAAGAAATAATATGATCTGATACTTCATCTTGTACATCCATCTTTACATCCTTGAAAAATAAATATTCGGTCTCTGTAATAAATCCAACTTTTTCATAAACCGGAGCGCCGAGATCTGTCGCAATAAGATAGATGGTTTCACAATTTTTTTCTTTCGCAATCTGTATTAATGTTTCAGTAATAAATTTTCCGATCCCTTTATTTCGGTGTTCGGGATGTACGATGATATGCCCAAGCCATGCAACATCGCTATGCACAATTGTTGAACCAATACCGATGATATTGTTTTCCAAGACAATTTTTATTGGAAAGCAAAAAGATGATTTTGTATAGAAGTCAAATGGCGCACTAATATCATACCAGCCTTCTGGTTGTAATTCGTTAATGTGCTTTATATCTGCATCAGTAAAAGGTTGGGCTTGCATGTATAAATAATGTAAATAAATGTACAGAAAACCGGCGTTGCCAATCACTCAAATATTTTAAAACAATTATAAAACTGAGAAATGGAAAACCTCTTTTTTGCAACCTGCACTTGCGTTATATTTGATTTTCTTTTGCAAAATGAATAACCGATGAAGAATAAGCAAACTCCCTCCGAATTACTGAAACAATTAGCCAGCCGTGATGTAACCAAAGTAAAACTTGCCGTTGTAGATATCGATGGCATTTTGCGTGGCAAAGTGATCAGCTTTGAAAAATTCAAATCAGTTGCAGAAAAAGGTTTTGGTTTTTGTGATGTGGTATTTGGTTGGGATGCAAATGATGTTGCTTATGATAACGCAAAAATTACCGGCTGGCACACAGGTTATCCGGATGCGGCTGCCGTTGTTGATCTTGATACATTTCGGGAAATTCCCTGGGAAGATGGCTTGCCTTTTTTTCTGGCTGATTTTCGCGATGCAAAAGGGAACGATTTACCAACTTGCCCGCGAAGCTTGTTGAAAAAAATTGCAAAGCAAGCAGGAGATGCAGGTTATATTCCTTTCTTTTCACAGGAATTTGAATGGTTCAATTTCATTGATAACACAGATGAATTGTATGCCACAAAATTCAGCACGCTGAAGCCGATGACAAATGGCATGTTCGGTTATTCGGTATTGCGTGCATCACAAAAAAGCAGTTTTTTTCACGACTTGTTTGATTTGATGAAAAAATTCAATGTGCCGCTTGAAGGTATTCATACAGAAACCGGCCCGGGTGTATATGAAGCGGCGATTTTATATGCAGAAATTTTAGAAGCTGCAGACCGCGCCGTGTTATTTAAAAGCAGTGCAAAAGAAATTGCACATCGTCATGGATTGATCGCAACATTTATGGCTAAATGGAATGAAAACCTTCCAGGCTGCAGCGGGCATGTGCATCAAAGTTTATGGAGTGCTGATGGAAAACAGAATTTGTTTTACGATAAGAAATCGAAAACAAATATGAGTGCTTTGCTGGAGAGTTATATTGCCGGGCAACTGTATTGTCTTCCGCATATTCTTCCAATGTATGCACCAACAATCAATAGCTATAAAAGATTAGTAGAAGGAGCCTGGGCACCAACGACATTGACATGGGCGATTGATAACAGGACTACTGCATTGCGTGTATTGCCCGCTGGTTCTACATCTGCGCGGTTAGAGACCAGAGTCGTTGGATCGGATTCAAACCCATATCTGGCGATGGCAGGATGCCTTGCTTCCGGTTTATATGGAATAAAAAACAAATTGAAATTAAAAACGCCACAAACTATCGGTAATGGTTATGCGGATAAAAATAACGGGATCCTTCCCGGAAATTTGTGGTCGGCAACACAAGCCATGAAAAATTCAGAAATAGCTAAGGAATTGTTTGGGAAAGATTTTGTAGAGCATTTCACCGGAACACGTGAATGGGAGTGGAGGCAATTTTCAAAAGTAGTTACAGACTGGGAATTGAAAAGATATTTAGAGATAATTTGATAATGAACTGAATTGAAAATTGATAATGGATAATTTAAAATGATGGCAGATGGCAATAGTAAGAATCAGATGAATAAGTTAAATCAGATAAATCGTGGTTCAGACAATTGCTGAATAGAATTGTTGCCGTACAAGTGAGTGACACAACGATGTTGAAAAGAGTTGATGTGGCTGGTAACCCAAAGAAAAAACTAAAATTAAAGGAACCAAAAACTAAAAAGGAAACTAAGAAATTGAAGGACTGAAAACTGCTGACTGACGACTGAAAGCTGTTCTCAGAAATCGTATATCTAACATCATAAATCGTAAATACCAATGATTGATTTTAATGTAATTCGTCAGTACAATTTTCCAACTGTAATAAGGTTTGGTGCGGGTGCAATAAAAGAATTGCCTGATTATTTAAAAACTAACGGCCTTGTACAACCGCTGATTGTAACCGATCCCGTAGTAAGGCAATTGCCATTTTTTAGAGAATTAACTGATAACCTTTCTGCAAAATCAATTTCGGTAGAAGTGTTTTCGGACATACATAAAAACCCGGTGAAATCAGATGTGTTGAAGGGTGGAGATGTTTTTAAAAATACCAACCGCGATTCTATTATAGGTATTGGTGGCGGAGCAGCGATGGATGTTGCAAGGGCAATTGCGTTACGCATTAATCATCATCGCGATTTATTTGATTATGATGATCTGATTGGTGGCGACAAATATGTTACGGAATCGGTGCCACATTTTATTACTGTTCCTACCACAAGTGGAACAGGAAGCGAGGTAGGGCGAAGTGCAATTATTTCGGAAGATGACACACATCGCAAGCGGATTTTATTCTCGCCAAAACTGCTCGCAAAAATAGTTTTTGCTGACCCGTTATTGACGATGGAATTGCCATCATTCGTTACGGCAGCAACAGGCATGGACGCACTCACGCATAATATGGAGGCATTTTTAGCAAAAGGATTTCACCCGATGGCAGATGGGATTGCATTGGAAGGAGTGACACTCATCAACGAATCGATTGTGGAAGCGGTGAACAAACCTTCATTGGAAGCGAGAAGTAAAATGATGATCGCATCGCTGATGGGAGCAGTTGCATTTCAAAAAGGATTAGGAGTTGTGCATTCGCTTGCGCATCCGTTATCGTCTTTGCTGGATACGCATCATGGTTTGGCGAATGCTGTAAATTTGCCGTAT
>Ga0070734_10005130_pt1 | contig 11828 bp, 9 predicted proteins | sample Coa_R1_8_FD_66444 | JGI IMG/M metagenome (GOLD analysis project Ga0070734, IMG submission 66444) | Surface soil microbial communities from Centralia Pennsylvania, which are recovering from an underground coalmine fire - Coalmine... | ecosystem: Environmental > Terrestrial > Soil > Unclassified ...
AAGTGGTGGGCGGCTATTTTCGCTCCCGTTCCTCGTCGACGACTCCCTCACCGTTTCGCATGCTTTCAATATCCTTCCCCTGACCCCGGCCCTGGCTCCACCATTGGCGTTCTACATATTGGTCCTCGATAAGCATGAAATTCGATTGATTCACTCTCGCGACATGGAGTGGGAACACATCGGCTTGGGGGACTTCGCAGGAACCATTGAAGCGTTCTGTCATGCGGAGTCCAGGGGAGACTCACACCAGCAACATGTGGCCGGCCCCGGTCACCAGACGGCGATCGGCCCGGGCGGTACGGACCACGACGCCGTCGAGAAAGCCCGCACCCGGCGCTACTTCGTAGCGCTTGACCACAAAGTTGTGGAAGTGTTGAGCGCCGGCCGGGAACCGCTGATTCTGGCGGGTCCCGCCGACGCCCAGGCGCTGTATCGCGACCTGACGAGATACCCGCACGTCGCTAAGACGGGAATAGGAGCCCAGCACCCGACGCCGGATGACGAACTTCACCGTTCGGCCACACAGATCGCCCAACTGATAGCGGACCAAGCCAGGAAGTTGGAGTTGAATCGCTACCGGCTCAGGGCGGGAACGGGGTTGACCTCCCAGCAAATAGAGGAGATCCTCGTGGCTTCTAACACGGGCAAGATCGAGTCCCTCCTCATATCGGGGGCAGTGCCGATTTGGGGGAAGTTCGACGAAGTTACCGGCACGACCAGGATCAGCGACTCGGCCGGATCAACCGACGAGGACCTCGTGAACCTGGCGGCCATCAACACGATTCGGCATCGAGGCTCGATCTTCCCGGTGAAGGAAGGCGAACTCGACCTCGTAGGATCGACCGCTGCGGTCTTCCGATTCTGATAGGAGCAGTTCCGTCCGTCTCCGCCAAAACCCCTCCCCTTAGGCTATCATTTGCGATGAGCAAGTGCGACCGGTGCCTTGCGACGCTTTCAGGCGTGTCGTTCCTAGTGCTTCACCAGGCGGCCGATCCGGGGCAGGGTGCACGTTGGCAGACTACACGGACGAGACTGAATCCGGCCGCCCGCGCCTCCAACTATCGGACCGCGAGCAGCAACTGATCAAGCTGGCCTCAAGGGGACAGACCGACACCGCAATCGCCCATCGACTCGGCATCAGCGAAGCGACGGTCGGCACGTACTGGGGACGGATTAGGATCAAGCTCGGGCCGTATAGCCGGACCGAACTCGTCTCAATCATCCTGAGAGCTGAGCAGGAGCAAGCGTTGAATGCGCTTCGCGAACAAAATGCGGAGCTTGTTAGAGAGCTCCAAAGTGCGGCCGAAACCGCACGGGACGAGACGAACATCTATCAAGTCCTACTTGAGAATGCGCCGGACGCGACGATCCTGGTCTCCGAGTCGGGCATTCTGACGTCGGCGAATGCCGCCGCGCATGAACTGTTCGGGTATGAACGCGAATCGATGGTCGGCCTGCCCGTCACCAATCTGATGCCGGATCGATTTCGCGAGGAGCACGACCACCATCGCCTCGAGTACGTCTCGGATCCGAGGCGACGGGCAATGGGAGCCCACCTCGCCACGCCCGCCCTCAAGAAGGACGGAACCGAGTTTCAAATTCGAGCTTCGCTCTCGGCGATCAGGTCGCCGACCGGCTTGCTCATCACATGCGCCGTACGGCCTGTGTTGGATGAACCGTTGAGCAGCGTCAAACTGGGCGGGCCCGACGAAGAACGGCCGGCGTGATATCGATCACGCCGGCCGTTGGGTAGAGGGGCCCGACTCTTCCGTGAGCTGGGATATGCCTATCCGGCCTTGACCGGAACTCGCTTGATCGTCTTTGCCGTCGTTTTTGGAACGGTGACCTGCAGGATGCCGTCCTTGAAGTTGGCGTTGATCTGCTCCGGTTTGACATCGCTGTCGAGAGCAAACGTTCGCTCAAACTTCCCGAAACTGCACTCGCGGCGAATCAAGTTTTCGCCCTTTTCTGTCGTGTAGGTGTGCCGCGTTCCGCTGATCGAGAGCACGTGTCCGTCCACGCTGACGTTGACGTCTTCGAGCTTCATTCCAGGAAGCTCGGCAAAGAATGTGAACTTGTTGGTGTCCTCCTTGACGTCGATGTTAGGCGACCAAAACAGCTCGCCACTAGGATAGTCACCCAGCATCTGGCCCATCATCTTGTCGAATCGATCGAACGTTCTGAGTCGTTCGCCATACCAGGGTGCAATCATCTCAATACTCCTCGCACTAGCTCTCGGCTCTCCGCCGTTTTCGCTGTGCTTGTCCTTCATGTTCCGCTACGGCCGCGCCGTTATCAAGTCGGCTCTTGCCCGTCCCGGTAAGCCCTGTCATTCGTTTGGATGACGCACTGGCGGCGGCTAACGCGCCGTATAGCCGCCGTCGATGACGAGCTCGCTACCGGTGACGAACTTGGATTCGTCCGATGACAAGTAGAGCACGCCGTAGGCGATGTCGTCCGGCTCGCCCATATGCCCGAGGGGGTGAAGCGCATCGACTGTCCGGCGGCCCGCCTCGACGTCGTCGACGCCAGAAAGGAACCCCTCGACCATCGGTGTCCAGATGAAGCCCGGATGAACCGAGTTGACGCGTATGTTGTTGGCCGCATAGAGCAGGGCGTCAGTCTTTGCCATCAGCCGAACGGCGCCTTTAGAGGCGTGATACGCGGGAACGTCCGGCGCGCTAATGATTCCGTAGATGGAAGACAGGTTGACGATGCTGCCTTTCCCGGCTGCCAGCATCTGCGGAATCACGTGCTTCGTGCAAAGGAAAACCCCCTTGACGTTCACGTTCATGACTCGATCCCACTCTTCCTGGGACAGTTCGTGGGTGGGTTTGCTCGCGCCGGCGATGCCCGCGTTGTTGACGAGCACGGTAATCGGCCCCCACTTTGCACGGACTTCAGAGAACACGGCTTCGATGCGCGCCTCGTCCGTCACGTCGACGTGCCAGAAGTGGGCGGCCCCGCCTCGGCGACAAATTGCATCGACTACCTCCGCACCCGTTTCGTCGTGGACATCCAACAGGGCGACGGCCGCCCCTTCGGAGGCCAGCATCTCTGCTGAAGCCCGGCCCAACCCGAGGGCAGCGCCAGTAACGACGGCGACCTTCCCCTTGACTCGATTGTTCGACATCTATCTCCCTGCCTTTGTTAGGTGCTTTTGGGCGGGTTGCGCCGCCTCCGCTTTGGCAACCGCGCGCAAAGTCTTGGCGACCGAGTCGGGGTTGACCGAAATCGAAGTGATGCCCTGGGCGACCAGCCACTCTGCGAATTCAGGGTAGTCGGATGGCGCCTGGCCGCAGATTCCGCAAGGCTTCTTGAGCCGGTTCGCGGTTGCAACGGCTTGGGTTACGAGCCGCTTCACAGCCGGATCTTGCTCATCGAAGAGGTGGGAGACCGTGCCGGAATCTCGATCGATGCCGAGGGTCAGCTGGGTCAGATCGTTCGAGCCGATCGAGAAGCCGTCGAATATCGTGAGAAACGCTTCCGCTTCGAGCACGTTCGAAGGCAGCTCGCACATGACGTAGACCTCGAGCCCGTTCACGCCGCGCTTGAGCCCGTTCGACTCCAATCGTGCGAGGACGCGGCGACCCTCCTCAACCGTCCGACAGAACGGGATCATGACCTTCAGGTTCCGCAAGCCCATAGCCTCGCGAACCCGCTGGAGAGCCCAGCACTCGAGGTCGAAGCCGTCGGCGTACCGCGAGTCGTAATAACGCGACGCCCCGCGGAACCCGAGCATCGGGTTCTCCTCCGCCGGCTCGAACTCGGCGCCCCCGAGAAGCCGGGCGTATTCGTTCGTTTTGAAGTCGCTCGTTCGGACGATCACGGGTCTCGGATAGAAGGCGGCACAGATCTTCGCCAAGCCTTCGCTAAGGCGTTGAACGAAGTACTCGTCGGGTCTCATGTCTCCAATTCGCGACTTGATCTCGGCGGTCGCCGCCGAATCGCGAAGGCGGGGATACCGGCATAGGGCCATCGGATGAATCGCGATGGCGGTATTCACGATGAACTCCATGCGGGCCAACCCGACGCCGGCCACCGGGAGCATTGAAAGGCTGAACGCATTTGCCGGATCGCCAACGTTCAAAAGGATGTCTGTCTTGGTCTTTGTCGCGGACAGGGTGCTGAAGTCGACGTCGCTGATCGTAAAGTCGACGTTCCCGGGATACACGGAGCCCTTCGGGCCTTCGGCGCAACACACAGTCACGGTGTCGCCGGCGTGAAGCACCTTCGTCGCCTCACCGGTCCCGACGATACAGGGAATCCCGATTTCACGCGATACGATCGCCGCATGCGCGGTTCGTCCACCTTGATCCGTTACGATCGCAGCGACCCGCCGCATGACCGGCTCCCAGTCGGGATCGGTCGTCTCGGCCACCAGCACGTCTCCCGCCTTTACCTCGCTCAAGCCCGTCGGATCGCGGACGATTCGGACGGGCCCCGAACCAATCATCTCTCCGACCGCCTGACCGGTGGCTAGCGCTTCCGGGGGTGTCCCAACGAGTCGGTACTCGTGCTCACCTGACGCGAGGACCCGAGAGTGGCCGGTTTCCGGCCGCGCTTGGAGGATGTACAACTCGCCCGTAAGCCCATCCTTCGCCCATTCGATGTCCATTGGTTCGGGGCGGTCGGCCAACTCGGAGTAGTGGTCCTCGATGGCACACGACCATTTGGCGAGTTGGAGCACCTCGGGGTCGGATAGGCAGAACTCCCGGCTATGCGGGGCATCGACCGAGACGAGCCGCGTGCCGCCCGAATTCGATTCAAAGACAAGCTTGCTTTCCTTGGTGCCCAGGCGGCGCTCGATGATCGCTTCGTGGCCGGTCGCCAGGGTTGGTTTGAATACCGTCCACTCATCAGGATTCACAGTCCCCTGCACGATGGTCTCACCCAAACCGTAGGAACCGGAAACCACGACCGCGTTCCGGAAGCCCGATTCGGGATCAAGGGTAAAGATGACGCCGGCGACGCCCACATCCGAGCGAATCATTTGCTGAATACCCACCGACAGGGCGACACTCATGTGTTCGAAGCCGTTGCGAATTCGGTAGTCGATGGCCCGGTCCGTGAAGAGGGACGCGTAGCAGTGGTGCACGGCGACCAGAAGCTCCTCTTTCCCACGTACATTGAGGAACGTGCTGTGCTGTCCGGCGAATGAGACGCCTGGGAGGTCTTCCGCAGTGGCCGATGACCGAACTGCCAAGCTTGGCTCCCCACCCGCTTCGGCGCAAAGCAGGTCGTAGTGTTCAGCGATCTCCCAGTGAAGGTCGTCGGGCAACGGCTGCGCCAAGACGGCATCGCGCGCTTGGCGGGCGATGCGCTGGATCGAGCGGACATTGCCGGGGTCGAGCTCCTTCAAAATCGCAGTTAGAGATTCACGCAAGCGGCCGCAGTCGAGGTAGTGACGATACGCTTCCGCGGTCGTGGCGAATCCCCCGGGCACCCGGACTCCAAACCCCTCCAGCGAGTTCATCAATTCGCCCAGGGAGGCGTTCTTTCCTCCGACTCTGTCGACGTCCTTCAGGCGGACATTGCGCAGGTCGATCACCAGATTTGTTGACATTTCTCACCCCGAGAGAACGACGTGCCCGACAGCACGGGTTCGAAGCATCATTGTCCGTCCCACCAGCCCCCGACACAAGTCGCGGCTTTCGTGTCATGAGAAGCACGGACTGGACCAGTACGCGAAAACCATGACGAGGAACCGCCGACTGGCCGCAATCTCACGCAGGGCGTATAACAGGAACGTGCGGGATTCGGTACCACTTAAGCTTGCGTCGCCCGAAGAGGCGGTTCGGGTGATCAAATCGGGTAACCGGATCTACATTCATGGGATGGCGGCGGCGCCCCCGGCGCTTGTAGGGGCCATGGCGGCGCGCAGTTGCGAGTTACGGGACGTCGAGATCGTCCAGATGCACACGGAGGGCCCGGCGCCATACGCCCTCCCTCAATGCCGGGATAGCTTTCGCGTTCGAGCCCTCTTTGTCGGTGGCAACGTCCGTGAGGCCGTAGCAGAAGGGCGGGCGGATTATGTTCCTGTCTTTCTGAGCCATGTTCCTGGGCTATTCAGCGACGGAACGCTGCCGCTCGACGTCGCTCTCATCCATGTCTCTCCCCCCGACCATCACGGCTTCTGTTCCCTCGGGGTCTCCGTCGAGGCCGCCCGCGCCGCCGTCGTCTCTGCCAAGCACGTGATTGCCCAGGTGAATCGGCTAATGCCCCGAACACACGGGGACGGCGTCGTGCACGTGGATGATCTGGACGCCCTTTGCGAGTGCGATACGCCTATCCCGGAGGTCGCACGCGGGAAGTCGTCGGAGGTCGAGTCGCGAATCGGCAAGCTCTGCGCCGAGCTTGTGCAGGACGGTGCGACCCTCCAGGTCGGCATAGGCGGAATCCCGAACGCAGTGCTCGCGAGCTTGTTCGGTCATCAAGACCTCGGAGTGCACTCCGAGATGTTTTCGGATGGCATGCTCGATCTCGTCGAACGCGGGGTCGTCACCGGGCGGCACAAGGTGATCCATCCGGGGAAGCTAGTCAGCAGCTTTGTGATGGGCAGCCGCCGACTGTACGATTTTGTCGATGACAACCCCCAGGTGGCCATGCTCGACGTTGGATACGTGAACAACCCGCAGGTAATTGCTCGCAATCCGAAGGTGACCGCCATCAACAGCGCCATCGAAGTCGACATCACCGGCCAGGTTTGCGCGGACTCAATCGGTCCCCGGATCTACTCGGGGGTCGGTGGGCAGATGGATTTCATGAGGGGAGCCGCCGCCTCCGACATGGGCGTCTCGATCATCGCCCTTCCTTCAACCACGCACCGCGGCGAGTCTAGAATCGTCAACCACTTGAAGGAAGGCTCCGGCGTCGTGACCACCCGGGCCGACGTTCACTATGTCGTGACCGAACACGGAACCGCCAACCTGCGCGGCAAGAGCCTTCGCGATCGAGCCCGATTAATGGTCGGCTTGGCGCACCCGTCCCACCGCGAGCAACTCGAGCGTGAGGCCGCGGAGAGGTTCGGACCCCTTTAGGTACTCACGCATGCCCATCCCTCGAAAACCCGTTCTCATTGGAATCGCCGGAGGCTCCGGCTCCGGAAAGACCCACCTCGCTCACGAGATTCGGGCGCTGGCGGGCAGGAACAACGTCGCCGTGCTGAGCATGGATAGCTACTTCCGGACGGAATCGGCCCCGGTGCATGATGCCATCAATTTCGATCATCCGGCGCACCTCGACCTGGACCTTCTCGACGTTCATCTCGCGGAGCTAAAGGACCGGCACGAGATTAGGGCCCCGAAGTACGATTTCCGAACGATGGTCCAGACTCCGGAAGGGGAAGCCATCGCGGCTAATGACGTGATCGTGGTCGAGGGCCTCTTCGTCCTTGCCTCGCCTATCGTCGACCGGCTCGACATCTCGTGCTTTCTCGACGTGGACGCCGACCAACGGCTACTCGGCCGGATCCTCCGTGACCACCACGAACGGGGGGCGAGCCTGATGCAAACGGTTGATCGATATCAGCGCTTCGTTCGACCCAGCTACAACGTGTTCGTTGCTCCCACACGGCAAAACGCCGACGTGGTCGTGGACTTCACCTACCGTCGGTCCTTCTTCACGAGCATGCTCGCCGAGCTCGTGCTGCAGTATGTGAACGGCGCCCTCGACTTCGATGCCCTGATCACGCGCGTCCGAGGTGACGACTTCCGGCTGGGCTACCGAGCTGAGGAGCCAATCATGCCGATCTGCATCGATATCCGGGAGCTCGCTAAGGCATTTCCGGAGCACATCGTGCCGCATTCGGCCCAGTCAACCGCGCTGCCGACGCTCTACGTCGACACCTACGTTCGCCATCCCGAGGCGGGAGATTCAGAATCCCATGGTTAAGACCCTATCCGAACCCGAAATTGAAGCCTTGCTCATGTCCGCCACTCATGCCCACCTGGGATGCTGCGCGGACGGGAAGCCCTACGTCGTGCCGGTCAGCTTTGCGTTCGATGGAAAGCGCATCCTCGGGTACACGAACGAGGGCAAGAAGATCCAGATGATGCGCTCCAACCCTGAGGTTTGCCTGCAGGTAGAGGAGATTACGGACCTGACTAACTGGAAGAGCGCCATTGTTTGGGGCCGGTTCGAGGAACTTAAGGATTCGCAAGCGGCGATCGCCGTCGGATACTTGATCGACCGGTACGGTCCGATCTTCGAGGAGCAGCCTTCAACCGAGCGGCGAGGCCGCGAGGTGACGCCGCCCTCCGTTCGCGAGGAAGTCGAATTACGGGTCGTCTACTGCATCCACGTGCGAGAGATGACCGGACGGGCGGAAAGCGAATAGACGGTGGTCCCGAGCCACGATTTGGAACGCGCCGAACCGGGGAATCGGTACAGGTATCGTATGCCCATGAGAGGAGGCAAGGGTGCGTTCACCCTGATCGAGTTGCTGGTCGTTATCGCCATCATCGCGATCCTGGCAGCCATTCTCTTTCCCGTCTTCGCTCAAGTCAAAGAGCAGGCGAAGAAGACTGCGTGCCTCTCTAACCTCAAGCAGATCGGGCTCGCGACCGAGATGTACAACGCGGATAACGACGACTACTATGCCCAGTCCAAGCGGAGCGATGCGCAACCGGACGTCGATGACGCGGATGGCAGCATCGAAAACCCGGACAACGGCTCAATCTTCGCGAAGATCCTCCCCTACACGGGCCACGGCGGAACCGCGTCTGAAGACGTGCTGTTCCAGCAGAAACTATTTGCCTGTCCGACCGACCCAAGGCCTTTCGATGACAGCTGCCCGGACGTGATCAACATAGGCGGGCCCCACGTGATCTCCTATCTCGTCAATGGATGGTTTGTCTGGGGGATCAACGAATCGGGCGTGAACCGTTTCGCCGACACGATCTTGTACGCCGAACGGCACAGCGAGCCACATAGCGACCCACCCGGAAGTCCGCCGGCGCCGTACTGCGACGACATCTACCACCCGTGGTTCTTCCAGCCCATCAATCCGCTCACCCCTCCCGGCGCGGATGAGATGGATGAGAATAACGGGGCCATCTCGACGCATCGGCATTCACGCGGTGCGAACTACACGTTTGCCGACGGCCATGCCAAGTTCCGCTTCTGGACTCAGACGTTCGATCCGCTCCACGGCGTGAACTTCCACACGCCGAAGTAACCGCGGTCTGGGCGAGTTAAGGCGTAGGAACAAGTGTCGACTCAAGCAGCCGGCTTGGCGTCATCCAATCCCACGACACGGAATCCATGACGCGTTATTCGCGACTTGTGCCTCGCGGTGGCCGGGACTACTATTTTCATGTAGGCGGCGAAGCCAAGCGAACCGCCGCAGAGGTAGGCAAGATGAAAACCGACGCAGAACTCCGACAACACGTAATCGACGAACTCTACAGCGAGCCTTCGCTGGATGCCACGACCATTGCGGTCACGGCTGACAACGGCGTCGTGACGTTGACCGGCTATGTCGGCTCCTATCCCCAGATCGCAACAGCGGAGCATGTGGCCCAGCGGGTGCTGGGGGTGCGAGGCGTCCTTCCTGAGATGCGGGTGGTGTTGCCTTACGAAAGCTTCCGAACCGACTTCGAAATCAACGAAGAGGCGCTCTTTGCACTCAAGTGGAACGCCCTGGTGCCGGAGGATTGCATTCATGTGACCGTTGAACACGCGTGCGCGACGTTGACCGGAACGGTGAACTACGCCTTTCAGAAGCAGGCTGCGGAGAACGCGGTGAGTTGCCTGGTTGGCGTGAAGTCGGTCGTCGATCTCGTCACTGTGGGCCATCCGGCGGGGGTCCAAGAGGTCCGCGAGGAGATCGAGCGCACGCTTCACCGGACGATCGACCATCAGCTTCGAGAGCTGGAAGTCGAGGCCAATGGCGGGGTCATCACGCTCCGCGGCGAGGCGGGTTCGTGGCTGGAACGCGATGAGGTTGAGCGTGCAGCCCTGAAGCAGCACGGCGTCTCAGAGGTCCACAACGAGATGCTCGTAGCGAGCTAGGCGCGCCTTACATTCCGGTACCCGCATAGCCGTCCATGATGATCACGGGCGGCTCATGCGGGTTTTTTGCGTCCACTTCGAGCCTCTGTCTTCGCACCCAAGCCAGGGCAGCCGGATCGGACTGAGGCGGCTTCACGTGGGAGGTGAACGCCGTCGCGAAGACCGGCCACATCGGCTCGATGTTGTGGGATAGATCGAACACCATGACGCCTTGCGTGCTGGCACAGGCGGCAGCCAGGGCGTGCATCAACCCGACAGGGTCATCCTTGAAGTCGATGAGAGATATGCCCGAAACGCACCACGTTGCGTCCCGCACCGCGGCATTAGTAGTGGCCCCAGCCGCCTCGATGCACGCACCGATGGGCGCGGACTCGGCGAGGGCTTCGTGCACCGTCGCGGTGCGGTAGTAGGCGCCGGTAATGAGGAAGTCGAGGAGCCTTGCGTAACCGGTCGGCCGATATCCCGCGGTGAGGGCCCAGTATCCGGCGACTAAGTCGGAGGAGGCCCAGTTGCTGCCGACCGAATAGTAGCTCCCGTAGTCCGACCCCGAATAGACCCCAAGTTGGGCATTCGGGTTGGCGAGCCGGAGGACGTGGCGGACCCGCGAAAGGTAGTTGCGAATCGTTTGCGCCCGAAACGCCAGCCAGGCGTCCCACTCAGGGCCGGGCACCACGCCCTTGGTCATGTTTGTTGAAATCGACCACTTGTAGACGCCTTCCGGCCAGTCGACCTTGCGACCGACGAAGCTCTCGAATGCCGCCTCGGTCTCGGGGCTGAAGTCGCCGTCGATGCCGGCGTAGCGCAACCGGTCATCGTAGACGATCCCGTCGATCGGATAGTTTGTGACCAACTCCCGGGCAATCTCGAGCTCGTAGCTCTGAACCTCCGGGTTGTTCGGGTTCATCATGAGGGGGATTTCGCGCGCCGGCCGCTTGCTGATCGGAACAAGGCTCGGCACTGCACCGTAGGGAAGCGTGCGGCCGGGAAGGCCGTTCTTCCGAAGGAAATCCGCCGCCAACCCTCGGCCGATGAGGACCGCCCCGCCCTTGGGGATCGTGGGGACATGGTCGCCGGCCAGCTTGCCCTCAAAACCGTCCACGATTCGGTTCCTCGGTGCTAGGCTCACCGCGAACGTATCGTCGATCGGAAACTTTGGAAGCTTCGATGGGTCGGTGAATATGCCGATTTGGCTCGCGTCCGCAGGAAGCGTATTGAGCTCGCTCGAGCAGGGAAACACGCTTCCCCCAAGGACCGATCGCAAGATAACCCGCGGTTCGTAAAGCACGGTCTGCTGCGCCGGTTTGTCGTATCCCGGCCCCACCTTGAGTAGTTGGTGGCCCTCGCTGAAGGCATTGAGCGAGACATAGAGCAGGAGACCGTGCTTCTTCGCCTCACGGGACATGACCCGGAGCGGATCGAATCCGAGCGGCATCTGCGCGGTCCGCCAACTCGTCATCCGGGGTGCGAGGTTGCTCGGATACAGGGTTTGGCCGGAGATCGGCTTGCCGTCCCAAATGATCGTGTTGAAGCCGGCGTTCTTGACCTTCTCGACGAGCGTGCTGATCTTGTCGTCGGTGTTGATCCGGTCGATGTTGGCAGTACCGTCGATCCAGAGAATCCGGGCTTGCAGCCCCCGCGCGCGGGCCACCGAGTTCGCGATCCCACCGCCGGTGAGGAGACGGTCGATCGTTATTCCGGGTGCGCCGGGGAGTGGGGTGGCAGTTGTGAACCGGCTATGGGGCGGACGAACGGAGATCGGAGCGGCGGGATCAAACTCCGGAGCTTGATCCGCCGTCGCTTTAGCCGCTCGGGGG
>Ga0070734_10005132_pt1 | contig 11822 bp, 10 predicted proteins | sample Coa_R1_8_FD_66444 | JGI IMG/M metagenome (GOLD analysis project Ga0070734, IMG submission 66444) | Surface soil microbial communities from Centralia Pennsylvania, which are recovering from an underground coalmine fire - Coalmine... | ecosystem: Environmental > Terrestrial > Soil > Unclassified ...
TTGCCTAGCCCTAAAGAGCCGTACCTTTAGAGCATTTTCGTTGACCTGATAAATCTTTTCAAGCTCTTTCAGCGACAATCCTTCGACTTCTTTCAACATCAGCAGAATCCGATCCTGCTCGGAAACTGCACCCAACAGGGCGTCCACCGATTCTCGGATCTTCTTCTGGTGCTGCTCATCCTGGTCTACCTTGCCCCCGGCCGCCGCATCGGCCATCATCACCTGCTGCTCCGATAAGTCCGACATCCGGTACTCGGGGCGCCGCCGCTGTTTCCGCAAATAGTCGTAGGCGGCGTTGACCGTTAACCGATACAACCACGGTTCAAAGACCTCGGCCGTCCGCAATTGATCGAGGGAAAAATACAGCCTCAGGAATACCTCCTGGGCCACATCCTCGACATCCTCCGGACGTGCGATCACGCGTGTGATCGTGCCCAAAATCCGCTTCCGGTAAGCTAGTACGATTTCATTAAATGCCGCATTATCACCAGCTTGCGCGCGCTTAATGAGCTCGAAATCAACCAGCATGCCGCACTCTGAAGGCCGGCATCCGTCTGCTCAATTTCCTCAACCAAGAGGCGTACCGGCGTTTTGACAGGTTACAAAGCCTTCTTAATAAAAGAGAATGTAACGGGCCGGATCTAATGATCCGAGCGCCCGAAACCCAGCCCGACCCTAAAACCCCATGGTAGCCTGAAAACATGGCCTTTTCGGAGTCGATCTTCGCAACACGCTTCCAGATCACACGGGGAGATCTGGAGCGGTATCTGGCCGACGCCCTCTGCCAAGGGGGCGATTACGCGGACCTTTATTTTGAATACCTTCTGACAAGTTCGATCAGCCTCGATGAATCCATGGTCAAAAGTGCGACTCAGGGCGTTTCGATGGGAGTGGGGGTGCGGGTCATCGCCGGCGAGCGCACCGGTTACGCCTACAGCGACGATTTGGCGCCGGACAAGATCCGGAAAGCCGCCCGGGTCGCGGCCTGCATTGCCGCCGGGCCGGGGAAACAGGGCAAATTCGGCCTGAACGAAGGGCGCCGGCACAATCTGTATCCGGTCATGATCGCCCCGACCGAAACCGAGTTCGCCGAGCGGGTGGAATTCGTCAAACGGGCTGATCGCGCCGCCCGGGCCTACGATTCGCGCGTTTTTCAGGTCCAGGCCAGCTACGCCGACAACCTGCGGCACGTTATGGTGGCCACCAGCGAAGGGGTTCTGACGCTCGACCGGCAGCCGTTGGCCCGCATGGGCGTCATGGTGCTCGCCCGCAACAAGGGCGGACCGCCGCAGCGCGGGTACGCGGGCGGCGGCGGGCGCGTGGAGCTGGATTTCTTTCAAAAAGAAAAGACGCCGGAACACTTTGCCGCAGAGGCCGCGCGCGAGGCGATCGTGATGCTGGATGCCGTGGAGGCGCCGGCCGGCGAGATGACCGTGGTGCTGGGGCCGGGATGGCCGGGCATCCTACTGCACGAAGCGGTAGGGCACGGGTTGGAGGCTGACTTCAATCGCAAGAAAGTTTCGGCCTTCAGCGATCGCATCGGGCAAAAGGTGGCGAGCGAGTTGTGCACCGTGATCGACGACGGCACAATCAACAACCGGCGCGGCTCCCTCAACGTCGATGACGAAGGCCACCCCACGCAGCGCAACGTGCTGATCGAAAACGGCGTCCTGCGCGGCTACCTCCAGGACAAGCTTTCGAGTACCCTGCTGCGGTCGCAATCGACCGGCAGCGGCCGGCGGGAAAGTTACGCGCACATTCCGATGCCGCGCATGACCAACACGTTCATGCTGGCCGGCCAGAGCGATCCCGAAGAGATCATCCGCTCGGTGCCGAAGGGTCTGTATTGCGCCAACTTCGGCGGAGGCCAGGTGGATATCACCAGCGGCAACTTCGTATTCTCCGCCTCGGAAAGCTACCTGATCGAAAATGGCAAGCTCGGCCGGCCGGTGCGCAATGCGAGCCTGATCGGCAACGGGCCGGAAGCACTAAAGTACGTCAGTATGGTGGGCAATGATCTGCGCCTCGACGAAGGCATGGGCATTTGCGGCAAGGAAGGGCAAAGCGTTCCCGTAGGCGTGGGAATCCCAACCCTCAAGATTGACCGCATGACCGTCGGAGGCACGGCTTGAGCGAGAACCATCTGCTGGAGCTGGCCACCGGCGTGATCGATCGCGCGCGCGCCGCCGGCGCCACCGACGCCGAATGCACCATCACCGAAGGCGACGAGTTCTCGGCCAACGTGCGCATGCGCGAAGTGGAGAGCGTCAAAGAGGCGGGTTCCCGGGCCGCGGGCCTGCGCATCCTGATCGGGAAGCGCACGGGGTCATCGTACACTTCGGATCTTTCCGCCGAAGGCATCGCGCACATGGTGAAATCGGCGGTGGAGCTGGCTGCAATCACAACGGAAGATCCGCATGCCGGCCTCCCCGAGACGGAAGAGCTGGGTAAAATCTCCGGTGACCTTCGGCTCTATTGCGAAGACGTCGCGCAGCTGGAGACGGCGGGGAAGATCGAAACCGCCAGGCGCGCCGAGATCGCCGCCCTGGAGACGGACCCTCGCATCGGCAATTCCGACGGCGCATCGTTCGATACGCACACCGGCCGCCAGATATTCGCCAACTCACGCGGCTTCGCGGGCGAATATCGGACGAGCTACTGTTCGCTGGCGGTCTCCCCAGTGGCGAAGCAGGGCAGCTCCATGGAGCGCGATTATTGGTACACGATGGCGCGCGGTTCGGCCGGCCTCGAGCCTCCCGAGCAGGTGGGCCGCATCGCCGCCCAGCGCGCCCTGCGGCGTCTGAACGCGGTGAAGGTGGAGACGAAGAAAGTCCCGGTGGTGTTTGAGCCCCGCGTGGCGCGTTCTCTGCTGGACAACGTCTTCGAAGCGGTGCATGGGATGTCGGTCTACCGCCAAGAATCGTTTCTGGCCGGCAAGCTCGGCGAACGCGTGGCGGGCGAGAACGTCACCGTGATCGACGACGCCACGATTCCCGGCTTATTCGGCACTTCGCCCTTCGATGACGAGGGCGTGCCGTCGCGGCGCACGGTGGTGATCGAGAAGGGCGTCCTGAAAAGCTACCTCATGAATTGCTATGCGGCGCGCAAGCTGGGTATGAAGACCACCGGCAACGCGGCGCGCGGCTTGGCCGGCAACGCCGGCATCGGGCATGGAAATCTTTTCCTGGAAAAGGGGGGCCAAACCCCGGAGCAAATCATTGGCTCCGTCGCCGACGGGCTGTACGTGACGGAGCTGCTGGGACACGGCGTGAACATCGTGACCGGCGATTACTCCCGCGGCGCGGTGGGGCTGTGGATCCGCAATGGCGAGCTGGCATTCGCGGTTTCGGAGATTACGATCGCCGGCAACCTGAAAGAGATGCTGCTGGGGATTGAGGCGATCGGATCGGACCTTGAGTTTCGCGGCTCGGTGGCGGCGCCGACGCTCAAAATCGGAGAGATGACGGTTGGCGGAAGGTAAAGCGGCTGTTTCGCAGGAAACGCGCCTGGGCATCCCGCCGATGGCGCTGATCATCGGGGTCGTGCTCGTGCTCGGAGCCGCCGGATTCCTGTACCTGGACCATCTCTCGAAGCAACCCGCGCCGCCCCCGCCGCCGCTGACGGGCGACGCCAAGACATACGTCCGCAATCTGAAGCTCAGCGGTGTGGAAATGGCGGCGCACGAAGATTATTTTAAGCAGAAGGTGGTCGAGATCACCGGGATGATTCAGAACGCGGGCGACCGCGTGTTGCAGGTAGTGGAGATCAACTGCGTGTTCTACGACCCGTACGGCCAGGTGGTCCTGCGCCAGCGCGTGCCGATCGTGAGTCAAAAGGCGGGCGGCCTGGCGCCCGGCGAGACCAAGCCATTCCGCCTGCCGTTCGACAATCTGCCCGACAGCTGGAACAACGTGATGCCGCAGATGGTGATCGCGCGCATCGATTTTCAATAGGCCTAGGTCGGGAGCGAGGCTCCGCCGAGTGCGAGGTGACGGTCCGTCGACCAGCAAGAGGCGATCCGCTGCTTTCGCATGATAGCTAAGCCGTGGGCATCTGCCAGCGTTAATCTTTGATCTGCAAATTTCTTCACCACGGCATTCGTGTCGGTGATCGCGACCGGATCAAACGAAACGACCCGCAGTGCAGGGACGGCATCGAGGAACGCGAGAAACTGAATCGCGCGATGCGGATCGTACCGTCGCAGGAACCAACCATGGCCTTCGGCCACAACGAGAGCGGATGTCACCAACTGCGGCGGATCCGAGAAAAGCCGGCGAAACAGGGCGTGATGGCTATCGGAGCGATCCAGAAACGCAATCAAGCCTGACGTGTCAACGTAACATTCAGTCCTTTTGGCCATAGACGAACTCGTCGACGGATTGGCTTGAATGCGGGTCGCCGGTCTCGACGAAACCAGCGAATTTCATCCACGGAGCGTGAGGATCGGTGGGAAGAGCCTCGCGCACGGCGCGTCGAACAAACTCCGCGACGGAAATGCCGAGCGCCCGCGCCTGCTTTTTGGCAAGCTGATACTCCAGTTTATCCAAACTGATTTGCGTACGGATCATGTTATCACGACCTTCTTTCGATGATAACACCCGGCTGGCGTTCGCCTGCGAGCCTTGTATCAGGCCGCCGAACCGTGTACGATGCGAGCGTTATGGTGGAGAAACCTCAATCCTTTCAGAATCACACGCGGCTTGACCCTCTATTTCATGCATTCCTGGGGCCGGTTTCCTTCATTCTGCTGATCGCGGCGGTTACGAACCTCATCCGCAACTTCGGCTGGATGAGCGCGTTCCAACTGCTTGCCGCGATTTGGGCCGTCGTGGCAACCTTCAAGATCCGGCTCTATGCCCTCAAGGTGCAGGATCGCGTCATCCGTTTGGAAGAGCGCCTGCGCATGCAGGAGCTGCTCAACGGCCCGCTGAAATCCCGGATTGGCGAATTCACCGAAGGCCAGCTCATCGCGCTACGATTTGCTTCGGATGCCGAGCTGCCGGCCCTCGCGGAGAAGGCTCTCCAGGGGCTTAACCAAAAGCAGATCAAAGCGGCAATCAAAACCTGGCGCCCCGACTACTTCCGGGTCTAGCGTTATCGCGCCGGCTCCAGGCGGATCAGCGCGCCGTCTTCTTCGTCGGTGAGCACGTAGACCAGCCCGTCGGGACCCTGGCGTACGTCGCGGATCCGCTTTCGCAAATCGGCCAGCAGCGACTGGCGCCCGATCTCGTCCCAGTTCTCATCGAAGATGATGCGCTCCAGGTGCGGATAGCCTTGCACGGCGCCGCCGAGCATCGCGCCCACCAGCACGTTGTTCTTCCAATCCGGGAAGCGGTCGCCTGTGTAGAACGCCATCCCGGACGGCGCAATGGAAGGCGCCCAGAACACGACCGGCTGTGTCATTCCTTCCCCGAAGTTGGGGATCTTCGCACCGGTGTACTCGCGCCCGAAGCTGACCTTCGGCCAACCGTAGTTCGCGCCGGCTTTGATGATGTTGATCTCATCGCCGCCGTATGGACCATTTTCGTTGTTCCAGATCTCGCCGGTCGCCGGGTTCAGCGCCAGTCCGAGCGAGTTGCGATGCCCCATCGAAAAAATCTCGGGACGATGGCCCGCGCGGCCAGCGAATGGATTGCCGGGTGCCGCCGTGCCGTCATCGCGCAGACGGAGAATCTTGCCGCGCAGGCTTCCCGGCTCTTGCGCCGCATTCCCGTTCGACGCCCCGGTCGTCATGTAGAGCGTGCCGTCGCGTCCCCATGCCAGCCGCGAACCCGACCCGCCGTCGCCCGCCCATGGGTCGCAGATCAGGATGTCTTTCACCTCCGCGAGTTGATGCCCTTCCAGCCGGCCGCGCGCCAGCGTGGTCGCCACCTGGCCTTCGGCGACATCCTTTGTGTACGTGAGATACACCAGGTGATTTTGCGTGAACTGCGGATGCAGCAGTACTTCCATGAGACCCGACAGCCGCACCGAATGTACCGGCGGCACGCCGCCGATCGGCTCCGCGTCGAGACGGCCGTCGTGCATCAACCGCAGCTTGCCGTTGCGCTCGGTAACCAGCATGTCGCCATTCGGCAGAAACGCGAGACTCCATGGGTGCCACAGCCCGGTCGCCATGGTGACGGCGCGCACCGGCGTAGGCGGCGCTTTCTTCCTCCCCTGCGGCTGGCCGCCGAGGCCTGGGGGCAGCAGGACCATTGTCAGGAGCATTCCGGCCGTAACTAGGAATGGGAGGATTCGCTTCATGAACCGGTCTCCTGTTTACCGCAGCGCGAACGTGAACAGCCCCGTTCCGCACTGGATGCTCACGTATTGCTTACCGTTTACCATGTAGCTGATCGGCCCCGCCGAAACCGAAACGCCCAGATTTGTTTCCCATAACAGCTTGCCATCGCGCGCGTCGAGCGCGTAAAACTGGCCGTCGCGGCCGCCGCTGAACAACACGTTGCCCGCTGTCGTAAGCACGCCCGCTTCGGTCCGTGGCGCGGCCAATTTGAAATCCCATTTCGCTTCGCCCGTGTTGGGATCCACGGCGCGAATGGTGCTGTAGTCTTCGCCTTCCGCACCCTGCCGTGGAAATTCGCCGCTGAACGTTTTGCCGGCGCTGAATTCGGGCGGCACATCGGTCTTGCTGTAAATCGACGAGCTATTTTGCCAGCTCGGTATGTAGAACAGCCCCGTCTCGGGACTGAACGACGGGTTGTACCAGTTCGTGGCTCCCTGGTTGCCGGGATAGACCAGCGTGCCTTCTTTTGTCGGCTCGATGCCGGCCACCCGAATCGGGCGGCCTTTCTCATCGAAACCGCTCGCCCAGTTCACCTTCGCGAACGGTTTGCCCAGCAGGAACTGGCCGTTGGTCCGGTCGAGCACGTAGAACATGCCGTTGCGGTTGGCCCAGAGCATGACTTTCCGCGGCCGCCCTTGGAACTGCAGGTTCGCCAGCACCGGGACCTGCGTCGCGTCCCAGTCAAACTCGTTGTGCGGCGAGAACTGATAATGCCATTTCAGCTTGCCCGTATCGGCGTCGAGCGCTATCACCGAGCTGCTATACAGGTTGTCGCCGAGCCGCGCGTCGCCGTTCCAATCCGGTCCGGCATTGCCGGTGCCCCAGAATGTCAGGTTGGTTTCCGCATCGTAAGATCCGGTCACCCATACCGGCGCGCCGCCGTGCATCCACGAATCGCCCGACCAGGTTTCATGCCCGGGCTCGCCCGGCCCGGGGACGGTGTAGAAGCGCCACGCCTCTTTACCCGTGTTGACGTCGAGCGCCACAATAAAGCCGCGAATTCCGAACTCGCCGCCTGCGACGCCTTCGATCACCTTGTCTTTCACCACCAGAGGGGCATGCGTCATCGAATACCGTTGCTTAAAATCGGCGACCTGCGTCTTCCAGATCTCTTTGCCGGTCTTGGCGTCGAGAGCGATCACCGTAGTATCCAGCGCCGCCATGAAGATCTTGTTGCCGGCGATTGCCAGCCCGCGCGTCTCCTGCCCACAGCAGTTGCGCGCTTCGGCATCGGGCTTGTATAGGTAGCGCCAGAACATCTTGCCGGTGGCGGCGTCCAGTGCATAGACATCGTTGATGCCCTGCACCGTATACATCACGCCGTCTACCACCAGCGGGGTCACCTCCATCTTTTCGACCGTGCGCGACTGAAATACCCATTTGAGAGCGAGATCTTTGGCGTTGTCCGCGTTAATCTGTGTCAACCCGCTGTGCCGCTGGCTCATCAACGTGCCGGAGTACGTCAGCCAGTTCTGCGGCTCGCGCTCGGCATGTAGGATCCGATCGAACGGCACATCGGTGACGGGCGCGTCACGGTTCGCCGGCCCGCGGCCTTGCGGCCATACCAGAGACGCCGTCCACAGTATCAACAACGCACCGATCTTCATCGCTTCCAGACCTTTCTCCAAACAATACGGCCCCGTACGGATTCTCGGCGTATCTTATCAACGCGCCACCGGGTCCGCAACGTTGCCTTCACACCTCCTCAGTCGCCGCCGGCCTCTGCCGGGCTGCCTACAAATTCTCGCGCGCCGCATCGTACACTGGTCTTTCCGGATGGATAACCACTACGTTGTGACTGGGGGCGCCGGCTTCATCGGCTCCGCCCTCGTGAGGCGTCTTCTGCGCGAAGGCGCGCGCCGTGTCCTGGTGATCGATAACCTTCTGACCGGCCGGGAATCAAACCTCGAAGAGGTCCGCGCCTCCATTGATTTTCACCGCGCCGATATCCGCATTTACGAAGAAATCGCGCCGCTCATCCGCGGCGCCGCCGTGGTCTTCCATGAAGCGGCGATTCCGTCGGTGCCTCGTTCGATCGACGATCCGGTGCCCTCTCACGAAGTCAACATCGACGGCACGTTCAACGTGCTGCGGGCGGCGTGCGAGGGCCGGGCCGGCCGCGTCGTATACGCCGCCTCCTCCTCCGCTTACGGCGATACCGAGGTGCTTCCCAAAGTCGAATCCATGAACCCCCACCCGAAGTCGCCCTATGCGCTGCAGAAATTGGTGGGCGAATACTACTGCCGGGTGTTCTCTGAGGTCTTCGCCGTCGAAACGGTCGCTTTGCGCTATTTCAATGTGTACGGCCCCCGCCAGGACCCCTCCAGCCCCTACTCCGGTGTGCTCTCGCTGTTTATGAAAGCCGTCCTCGAGCGGCAACCGCCCACCATCTTCGGCGATGGCGAGCAGTCCCGCGACTTCACATTTGTCGAAGATGTCGCGGCCTTGAATCTCAAAGCGGCGCGCGCCCCCAATGTCGGCGGAAAACTCTATAACGCCGGCAACGGCCTCCGCATCACTCTCAACCAGGCTTGGGCGCTGCTGCAAAAGATGGAGGGCGTCGACATTCCGCCCCGCTTCGGCCCGCCGCGTCCGGGCGACGTGCGGCATTCCCAAGCCGATACCGCCTTGGCGGTTCGCGAGCTCGGACACGCGCCGCAATTTTCCTTCGAAACCGGCTTGCGGCAGACCCTGGACTGGTATAAAGCGTCGCTCGTTGCAGGCAGTTGAGCCGCTACCAACGCGCGTTTCGCACTCGTATATAGAATCCAAACAGGACCAGCGCCAGAAAGCCGAGCGCCCATACCGCAAATCCGGCGTCGCTCACCCCGGGAGACCAGGCATCGGGCCAGATTTTCTGCTGCATCCACGACGCCACTCCTCCCGCCGTCCCGACTGCCAGCCACGCCAGCAAGAGCACCAGGAGCGGCGCGCGTTTCCACAGCGCCGCCATCCGGCCCGGCGCATGGCTGCTCACGATGCGCCAGCTCTCCCGCAGCGCGCTGAGGATCGGGCCGCGCGGCGATACCGGGCTCACTTCCGGCTTGCTTCCGACCCCTGACAATCCTGGCGCCGCAACGCCACTGACCGCGGGAGCCCAGCGCGCGCCATCCACTACTACCTGTGCGACGTGCGCGGCCTGCACCGCGTTAATGTAGCTCCCGGTTTCGAGCAGACGGTTCGCTATCGCCAGCAGAGTCTCCGGAGGGGCGTCCCATTCCGGAAGCGCCGTGATCCGTGTTTGCTCGACCAGTTGAGTCGCTTCCGCGATCCGGCTTTCCGCATCCAGTTTCGCCACATTCCCCAGCCGCGGCAGCAGGGCGTCTAATTGCACTCGTATCGGCGCCAGAGTGGGCTCGGCGCGAAGTGCTTCCACGCGCGCCGGATCCAGCGCGGTCAGGTGTGCCGCTTCTTGAACCGCCCGCTCCACGTCACTCGCCGCCGCCGCAGTCATCACCGCTTCGACGAGCTCGTTGATCCGCGCCGCTGTTGGCGCGTTCCGGGCCGGTTCCAGAACGGCCACCAGGCGCGCCAGATCCGGCTCCGAGAGAGCTTGCAGCAGCGCTGCGCCGGCTGCCGTGGAGTCCAGCCCGGTGCCGCTCGGCGCCGTCACTTTCGGCGCGGGCGTGACTGGCCCGGCTCGCCCGAGGTCGGCCCCGGACAGCCCGCTTCCCACCGGCCGCACATCCATTCCTCGATTTCAGCACGGCGCCACGACCGCGGCAAACCGCTGCCCGCACCCGCTCGGACTATTTCAGGATTTGGTAGAGGTTGCTGAAATCGTCGGTCCATAAACGGACCGTGCGGTTTTTTTCCACCTCATGCGAGGCGTTCACGATCTCTTTGCTGAAGCCGGCCGCCGGCGACGTTACCAGCACCCACGTCGCGCCGAACACGTCCTGCGAATCGTCATCATCGGTATCCACCAGCCGCGTAATCTTCCCGGTTGCTTGCGCCTCGCCCCGCACCACCGGCTGCAGGTCCAGGTACCGGTTCGAAATATGCACCGCCAGAATCCCGTCCGGTTTCAGGTGGTGGAAGAACAGGTCCATCGCCTGCCGCGTCAACAGATGGACCGGAATCGAGTCGCTCGAAAACGCGTCGACCGCCAGAACATCGAAGTTTTCCGGCTGCTCTCGCTCCAGCGACAGCCGCGCGTCGCCCATGGCGATGTCGACGTGCGCCTTCGAATCCGGCACGAAATGAAATTCGCCGCGCGCGATGCGCGGCACCAGCGGATTGATCTCGTAGAAGCGGTAGTAGTCGCCCGGCCGCCCATAGGCGGAAATGGTTCCCGTTCCCAGCCCGATGACCCCAACTCGGATCGGCCCTTGCTTCTGTTTTTCGCGGATGGCCACGCCGATGCCCGTGTTGGGTCCGTAATACGTGGTGGGCCAATCGCGCCGCGCCGGATTCAGAAATTCTTCGCCGTGATTAATCGTGCCGTGCGTCAGCGAGCGTACCGCATCGAGCCGCGTGGCCGGCCCGGAGTCGCGCACCTTCAGCCCGCCATAAAAGTTTCGCGCCAGGACCAGCGCACCGTGATTGCCGTCGCGGATCTGCATCCCGAGATACGTGATCAGCGCCACCGTCAGACCCGCTGCCACTAGCGGCGCCGGCTGCCGGAAGTTCTGGAACCACTCGAGCTCCGGGTCCTGCTTAAGCACCATCACCACCAGTAGCGCACACCCCGCCATCCCCACCGGCATTTCATAAAACGCGTTGAACCAATGCGGCGCCACCAGGCCCACGAAGATGCCGCCCAGCGCCCCCCCCGCCGATATCATCAGATAAAAATGCGTCAGATATTTCGGATGCGGCTTCAGCCGCGCCAGTTCCCCGTGGCACACCATGCAGCACGTGAACAGCCCCATGGCAAACAGCGGCAGCATCACCTTGATCGGCAGATTGCTTTCCTGCTCGCTCGACATGGCATATGCCATCGAGCCCAGCGCGACCGCGAATAATTGCAGATACGGCGTACGCCGGTACCACCCGCTTCCCTCAAAGCACAAAATGAACGAGAGCAGATAAATGCTCAGCGGCAGAATCCACAAGAACGGAATGGCCGCGATGTTCTGCGACATGTGATTGGTGACCGCCAGCAGCATCACCGACGCGCAGGCCGCCAGCCCCATCCAAGCCCAATATTGCGTCGCTCCCGGTTTGTGCGCCGCCTCGCTCTCGGTCGTCTCCGCCGCGGCGACCGCCGTCCCCGACCGGAACGCCGTCACCGCACAAAGCGCCGCGAACAGTACGTATGCCACCGACCACATCAGCGCCTGCTGATGCGTCGTATAGATGGGCTCGAACAGCACCGGGTAGCTCAGTAGCGCGAACATCGACCCGGCGTTCGATAGCGCGTAAAGCCGGTACGGAATCGCCCCTTTGTACCGCCGGGCGTACCAGGCCTGCAGCAGCGGCCCGGTCGTGGACAGCAGGAAGTACGGCAATCCCACCGTCGCCGCCAGCAGCCCGAGAATCCGCAGCGACGGATCTTCGTTCCCGTACGTCTTCCAGCTGGCATTCGGATAGA
>Ga0070734_10005134_pt1 | contig 11819 bp, 9 predicted proteins | sample Coa_R1_8_FD_66444 | JGI IMG/M metagenome (GOLD analysis project Ga0070734, IMG submission 66444) | Surface soil microbial communities from Centralia Pennsylvania, which are recovering from an underground coalmine fire - Coalmine... | ecosystem: Environmental > Terrestrial > Soil > Unclassified ...
GCCTCGGCTTCGGCGCTCACGCCGGCGCCTTCCGTCCCGGCCAACAGCGCCACGCGCACCGGCCGTTCGCGCGCGAACGCGTCGAGCGGCGCCGCCGGCTCGTGCGGCGTCAGCGCCGCGACCGTGAAGCCGCGATCGCGCATCGCGGTCAGCGCCGCCGGCCACGGCTCGCCAATCGCGAACGGCACGCGCAGGACCGCGCCCATCGACGTGCGGATCGCCTTGCGGTAGAACGGATCGCAGCAGCCCGGGCTCAGCACCACACCGCCGACGCCGAACGCCGCCGCGCTGCGGAACACCGCGCCGATGTTGTCCGCGTTCGCGACCCGTTCGAGGACGACGATCGTGCCGGCTCCGCCGATCACGTCGTCGAGCGGCGACACGGGCGGACGGTCGACGAGCGCGAGACATCCACGATGGATGTGGAACCCGGTCAGCGCGGCGAACACCGGCATGTCGCACACGTAGATCGCCGCGTCGGGCGGCAGCCGCTCGAGGACGTCGGCGAGCTGCGCGAGCGCGGCGTCGTTGACGAGCACGGCGCGCACGTGGAACTGTCCGTCCTCGATCGCGCGCCGCACGACGACGCGTCCTTCGGCGATGAACAGGCGGCGCGCGCGCACGAGCTCGGGGTCGCGCACGCCGCGAAACAACGCGAGGCGCGGATCGTCGGCGCGATCCAAACGTTCAGACCGCGACATCGGCGCCTTGATCTTTGGTGCGGACGATGGCATCGTCGTCGTCATGACGGCCGACGAATATCTCTACGAGACGAAAGAGACCACGCGTCCGCGCGAGCTCGCCTACAGCGTCGTCCGCGAGCCGCCCGCGCCGTTCTTCCGTCATCAGGCGATCGTGTTCCGCATCGCACGGCTGCTCGCGGACCGGACCGACGGCCTCGGCCACATCGTGATCGCGCCGATCGACGTCGTGCTCGACTACGACCACGATCTCGTCGTGCAGCCCGACATCCTGTTCGTCTCGAATGCTCGCGCGTCGATCATCCACGATCAAATCTGGGGGGCGCCGGACCTCGTGGTCGAGGTGCTGTCGCCGGGCACGGCCGCGCACGATCGTACGGAGAAACGCGGTTGGTATCGGCAATATGGCGTCCGCGAGTACTGGCTCGTCGATCCGAAGGAGCGACAGGTTACGCTGGTCGACTTCACGGGCGCCTTCCCCACCGAGCGCCTCGTGCGCGGCGGGGACGACGCACACTCGATCGTCCTGCCCGAGCTGCTCGTCCGCGCGTCCGACGTCTTCGATTAGATGGGACACGGAGGAGGTCACGGAGGGAACGGAGGAGAAAACGGAGGGCACGGAGGAGGACGCGGAGGGGACGGAGGACACGGGATTAACGCGGAGGCACGGAGACACAGAGAATTCTTTGTACAAAACCATTTCTTTGTACGAAGCCATTTTCTCTGCGTACAAAAAGCCCTCCGTGTCTCTGCGCCTCCGCGTTGATCCCGTGCCCTCCGTCCCCTCCGTTTCCTCCTCCGTGCCCTCTCCGCTCTCATTCTCACGTCGAAGTCAACCCGCACGCCCCGCGCACCGTCTAACGCTGACGTGCTGCGGAATCTGAAATACGCCTGGCGCGGGCTGTCGCGCGCGCCATTGTTCACGGTGGTCGCCATCGGATCGATCGCGCTCGGGATCGGCGCAAATACCGCCATCTTCACGCTCGTCGACGAAGTGCTCATCCGGCTGTTGCCAGTCAAGGCGCCCGAGCAACTCGTGCTCTTCACCGGCCCGCGGCAACACTACGGCAACAACTCGGGCGGCAACATGCTGTCCTTCCCGATGTACGAGGACTTCCGCGACAACTTCGTCGATCGCGGCGACGGCCCGGCCTTGCCGCGCGTCAGCCAGCCGGTGCCGAACCCGGCGCCCACGCCGAAGATCTTCTCCGGCGTGTTCGCGCGGCGGCCGATCGCGATGAACGTCGGCGTCGACGGCCGCACCGAGCGCGTCATCGGCGAGCTCGTCTCGGGCACGTACTTCCAGGTGCTCGGCGTCGGCGCCGCAGCCGGACGGCTCATCGGCCCGGACGACGACCGGGAAAAAGGGAGCGCGCCGGTCGCCGTCCTCAGCTACGACTACTGGCGCAACCGCTACGGCAGCGACCGCTCGCTCGTCGGCCGCACGATCACCGTCAACAACAACAACGTCACCGTCGTCGGCGTGTCGCAGGCCGGCTTCACCGGCCTCGACATCGGATCGGCGTCGAACGTGTTCGTCCCGGTCATGCTGAAGGCGCAGATGACGCCGAACTGGGACGACATGGACAACCGGCGCAGCCGCTGGGTGAACGTGTTCGCGCGGCTGAAGCCGGGTGTCACCCCCGAGCGCGCGCTGGCCGCGCTGCAGCCGTTCTTCCACGGTCTGCTCGAGGAAGAAGTGAAGGAGCCGGCGTTCGCGAAGACGACGCCGTACACGCGCACCGAATTCCTGCACGGGACGATGAACCTGCTGCCGGCGGCGCAGGGCCGATCGCCGATTCGCCAGCAGCTGACGCAGCCGCTCTGGATGCTGTTCGGCATCGTCGCCGGCGTGCTGCTGATCGCGTGCGCGAACGTGGCGAGCCTGCTGATCGCGCGCGCGACGGCGCGGCAGAAAGAAATCGCGTTGCGGCTCGCGATCGGCGCGAGCCGCGCGCAGATCGTCGGACAGCTCCTCGTCGAGAGCCTCTCGCTCGCGATCGTCGGCGGCACGATCGGCCTCGTCGTCGCCGCGTGGACGACGAAGTTCCTGCTCGGCTTCCTGCCGACGTCGGACTTCCCGCACGTGATCAGCGGGACGATGGACTGGCGCGTGCTGACGTTCAACTTCGGGCTGTCGCTGGCCACGGGCGTCCTGTTCGGCCTGATGCCGGCGCTGCGCTCGACCAAGCCCGACGTCGCGCCGGTGCTGAAGGACCAGGCCGGCGCGGTCATCGGCGGCGGCGTGCGGTTCCGCAAGGCGCTCGTGGTCGCGCAGGTGACGATCTCGGTGCTGCTGCTCGTCGGCGCGGGCCTGTTCATCCGCACGCTGCGGAACCTGCGCCTCGTCGATCTCGGCCTGAAGGCGGAAAGCATGGTCGCCTTCAACCTGCAGCCGGGGATTTCCGGCTACACGCCGGTGCGCACGGTGCCGCTGTATCGATCGCTCGTCGATCGCCTGCGCGCGCAGCCCGGCGTCCAGAGCGTGGCGTTCGCGTACATGGGCCTGCTCGAAGGCAACGAGTGGGACAGCACCGTGACGGTCGAAGGCTACCAGCCGGCGCAGGGCGAGCCGATGAACCCGTACTGCAACGCGATCAGCCCGGGCTACTTCAAGACGATGGGCATTCCGGTCCTCGCGGGACGCGAGTTCGACGATCGCGATCAAGGGCCGCAGCTGGCGGATCCGACCGTGCCGCGCGGCGACGGCTTCGACAACGGCTATCGTCACGTCATCGTCAACGAGAGCTTTGCGAAGAAGTACTTCGCGGGCCGCGAAGCGATCGGCCGCCACATCGGCTTCGGCGGCAACCCGGGGACGCCGACGCCGATCGAGATCGTCGGCGTCGTGCGCGACTCGAAGTACACCGGCGTCCGCGACGAGATCCCGCGGCAGGTGTTCTTCCCGGTCTACGAGGACGCGCTGCCGGGATCGATCGTCGTCTACGTGCGCACGACCGACGACCCGACGGTCGCGTTCGGCGCCGCGCAGCGGACCGTCCGCGAGCTCGACCCCAACATCCCCGTCTACAACCTGCGGACGCTGGAGCGGCAGATCGATCGGTCGCTGCTCGTCGAGCGCTTCATCGCGACGCTGTCGACGGCGTTCGGCGTGCTCGCGACGCTGCTCGCGGTGATCGGCCTCTACGGCGTGATGGCGTACACGGTGGCGCGCCGCACGCGGGAAATCGGCGTCCGCATGGCGCTCGGCGCGGTGCAGGGCGACGTCGTCTGGCTGGTGATGCGGGAAGTGCTGATCCTCGTCGGCCTCGGCATGGCGATCGGTCTGGGGGCCGCGTGGGGCGTGCACCGTGTCGTGGGCAACCAGTTGTACGGCATCAGCGCCACCGATCCAGCGACGATCGTCGGCGCCGTCGCGCTGCTGGGCGTCGTCGCGGCGCTGGCGGGTTACATCCCGGCCCGGCGCGCGACGCGCGTCAACCCGGTGCTAGCTCTGCGATACGAATAGCGGGCGGGCTGGCAATCCGCTTGCTGAGTACGGCGGCGTGAACGACATCTTCGGGCTCACTGCCTCGACGATTCCCGCGCACCGCCGTGTGACCGCGGGCGTGTACGTCGCGGCGCTCGCCGTCCACGTGCTGATCTTCGCGACGATCTATCTCGCCACGCGACGCGCGCCCGTCCGGATGAGCTCGGCGGGTGCGTCGACCGTCGGCATTGCCGCGTACGTTCCGGGTCCGACGGGCACGAGCGGATCGTCAGCCACGGAGGCGCCGCGTCCGGCCGCGCCGAAGAAGCCGGCGCCGAAAGCAATGCCGGCGCAGGTCACACCCGAGCCTGATAACGCCGGGGCGGGATCCGGTCAGAACGCCGGCGCCGCCGACGCGCAGGGCGCTGGCAGCGGCTCGGGTCCGGTGCGCCTCGGGTCGGGCGGCAACCTCACGCTGCTGAACAAAGTGAAGCCGGTCTACCCACCGATGTTCGAGCGCGCGCGGATCCCGGGAACCGTGGTGCTCGACGCGATCATCCACCGCGACGGCACGATCGGCGACATCAAGGTACTGCAGTCGACCAACGATCAGTTCGCGCAGTCCGCGATCGCCGCGGTCAGGCAGTGGCGCTACACGCCGATCCCGTACGAAGGGATCGTGACCGTGACGGTGAACTTCACGATGTAGCGCTCCATCGGTGGTGGCGATCTGTTATCGCGACGGACAGCTCTTGTCGGGAATGGTGCGATAGCCTTCGACGTCGATGAAATTCTGACCGCCGCCCGGCTGCGACATGCCGCCGACGGGCGATGCGGCGCCGACGCGCACGCCGCCGCCCAGGTTCACGCCGCCCGTCGGCAGCTGATCGATCTTCATGATCCCCGTCAGCTGAATCATCTGCCCTTCGTGCGCCTTGATCTCGTTGATCACTTTCTTCGGACCGTTCATCCGCAGGTGCGTGCCTTCGGGGATGTCGGCGTTGCTGCCCGCTTCGTTCACGGTGCGCGGCGCGACGGTGAAGATGTAGCCCTTCGAGCAGCCGGGCACCGACACGCGCGCCGAATCCTTCGGCACCGGCTTGGGTTCCTGTGCGCCGGCGACGACGGCGATCGCGAGCGCGCCCGCAACAGCGGCAAGTGTCTTCATGGTCGACTCCACATCTCCTTGCGCCGGAGGCCGACGACGATCGCGACGCATCCGGTCCAGGTGGGCAGCAGATCGGCAATCGGCACCGCTTCGAGCACGAACGTCGGCAGCAGCAGCGGATGGAAGCCGAGCAGCTTCCACTCGAGGGCGGCGGCAACGACGTCGAGGATCTCGTCGGCGAACGGCCAACCAAACGGTCCGAGCACGAACTGCAAGGCGTCGACCGCGATCGCGGTGGCGTACGCGAGGCGGACGCGGTTGTCAGTCAGCATGCCGGCCAGCATCATCTCTATGATGCGCCACTGCGGCGCGGGCGGGCCAGCTCTACGTCAGCGCGGCGGCCAGCTTCGTCCCGTCGGGCACGCCGAGACCGGTGCACGCGTTCCAACCGCGATGGGCGCGATACCGATCGTTGCCGCCGTGCGTGATCGCGCGGATCGCGCCGTCGCGGAGGAGCGCGTGGTAGTGCGCGTATAAGAACGGCGTGAAGAGTCCGAGAGGACGGCCGCGCATCTGGTTGATGCGCGCGACGAGCGCGGCCCAGACGGGCGCGGCGGCGCTCGTGCCCGCGCCGACGTGCCAGCCGCCGAGGCCGAAGATCCGGAAACCGGTGAGCGGATCGCCGTTCGACGCGACGTCCGGCACGCCGCGGCCGCGGCGGCCGCCGCGCGCGCGCGGCACGCGGCTCGTCCGCTGCCACGGCGGCAGCGCAAACACTTCGCTGACGCCGCCGCCGCTCGCGCCCATGCGGTTGCTCCACGCCCGCTCCGACACAATCCGCGTCCCCTTCGCCACGAGCGTCGTGCCGCCGCACGCGAGGGTGTAGGGGCTCGACGCGGGGAAGCAGACGTGCGGCAGACGATCGTCGGGATCGGCGAGCGCGCCGTGATCGCCCGACGAACAGCAGACGGTGATCCCCAGCACCGCCGCGTCGAGCAGCACGTCGTTGAACGCGCGGATCGCGTGACGCGTCCAGCGCACTTCGGACTCGCCCCAGCTGATCGACAGGACCGACACGCGGTGGGCGGGGTCGTGGACCGCGCGCGACACGGCGTCGGAGAAACCGCGCACCGTGTTCGGCGCGAAGTAGACGACCACGTCGGCGCCCGGCGCGAGCGCGCCGATCGTTTCGATGTCGCCGGTCACCTCGCCGTCGAACGCTTTCGCGCTGCCGTACGGCGCGTTGCGGGCGCCGTCGACCGACACGGCGGTGTACCGCGGACGCTTCAGGCGCAGCGCCCGGAAGAAGCGCCGCAGGTCCGACTCGAGATAGCCGCCGCCGAGCGCGATGACGCCGACCGTTTCGCCGCGGCCGTCCGCCTGTTTCGGAAAGTCGTACAGCCGGCCGACCCTCGTCGGCAGATACGAGACGCGCGGCTTGAAGCCGGCGGCCGACTTGTCGAACGCCGACGCGGCGCGCAGCGCCTGCGGGCGGTGGTCGAACCCGTAGACGCCGATCACGCAGTCGGCCAGCTCTTTCGGCACGTACACGAAGCCGACGCGGCTCTCGAACGTCAGATCGTCAACGGTGTAGACGACGCGCCTGACGCCGAAGGCTTCGGCGAGCGCGGAGGCAGGTCCCGTCAGGTGGAGCCGCCGTTCCGTAATCCACACGCGCCCCACCCGGAACCCGTGCGCGCGCGCAAAGCGGCGGACGCGCGCGATGTCGCCCTTGGCCGCGCCGAAGCGCGCCTTGAACTCGTCGCGCCGGAGCGGCGGGCGCTTCCCGGCCACGATCCGGGGCAGCAAGGCCTCGAGGTCGCGCCGATTCTCGCGGGATCGGAGATGAATCGTCAGCGTGACGCGCTTGCGCGACGGCGGCGGCGGCTCGCGCCGGGCGCCGGCCAGAGGCCGGAGGTTCGACCCCGCCAGCTTGACGAGTCCCGATCGCCGTGCGCGCGGCATGCGGTCATTGTGCTATAAAACCGCGCGGAGGCTCAGATGGCCAAAGCACGTAAACCCACCAGGTCGCGGGCACAACGTCAGAAGGCAATCAACAAGTCGATGGCAGACATCAAGAAGGCGCATCGCAACCTGGAGCTGAAGCTCAAAAAGCACAAGCAGGTGATGTCGGCGATGTTCTTCGCGATCTAAGTGCCCGCCCGCCGGCGCCTGCGGCGCGCCCCAACGATCCACGCGTACTGGAAGGACGGCGACCTCGTGTTCGAGAACTACGTCACGAGGATCGCCGTATCCGCCGATCCGATCGCCCTCACGATCCTGTCGTTCTTCGACACCTGGCGCTCGGCCGATGCCCTCGGCGATGCGCTGCCCGCGTTCAGCCGATCCAGCGTCGCCGCCGCCGTCCGTCAGCTCGTCGATCACACGCTGATCGTCGAGGAACGATCGGCGGAAGCGACGCTCTGCGAGTCCGTCGCCCGCACGTGGCGCGACTGGCTGCCGCACGGCGCTTTCCATTTCGGGACGAAGGACGCGCCGTTCGTCCCGCCGGCGCGCTGGGCCCGAATGGCGCGCGCGTTTCTCGCCGCGTCGCCACAGCCGCCGCTCTTCAAGCGCAACCCGCGGCTGCCGCGCACGCGCCTGCCGCGCGTGCGTCCGGTCGACGATGCGTTCACGCGCGCGCTCGTCGGACGAAAGACGCATCGCGAGTTCTCGGGCGAGCCGATGACGCTCGACGCGCTCGCCTCGCTGCTCCACTACACGTGGGGCGCGATGGGGTTCATCGAGTCGCCGAACTTCGGACCGCTGCTCCACAAGACGAGCCCGTCGGGCGGCGCGCGGCACCCGGGCGAGGTGTACGTCGCCGCGCTCGACGTCACGGGGCTCGCGCAGGGGCTCTATCACTACAGCGTGAAGGACCACGCGCTCGAACGCATCCGCCGCGGGCCGATGCGCCAGGCCGTCCTGCGCTACACGCTCGGCCAGACGCACGTCGGCGGCGCCTGCGCCGTCTGCTTCATGACAGCGCTCCTGCCGCGGACGATGTTCAAGTACCGATCGCCGCGCGCGTACCGGATCGTTTCGCTGGAGACCGGACATCTGGCGCAAACGTTCTGCCTGGTCGCGACGTGGCTGGGGCTCGCCCCGTTCACGACCGCAGCCGTCGCCGACACCGCGGTCGAGCGCGCGCTCGGGATCGACGGCGTGTCCGAAACGCTGATGTACGTCGTCGGTGTCGGGATGCCGAAGCGGACGCCGGTCAGCGGCGCGCGGCGAGCCACGCCCGCACGTCGCTGACGCGATAGCACGCCGGCGTATCGTCGGAGTCGCAGCGCTCGCCGGGGCGCTGCAGGAACTGCTCGAACGGGCGGACGGCATCGCCGGCGCGGCCGGCGGCGATGTACGCGCGGCCGAGCGTGTCGAGCGCCGCGCCCGACGGGCGGAAGCTGACGGCCGCTTCCGCGTCCTTCACGCCCTGCGCGGGGTTCGCGCCGGCCAGCGCGATCTCCGCGCGCAGCATCGCCTTCAACCCGTCGAACTGGCGCGAATGTTCGGGCGCCACCGCGTCCATGCGCGCGAGGATGGCGGACGCCTGCGCGCTCTGGCCGCCGAGCGCCCAGGCGCGGCCGATGCGATAGAGGACCTGAATGTCGGACGAGGTCGCGGGCACCAGCGCGAGCGCGGCGCGCACGCCCTCGGCCGATCCATCCGCGGCGGCCAGCTCGGCGAGTCCGGCGGCGGCGATCGCCGCGGAGTAGCTGTTGTCGCGGCGTGCCGCGGCGCTCCGCGCAGCCTCGAACTCGCGGCGCGCCTCGTCGCGGCGGCCGGCGGCGCGCGCGAGATCGGCCAGGCCCATGTGCCCTTCGATTTCCGCGTCGGCGCCGCCGCCCGTCATCCGCTCGTAGAACGTGCGCGCAGCGTCCGCGCGTCCGAGCGCGAGCAGCGCTTTCCCCTCGACGTACGCCAGCTGGCCGTTGGGCGGCATCTCGCGGTCGAGCGCTTCGCTGACCGCGAGCGCCTTCGCCGAGTCGCCCGAGAGGAGCGAGACGAGCGCGAGGTTCAGCCGCGTTTTCGGCGACGGCTGCATCTCGTTCGCCTTGGTCGTCGTGCTGACGGCGGTCCGGAAATCGAATCGGCGCGCCGAGCAGTAGCCGAGCATCAGCAGCGCCGCCGGGTCGCGCGGCCGCAGCGCGACGAGCGCCTCGTAGTGCGGGCACGCGTTGTCGTAGTTGCGGCGGATCATGTTGAAGTCGCCGAGGATCTTCTCGCGCTCGGTCTCGGGCAGGCGCGCCACGCGGGCGGCGGCTTCGCGGAAGTGGTGCTCGGCGCGCTCGTTGTCGAACAGGTTCTGGTACGCGACGCCGAGCATTTCGTGCGCCATCGCGAACTCGGGATCCGCGTCGATCGCCCGCTGCAGGAAGTCGATCGCACCCTGCGCGTCGCCGGCGTAGACGCGCTGCTTGCCGAGCGTGAAGAAGCGCACCGCGTCGAGCGACTTCGACGTCACCTGCTCGAGCGGCGTCGACGCGCGCGCGATCGACGATGCCGACTCGCCGACGCCGCGGCGCAGCGCTTTCGCCGCCTCGTCGATCTTCCCCGGCAGCTCGCTCGGATCGGTCATCGTCTCCTGCGTCGCCGCGAGGAGACGGCCGTCGGGCAGCACCGCGCGCACGACGAGCACGAGCGACGAGCCGAGCTTCGTGATCGACTGGACGATGACCGCCGACAGCCCTTCGCGCTGGCAGATCTCGCGCCCGATCGTCTCGTCGATGTGCGTGCCGGGATCGCGCTGCATGCGCCGCAGCACGTACGGCAGGTTCGACGGCGGGTAGACGTCGACGGCGCGCGACTGCTCGAGCGTCGTCGCGAGCAGCTCGGGCAGCATCTGGTCGTACATCGGATCGCCGGTGCGATTGTCGACGCCGCCGACCAGGAGCGAGGCGGTCGACGCCGGCGTGACGGGCGCGCTGCGGATCAGTCGCACGGCGCCGGCGATCGCAACGCCGACGATCGCGAGCACCACGACCGAGGCGGCCGCGATCCGCATCCGGCGGCGCCGCACGATCGCGGCCGGGAGCGGGATGATGCCGCTGCCGTATCCGCTGGGGAAACCGCCGCTCATCCCGCCGCGCAGCACCTCGAGCGCCGCCGCCAGCTCCGACGCCGAGCGATAGCGGCCGCTCGGCGACTTGCAGAGCGCCTTCTGCACGATCTGATCGAACGCCGGCGACAGCGACGCGTTGAACTTCGACGGCGGCGCCGGCTCGTGATTCAGGATGTCGTCGATGACGGTGACGAGGTTGTCGCCGCCGAACGCGCGACGGCCGGTCGAGATTTCGTACAACAGCGCGCCGAGCGCCCACGTGTCGGTCCACGGTCCGAGCGCGTCGTTCTTGAGCTGCTCGGGCGCCATGTACGGATAGGTGCCGACGAGGTTGCCCGTCGACGAACCGGACACGGTCAGCGTCGCATCGGCCGACACGTCGAGCGCGACCGCGCGGTGCGCGAGGCCGAAGTCGAGCAGCTTGACCTGCCCCTTCGGCGTCACCATGACGTTGCCCGGCTTCAGGTCGCGGTGGATGACGCCGCGCTCGTGTGCTTCGGCGAGCGCCTCGGCGATGTGCGCGCCGACGCGGAGCACTTCGCGCTCGTCGAGCGGACCGCGCGCGGCGATCGCGGCGAGCGTCTCGCCCGACACGAGCTCCATCACGACGAAGTCGATCCCATCCTCGGTGTCGAAATCGAAGATCGTCGCGATGTTCGGGTGATTCAGCTTCGAGAGGATGTCGGCTTCACGCCGCAGGCGCGTGCGCGCTTCTTCGTTCGCGAGACGCGCCGCCGACAACACCTTGATCGCAACGTCGCGATCGAGCCGCAGGTCGTGTCCGAGGTACACCTCGCCCATGCCGCCCGCGCCGAGCGGCTGGAGGAGCTGATAGCGGCGTCCGAGCGAACGGCCGTTGAGCGCGGACATAGGGGAGCGCCCGCCAGTGTACCGGATCAGTAGCGCCGGAAGGTCAGATTGAATCGCCCGCTGAGCCCGATTTCGGGCGGCGCCGTGTGCGAGACGATTCGTGACACGCCGTGATAGCGGAGCCGCGCCGGGCCGCCGAAGACGAAGGCGTCGCCCGATTCGAGCAGGATCGATTCGATGGGATCGCGGCGCTTGAGCCCGCCGAACAGAAACCGCGCCGTGTCGCCGACCGAGATCGAAACGACCGGCCATCCGGCGGCGATCGATTCGGCGCTCTCGTCCTTGTCCTGGTGCAGCCCCATGCGGCCGTCGCCGCCGTAGTAGTTGAGGATGCACAGATCGGCGTCGAGCGTCATGCCGGCCGCCGCCGCGGCCTCGGCCGCGAGCGCGGCGAACGACGCCGGCAGCGGCGGCGCGGGCCGGTCGTCGAAGTCGGCGCGCGTCGGTTCGTACCGATACGTCCGGCCGTTCCAGTGGCGGCCGAGGCACAGCATCCGCACGTGCATCTTGCCGCCGCCCCGCACCGTCGGCACGTAGCCCGGGACGGGACCGTCCAGGAGCGCGCGGCAGTCGTCCACGAGCGCGCGCTGCCGGGCGACGTCCAGATAGCGCGGCAGCCGGTGCGCGCCGGGCGCGATCTCCATC
>Ga0070734_10005135_pt1 | contig 11816 bp, 15 predicted proteins | sample Coa_R1_8_FD_66444 | JGI IMG/M metagenome (GOLD analysis project Ga0070734, IMG submission 66444) | Surface soil microbial communities from Centralia Pennsylvania, which are recovering from an underground coalmine fire - Coalmine... | ecosystem: Environmental > Terrestrial > Soil > Unclassified ...
TTGGGAAAGAAGGGCTCCAGGATCGCCCATTGGGCGTCGGTTAAGTCAGTGGAATAGGGTTGTCTGTCATTCATAAGGGATTCTACGTAAATCCCGAGCCACTTATTCTAAACCCTCTCAAGGCGCTCGTTCAGCCGAAGATAGCAGCCCTGGATAAGAGTCATCAGAATAGCCTCAAAGAGGCAATTACGATGTGGCAAACCGTAATTGATGCAGAACACAAGCAACTTGAAGCACAGGAACTCCTTTACAAGAAGAAGTACGAACGATTCGCTTTTTGGATTAGTACTCTAGTACCAGGTATAACCACGGTTATTCTGGCAGGAACGCTAATTTTTTCAATCGAACAGTTCCGGGCGAGCAGTGATTTGCAACGTAACGCGAACGAGGATACACAATGGAGAGAAATAGTGAAGTCCCTCAAGGTATCACCAGGAGATCCTTTTGAAGGCATCAAGACGCCGATCCTTCTCAAGTCGTTCCTCAATGGAAGGTATAAACAACCTGCAAGAGAATTATCCATCGAACTACTTGGAGGGGCAGCATATGCTGATATGTTTCAGGGTGGATTGTTTTCGTCTATAATAGATCAGACGGATTTGCATAACGTAAATGATTTAGCGACGCTTTCGCGACGCTTGGAGGACTACTATCACCATAACCATGACTTAATCGAACAAGGCGAGACGCGAAAGGCAAACACACAAGCGGAGCTCAACACTGCGAAACAGGATCTCAAGAATATTGATGTGGGCAAAACTGTGATGCACATTCCCGTTTCTTCCGTTTCCGGCGTTGCGCCAAGTCCGAGACAATATTACGAGGAACGTGTACAGCAGTTGCAAGGCATGTTGGACTCTACCTCGACAACTCTCAACAAAGAATATAGTGTACGGGACGATTTGACGTACGAAGAGCATATTGTTGCTGATGCAGTTATTGACGTGCTTCAACGCCCGAGGTCGAGAGAAGACCGTGATTTTGTGCCCGACCTTCACGGACTAATATTTGAACATACTGATCTGTCCAATAAGCATCTGTCTAAAACCAATCTGCGGGCGGCGTTATTTATCAACGTAAATCTTAGCAATACCCATATGGATAATGTGGCAAATGTGCAGGATGCACGATTTGTTCAGGTCACCGATTGGCATGGCAGCGACTGGACCGGTACAAAATGGTGGAAGGCACAGTTCATCGACAAGGACCTTTTGGATTTTCTAAAGGATAAATTTCCTAATACGAGTGCTATTGATGCAAAACAATACACGGAGGATGTAACTAGATTGGAAGAGGAGCTTAAGCAGCAAAAGTAAAGGATCAAGATGGAGTAGAAGGAGGGGCTAATGGCAACATCGCTATTCAGGTCGCGGGGCGGCTGGGGAAACGTACTTGCCGTCAGCCTGCTGATTACTCTGTCTCTCTCCACGGCTTACGCCCAGGAGAACAAAACCGCGCCGCAGTTGAAGACCGCATCCACTCATGCGATGCAATATTATGTAGCGTTGCCGGAGGGCTGGACTTCTCAAAAGAGGTGGCCCGTGGTGGTGGTGATCGAGAGCGCGAACCGGCAGTTCCTACAAACAATCACAACGTTCGTCCAGGCCCGCAAGCAAGCCCCCTTCATCCTGGTCGCACCGCTGGTGGTTACCAATGGCGGCTCCCGCTACCGGGAGGCGCCAACCTATCATTACGCAGATGCCGTGTGGAACCGGATCGAGAGCGAAGGCCCTTTCAAGTTCGACTCGGACGGCCTGGCCGCTGTAATAAAGGATGTACACACGCTCTATAGCGGGGAGGAGAAGTATTTCCTTACCGGCTGGGAGGCAGGCGGACACACGCTATGGGCACTCCTCTTTACGCACCCGGAAACGGTGCGCGCGGCGGCGCTGGTCTGCCCGAATTATGCGGGCAGGTGGTTCGAAGAGGCGCATATCTCGCCCGCTCCGGAGCGTACCGCTCTGTCGATCCGAGGGTTTCAGGGAGCAGACGATACGTTCGCCTCCCCAGGGCATCCGCTCTTCACCCAGTGGGAGGACGCAAAGAGCATGGCGCAAAAGCATAGGTATCGAAACGTCACCCTGGAGCGTGTGGTGGGCAAGGGACATGAACCGCTTGCTGCCGAGGTATTGGCCTACTTTGCCACGCTCTTGAAGTCTTGAAGGACCGGGCAGGTATTGTCTCCGATGGAGAGTGGGGCTGCTTAGACGGGCCGGTGGCGGGGGATCTGGGCCTTAAAGTCGCCCAGGCAGTTCCAGTTCAGGGGCGAATCCAGGTCCACCTCGGCCACCGCCACCGTGCCCCACTGCTCGGCGCAGGCCAGCGTCTGTCCTGCATGGTCGTAGACCGCCGTGACCATCCAGTTCCGCGCGACGTCCTCATAGGTGCTGCTCACGAGGTAGACATGGTTTTCGCACGCACGCGCGGCGGCCAGAAGCGGATTGCATCCCCAGACCGGCCAGGCGATCACCTCTGCGCCACGATTGCTCAGTTGCCGAGCGACCTCCGGGAAGAAGCCGTCGTAACAGATCATCATGCCTACCTGGCCGAAGCGCGTGGGGAACACCGGGTAGCTGTCGCCGGGCGCGATGCCCGCCTCGATCTCGCCGCGCGGCAGGCAGACCTTCCGGTACTTGCCGATCACGCTGCCGTCCGGCCCCAGGAGTACCGCCACATTGTAGGCCAGATGTCCCGCGCGCTCCACAAGCCCGGCGACGATGTACAGGTCATGCGTACGGGCCAACTCCCCGAAATAGTCCGTCGAAGGGCCAGGGATAGGCTCCGCCGATTCCACCAGCGTCCGGCCCGTATGATAGTAAGTCAGCGTTTCGGGCAGGACCACCAGGTCGGCGTGCTGCCGAGCCGCTTCCGCGATCAGCGGGGCGAACTGCTGGCAGTTCTCGTCGGGCGTTTTGCCACTGGGGCGGAAATGCACCGCCGCCAGCCGTACCCTCCGCCCCTTCGGGGGCGCGGTCTCTTCCAGAGAGATTTCGCTCCACTCGATCCTGCCGCCCGGCGCCCACCGAAACGCGAGTTCGATCCGGGCCTGCGTCGCCTGCTCCGGCGCCCGGTAGAGGCCGGAGACCTCCGTCCAGCCGCTCTCATCCGTCTCCCGGTCGTACGGATATTCCGGCTCCGCCTCCGCCACCCAGCCTATCAGATAGCCGCTGACGGTGGGGCGGTCGCTCGGCACGGGGTTTCCCTGCCCATCTTGCCAGAGGATCCGCGCGACCGCGCTCAGGCGCGGCGTCTCGACGTTGTCTACCCGGCGAACCGCGTGAAAACGATAGGGACGCCCTCCCTGAACCGGCAGGGTTTTCGTCCAGCGGCCGTCCAATCCCTCGCGCCGATCCGCCGCGATCATCAGGCTTCCTCTGCTGTCGCGCCCGCCCTTCGGGTTATACGAGAACGCCGGGCGAATCTCATCGCGAGGCGCGGTCGCCTGCCATCCATCGTGTGTCGTCTCCATCCCAGTTACCTCCCCGACGCGTAATGCGTCCAGAACCCTCTTTGTCCAGCGCATGCGGACGCTGTCCAAAATACGAAACGCCTCCCTCTGCGATATCGTACCCTCTTTGGATAGCCCGCTCATTCGAAAAGTCCGTTTTATCCACGTCATCACATCCAGGAGGTTCTCCGCTTATGGTTGCCAGCCCAACGAAACCTATCCCCCTCCCTTCCCATCGCAAGTATGGGCTACGGCCTGTGCTGATTGTGCTTGCGGTGTTGAGCAGCATGGCGATCTGGCTGACGTATATTTCGATGCGTCGTCCCTATATCGGTAAGACGGATCCGGAAACAGGTTGCCGGTTCACTTTCACGCTCGCCTCCTATTGGACACCGGTAAAGCTGTCTAAGCCCGGGTATAGTGAGAAACTGGATCATTTCGCCTATGCCCTTCCGAAACCACCCCTTTTTCAGATCTGGTTTGAGCAGAATGTGCTGCACAGGACCTCTCACCCCGATACGTTTCCGATGTTGAAAAACGAGATCCAAATCGTCAGCGGCGATCAAATCCGCAACGGCAATCGGTCTACTTTTCGAGCCTTCGTACTCCAGGATGACTATCCAACACCCAGGCAGCCCGGCTTTGCGGAACCCCCAGGAACCACCGTGCTAGAAGAGACCCACCTGTTGGTGGCGGGTCAACCCGCCTTGTGGCGCGAAACCAGTGCGAAGATACCGCCCAACACAATTATCTCAGGTGCTATGCGGAGCGCTCCCTCCAAGTTCTATACCGATACATTGGTGGTGAAAATAAAGGGGAAAGACCTCTGGTTTGCTGTGGTAGGCACCGCATATGACGACCATCAGCGTGAGATACAAAACGAAGTACGCGCTGTGGGCGATTCGCTCCGCATCGAGGGGGTCGGAGGAAAATAAACGGTTTCGGATCGTGGGGAGGGTCCGGTGCAGTGATTTGTTGGGCCGCCACAGGCAAGCAATCTATTGGTCAGCATAACCTCCCGATGGACGCATGGGACCTTTCAGACTGACCAATCCTCGAATATGAGGTTGGGAACACGGGAGAAATCTTACGTATTTCGAGTGAGTAATGTCGCATCGTTGGCAAGCGCTATCGCGGCGATTTTGAGGTCTTGCGTACCGATACGAACTCTCTGGCTTTGCAGCGTTTGAAAGATTGCATGAGCGCTGGTATCGTAAGACAGGACGATCATACCGGCATAAATCTCCAGATGCTGCCCTAATTGGACATACGCGCGAATCAACGCCGCGTCTCTTTCTCTCGCTGTTTTCGCCAACCAACCCTTGCACTGCTCCTCATAACTGACAATCGTTGTCACAATTTGACTCTCCGGCCATGCGCTTAACTTCAAGGTTAATTGGAGAGCAGGAGTTCCCCCACGTTCCAGAATGCTCATGTGATCCGTGTTGAGGAGGTACATTATTCGCTCTCCTCATCCTCTTTGGGACGGTCGGCGTTGCGCCACTCCTGGCCGATACGCACCACCTCATCGAAGTCCGGCGAGTCGGCGTAAATTCCGACAAACCAGCGCCAACCGCGCTTCCTGGCGGAAGGTTGCTGCGCTAACTGCTCCTGCACTTTTTGCAGTGTGTTTTCTAACTTCTGAACGCGCTCCTCCAGTGTTTCGATTGCCATGCGTAGCGTGCTCCTTTCTTCCGAATAACCGAATTATACCATAGCCACCGGTTGCGGAACGAAGGCAAACTTGAGAGCAATGACGTAAACAGCAAAAGACGGCAGGGGCTTTGCCCCTGCCGCACACCTAACATGGAAGGCAAAAACGCCTTGCGCGTCCTATCCGTTGCACCGAATTGTTGAAACGCTATTACTACGATGCTTTCAAGTCATCCAGTAGTCTGCTGAAACGTGTTCGGAATGCCTCTCTATCCTGCCAGTGTGAGAAGTTTGGGAGGAAGTACTCCCGCACCTCGCTAGCAAGGTCATTTCCTATATCGGCGTCGAAACACTCCACTTCCGAAATGCTTAAATGTGGCCGAACGACCGCCTTCACCGGCAGGCCGCACACAACTTTCCTCGACAGAAACGCCCAGCGCGGCCTGTCCGGTGCAAGGCATTGTTAGGCCGTCTCAATCAGTATCGCCTCCGCCCACCGCATTCGTTTCCCGCTGTACGAGCACTTTCCGCTTGCTTGTGATCCTTCGATTGACGATAATTCCAAAACGAGAGATGTATTGACCACATTGCCCGCCGGATCGGTGAGACGAAAGTTATGCCCATCCGCGACTACTCTTCGGAGCAGCGTTGCCTTATTCCAGCCCATCCAGATTGATGTCCTCAAGAGTCTCTGCTTCGATAGCCTGGTCGAACAGATGCTGACACCATATGGCATCCGCAGCCTCGATTCGCTTCACGAGATCTTCCGGCAACGTACCGAACCGCTGTGTAAGGAAACGCAGAGTCATTTCCCGGACGGCCTCCGTTTTGCCTCTGGCTTCCCCTCTAGCCTCGCCCTCGGCAATCCATTGGTCAATCTTGCCGGTCTCCCGCATCATGTCTTCGATAATCTCTAATCCCTGGATCATGTTCCAATCCTCCCGAAATATGGGCAGCAAGCTCTCCCTGGCAAACCGGCGTGTCGCCACCAACAACGCCAGTCCCAACAGTTCCGCCTGGGTTTCGCGTGGTAGGCGCGATGCATGGATCAGTGCGACTTCTTCCTGAACCGTCTCCACCGTGGGCGTCTCTTCGCACAAAAGCAGGAGCGGAGCCAACTCCGGCAACTCTCCGCTGCGAATGCACGAGGCGTGTTCCCAAAGGCGGATCACAGGAAAGGTGAGTTTCATCACCTCTGTTTGTAATGCAGCCAAATACGATTCCGCCGACTCGACTTTGCCCGACCAGATCAGCCGGCCAAGGTGGGTTCCACGATCACCCGCCAGAATAACTCGGCCGCCAGTAGTATCTTTTGGAGCTTCCATTCTCTTTTTTCACAATTTCGAGCGACGAGCGCAACGTGTTCGCGGTGTCGTCCGCCCAACGTCGGCGTTCACCTGCACCGGCCCGAGCGACCGAAGGGAGCGAGGCCGGTGTCAGGTGCAACGGCATGTTAGGCCGTTCACACACAGTCGGGCAGGCTTTGTCATCCTCTCGACGCCGCGTCAGGCATCACCGCTTGGCCACCCCTGAGCTGATCGATAACGGCACGGATCAGCAGGTCATGTGCTGCCGCAAATTCTTCACCCAACAAAGCCAATGACGTTCACCGAAAGCACGGGCCGAGGCTTCAGACTCAGATGAAGATCAAGATTCGCCAGGCTTCGAAAAGTGCCGCTGCTGCTGTCGGTCACGTCGTTCACATCATCATAATCATCGTCATGCAGAACATGAAGGCCTTCTATCGTGATTCTCGCCGTCTTATCCGGTGAAGCCAATGCCTGATCTATCAAAGCGTAGACCGAGTTTTCAGGCAGATCACAGCACCGAGTTCGGCTTCCTTTCTTACACCACGAGCTCATCGTATATTCCTCCATCACCCAACCGAAGCCTTCGAACTGATAGTAAAACGCAGGAACCATATCACAGACCTCAGGAGTACCTGCACTGCCTCCCTTCTGAAATCGGGGGGGCCTTGAGGTTGCATCCTGTAGGATAACTTCGAGAACTTTCTCGCGTGTGTCGCATTCCATTTATATCCCTCCGTTACGGCCTAACAACCCGCTTCAGGAGCGGAACCCTTGAAAACCTTTTACTCTGGTACAACTTTCGTGGGTTACGTCCCTTGCAAGCGATGGTTGGGCCGCTCACAAATGCTCAAGAAGCAATATGGTAGCAAAACGCTTGCGTCCTGCTACCGCGCTGTTCCACGATTACTTTTTTTGCCTGTCATCTTGTTTATCGCTGGGTGGCAATCCCCGCTCGAAACGGAGGAAGCGGTTTTCAATTTCCAACAACAGGATTTTGCGTTCGGAGGCAGCATTTTCACGGTCGCGCTGAAGCTCATAGGCAAGTCGCTGAACAATATCGGTCAGGCGATCTACTTTCTGGTTGAGTTCTTTGAGTTCTTGGCGAAGTTCCTTGTTGTCTTCTTCCAGTTTCTGGACACGCCCCATCAACGAAAACAGTTTCTGACTGAATTCAATGATTTGCTTCCACATGGGATTAATATGCCTTGGACAGGTTGCTCACCTGTTCTTCCAAACGGGCTAGTTTCGCCTCCGTCATTGTCTTGATGACCTGAGTTTCCAATTTGAGACGCTCGCTTTCAGTGCGAACTCGGTTCATCTGCTCTTCCATACGGCTCATTTCGGCAAGCAACTGGCGTACTGTTGCTTCATCCTCAGCGTCCGTCTGAGGAGAGGGTTGGGTTAGAATATCGCTCATGGGTATACCTCCATCCATAGTATAACATATGAACACCCTTCAACATCGAAAACAAGGCCTGATGGCCTCTCCAATGCAAGGCATGGTTGTGCCGTGTTCTCTACCACCAACGTCCCGTTGTAGTATGCAACTCCCATGTCTTGATTTCCGGGTCTGCCGCGTACAACTTAAGATGTCTCGGTGACATCTTCCACCCCGATGTAGTATCACCACGCGACACCAATGCCTGAAAATGCTGCAATGAAAGCAAAAAACAGCGGATGATCTCATCTGCTTCTACAACGATGGCAAGATAGGCTACGCAATGGAACGCTTGGCAAGCATCTTCCATCTTTTTTATGTGTTCCTGCGTAATGCGAACGAACTGCTCCGCCTGACCTGGTAGGCGGCAGCGGGTTTTGACCGAAATGCCCATAACCTCTTGCGTATGCGGATTGTGCGCGATAAGGTCAATACCGGTGTGGTCAACGCAGGCGCACTCGAAACGATATTTGGAAAGTCTGTACAAGACAAGTGCTTCGCCGAAGTCGCCGGTGATCTTTGCGTGCCGTGAGCTTTTCTCAATTGGGGGCTCGGTTTTTGACATGTTAACACTGTAACTCCCGCGTCATCGGAACTCTTCCTGCAACTCCGATAGGGCGGCAGATCCTGGGCACAACTTCTCATAGGGAACTTTTGTCAGCGCTACCGGGGAGGTCTGGTTCAGTTCGTGGAGGTCCGCCGTCGTCTCGTCTATGTATAGCAGCCCCGTCACCACCTCGCCCTTCGCCTGGTGCTCCTGCAAGTAGTCGGCCACCGAGCGCCGATCCGTCGGATCGTAGTGCGGGGGAACCGCCGTAAAGCGGACGACGCTGCCGTCGTGCATGGTCACGGAGGTAGGGCCGTTCTGTCCGATGTCGGCCACGATCTCGTGCGCCGGGGGTACGAAGTCCGCCTGGGTAGCTTTGAGCATGTGCTGGCGGGTGAAGAGGTAGCTTTTGGTGGAACCCTGGTGATCGTTGAACGTCACGCAGGGGGAGATCACATCTATGAGCGCGAACCCCTTATGCGTTAGCGCAGCCTTCAGGATCGGCACAAGTTGCTCCTTATCGCCCGAGAAGCTGCGGGCGATGAAGGTCGCACCCAGGCTTAAGGCCAGCGCAACCGGGTCAATCGGCGCCATCCGGTTGGGATCGCCGCGCTTGGGCTTGGAGCCGATATCGGCGGAGGCGGAGAACTGCCCCTTGGTCAGCCCGTAGACGCCGTTGTTCTCGATGACATAGAGCAGCTGGACGTTGCGCCGGATGGCGTGGCACATATGCCCCAGGCCGATGGAGAGCGAATCGCCATCCCCGGAGATCCCGATATAGAGCAGTTCCCGATTGGCCGCGTTGGCGCCCGTCGCGATGGCCGCCATCCGCCCATGCGCCGAGTTGAAACCGTGCGCGCCGCTGACAAAGTAGGTGGGGGTCTTTGAGGAGCAGCCGATGCCGCTCAGTTTCGCCAGCATGTGCGGCGGCGTGGATAGCTCCCAGAGCGCCCGGACGATGGCCGCCGTGATCGAATCGTGCCCGCAGCCTGCGCACAATGTGGACATGGAGCCTTCATAATCGCGGATGGTCAACCCAAGTTCGTTCCGCTGGAGGCCGGGGTGGATGGCGATGGGTTTTGCAATGGACGACACGGTTCTCCCTCCGACGCGCGCCACGTAGCGCGCTCAGGCAAGTTCACTCATCTATGAGCAGCGTATCGGATGGCGGCGCGGCGGCGTCTGCCTGCCGTACCGCACGATAGGGATTCTTCGATGGGTTTGCAAGCAGGGTGGTAATGCCTTCGACGACATGCCTGGCGCTCAGCGGGAAGCCGCCGTAGACCAGCACCGACCTCAACTTCTGTTCCGGTACGCCCGCCTCTAAAATCAAGAGCGAGCGGAACTGGGCGTCCCGGTTCTGCTCCACCACAAAGCACAGGTCGTGTTGGGCCAGGAACGCATGGACGCCGGTATCGAACGGGAACCCCCGGATACGCATATAGTCCGCAGGAACGCCCGTGCGTGCCAGCAACGCGAGCGCCTCGGTCACGGCGGGATCGCAGCCGCCCAGAGTGATCACGCCGAGGCGTTCGGCCCTCTCGTCGGCAGAGGGTTCCGCGTGTATGCGGATCACGGGCGCGGGAACATACTTTGCCGCCGCCTGGTGCTTGTGCGCCAGGCGATCCAGCACCTCCTGATATTCGTCCGGGATCTCCGTATAGCCGCCGAACTTGTTGTGTCCGGAGCCACGGGTGAAGAAGGCGCCCTTGGCGTGGACGCCGGGCACGGTGCGCGCGGCGACGTAGTCCGCGTCCTCGTTGGTATAGCGCTGGAACTTCGCGATCTGCTCCAACTCCTCCGCGTTCAGCACCCGGCCCCGGTCCGGCACGTAGGCATCCTCCCAGGTGAGGCGGGGGACGACCCAATCGTTCATCCCGATGTCCAGATCCGTGAGCATAAAGGTCGGCGTCTGAAAGTGTTCGGCCAGGTCGAACGCCTTCACGGCGAACTCAAAGCACTCGGCGGGGTTCGCCGGAAAGAGCAGGATGTGCTTGGTGTCCCCGTGGGAGGCGTAGGCGCACTCCAGGATATCGCCCTGTTGGGTGCGGGTGGGCATGCCGGTAGACGGTCCGACCCGCTGCACGTCGATGACCACCGCCGGGATCTCGGCGTAGTAGGCCATCCCGATCAGCTCGTTCATCAGCGAAATGCCGGGGCCGGACGTGGAGGTAAAAGCGCGCGCCCCGTTCCAGGAGGCGCCGATCACCATGCCGATCGCCGCCAGTTCGTCCTCGGCCTGCAGGATGCAGTAGTTGTTTTTGCCGGTCTCCGGGTCGCGGCGGTATTTCCGGCAGAAGCGGGTGAAGGCGTCCATGACTGAGGTGGACGGGGTGATGGGATACCAGGCGGCGACCGTCGCGCCCGCGTAGACGCAGCCCAGGGCAGTGGCGCTATTCCCATCGATGAGGATCTTGTCCGCGTTGGCGTCCATCTTCTGCAGATAGAACGGCAGCGGGCAATCGAAATGCTCCTGAGCGTAGTCGTAGCCGAGCCGCAGCGCGCAGCGGTTCGATTCCCGCAGGGCCGGCTTGCCCGCGAAGGTCTCCTCCAGCAGCTTCTCGATGATCTCCATGTCCACCTGAATGACCGCTGCCAGCGCCCCGGCGTAGGCGATGTTCTTCATCAGGATCCGCTCGCGCGCCTCCTGAAAATTGCGGTTGCACATCTCCGCCAGCGGAACGCCCAGGAAGGTCACGTCCTCGCGCCGGAGGTCCGGATCGAGCGGCCAGCTCGAGTCGTACAGCACATAGCCGCCCTCCCGCACCTCGCGAATATCGCTGGCGTAGGTCTGCGCGTTCATGGTGACCATCAGGTCATAGTCGAGAGCACGGGCCGTGTAGCCGTCCTTGTTGACCCGGATCTCGTACCAGGTGGGTAGGCCCTGGATGTTCGAGGGGAAGAGGTTCTTGCCGGAGACCGGGATCCCCATGCGGAAGATGGCCTGCATGATCAGGCCGTTTGCGCTCGATGAACCGGTCCCATTCACATTGGCGAGCTTGATGGCGAAATCGTTGACGCGGCTGCTCACGGCTTGGTCCCCTCCATCAGGGAGGCATAAGGGATGATGAGGTCGAACTTCTGCATGTCCCAGGCGGCGGTCGGACAGCGCTCCGCGCACAGCCCGCAGTGGACGCAGAGGTTCTCGTCCTTGAGCATAAGCCGCGCGGTCTGCGGCAGCGGAGCGGAGGCATAGAGATCCTGTTCGGGATTGATCGCCGGGGCCGTGAGGTGCTGCCGAATATCCGCCTCTTCGCCGTCCGGTGCGATGGTCAGGCAGAGGACCGGGCAGACGTCGATACAGGCGTCGCACTCGATGCAGCTCTCCGCCTTGAAGACGGTCTGCACATCGCAATTGAGACATCGCTGCACCTCGCGCGCCGTCTGCTCGGCGGTGAAGCCCAGCTCCACCTCGATGTT
>Ga0070734_10005137_pt1 | contig 11812 bp, 10 predicted proteins | sample Coa_R1_8_FD_66444 | JGI IMG/M metagenome (GOLD analysis project Ga0070734, IMG submission 66444) | Surface soil microbial communities from Centralia Pennsylvania, which are recovering from an underground coalmine fire - Coalmine... | ecosystem: Environmental > Terrestrial > Soil > Unclassified ...
GGCTCCGGCGAAGGCAAGTCGGACCCTGCGCATTGGACCGCCGCCAGGGCGTGTCTTTGGCAAGGCGGCGATGACGGCCGATGGGTGACGCCTAGCCCCGCGCTCTAAATTCCGCAGTACCGCGCCTGGAACCGGCCGTTCCAGGCGCTCGCGGATATAGCGAAGCCCCGCCGCTGTCGGTGCATGCAGCCGGCGCCTGTCGGCAATGAGCTGGAACAGTTCCCAATCCACGCCTGTGTCGATGCCGACCGTTGCCGCTGCGAGACAGGCGCCGCTGCTGTCTGCGTCGCCCACGCCGTCGGCGAGCGCCATGGCGACGGCATCGGTGGTTGACGGCAGGCGAACGGCGGCCTGCCCGAGCTTGCCGCATACGGCGCGCCGCCAGACTTCCGCATCTTCCGCCATCGACAGGTATGGCGGACGGAATGCCGTTCGATGAACACGGATCTTGCCGAAGGGACCACGGGTGAATCCAATACTGGCGACGTCGGGCAGGCGAGCCCGTTGATAGATTGCGGTGCCTGGACCCATGGGCCGCCATGCGTCCTCTGCCAAGAGATCGAAAGTCCTCTCCATATCCTCCGGTTGTACGGCGATATCGATGTGGTCGACGACATGCCCACCCTCCCAGGCGCCGTCTGCCGCAACCCGGCCAGCGCCCTTTATGGCCAGCCTGTTCACCCCTTCCGCCTCGAGGGCTTGCAACCCGCTGCGGGCCGCGCCGATGGCCAGCTGGCTTCGCGACCAGTTCGCTCGTGCGATGCCCCCGATGCGGGCGCGCATCGGACTATCCGGCGCAACCCACTCCAGTCGCCGCGAGAGGAGGCCGAGCAGCTGCATCTCGACTGCCGTCAGGTGATCGAAATCCGCCGCGGCCTCATAGTCCCGCCAGGCGGCCTTGGCTGCGTTCGGATCGTCCAGCAGGGCCGCGCGCAGCAGCCTATCGACCGACGGCTTTGGCCACGCGCGCCGGAGGAGCAGCCGAAGCAAATCGTCAATCATCGGAAAGTCGCCGCGGGGTCGTCCGCGCTGTTGCGAGCTTCTTGCGCTCGAGGGCCGCGTGAACCGCGGCCAGGTAGCCCCGGCTGCGGTCGGCGTCGAGGCCGTGGGACAGGCTCCCGCGCCGGATGCGGCGCAAAGCCAGGATCTCTTCCACCATCGCGTGGCGATGGCCTAGGTCACGGCCGCGGGCCAGCCAATCGATGACCTCGCCAAGTCGCCCCGGCAGGTCGACGAAATCGCCTACCTCGCGAGCTGCCTCGATCCGGAATAGCAAGGTCGTGCGCGTCCACAGACGCCGGACAGGGCCATTGCCGTCGGGAGCGGGCACCTCGCCGTCGGTGAACAGGCGCGCCAGGCTGAAGACCCCGGCCAATCCCGGGTCGGTCTTGAAGCGCTCGGCCTGGAAGGCAATCTTCCGGGGCAGCCATAGATCGTCCGCATCGAGCGTCGCCACGAACGGCGTGGCGACGCGACGGAGGCCGGCCGTCGTCGCGGCGCCGGGGCCGGCGTTGGCCTGACTCATCACGGTGAGATTCCCCGCCATGCCCTGGACGATCGCCACCGTTTCGTCAGTCGAGCCGTCGTCGACCACGATGATTTCCTGGGGAAGAATCGTCTGGCGCTGGATCGATTCGATGGCTTGGCGGATCGTCCCGGCGGCATTGTAGGCCGGGATGACCACGGAATAGCAGAATGTCACGTTCCGGTGCCTTCCTCGACTTCGTCCCGGCGCAGGAACAACCGGGCAAATATCGGGGGAATCGGGTCTCCCTTGTTAATGCGATTGCGCGCCGCCCATTTCAGGCTGGCCAGCATGAACTCGCGCCGCATTTCCTCGACGTTCAAAGTCACGTTGGAGTCGTGGCGCCGGTAGAATGCGGCGATCCCGTCGTCGAGCACCAGCTTGAACTTGTGTTCGATGACTCGAAGAACAAAATCGCTGTCATCGCCCTGGCGAAAGCTCTCGTCGAACCGTCCGACCTTGTCGATGACGGCTGGGCGATACATCGCGGACTGAAGGTAGGGCCCCCGGATCATCTTGGTCGGATGACCGCTGGCCGGCGCCAAGGTCGCGTCGTCCAGCACGGTGAACATCTCCATGACGCCGTAAAGCACGTCGATCGTAGGGTCGCTCACCAGCAGGGATCTCTGCCGCGCGATTCGACCAGGATAGGAGACATCGTCGGCATCGAGGAACGTGACGAACTCGCAGCCGGGCCGGATGTTGTCCAGACCGACATTGCGGGCAGCGGCTATGCCGCGGCGCGAACTGCCCAGCAGGCGCACCTCTGGAAAATCGGCGGCGAAGGATTCGACGATCGCCCGGGTTCGGTCGGTCGAGGCGTCATCGATCACGATGATGTCCAAATTGACGGCGGTGCGCTCCCGCAGAAGGGACTGGATTGCCACGCCGATGAAGCGATCGGCGTTGCGGGCCGGCATGATTACGCTAATCGACACGACGACCCGTTCCTTCGAGGAATGCTCCGATCGCCGCGGCAATCTCGACCGGATCCTCCGACAGTTTCACTCGAAAGGCGGGCAGGCGCTTTGCAATATCGGCAAAAAAGCGGAAACCCTCTGTCGCGTCGCCCGGAAGCTGAAAAACAGCCGATGGTGCCAGAGCCAGCGCCGCCTCGTGACTCGCGATCCTCTCCACTTCGGTGCGGCTGGCTCGCGCAATCACGGGAAGCAACAGGGCGTGCACTGCCATTCGGCTGGCCAACCCGGTTGCACAGAGTTTCGCTGCGTCGAGTTCAATCTTGCCTCGCCAATTGACCTCGCGGGCGTCAAGTTCCGCGATCGCAACGCCGGCGCGCCGGAACCCCTCGCGATCCTGCTTCAGCATGGCGAACACGGAATGCGCCATCAGGGAAGGACCATCTTCGAGGAGCACGTAATCGTCACCGACGCTGTCCAGCCCATTCAAGAGACCGGCAAGCGCGGTGCCGGACTTCCCCGAGCCGCTCGGACCGGCGATCAGGGCGCCGCGCCCGTTCAGTCCGAGGGTCGCGGCGTGGGTGAGGCGCATCCCCGCCGCGGCATAGGCCCAATGGAGGAATAGGCGAAGCGGAGAGCCGAACTCCCAAGGCGGGATGGCGAGCTGGGCCGGTAGCGTCTGAACGCCGACAGCGGTCGCCCGATCGTAGAGCTGCCATGATGGGGCATCGTGATGATAGAACCCGCGCTGACCGCATTCCGCGAGAATGCGATCGAATTCCCGCGACGAAAACCCGGTCCTTTCATCCCATCTTGCCGGCGCCTCCCATCCGTCCGCCTCCGCATCCATCGCGTAGACGTGGGCATGCGCTGCCGGGGGTTCTTCGTCCTTGCGCTCGACCAGGGTCCGATCGCAAAGATCGGCAAAGGCCTCGCTGGTAAACCACACTGTCATGTCGATCCTGGCCAGGCGAAAGTCGCGCCGCAAGAGGCGCTCCTTGGAATAGGCACTTGCTGCCCTCAGCCGATCCCTTGCATATGCTTGGAGGGATGCGGCCGAAACGGCGGACATCGCCGGCGCCGCCAACCCGCTTTGCATCACCGCTGCTGCGGCGGGGCGGGCCAGCCTTCTTGCTCGTCCACGTCGTGGATCGGGTCGGCGAAAATCAGCTCGGCAAGATCGTCGTAGACCTGGATCTGCGGACCGTCGCCGAGCCAGGCTTCGTCAATAGCGCTTGAGGCGTCGCCTGCATTGGCCTCTCGGGCGCGTACGAGGTTCAGTTCCACGATGCGTGCGACAAACTCCATCGACGGTTCGACCAGTTCGGGCCGCTTCGCCTGAATGCTGCCGAAAACCGACCGGGGCGTATGGCCAGCGAGAATCAGTGTCCAGATCGCAGAAGCGATTCCGGCGAGCCCGAAATAATGTCCGTTGGCCAAATTGAGTATTACGATCTGCCCGGTGAAATCTTCGGAGACGACGTCTGGGGCATTGATCTCGTATTGGCAGGCTGGATCAGCGGCCGTCATTCGGTCGCCATCCTCGAAGCGGATCGGCCGGCCTGCCGCGAAACGCGATTGACGTAAACGCGAAGCGGCGTTTCGCTTCCATGTCCACAAGACTCTTGTCGCCCGCACAGGAGCGGCGCCATTTGCTTCGATAGCGGCTGCCGCCCCGCAGGGGCCCCAAATCGACACATCAACGGACCTCATTTTCCCCAGTGTTTGCATACGATAGCATAGGAATCATACGAATCATAAACTACCCTGGCAATCCAGGTCGGGCTGGCCGGCCCGCGATGGCCGCTGAAGGCGCTGCAGCCGAGGCCTTGGCGGCGTTGGAGGTGCCGCCGGGGCGGGATATCGTTTTGAGCCGTGCATGGCGAAGCTGATTGAGGAGCTGGGATTTCGGGCGCCACCTCCCGATGAGGAGGCGCGGATACTCGCCAGAAGCGTACGGGGAAGGGATTGGCAAGCCCGTGAGCCGCGGCCAAATTTCCTGATCCCTGCTGCGGTTCTTAGCGGCGACCCGCTCATTTCCTACTCGGGCATGGTGCAGAACGCGCCCCTCGGTCTGGCAAGCGTAGGCGCGGCACGGTTGCGGGAGCGGGCGGCTTGGTTCCTGCTTTCGCCGACCTGGTCGATCGAAGGAGAAGACATCGCCGGGAATCTGCGGGAGCTTGCGATCCGGCACCGCCTCGACTGTCCAAATCACAAGATAATATTTGTCTGCAATACGCCAGAAGAGGCAAGTATTCTGCAAGGGCACAATGAAGCAGCGTTCTTCTATAACAAGACGGCGAACACGGTGGAGCGAATTTTCAGGCCGCTCGACGGCATTCGGGTGGAATTTGACGCAATCTACAACGCCCAACTTGCCGCGTGGAAACGACACGAATTGACCCTCGCCATAGAGCGCTGCGCCTTCGTGTGCTATCGGGATCAATCGGCGCCGGGATCCGCGGACGCGCAGCAATTGATCTTGGCTCGGCATGGCGCCATGCCAGGGCATGTGTTCATCAACGCGTTCGACGGAAGGAATCTGCCGATTAAGCTTCCTATGCCCGATGTCAATCGGGAGTTGAATCGCGCCAGCGTCGGCCTCTGTTTGTCCGAGAGGGAAGGGGCGATGTTTGCCAGCACCGAGTATCTTCTATCCGGCCTGCCGATCGTAACGACGCCGAGCAAGGGCGGAAGGCATGTCTACCACGACCGGGAGTTTTGCTGGACAGCGTCGGCCGATCCTAGATCGGTAGCCGACGCCGTCTACGCGCTGAAGGCGAAGGAAATTCCTCGCGCCTATATTCGGGATCGGGTTCTCCGGCGGCTTGAGGCGGACCGGCAGAGATTCCTGATGCTTGTCAATGCCATGTTGGAGGAAGGCGGATCGCAGCGGAGACTCGCCGGCCCATGGCCGTTGCAAAAGCCGGTAACCATGCAGTGGTTGCCGGCGGAGGAAGCTGTGGATCGCGCAGCTCATGGAATTGTCGACGCCTTTGGCAGAGCGAAGCGGGGATTTTTGCCATGGCGCGTGTATCGGAAATGGGATCGGCTGAAACGACGCTTGATGGGCGGATGACCGGCGTATGTCTGCCGTGAGCACGGCATCAGTTCTGCGAACTTAATGCACTGGACATCCCTCGAGCGGCATCAAGAGCGGGGATGCATGCATTCGTTAGCGACGTAGAGGGGACCGTCGCCTCGACTCATTTCGACCAGGATCGGCGATATTCCAGCAATCGCTGCCGAAATTCCGGCTTCTCCAGTACCCGCGGATTGAGGACGTTCGCCGGGATCTGGCCCTTCAGCGTCGCCACTATGGCATCGACATTCGTCCTGCCGGTGTCCGCGAAGCATTGATCGGTGAGGCCGATCGCGTGAGGGGTGAGGATGACGTTGTCCAGGGTGTTCAGGGGGTCGTCCGTGGGAAGCGGCTCGGATTCGAACACGTCCAGTGCTGCGCCGGCGATCTTCCGCGAAGCCAGGGCGGCAGTGAGCGCCTTCTGATCGACGATTTTTCCCCGGGAGGTGTTGACCAGATAGCTTGAGGGCTTCATGAGTGCGATGCGTCCGGCGGACAGAAGGCCCTCGGTCTGCGGATTGAGCGGGCAGTTGATCGACAGGAAATCCGAGCGCCGGCAGAGCTCCTCCATGCCGACCAGTTCGGTTTCAAGCGATGCGGCATGGCGGGGATCGGCGAAAGGATCATGGGCGAGCAGCTTGAAGCCGAAGGGGCGAGCGAGCTGCATCACCTCGCTGCCAATTGAGCCGAGGCCCACCGAGCCGAGGGAGCGGCCGATCAATCCGAGCCCAAGATGGTCTGCGATACGCGACCAGCCATCGGGGCCCTGGCGGGCGATGCGACTCTTCTCGAATAGCCTGTTTGCCAGCGCGAAGACCAGCATGAGCACCGCCACCGCCATGGGCCGTCGCAGCCCGAGGGGGGCGTTGGTGACGAGAACGGATGCCTCCGTCGCCGCATCGATGGCGATGTCGTCGAAGCCGACGCCGAAACGGGCAATGTGGCTGAGGCGACGATTCGCCGGGAAGCTCTGCGTGGCGATACCGCATTCGCAGAGGATCAGGGCGTCGACTTCGGCCAGATCCTCGGCGCGCGCGATCTTGTCTTCGGGCACGGGAACATAGCAAATCTCGACTCCCGGGAGGGAGAAGAGTGGCGACAGGTCGACCATCGGGTAGGCCGATTCCCCGCTGGGCGAACGCATGTCTGCGGTCAAGGCGACACGAAACGCGCTCATGCTCTTGCCTGTTCGATGCCGACGGCCTTGGGCGTGGCGCCTTCGTCAGAAGCGCGTCATTGGAGATCGCCCATGCGAGTCCAGGCCTCGCGAAGCGCTTCCAATGAGAAGTCAGGGCTGTTGCAGAGGTCTATGACGACTTTCTCCGCCCGCACGACCTTTGCGGCGGTTTCGCCCAACCGCGGGGCCAGTTCGGCCGGCACGATCACGGCGCCATGCCGATCGGCATGGATCAGGTCGCCCGACCTCACTTCCAGTCCCGCCACGCGGACGATGCCGCCGAACTCCGTCAGGCGCACGTAACCGTCGCTAGGCACCGACTTGCGCGCAAGCATCTGGAAGCCGGCGGGGATCGCGTCCAGATCGCGAATGCTTCCTTCGGTCAGCGTGCCGACACAGCCGAGGCGCCTGTGAACGTTGGAATTGATTTCGCCCCAGAAGGAGCCGTAGCCGGCCTGTTCGCCGTCGAGATCCTGGACGACGCTGACGGACGGCGTGGGACCGTCAAGCAGGTAGTGCCAATACGCCATCCAGGTATCCATCGGATCCGCATCGCCCGCGGGTTCCGGCCGGGCCGAACGCACGGCCGCGGTGCGGGCGTAGCCCACCATTGCGCCTCGATCGGGAAACGGGCAATGGAGGGTCTCGGTCGTGACGTTGCGCCGTCCGCCGTCCGGCTGGAGAGCGCTGAGGGCATTGCAGATCGTCGGCGTATCGAATTTCGCCAGCCCATCGAGCTGGGGCTTGGTCAGCGGCGGTTCCAAAGCGCGTCGGCTCCTTCCGGGCGACAGAAGTTCACGAACCTGGCCAAGCGCTAGGACGCCTTGTCCACTTCGTGGAAATAGCGCTTGGGCAGATGTTCTTGCAGTTTGTAAAGCGTGGAATCGTCCAAGAGCGGGCGGGAATAGGCCTCAGGGAGCGGGATCCTGATGGGAAGGGCCTCCATGCGCCAATTCGTCGTGGGCGAGCCCGAGATCATGTTGCCTTCGAACCAGTTGGGTGAGGACGCGATGCCGCCGACCAGCGGCCAGGCATCGGCCGCGGCGATCTCCACGAACAGCATGCGTCGGTCGCGATCCGAGCGGTTGATGCCCGAGCCGTGAACCAGGCGCACATGGTGCAGCGAGATGGAGCCCGCGGATCCGGTGAAGGCCGTGGCGCCGCTAACGTCCAGCCCCTGCGCCGGGGGATCGAAGCCACCGACAAACGCGCCGCTGGCCGAGTGATCGTAGACGGGTCCGCGGTGCGACCCGGGCATCAGCAGCAGGGGCGCGTTGTCCGGGCCGACATCGTCGAGCAGCACGCCGACTGCAAGCAGGTCCTCGTTTGTGTGCGGGTAGAATCCCCAGTCCTGGTGCCATTCGACCGAAGTGCCTTTGTGTGCGGCCTTGATGTTCACCTTGCTCCCGATGAGCCGGAGATCATTTCCAATCAACGATCGCACCGGATCGAGGAGGCTGGCGCTTCGGCACAGCGCGGCGTAGGCGGGATGCTGCTTGTGCGGCTGCTTGATCCGGCGCACGCGGGGATTGGTCGCGGTATGTCCTGCTTCCAGCTCGATCGCGCTGTCGTCCACGCTGAGGGACCGGCTTCTCTCGATGAAACCGTCCGTCACGCGCCTCAGCTCGTTCAAGTCCTGCTTCGAAACGGCATCCTTGACCAACAGGTAGCCTTGATCGCGATAACTCTGCACCTCGGCTGCGCTAAGCACTGTTCAAAGTCTCCTACGTGGCTTGCGGCTGGAGGGCGGCACGGCAAGCTATCGCCGCTCAGCCTCCGCAAGCGAAATCATTCAGCCGGACATTATAGGCCGACGCATGGGGCACGTATCCGGAGCAACCTTTCCTGACGGCAACGACCTGATGAACAAACATCGGAATGATCACGCCGCCTTCTTCGGCAAGCATCTTCTCCGCCTTCTTGTAGAGATCGGCCCTCGCGTCAGCGTCGGGAGTCTGAGCGGCCTGCAGCAGCAGATTGTCATAGTCCTCCCGGAACCAATGGGTCTCGTTGTACTTCGCCGATCGCGTATAGGCGTAGGACAGACCCTCGGCCGGCGAGCGCATGTTCCAGCCGGAATTGATCAGCGGTTTCTTCAGCCAGATATTGTCCCAATAGCTGTCCGAAGGCGTCACGATGACATTGACCCGGATGCCGGCGTCGGCGGCCATTTCCTTGAAGACCTGCGCCTCCTTGGTCATGCCCGGAATGGCCTCTGCGGTGTAAAGATCGATGTCCAGGCCGTTGGGATAGCCGGCATCGGCCAATAGCGCCTTTGCCTTGGCGATGTCGCGCTGCGGCGCTTCCGTCTGATAGGCGAAGGGCGAGGAAAGCGGCACGGGGTTGTCGTTCCCGACCTCGCCGAAACCCAGGAGCACCGTATTGATCATGGCCTGGCGGTCGATCGACAACTTCATCGCCTGGCGCACGCGATTGTCATTGAACGGCTTGGTATCCACCATCATCGAGATCGTCATCGAATTCGACGCCGGCGTGGACAGGAGCTGAACGTTGGGGTCGTCCTTGACCGTCGATATCACCGAGGGATCGACCTGCAGAACCAGGTCGACCTGACCGGATTTCAGCTCAGCCACCGCCTGGACCGGCTCCTGGGAAATCGTGATCCGGACGCATTCACTCTTGGCCGGCCCGCCCCAGTAGTTCGGATTGCGCTTCAGGATGACGAAGGCGCCGCCCGGCGAGAACTTCTCTTGCATGAATGGGCCTGAGCCATCCTCATGCAGCCTGAGCTGGTCGTGGGTGGACCCGTCCGGGACGATCAGATTGTGCTTGTTCGCCAGAAGGCCCGGAAGATCGACCAGCGGCTTATCGAAGGAGAACTGAATGGTGTAGGGATCGAGCACCTTCATGTTGTCCGCCTTGAGCCAGTCGAACACGGACTTCGCGCCGTTGGGGAAGTTCGGGTCCACAATCCGGGCAAAGCTGAAATAGACATCCTTGGCAGTGAGATCCTTGCCGCTATGGAACTTGACCCCCTGGCGAATCTTGAAAACCCAGGTCTTGCCACCGTCGGACATGGTCCAGGATTCCGCGATCGCCGGCTTGACGACAAAGTTGTCGTCGGCGTCCACGAACCGGTCATAGACGTTCAGAAGCCGATAGGAATCGTCGCTGGACGCATGATCGACGGGATCCATGGATTCCTTCTGACCGCTGCTCTCATAACCGAGCACCTTGACGCAGTTATCCCCCTCGGCGGCCCGCGCCGGTCGCACGCCCGGCAAGACCAGCGCTGTTGCCACCGCAACCATCAGAATTGGAGATGCCCTCATCACATTCCTCCCCTGTCGAGCCTGCGAGCCGTCGACCGCAGTGCCGTCCATTGTCTGGCGGTCCAACGAACTTTGTCATAAATTATCATAGCCGTCGCGGCCGTCTTGGCTGCCACGGAACATAATGTTGTTCAGCCAGGAACAATCTCTGGCGCCTCCGGGCTCAGGCTGCCTCGGCCGTGGCGTCCGGCGAGGCCGGGGTCTTCAAGGTGGCCAACAGCGCCAGGAAAGCGGCGCCGGCCAAAGGGGGGCGAGAGAAACCAATGGCTCTCATTCGATCGACGGCCGGCTTTCATCCAAGCCAGAGATTTGCCGCATGGCGCGACGTGATCGCGCATACCTACATGGCCGTCGACATGAGCCGTCTCAAACGGGAAGGCCCCTTCAACGGCGAGGTCGAGATCGTATCCGTCGGTTCCATCGAGCTCTCTCGGATGACGGTGACCGGCAGCCGCGTCGCCTACCGGAGGGCGACCCACATCGCGCGTGGCGGCGGCGACAAGTTCTTCGTCACGCTGCCGCTCAAGGGGCGGATTTCCTATTCCCACTGCGGGCGCGACGTCACCTTGGACACGGATTCCCTCTATCTCGTGGATGCCAATCAGCCCACGAGCGCCACATACCCGGACGAACATCAGGTGATCAACGTCTCGATCCCCGGCGATCTCTTGCGGGCCCGGGTGGGTGCGCCGGAGGACTATTGCGGCCATCGTTTCCCGGCGGATTCCGGCGCGGCCCAGGTGGCCAAGACCCTGGTCATTTCGCTGTTCGAGGAAGCCGACAAGATTCGCCCCAGCCTTTTGACCGAATTCGGGGAGCGCGTGGTGGACCTTGTCGCTCTGGCGCTAACGTCCGGTTCCCGAGATTTCGGCGAGGCGTCGCGTTCGGTTCGCTGGGCACATCTGATGCGGGCACAGCGCTACGTGGAGGCCCACCTCGCAGACGCCGACCTCCATCCCCAGGCCATCGCCGACGAACTCGGCGTTTCGGTGCGCTATATGGGCAAGATCTTTGAACTGTCCAAGCAGACGGTGGGGGAATGGATACTGCAAAGACGCCTCGAGCGCGCGCGCCGGGCGCTTGCCAATCCCTCCTTCGCCCAACGGGCGATTTCGGAAATAGCCTATTCGGCCGGATTCAACGACTACGTCCACTTCTCCCACGCATTCCGGCGCCGCTATGGCATTAGCCCGCGGCAGTTCCGCGCCAGCGCCAAAGCTGCGCGACAGGACTCGTAGGCCCATCAATCGCTGAGCGATCGCCTTCGTCCGCAGCGGCGATCGCAGTTTCATCGCAATCTGGCTGACTGCAGCTTGCCATGCCGAGAGGAATGAGAGAGCCTTGCCGCGGGCACCGGCAAGTTCGTGGGCGATGGCAGGGATGACATGAAGATCACAGGGCTGGAAACGGTTCTGTCCGATGATTTCCCCAATGTCCTGTGGGTCCGCCTGCACACGGACGAAGGCATCGTCGGCCTGGGCGAGACGTTTTACTGGCCAAAGGCCGTCGCCGCCTATCTGCATGAGGCGGTGGCGCCCTATCTGATCGGTCGCGACCCTCTGGCGATCGGGCAGCATAACCGGGTTCTGCTGCAAGGTTTCCTGGCCTCCGGGAATGCCGGCGCCGAGACGCGCGGCCATTCGGCCATCGACATCGCGCTCTGGGACATCTTCGGCCAGTCCAGCGGCCTGCCCATCAGCCAGCTGCTGGGCGGAAAGTGCCGCGACCGTGTCCGGATCTACAACACCTGCGCGGGCTATGAATATGTCCATGAGCCGGTGAGCTTCGGTGGGCCGGGATGGATCACGCCGGTCCGCA
>Ga0070734_10005138_pt1 | contig 11809 bp, 8 predicted proteins | sample Coa_R1_8_FD_66444 | JGI IMG/M metagenome (GOLD analysis project Ga0070734, IMG submission 66444) | Surface soil microbial communities from Centralia Pennsylvania, which are recovering from an underground coalmine fire - Coalmine... | ecosystem: Environmental > Terrestrial > Soil > Unclassified ...
AGGAGCTCGAAGTAGCGGGCCTCGGCGATCCGCATCTGGCGCATCAGGATCTCGCGGTGGTGCGCGCTTGGGTCGGCCGCGCCCTTCGGGACGCAAAACACCGGCTCGACCGTCAGCCGCCCCCCGGTGTAAGCCGGTTCGGTAGGATGCGCCGAAGAGACGGCGAGCAGGAGGGCGGCATGCAGCATGCCGCAAGCGTACACGCGCCCGGGCTCGGGCGAGTAGGCTTGGGCCGTGCGAGCAGGAGCCATGATCGCCGCCTTGCTGCTCTCGGCAATCGCCATGACAGCGCCGTCGAACAACCGGGCCAGGACCGCGATGGACGCCTGGATTCGGCAACACCTGGACCCGGTGGGCCGCGAGCTGCCTTTCTCGTTCACGTACGGCGGCCGTTCATCCGCCGAGGTTTTCCCGGGTTGGACCGCCAAGTCGGAGCGGCGGCGCCTCGATACCCACCGCGATCGGATCACGCTGACGCGCACCGATCCCGCCACCGGGCTCCAGGTCCGATGCGAGGCGATCGCCTATCGCGACTTTGCCGCGGTCGAGTGGACCGTATACGTGAAGAACACGGGTTCGGTCGACTCGCCGATCGTCGAGAACCTCCAGGCGCTGGATGGCGCCCTCGAGCGCGACGGCGCCCAGGAGTTTCTGCTCCACCACAACGTCGGCTCACCGGCGAGCCGGTCGGACTACATGCCGCTCGAGACGACCCTGGGACCCGGCCAGGTCAAGCGGATTTCGGCCGCCGGCGGGCGCCCCACGAACTCCGATCTCAGCTACTTCAACGTCGCCTGGGGCGGCGCCGGCACGATCGTGGTGGTCGGCTGGCCCGGCCAGTGGGCGGCGACCTTCACCCGCGATTCCGCCCGCGGCCTGCACATCGTCGCCGGGCAAGAGCTCACCCACTTCAAGCTTCATCCCGGCGAGGAGGTGCGTACGCCACTCATGGTGCTGCTCGACTGGACCGGCGATTGGATCGACGGCCAGAACGACTGGCGACGCTGGATGATGGCCTACGGCATGCCCAGGCCCGGCGGCAAGCTGCCACCGCCGATGACGCTGGCCAGCAGCAGCCGGGCTTACGGCGAGATGGTGGGCGCCGACGAGGCGAGCCAGATCATGCACCTCGATTTGTACCGAAAACGCGGCATAAAGCTGAACTATTGGTGGATGGACGCCGGCTGGTATGTCCAGCAGCAGGGCTGGCCGCAGGTCGGTACTTGGGAGGTCGATCCCAAGCGGTTCCCCCACGGCTTCAAGCCGATCAGCGACTACGCGCATAAGCTCGGCATGAAGATCCTCGTCTGGTTCGAGCCGGAGCGGGTGGCGCCGGGTACGTGGCTCGCCGACAACCATCCGGAGTGGCTCCTAAACCCGCTTGGGAAGCTGGAAGCCCGACGGTCGCGCAAGCTGGGAACGCCGGAGCCGTGCGTCACCTACAACACCGGCGATGCGGACCTCAGTTGGAACGGGATCACGTGGCGCGGCCATAGCCTGGCGTTCCATCCCGGCTCGCACGGCGAGTACAGCGTGGTGCGCTACACCGCCCCCGCCGCCGGCGAGTACCGGTTCAGCGGCACGTTTCGCGGCATCGACGAGAAGACCACCACCGACGTGCACGTGCTGCACGGGGGCAAGGCGCTCTTCGACGGGCTCATCAACCTGCAGGGCCATGGCCGCGAGGCGCCGTTCGCGAGCTCGGTTCACTTGGAAGCCGGCGACACGCTCGACTTCGTGGTGGGCTACGGCAACGGGACCTACTTCTACGACTCGACCGGTATCGACGCTCGAGTTACCGGCCCGGACGGCGTGACCCACGATGCCGCCGCCGAGTACGGCCGCGGCGGCTGGACTTACGGCTGGCTGCCTCCTGGCGAGCATCCGGACACCGCCGCGTTCGCCCGATACGACCAGACCGTGCCCGGAAGCGCGAACGGAAACCAGTTGCTCGACCTCGGCAACCCGCAGGCGTGGCGCTGGCTCGTCGAGCACACCGACAAGCTGCTGGTCGATAACGGCATCGACCTCTACCGCCAGGACTTCAACATGGACCCGCTCGAGTTTTGGCGCGCGCACGACGACGCCGACCGGCAAGGGATCACCGAGAACAAGCACGTGGTGGGCTACCTGGCGTTTTGGGATGAGCTCCGGCGATGCCATCCGAACATGCTCATCGATTCCTGTGCCTCGGGCGGGCGGCGGAACGACCTGGAAACGATGCGCCGCGCGGTGCCTCTGTGGCGCAGCGACTACGCCTACGAGCCGATCGGGCACCAGGGAATGACGTACGGCCTCTCGCTCTGGCTCCCCTACCACGGCACGGGAACGGTGGCGACGGTGGACGCGCCGTACTACGGCGGCGGATTTACCCCGGTCCAGCCCTACGCCTTCTGGAGCAACGCGGCGCCAAGCCTTGGCTCCGGGATCGACGTGCGCGTCGACACCATCGACTATCCAGCCCTGCAAAAGCTCTACGCGGCGTGGCGTGAGCTGAGCGAGTTCTACTACGGCGACTTCTATCCGCTGACCCCGTACAGCCAGGCTGACCAGCAGTGGATGGGTTGGCAGTTCAACCGCCCGGAGCGGGGCGACGGCGCGTTCATGGCCTTTCGCCACGCCAAGGCAGGGGAATCGGTTCGGGTCAAGCTCCGCGGCTTGGATCCTGCCGCGAGCTACCGAATCGATTCGATCGACGCCGCCGACTCGTACGCGGGCCGGCGCTTCACCGGGCGCGAGCTGATGGAGGAAGGAGTGGAAGTGTTGATTTCCACCCAACCGGGCGCGGCCGTGTACCGCTACCGGCGCGGCTGACCGGCCGGCTACCTAGCGGTCTTTTGTGGCGACGAGGAAGAGATGGCGCTCCCCGGGGAGATCCTCGACCTCGTGCCAGTCTATGTGGAAGCCGGCGTCGGCAAGCATGCGCAGGTTGGTGGCGGCGTCAAAGTGCGACCACGTCATCGGGGCGCCGTAAAAGTCGTCGTGCTGATCCGGGTTGTCGTCGACGCCGAGGCTCAAAAGCAGTTTGCCGGACGGGTTCAAGATGTCCGCGAGGCGCACGAAGAGCGCTTCGTGGAGCGAGCGATCCACGTGGATGATGGCGAAGAACGATACGATGAGATCGAACCGGAAGTCGGGCGGCGCGGACCCCAGGCGCACGAACTGTTCGATCGTGGCCTCGACGAACGTGGCGGCGGGAACATGGCGCCGTGCAAGCGCGAGCATGGCCGGGCTCACGTCGACCCCAGTCACGGCGAGGCCGCGCTCGGCGAAGTACTTCGTGATCGGAACCCCGGAGCCGCAGCCGAGATCGAGGACGTCGCCGGAGGCCGGGAGCAGCGGGCGCAGCCCATCCAACCACGCGACGTTGACCGCCTCGCGCGCGGCACGCCCGGCATGGTAACGCTCGGCGATGGCGTCGTAGCCCGACTGGACGACCCGGGTGCGTTCGTCCATCGGCTACGTCGACCGGGCGGGCGGCTTCAGCTCGTGTAGCAAAGCTGCCGGACTTCGCGCCTGTAACCGCCCTCGGTCGGCACGAAGATCGCGCACTGGGTGAGCTCCTCGCTGTAGACGTGGAGGGTCACCGATGGCGTTTGGTCCGCGTTCTCGATCGTGTGGTAATCGAAGGGCGGGATGAGCGCGCCGGCGTCGGCCACGCCGGCCATCACCTGCTTCTCCGGCTTGAATTGAACCACGCCCGCATCTAGATCGCCGACCGGCGAATAGGAAACGACCTTGATCCGGCCGCGGTAAACGCACTCGACGCACCAGTGGCCGTCGTGATCGTGGAGCGGGGTGCCCTGGCCGGGGCCCCAGACCATGGCGACCATGGAGTAGCGCATGGCGGGATCGCGGTGGACCAGACGCCGCGCGTACTTGTCGGGCGCCGGCACGAGGAATGGCGCGGGGATGAAGTCGCCCCCGCTTTCGGTGATCTCGTGGAGGATGTTCTTGACCGCGTGGCACCTCTCGGTGCAGTCACCGATGGTCATCGCGGAGTCGAGCCGCGCTACCAATTCATCGAGCCGGTTGTTTGACATCGTGGTCCGTGCTGCAAGTATAGCGGGGTGGAGGATGGAGGATGGAGGTTGGAGGTTGGAGGTTGGAGGGTGGTGAGTCGGTAGACTCTCGCGGATGAAAGTTCTGGTTGCCGACAAGTTCGAAAAGAGCGGACTGGACGGCCTGACGCGGCTCGGGGTCGAGCTCGATTACCAACCCGATTTGAGCGGCGACACGCTTCAAGCCGCGCTCGCTTCCGGCGGCGTAGACGTCCTCATCGTGCGCGGCACCAAGGTTTCCGAGCCGATGATTCAGGGCTCGTCGCTCGCGCTCATCGTCCGCGCCGGCGCCGGATATAACACGATCGACGTCGCCGCCGCCAGCGCTCGCGGAATTCGGGTCAGCAACTGCCCGGGGAAGAACTCGCAGGCGGTCGCCGAGCTCGCGTTCGGGCTGATGATCTCGTGCGACCGGCACATTCCAGACAACGTAGTCGATTTGCGCCACGGCAAGTGGAACAAGAAGACCTACAGCAAGGCGAAGGGGCTCTACGGACGCACGCTGGGCCTCATCGGGATGGGGCGAATCTCGCAGGAGATGATCTCGCGGGGCAAGGCGTTCGGGATGAACGTCGCCGCGTACTCACGCTGGATGACGCCGGAAACCGCGGCCGCCCTCGGCATCAGCCGCGCCACGTCGGTGCTCGATATCGCGAAAATGTCCGACTTCGTGAGCGTGCACGTCAGCCTGACGAGGGAGACCCAGAGCCTGCTAGGCAAGGAGTTCTTCGCCGCGATGAAGCCCGGCGCGGTGTTCGTCAACACGAGCCGCGGCGAGGTGGTCGACCAGGCGGCGATGGAGGCGGCCCTCGCCGAGAAGAACCTCACCGCCGGTCTGGACGTGTTCGCCGACGAACCGAGCGGCGGCGACGGTGAGTATTCAGGCAGCTTGAAGGACAACCCGAGGGTCTACTGCACCCACCACATCGGCGCGAGCACCGACCAGGCCCAGGAAGCGGTGGCCGAGGAAACGGTGCGGATCGTGCGCGAGTTCCAGTCGACCGGCGTTGTGCCCAACGTTGTCAACGTAGCCAAGGGAGAGACGGCGACCCACTTGCTCGTCGTCCGCCACGCCGACCGCGTCGGCGTGCTCGCCCATGTGCTCGGCGTCCTGCGCGAGGAGGGCATCAGCGTGCAGGAGATGGAGAACGTGGTCCTCGGCGGCGCCAAGGCCGCCATCGCCCAGATCGCCGTCGACAAATGTCCCTCGAGCGATGCCATTGTCGCCATGAAACAGAACCCGAACGTGTTCGACGTGAGCGCGGTCGCCATTCAGAAGTAAACGATGATCTCCTCCCTCCTCCTAGCCCTCGCCATGCACCCCTCATCTCCGCCCCTGCCGAAGCTCCTCGAAGGCGTCTACCGAATCGTCTCGATGGGCGACAGCATTACCGCCGCGAACGACCCCGGCCACGGCTATGTGGCAGTTTTGCGCAGCCGGCTTCGAGCTCTGAATCCCGATCAGAACTTCGAGCTCATCAACGTGGGGATCGGCGGGCAAAAGGCGCCAGACATGCTCGGCCGGTGGGACCGGGACGTGATCCAGAAGAACCCGGATCTGGTGACACTGAGCGTCGGCATCAACGACGTGTGGCACGGCTTCTACGACAACCATCCGAACGGCGACGGGCCCAAGGGCGTGGATATCGAGACCTACCGGAGCGACGTGGCAAAGATGGTGGACTCCGCACTGGCGCACCACATGAAGCTCGTCCTGGTGTCCCCAACCGTCATCACCGAGGATGCCACCAAGCTCGAGAACCGAAAGCTCCAGGGTTACGTGGACGCCGAGCGCCAGATCGCCCGCGAGCGGCACGTGCCGTTCGTCGACCTCCACGCGACGTTCGTTAAGCGCCTGAGCCAGCTTCGCACCGGGCCAAACGATTCGACCCTGCACCTGACGACCGACGGCGTACACATGCAGCCGGCCGGCGACAACTTGATGGCCTACACCATTCTTCTCGGCATGGGCGTGCCCAAGGAAGAGCTGACCGATCTGGCTCCAAGCGGGTGATTTGAGCCTTGCTCCTCTCGGTCAATAACCTCAAGAAGTCGTTTGGGGCGGACGAGGTCCTGACCGGCGTCACCTTTCGGATCGACCCGCGCGAGAAGGTGGCGCTGGTTGGGCGCAACGGATCCGGCAAAACGACCCTCCTGAAACTGGTCACCGGCCAGATGGAGCCCGACGGGGGGTCGGTGAGCCTCGGCCGAGGCGTCAAGGTGGGGTACCTGCGTCAAGAAGGCTCGGTTGCCGCGGATCGGACCGTGCTCGAGGAGGCCCAAGCCGCGCAGGAGGAGAGCCTGGCCCTTCGCGCGCGGTTGACCGAACTGGAAGCGAAGCTCGCCGGCGGTCACGCCACCCAAGACGACCTCGACGAGTTCGCCTTGGTTCACGAACACTTTCTGGAGTCGGAGGGGTACTCGACGGAGCACGACGTCCGCGTCGTGCTCAACCGCATGGGCTTCGAGGAGAGCGAGTTCGCCAAGCCGACGTCCGCGCTGAGCGGCGGTGAAAGGACCCGGCTCGCGCTGGCTCGATTGCTTCTCGAAGAGCCGGACCTGCTGATTCTCGACGAGCCGACCAACCACCTCGACTTGCAGGCAACGGAGTGGCTCGAGCGCTGGGTGATCGGCTATCACGGCGCGGTCCTTCTGGTGAGCCACGACCGCACCTTTCTCGAGTCGACCGCGGAGCGGGTGCTCGACATGCGCGACGGTCAAGTGACCACGTGGCCAGGGCCGTTTCCCAAGTATCTCGAGCTCAAGCGCGAGGCCGAGGTCCGCCTCGAGACGGTCGCTAAACAGCAGGCAGCCCAGATCGCGAAGATGGACGAGTACGTGCGCCGCTTCATGAACTCGCAGCGCACGGCGCAGGCTCGGGGCCGCCAGAAACTGATGAACCGGCTGATCGAGAGCCGGGTCAAGTCGCCCAAGGCGGAATCGGGGATGAGAGCCGGGTTCGCGAAGTCCAAGCGCTCGGGGGACCTGGTCATCGAATGCAAAGAACTCTCCATCGGGTTCGGCGGCGCCGACCTCATCAAGGGGTTCGACTGGACGGTTCGTTACGGCGAGAGGTGGGGCGTGATCGGCGAGAACGGCGCCGGTAAGTCGAGCCTGCTCAAGGTCGTGCTCGGCCTGCTGCCCGCTAAGTCGGGCGAGACCCGGTTGGGAGCCGGCGTCGCCGCCGGCTACTTCGCCCAGGATGCGGAGACCCTCGACCAGTCGATGTCACCCCTTGAGCTCATGGTCTGGGAGTGCGACCTCAACCCCGACGTCGCGCGCAATCTGCTTGGCCGATTCCTGATCGAGGGCGACGACGTCTTCCGTCCGATCAAGACGCTGAGCGGCGGCGAGAAGAACAAGCTTTCGTTGGCTCGACTCACCGTCCTGAACCCGAACTTGCTCGTACTCGACGAGCCGACCAACCACCTGGACATGGCGAGCCGCGAGGCGCTGGCGGTCGTGCTCAAGGAGTTCACGGGCACCTTGGTCCTGGTGAGCCACGACCGCTGGCTTCTCGGCGAGACGGTCGACCACATCCTGGATATCCGCCGCTCGGGGCCGGTGGTGTACCCCGGCAGTTACGGGGACTACCGCCGCCGTTCTTCCACGACTCGAACCTCGCCCACGGCCAAGCCGCAGGAATCGCCAAAGCCGGCCGTGCCGGTTGAGCCGGCGTTTTCGCCCCATGCCCTGAGCAAGGAGATCCAACGGATGGAGAAGGTGGTCGCGGACATCGAAGTCCAGGTCGCGGGACTCGAGGGGACGCTGGAGGCGCTCGAGCGGCAGCTTGCCGACCTGCGCCCCACCGACGACGTGATGGAGCTCACCCGGCGCCACGGCGACCTCCAAGAGTCGATCGCCGGGTCCATGAGCGCCTGGGAGGAGCACTCAAGCCGCCTCGAGGCGCTCCGGGCCATGCGCTGAACTGCGCCAAAGTCGGGCTCGGACACGTATAGTGACGTTGTGATCACGCCATACGATTGGCAGGAGGGAATAGGCAATCGGGCCCAATACATCGAGGGCAAGCTCGAGGCCGGATCGCCGGTAGTCGGGCTCTCAGTTGCCGACGGCGTGCTCCTCGTCACTTACCGGCGCCAGTCCCGCAAGCTGTTCGAGGTGTACGACCGCATCGCCTTCGCCGCCATCGGGCAACAGTCGGACGTCGAGGCGATACGCATCGCGGCCGTCGACTTCGCTAGCCGGGAGGGTTATCAGCGCAGCGAGCAGGACGTGACGATCCAGCGCATCGCCTCGGCGGTCAGCACGCCCATCAAGCGCGCCTTCGGCGACTTCTCGAGCGCACCGTTCGTGGTCCGGAGCTTATTTGCCGAGGTTAATCAAACGGCCGACGCGGACCTGTTCTATACCGTCGACTACACCGGCGACTACGCAGTAACCCGAGGTACGGCCGTTATCGCCGGAGAGGAGGCCGTGTACGCCGCTCTTGCCGGCCGCCTTGGCGAACTGGACCGCACGAAGAACGCGGCGGACCTCCTGGACGGGGTGCTCGACTTGTGGCAAGCGGCGATCACACCGGAAGACGGCTCGCGCGAAGAGGCGATCGAGGGCATGCGCCCGGAAGCCCTGCTCATCGAACGTTCCGACGTGCGTGTCGACCGGTTTCGAACGCTGACGCCCGAAGAGTAGCTGCGATCATGGCCACCGTCCAACGACCGCCGGAGTCACCGTTCTCTCTTCGCCTTTTCAAGGCGTTCGGTATCCCCATTCGCGCGAACATAACGTTCATCTTCTTTGTCGCGTACGTCGCCTGGTATTCGAGGCCGGACGCTCTGAACGGCGTCATCGTCGCGCTCATGCTTTTTGCCTGCGTGCTTCTGCACGAACTGGGACACGCGCTCGTGGCGCGGCGATACGGCATCCAGACGCGGGACATCACCCTTTACTTCATGGGCGGGATCGCGATGCTGGAATCGAAGCCGAGGCCGAACGCCGAGTTCTGGATCGCACTGGCGGGCCCGGCGGTGAACCTGGCGATCGTGCTCTGCCTGTTACCGTTCGAACTCGGCGCCCAGAGTCGAGTCGAGGGCTTTTTGAACGGGGCGGGACGGCTGACGCTGATCGACGTGATGTTCGGGGCGAATCTGGTGCTGGCTCTCTTCAATCTGCTTCCCGCCTTCCCGATGGACGGCGGACGGGTGCTTCGGGCCCTTCTCGGGATGTGGTTGCCGGAAGTACAAGCAACGGGCATCGCGGCATCGATCGGCCAGATTCTCGCGCTGCTGATGTTTTTGGTCGGAATGATGTACGGGCAATTCGCCCTGATGCTCATCGCCCTGGTCGTGCTGTTCGGCGCGGGACAGGAGGTCAGCGCAAGCCGCACGCGCTCGGTCATCGCGGGTCACCAGGTTGCGGACGCCATGCAGTCGAGCTTCAAGACCATCGAAAGCGGCGCGTCGATGGAAACGGCGGCGCAACTCCTCGTCGAGGGAAGCCAGCATGACTTTCCGGTCGTCGCGGGCGAAGAGGTGATCGGCGTGCTAACCCGGAACGGAATCGCGCGCGGGCTTGCCTCGGAGGGCCCCTCGGGCTACGTGGCGGGAGTGATGAAGCGCGACTTCAAGCGTGTGACCGCGGACACCTTGCTGGAAGATGCGGTTGAGATGTTCGGAGACCGGGAAGAAGGCCCTCTGCTCGTGATGGCAGGGGATGAACTTCGGGGAATGCTGACCCGCGAGGGAGTTAGCGAGTTCATCATGCTTCAGGATGCCCGAAGCCGAAACCGGCCGCCCGGCCGGCGATAGGTTTTCAGGTTTTCAGGTTTTCAGGTCGCGTGCGCTTGAGATGTCCCATGAGCAGGGCGATATCGCTCGGTCGTACACCCGGGACCCTCGACGCCTGCCCGACCGACGTTGGCTTGATTCGTCCAAGTTTCTCTCTGCTTTCATAGCTTAATCCGTGCAAAGCCGCGAAGTCGAAGCCGGTCGGTATCTTGATCGCTTCGAGTTGGACGGCGCTCGAAACGACGCTCTCCTGCCGCAAGAGGTAGCCGCTGTACTTGGCGGCAAGCTCGATCTGAGTTCGGGCCTCCGGATTCTCGGTTAGCTCGAGTTCGAGCTTGCAGGCGTCGGCCAGCATCACCGCCTCGCGCATCCCGATATCGGGGCGGCGCATGAGCTCGAAGAGGGAGACTTTCGCTTCGACGCGGCAGATTTCATGACGATCGAGGATGGCGTTGTGACCGGGATGAATCTTCGCCGCCTCCAACGCGGCACGACCGGCTTGAATCGCCTCGTGCTTGGCTTCAAAACGGCGCCATCGCTCGTCATCGCACAGCCCGACTTCACGAGCCAGCGGCGTCAGACGCGTGTCGGCGTTGTCGCTGCGAAGGGTGAGCCGATGCTCCGCCCGCGCGGTGAGCATTCGGTAGGGATCGTCCACCCCCTTGGTCACGAGGTCGTCGACCATCACCCCGATGAAGCTCTGCTGGCGGGGGAAGTCGACGGGAGGTTCACCCGCGGCGTACCGTGCCGCGTTGATCCCGGCGACGATGCCCTGCCCCGCCGCCTCTTCGTAGCCGCTCGTGCCGTTGATTTGACCGGCGAGGAACAGGCCTGGAACCGACTTGGACATCAGGTGCGGGGTCAGACCCAGGGGGTCAGCCATGTCGTACTCGACCGCGTAACCGGGGCGCAGCATCTCCACGTTCCGCATTCCGGGCACCGTCCGAAGAAGCTCGAGCTGGATCGTGGCGGGAAGCGAGGTCGACACGCCTTGAACGTAAACCTCTTCGCCATCCCAGGTTTCAACCTCGAGGAAGATCGGGTGGTGTTCCTTCTCGGCGAAGCGAACGACCTTATCCTCCACGCTCGGGCAGTAGCGCGGACCAACCCCCTGGATCGCGCCCGAGTACATGGCGCTTTCGCTCAGGTTCGCCATGATGACCGCGTGGGTTTCCGCGTTCGTCCACGTTTGCCAGCAGCTGAGGAGGCTCCGCCGAGGTCGCAGGGCGTCGTGCTTGAAGCTGAACGCGCCCGCTTCCGGCTCCGGCCCCATGTGCTCGCACGCAGCCAGATCGAGGCTGGATAACCGGACTCGGGGGGTGGTGCCGGTCTTGAACCGCCGAAGCTGATGGCCGTTCCCGGCGAGAAACTCGGAGAGTCCGGCGACTGCCGGCTCGCCCAAGCGTGCTGCGCGAGTCTTAACCTTCCCTTCGTGGCAGAGGCCATTGAGGAACGTGCCGGTCGTCAGGACGACCGCCGGCGCCTCGAGCCTCGATCCGGAGCCAAGCTCAACCCCGGCGATCCTTCCACCCACGGTCAGGAGCGTTTCGACGGTTTCCTCGATGAGGGCTAGACCGGCCGTCTGCTCGAGCGCCTGCCGCATAAGCCGGGGGTAGAGCTCCTTGCACACATGGGCCCGTAGGGTTTGAACGGCGGGGCCCCGGCCGGTTCCGACCCGCCGAATGTGGGTCACCGCGTAGTCGGTGGTCACGCCCATTTGCCCCCCGAGCGCGTCGACTTCCCGAGCCATGTGGCCCTTCGCGGGGCCACCGATGGAGCAGTTGCAGGGAAGGTGGCCGATCCGGTCGAGGCGGAGGGTGATGCAGGCCGTCTTGCGACCGAGGCGGGCGGCAGCCAGTGCGGTCTCAATTCCGGCGTGCCCGGCGCCGACCACGATGACATCGAACCGCTCCATCGGCGTACAGTATGAGAGATGCGCTTCGAAGTCGCCCTTTTTGCCTACCAACGCGAGCGGCACGGAGCCTCGGTCTGCGTCGAGTCCGA
>Ga0070734_10005139_pt1 | contig 11808 bp, 10 predicted proteins | sample Coa_R1_8_FD_66444 | JGI IMG/M metagenome (GOLD analysis project Ga0070734, IMG submission 66444) | Surface soil microbial communities from Centralia Pennsylvania, which are recovering from an underground coalmine fire - Coalmine... | ecosystem: Environmental > Terrestrial > Soil > Unclassified ...
GCGCGCGGCTGAGATGAAGGCGGCGCAGGCGCAGGCAGCCGCCCAGCACGAGGCGCAACTCCACGCCGCGCAGGCGCAGGCCGCGGCCCAGCGGCAGGCGCAAGTGCAAGCCCAGATCCAGGCCGCGCAAGCGCAGGCTGCGGCGCAGCATCAGGCGCAGTTAGCGGCGCAGCACCAGGCGCAGATCCAGGCCGCCCAGGCTCAGGCGGCGCTGCAGAAGCAAGCCCAGATCAAGGCTCAGATCCAAGGACAACAGCAGGCGCAGGCACAGGCGGCTCAGACGCAGGCCGCCGCGCAGCGACAGGCGCAGATCCAGGCCGAGATCGCGGCGAGGCACGCCAAACAGAGCAAGGGGAACACCGCGACGCCGTAGTTGCAGGGTGGCCAGGGCTATTCGGGCGGCCTGCGCCCGATCGTAAAGCCGAAGCGAGCCTCCTCGCGGAGCTCGCCACCGCCCGCCAGCGGCGTCAGCACGCTCCTAAGCTCGCCTTCGAACGCCGCGGCGTCGTCCCCGAGCGCTCGATCGGAGCAGACGGACATCGACCGGAAGTGGCTGACGACGGCGTCCACCGTCCAGACCTGTTCTTCCCTGACCCTACGGCTGGCGACGTCAACGAAGCCGGCTGCTTCGAACACGCGCTCGATCTCGTCCGGCCGCGTGGCCGCGCCCGACCGGGCCTGAGCCCATCCGTTCGGAAACGCCCGCCGCATCCAGCGGTGCGCGATCGTCGCCGCCGCATGCTGCCAGGGTGCCTCGCCGCCCAAGACGCCATCGGCGCCGAGAGTCGCCAGGCAACCGCCGGGCTTGAGCCATTCGCGTGCTTTGGCCACGATCAAGGCTTGGTCCAGCCGGTGGAAGGCTTCGCCGACCGTGATCAGGTCGAAGGACGTGGCCGACGCTTCTGCATCCTCCGCGCGCCCGACGAACCACCGGACGTTGTCCACGCCGCGGCGGGCCGCCTCACGCCGGCCGACCTCGATCATCTCCAGCTCGAGGTCGATGGCCAGCACGCGATCGAACTCGGCCGCGAGGTCGAGCGCGACGCGGCCCGGCCCGCAGGCCAGGTCAAGCAGGGCGGAAGGCTGCGTCGGCGCGGCGGCGGCGACCAGCGGCTGCAGCAGGGCGCGCGGGTAGGGAGGCCGGCCGCGCAGGTAGGCCTCCGCAGTGCCGCGAAACGCGTCCGGCGCGAGGTTCGGCGCTTCTGTCACGGCGCTGTCAGCCGGGCATGGTCTCGAACAGGGCGAGGCCTTCGGGCAGGATCACCCAGTCAGGCTTGTCGCGCAGGAAGATCGCCATCGTCGGTTCGAAGCGCGACGGATCGTCGAGCGCGCCGGCATAGATCGTATGCTCGTCGTCCTGGCCCCAGATTCCGCCGAAGACAAGGCTTCCGCAGTTGGGACAGATGCTGCGGACGGCTTCGCCGCGCAGCGACGGCGAACGCACATGGGCGGTCGGACCGGTGAAGCGCAACGCGCTTGCCGGAAAGCCCATGAACGGGATGAAGCCCGACCCCGATGCCTTCTTGCAGTCGGCGCAGCAGCAGTAGCCCTGGAACGCCGGCTCGCCAGCGGCCTCGAAACGCAGCGCGCCGCAGAGGCAGCCACCCGTGTAAGGCGCGCCGCTCATTGCGCCGCCGCCGTTTGACGCGCCGGCTCGAGCCGGATCACTTGGCGCGTTGCCGCTTCCACCGCCGCCCGCGACCAGAGCATCGGGACGTACTCGCCCTTGGCCCACAAGGGGAAGAGATCGCTGTAATGGGGGCTTTCCGGGTCGCCCGACTGGCCCGGCGTGTTGATGATGCGGCTGTTGTCCCACTCGCCGACATCGATGACGAAGCGGATCGAGGCGCCATTGGTGACCCTGAAGTCGGTCATCGCGTAGGTGGACGCCCCCGGCGTCTGGCTCGAGCCGGGGACCGGCGCCGGCCCGTGGCTCATCTTCGCCCTCAGCGCTGGGTTGGCGAACGCCGCGGCGGCGGCCGGGATGAAGTGGGCGTGGTGCAGGGCGCCCCAGGTCCAGGTCTCCATGTCCGGACCGAGTCGCTCAGCAAGCTCGTTCAGCGCGTTGCGCAGGCTCGCGACCAGGATCTCGTCGCGCACCGCCCGCTCGAGGCGACCGCGTTTGAGCCAGCCGAGGATGGCATAGGGGGACGGGGTCACCGCCTCTTCGATGATCGCGGCGGCCTCGGGCGTCGTGCCGCGGCGCGCGATCGCCGGGACCAGGTGTTTGTTCATCCAGACGTTGACGATGGCCGCCGCCGCGCTCGCGGTCGTCTCGAACCCGTCCCAGGCGCGCAGGGTGTCCATGGCTTGGCTCACCTGGGGGTCCGTCGAGCTCAGGCCGTCGAGCAAGCCGACGACGGCGAGCGCCGTCAGGCTCTTCACGTCGGTCTGCAGCGCCTCGTTCTCGGGGATAGTGATGCGGTCATTGGCGTCGAGCACCTCGGCGATACGGTCGTAGCGCGCCGGGTCCGCCCATTCGTAGCCGATGTTCTTCTCTTCCATCGGATAGCCTGGCGGCAGGTTCATCTCGTTGGCGGTGGCGATCCAGCCGCGCGCGGGGTTGAACACCGCCGGCAGCTCGTCGGGCCCAAGGAAGCCGTCCCACTCGTACCGTCCGTCGCCAGGCACCGGCATCAGTCCGTCCCAGTGGCGGCGCGGGAAGAAGCCGGCGGGGATCCAGCCGATGTTCCCCTGCACGTCGGCGTAGACGAAGTTCATCGTCGCCGCGCCGTAGTGGGTCAGCGCTTCCTTGAACGCCGCCCAGTCCCTCGCGGTCTGATAGCGGAGCGCGCCGCGGTAGGAGGACGTGCCGGGCGTCGACCAGACCGTGCGCAGCGCGAACGCGCGGCGTCTGGCGGCGTCGAGCTTCAGCACCGGCCCGTGGCGGGTGTAGGCAAGCTCGACCTCCTGCGCGGCCCCGCCGCGCACAGCGATCGTCTCGCGCACGATCCGCATGTCCTCCCAGCCATCGCCATAGCGGTATTGGCGCGGGTTCTGCGGGTTCAGCTCGTAGACGTAGAGGTCCTCCTGATCGGCCACGAACACGGTGATGCCGAACGCGATGTGCTCGTTATGGCCGATGGTGACGCCCGGCAGGTGCAGCTCGCCCGCGCCCATCACCCGAAGACTAGGTGCGTCCAGGTGGACGATGTAGCGGATCGATGGCGCGACCAGCACCCGGTGCGGGTCGTTGGCCAGGATCGGCCGCCCGGTCGCGGTGCGCTGGGGGGAGATGGTCCAGTTGTTCGATCCCTGGTCGCCGACGCGCGCGGAAACGCCGCCGTCGGTTTGCGGTTCGAAGACCATCTCCTTGGTCATCAGGAAGTAGTCGTCGAGCACATCCTTGGGCACGTCGGCGGGGTCGAGACCCTCAGGGATCCGGATCGAATGATCGGGATCGAGCTTGCGACGGAGCGCATCCGCTTCCACCCCGCCGGCGGCGACGGTTCGCGAGCGGACGACTTCCGCCTCCACATTGCGGTTCAGGCCATGCGCCCGGATGCGCACCATGTCGTCCAGCGACCACAGCCCAGGTTGTGTGTCCGTGATCCTGAACTCTGTCGGCAGCGGCGCCTCGCCGTTCAGAACCGCAGAGACATAGGCGTTGACGCCGTCGACCCAGGCGCGCGACCAAGCCTTCGCGTCTGGCCCATACGCGCTCCATTCAGCGTCGATGTCGCCGCGGTAGAGCAAGAGCCGCGCCGCTCGGTCCCTGGCGACGTAAGCAGGCCCGAAGCTCTCGGCGAGCTGGCCAAGGCCGCGCTTGCGCCACAGGTCGAGCTGCCAGAGGCGGTCGCGCGCCGCGTTCCAGCCCTGGCTGAAGAAGGCGTCGTGCGCCGTCTCGGCGTAGATGTGCGGAATGCCCCATTGGTCGACCAGGATCTCTGCTGGTTGGTCGAGCCCTGGGGCGCTCGCGATCCGTTGTTCCGCCGACGCCGGGTTTGAGGCCATTGACAGTGCTCCGGGGACAGAGGGGGGGCCAGAGGCGGCCGCCAATACCTCAACCCCTCGCGCCGTCCGCCGTCGAGCGGATTCTCTGCGCCGCCCCGGCGGGGCAGGATCAAGCGGGGCGGTGACGGGCAGCGAAGCTGGTGTTACCGTTCGGACGTACATTTGCAGTTCGGCAACTGGTCCGGCCGCGTCTCGAAGGCTGGAGCGGCATGTTCAGGGGGAACGCCATGCAAACCATACTCAATGTCCATCGCCGACACGCGCTTGCTCTGGTCGGCGCTGTCGCTCTCTCGCCGGCGTTCGCGTGGGCGGTCGACCAGCGCGTGGCGTTCATTCCGGGTCCGAAACACACCATCGCCGTCGGCGCCATCGACCTCATCGGCACCTATGCCACGCCCAGCGCCACCAACGCCGGCGGCCCGATCTCCGCGGCGCTCATCACCCGCCTGAACGCCAGCCGCTGTTGCCGCGTGGTCGAACGCGACGTCACGCAAACGATGGTCACCGAGATGGACCTGGCGAAGTCGCATGTGACCGCGGGAAATTCGGCGCCCATGCCCGGCAACATGCTGCCGGCGCAGTTCCTGATCGTGGGGTCCGTCACGGCGCAGTCGACGGCCGACCGAGGCAGCGGCCTCAGCCTGGGGTCTGGCGCAACGGCGCTGACGCTCGGCCACTCCAGCGGCGACATCGAGATCGACCTGCGGATGGTCGACACGCGCACCGGCGCGCTCGTGAACACCTTCAAGGTCAAGCACAAGATCCAGTCGAACGCGATCGGGCTCACGACCACGACCAACGGCGTCGCCGTAGGGCCGAACACCTTCTTCAACACGCCGCAGGGCAAAGCCACCGACGCCGCGCTCGAGGACGCCGTCGAGCAGATCGCCAAGACCCTCGCCGCCATGCCGTGGCGCGGGCAGGTGGTGAAATACGAGGCCGGCATCGTCTGGGCGAACGCCGGCGCCGAGGGCGGCGTCAACATCGGCGACAGGTTCAGCGTGCAGCGCGTCGGCGAGAGCCTCACGGACCCCGCGACCGGCGAGGTCTTGAAGGAGAACATGCAGGATCTTGGGGTGGTGACGATCACCAACGTCGAGGACAAGATCGCCTGGGGCTCCTACCAGGCCGCCATTCCCACCGACCCGGTGCGCGGCGACTACCTGGTGATGCAGCCAAGAACCCAGTAGCCGGTCTTCCCACGACCCCGCCGTTTGTGGCTACCTGCGGCGTCAGCCTGGTCCAGGGGTCGCGTCATGCCGTCGTCCAAGCACCTTGTTCATCCCGAGCTCGTGCCCGGGCTGGAAGCCTTTCCGGCCTACCCAGCCTTCACCGTCGACGCCGCGACCCTGCCGTTGTTGCGCTCGGCGCCGCCACGGCCGCAGCGGGAAGTAGCGACGCCAGGGATCGGGGTGGAGGGGCGGGTGGCGCCGGGCTCGGCCGGCGGACCTGACGTGCGCGTGCTCGTTTACCGGCCGAAGGCGGCGAGCGAGCCTCGCCCGGCGATCCTGCACGTCCACGGCGGCGGCTATGTGCTGGGCTCTGCGCAGATGTCCGACGTCGCCAACCGCGTACTGGCCCGCGATCTGGATTGCGTCATCGTCTCGGTGGACTATCGCTTGGCTCCGGAGACGCGTTTTCCTGGGAATCTCGAGGATTGCTACGCGGGGCTGAAGTGGCTCCACGCGAATGCACCCGCGCTCGGGGTCGATGCGAGCCGCGTCGCCATCAAGGGCGAGAGCGCCGGTGGCGGCCTTGCAGCGGGCCTGGCGCTCCTCGCGCGCGACCGCGGTGAGGTCGCGGTGGCCTACCAGATGCTGATCTACCCGATGATCGACGACCGCGAGCATCCGGAGCCGCACGGCTATGTCGGCGAGTTCATCTGGAACCGCGAGTCGAACCGTTTCGGGTGGGCGAGCATCCTCGGACGCGAGCCGGGCGGGGAGGGGGTGTCGCCATACGCCGCCGCGGCGCGGGCGGAGAACCTCGCCGGGCTGCCGGCGACCTTCATCGCGGTCGGCGCGCTCGACCTCTTCCTGGAGGAGAACCTGGAGTACGCGCGCCGCCTGATGCGCGCGGGCGTCCCGGTCGAGCTGCATGTCTATCCCGGCGCGTTCCACGGTTTTGGACTGGTCGGCGAAACCGCGCTCAGCCGTCGCGCCGATCGCGACGAGCTCGAAGCTTTGCGTCAGGCGTTTGCGGCGACGTCCTGCAAGGGGTCGGAGGCGGCCGCCGGCTAGCGCGACAAACCGCTTGGAATGTCGGCCCACGCGTCGGAAAAAGCGCGGACAGCGGACAGCCGCCGTCGGACGATAGCGCAGGCGACGCGCCAACAGAGGCTTCGAGGGAGTGAATTTATGCAGCTAACACCCGGATCGCGCTGGAAAAGCGCGGTGTGTGACACCGAGGTGGTGGTGGTTAAGCCGCCGAAGAGCGCGGTCGCGCTGGAGTGCGGCGGCCAGGCGATGATCGCGCACGCGGCGGCCAAGCCGGAAGGCGGCGAGCCCGCGGAAAGCTTCTCAGCCGGCACCCAGCCGGGCAAGCGCTTCGCCGACGAAGAAACCGGCCTTGAAGTGTTGTGCACCAAGGGCGGCCGGGGCTCGCTCTCCATCGACGGGCGCGCCATCACGGCCAAGGAAGCAAAGAAGCTGCCCGCCTCGGACTGAGGCCCCACTTCAAATGCATACCGCGCTCCTTCTCGAGATGGCCGCCGGAGCCTTCCCCGAGCGCATCGCTGTCGGGCCGCTGAGCGGCGGCCTGAGCTTCGACGAATTGGCGACGCGCGCCCGCGCAGGCGGAGCCTGGCTGGCCGAGCAGGATGCCGTGACGGCCGTCTTCATCGGCCTGAACAGCGAAACGCTGCCGGTCGTGCTGTTCGGCAGCGCCGAGATCGGCATGCCGTTCGCACCGCTGAACTATCGGCTGCCGGATGCGGATCTGCGGCGGCTGCTCGCGCGCACCGCGCCCTCCATCGCCATCGTGGACGACGACATGATCGGCCGCGTGGAGGACGTGCCTGGCGTGCTCCTGGCTGAGCGCAGCAACTTCGAGCGCGCCTGCGCCGACCCCCGGTTCCGCGCGGCGCCCGCGCCCGATCCGGAGCGCGACATCGCGGTGCTGCTCTTCACCAGCGGCACAACGGGGGAGCCAAAGGTCGCCGTCCTGCGCCACCGGCACCTTGCCGCGTACGTCACCTCGACGGTCGAGTTCATGGGCGCCGAGGAGGACGAGGCGGCGCTGGTTTGCGTGCCGCCCTACCATATCGCCGGTATCGCCGCGGGTCTCACCGCGACCTACGCCGGCCGCCGGACTGTCTACCTGCCGCAGTTCACCCCCGAGGACTGGGTCGATGCCGCGGTTCGCGAGCGGGTGACGCAGGCCATGGTCGTGCCGACGATGCTCGGCCGCATCCTGACCGTGCTCGAGGGCCGCAGCGAGACCCTGCCCAGGCTTCGGTCGCTCTCCTACGGCGGCGGCCGCATGCCGCAGCCGGTGATCGAGCGCGCGCTCGAGCTGATGCCGCACGTGGACTTCGTGAACGCCTACGGGCTGACTGAGACCAGCTCGACCATCGCCGTCCTGACCGCGGACGACCACCGGCAAGCGATCGCGTCGGCCGACCCCAAGGTTCGCGCCCGGCTTGGCTCGGTCGGCCGGCCGTTGCCGACGCTGGAGCTGGAGATCCGCGCGCCGGGCGGGAAGCCGCTGGGGGCCGGCGAGTCCGGCGAGGTTTACGTGCGTGGCGAGCAGATCTCCGGCGAATACCTGCACAGGAAGGCGATCCAGGACGACGGCTGGTTCGCCACCAACGATGCCGGTTTCCTGGACGAGGACGGCTATCTGTTCGTCGAGGGCCGGCTGGACGACGTGATCGTGCGCGGGGGCGAGAACATCTCGCCGGGCGAGGTCGAAGACGTGCTTCGCCAGCACCCCGGCGTCGCGGACGTTGCGGTGTTGGGGGTGCCCGACAACGAGTGGGGGGAACGCGTCGCCGCCATCATCGTGGCCACGGACGCGCGGCCGAGCCCCGACGAGCTTGCCGCGCTGGTCAAGTCGAAGCTGCGGTCGACGAAGACGCCGGAGGTCTGGGCGTTCCGCGACGCTCTGCCCTACAACGACACCGGCAAATTGCTGCGCCGACAGCTGCGCGCCGAGATGGCTGCCGACCAGCCCGCGAGCGTCGGCGCGGGGCGGTGAGCGACGCAGGCGCCGCCGCGGACGGAGGCGCGCTGAGGCTGCTGATCGCCAGTGGCGGCGCAGGCGCGTCGATCATCGATGTGACGGGCGGTCGCCCGCCGGACCGGGCAGGGCTGGTGCGCATCGGCCTCCATCGCCAGGGACGAAGGCCCTCGAACGGACTGGAGCCCTTCGACATCCTGCTGAGCTGCGAGCGCGACGCGCCGGCGCCTTGGGTGGCGGCAAGCGACCCCGAGGCCGCCGCCATGGCGCTCGCGGAGCGCGTCGCCGCCCAACCGGTCGCCGCTACCGTCGCCGCGCAGGTGCTGCGGGTCAGCGAGCGCCTCAGCTTCGATGAGGCGCTCGTGCAGGAGTCCATCGCCTACTCGATGCTGCTCGCCTCGGAGGGCTTTCGCGCCTGGCGCGCCGCGAACCCGCCGCGCGACCGCCCGCCCGATACGGCGCCTCGCGTGGCGATCCACGCCGCCGACGCGGCTATCGAACTCCGCTTGACCCGCCCCGCCGCCCGCAACGCGTTCGATGCGGCGATGCGCGACGAACTCGCTGAAGCATTTGAATTTGCAATCGAACATCCGGACCAACCTCCCGTCGTTCTGTGCGGCGCCGGCCCCGCCTTCAGCGCCGGCGGCGACCTCGACGAATTCGGCCGCGCAGACGATGCGGGCCGGGCGCACCTGATCCGCAGCCTGCGATCGCCGGCGCGCCTGGCGCACGCCCTGGGGGGCCGTCTGACCGCCTGCCTGCATGGCGCCTGCGTCGGCGCCGGTATCGAGGTCCCGGCGGCGGCCGCGCATGTGACGGCGCGGCCCGGGGCGTTCTTCCGGCTGCCCGAGGTATCCATGGGCCTCATCCCCGGCGCCGGCGGCACGGCGTCGATCCCCCGCCGCATCGGCCGCCATCGCGCCTGCTTCATGGCCATCTCCGGCGCGGACATCGATGTCGACCTCGCCCTGGCCTGGGGCCTGATCGACGCGCTCGAGCCGGCGCCGTGACCAGCCCGATCGCCGCTGCGCTGCATCACCTCGCCGGTCGCATCGCCGAGCTGACCGAGAATTTCGGACGGCGGGTCGAGGTGGACGCCCTCGGGATCATGAGTCGCGAGGGGCTGCTCGACCTCAAGGAACCGGGCCTCTGGTCGCCAAACCGCGCGTGCCGGTTGCTGCGGGCGAAGGACGCCTGGATCGCGATCAATCTCGCCCGTGAGGAGGATCGGGACCTCGTGCCCGCGTGGCTGTGCGCCGACGTACCGGGCGACACCTGGGATGCGATCGTCGAAATCGCCGCGACCAGGCCGTCGGAGGTTTTGATTCAGCAGGCGATTCTGCTCGGCCTGCCGGCGGCGCTCGTGGGAGAGCGGGTCTCGACCGGCTTCGGCCCGACGCCGCCGCAGCGGCGCGATGCGCGGGGGGCCGCGCCCATCGCCGTGGTCGACCTTTCGGCGCTTTGGGCCGGGCCGATGTGCGGCGCCATCCTGGCCGCCATGGGCGCGCGGGTCGTCAAGCTCGAAAGCCCGCGCCGCCCGGATCCGACGCGCGTCTCGTCGGCGGAGTTCTTCAAACGATTGAATGCGCAAAAGCGCTGTCTTGAAGTCGATTTCGCGACCGCCGAAGGTCAGGCCGAGCTGCGCGCGCATATCGCGGCGGCGGACGTCCTGATCACGAGTTGCCGGCCGCGGGCGCTGCCCTCGCTCGGCCTTGATGCAGAGCGCATCCTCCGAGCAAACCCCCGGCTCACCTGGGTCGCGATCACCGGATACGGCTGGCGGTCGCCCGACGACGTTCGGGTCGCGTTCGGCGACGACGCGGCCGCGGCCGGCGGCCTGGTCGATTGGACGCCGGCCGGCCAGCCGCAGTTTCTCGGCGACGCCCTCTCCGACCCGGTCACGGGCCTCGGCGCGGCGGTGGGCGCGCTGGAAGCCTTGGGCGCGGGGGGCGGCGCCCGTGTCGAGGTCGCCATGGCCGACTGCGCCGCCGCCGCCGCCGCGATGAGGAACGCCGGGTGAGCCGGCCTCTTTTCATCCGCAACGTCGAGATTGGCCGGCGGCGCTGCGATCTTCGCATCGAGGATGGATTTGTCAGCGCGATCGATGCGCGGGTTCCCGGCCAGGGCGACGAGATGGACGGGAATGGCGGCGCGCTGATTCCCGGGCTGGTCGACCACCACATTCACCTCTTCGCGCTCGCGGCGCACGCGGATTCCGTCCTGCTCGACGACGTCACGGGCTTCGGCGAGCTCGCCGCGCGGATCCAAGCGGCGGCCAGGACGCGGCCGGCGGGGGCTTGGATCAGGGCGACCGGGTACCACGAGCGGATGGCCGGCGAGCTCGACCGCCACGCCCTCGACGCGCTCGCGCCGCGCCACAAGCTGCGCATTCAGCACCAGACGGGTTCGCTGTGGATTTTAAATGGGCTGGCGCTGGAAGCGCTCGGCGCCCACGACCTCCCCTCGGCGCTGGAACGGGGCGCCTCCGGACGACCGACCGGGCGGTTGTGGCGCGGCGATGCGTGGCTGCGCGAGCGCATCGGCGGCGACGCACCGCCGCTGGCCGGCGTCGGGCGGGATCTTGCGAGATGCGGGGTGACCGGGGTCACCGACGCGACGGTCGGCACGGACGCGGCGGCGGCGGCGCTGCTTGCGGCGGCGCATCGCGCGGGCGATCTGCCACAGCGCCTCATGCTGATGAGCGGCGGCCCGCTCGAGCCGCCCAAGGACGCCGCCTTCGCGGTGGGGCCGGTCAAGATCCTGCTCGACGACCATGCGCTGCCGTCGTTCGAAGTCATGATCGAGACGATCCTCAGCGCCCGGCGGTGGGGCCGACGCGTGGCCGTCCATTGCGTCACCGCGGGCGAACTTGCGATCACCCTGGCGGCGTTTCAGGCCGCCGGTTCGGAAGTCGGCGACCGTATCGAGCACGGCGGCGTGATCCCCGCGGCCGCGATCACGCAGATCAAGGCGCTCGGCCTCACGGTCGTGACCCAGCCCGCATTCGTTCGCGAGCGCGGCGACCGGTATCTTGCCGAGGTCCCGGCCAACGAGCACGGCGACCTCTATCGCTGCGCCAGCCTGATAGGGGCGGGCGTCGCGGTCGCTGGCAGCTCGGACGCTCCGTACGCCTCGCCCGACCCCTGGCGCGGCGTGGCCACGGCCGTCGATCGGCTCACGCGTGGGGGGCGAACGCTCGGCGCGGGCGAGCGCATCGCGGCGTCGCGAGCCCTTGCCCTATATCTCGGCGATCCGGCCTCGCCTGGCGCATCGCAGCGCCGCGTCCGCGCCGGCGTCCTGGCCGATCTCTGCCTCCTCGATGCGCCGCTGGCCGATGCGCTGCGCTATCCGAGCGCGGAGCGGGTGGCGGCGACGATCATCCGCGGCAGCGTCGTCTGGGCGCGGGAAGGATTGGGCGCGCCAGCCCGGACGGCTATGACGTCCGGCTAGAGCGTGGAGGGATACTGCGATGGCGGACCTGAGCGGCAAGCTGATCGTGGTGACCGGAGCCTTGGGTGTACTCGGTTCGGTCGTTGCCGGCATGGCGGAGGCGGCGGGCGCGCGGGTCGCGCACGTGGATCACGCCGAAGCAAAGGCGCCCGGGCCGCTCGTGTTCTGTGGAGTCGATCTGACCAATGCGGCTGCGGCCAACGATGTCATGGCCAGGATCGCAGC